>ERZ791931.451-NODE-451-length-46544-cov-15.074082_pt1 | contig 46544 bp, 41 predicted proteins | sample MGYA00510127_ERZ791931 | MGnify/ENA primary metagenome ERZ791931 (study PRJEB30046, sample SAMN00792067) | human gut metagenome | study: EMG produced TPA metagenomics assembly of the A metagenome-wide association study of gut microbiota in type 2... | reverse complement strand
CGCGATTCCTCACCCGACTGAAGTCGGATGTTCCCTCGCGGCAATTCTATGGACAGCGAAATCCTCACCTGGCTTTTGATCGCGGCTTGCGCCGCAGGCTTCGGCGGCGGTGCAGCCTGGCAGGCCATGCGCCGCCGCGCGCCCGCGCGCACCCGCAGGAACGTCGACAAGGTGGCCGCCCGCCCCGTCAAGGCCTCGCCCGCGCCCAAGGCGCCCGCTCCCGCCCCCGAGGTGCGCAAGCCCCAGCACGGCGTTCACCGTCCATCGATGCTCGCGCTCACGACGCTTGAGAACAGCGTGACCGCGGCCGACCTCTTCATTCAGCGAGCCCTCGAGCTGGACGAGCCCTACTACAGGGAGCTTCCCGCCGAAGCCGAGCAGCTCAAGGCCCTCAAGGGCCTCTTTGCCCGCTGCCGCACGCTCGACATCGTGCCGGGCGACGGCCTCTCGAAGGACGTCTTCTCCCTCAACTTCTCGACGATGATCGTCGAGCAGCTCCGCTCGGGCTTCATGCCGCATCCGAACGCCACCTCCAACGACCTGCAGATCATCGCGCTCGCCAACGGCTGCGAGCCGCTCGGTGATCCGATGGCGGTCGAGGACTTCGGCGTGGGCGGCTTCCCGCACGTCACGCAGCTCTGGATGATGGTCGACCCGACCGACAAGAAGCACGAGCTCGACGACCTGCTCGAGTACGAGCTCAACGGCATCCGCAATCTTCTGCCGCGCGTGAAGCTTCTTGTGCCCGCGCTCGACGCAATGAAGTGGGGCGACTACTGGGACAAGCTCTTCGACCTGGTGCGCGACGTCCGCCGCCTCGGCGCGGGCGAGGGCCAGGCCCTCATGCGCACGGAGCGCACCGACGTCCTCGCGAAGGACATGTACGCCATCAACCGCCGCATCGACGAGAGCCTCGCCACCCTTGAAAAGAACATGAAGACGCCCGAGGAGGCCGACGTGGCGCTCACGAGCAGCATTCCGCACATGCTCGAGCGCGAGCTCTCCGTGCTCTTCCTGCGCACGCTCGCCGTCATCCGCGTGATCTCGGGCGACAACTACATCCACGGCATGCACTGCTCCGCGCACATCCGCCGCAACGTCGAGCACTTCCCCGACGTCCACTCGCTCCTCGACAAGGCGCGCCACATCGTCTACGACGCGCTCGAGGTCCAGGGCCGCGGCATGAACGCCCCCGCCATGGACATCGCGGGCCAGGTCAAGCGCGACGCCGACGAGCTCGGCCGCGCCCACGACGAGTCCGTCGAGCGCCTCAAGGCCGACGTCGAGCGCCTGCAGGCCGCGATCGACCGCTACCTGATCCTTCAGGGCCGGCCGCGCCGCTATGCCGTGAGGCTCAACGAAAGGAACGAGGTCTCGGCCCTTCTCGTGCTCGAGCACTGATCCTCGCCATGCAGGCCGAAACCGCCGAAACATCCGAAACCGTGCCTCTCAGGGGCATTTCCGAGGCCACCGCGGCCGAAATCCTCGCCTTCAGGGACGACCGTCGGTGGCTTCCATACCACAATCCCAAGGACCTCGCGATGTCGGTCGCGATCGAGGCGGGCGAGCTGCTCGAGGTCTTCCAGTGGTCGGGCACCGACCTGGAACGCGGGGAGAAGCGCGGCGAACTGGCCGACGAGCTCGCCGACGTGCTGATCTATGCGGCGATGCTCGCCGACAGGGCCGGACTTTCGATGGACGACATCGTGAGGGCGAAGCTCGCCAAGAGCGCCGCCCGCTATCCCGTCGACAAGGTGAAGGGGCTCGGGAGCGAGTCCTACGAGCGCTGCAGGGCCGAAGCCAGGAAGGCGGGCCGCTGAGCTACCTGCGGGATTTCGCGATGCGGCCGATGAGCCCGCCCACGATCATCAGAAAGATGAAGGGGCCGGCGAGATCCTCGCGTCCCTCCGCCATGGCAGCGAAGGTCATGAAGAAGCCGATCATGATGCAGGCGGAGCCGATGAAGCCGAGCGGCACGCCCCGTCTGCGCGCCTGAGGAGCGCGCCCTGCGGCGGGTGCCGGGGCGGGAGAGTAAGGCTGAGGCTGGGGCTGAGGAGCGGGCGCCCGGGTGCTTCCGCGGGCTGCGCCGCCCATGCGGCGGAAGCTCTCCGCCACGGAATCCTTCGTCCTTCGCAGCATGTTCGCCTGTGCGGCGTCATGCGCTGCCTCGTCCCCGCGCTCGGCGCGGGCCCTGCGCTGCATTTCGGCCGCGATCCTGCTCAAGTCGGCTCCGCCCTCGGAGGCGTCGGGCACCTGCAGGGGATTGGCGATGGCAGCCTGATTGGCGCGGCGAAGCGCCTCGAGCGACTCTTCCTGGAGCGCCTCGACGTAGGCGACGAAGTCGCCGTTTCTGGGTTCAAGCCTTGTGGGATCGGTCATGGCGGGCGATTGGAAATGGTGGGTGTCCATACAAGGATAGCGCGTCGGAAAGCTACTCGCCGAGAGCGTTTTCGATTGGAAACGCTATATACAGGCGCCCATGCGGCCGCTATAATGTTAGACCGACAAAAATGAGGCTCTTCACCCCGGAAAGCCTCTGTTGCGCCGTCAACTTTTGGACAGTATTGATGCCGGAAGGAAAGAACTGCCGACCAACGAAAAAATAAACATTAGGCCTTTCGCAGATTCGTGTGGGCAATTCTCGCGCGGAATCGAATCGTCAAGCTGTCGTGGAATAGCGCAGGCCGTTAGGCCGAGCATATGCCGCGAAAGCAGATTGACGAGGTGATTCAGCGCAAATAGCCTGTGGTTCGGGGAAAGTAAGGGCGTTAACGCCCGCCTTTCCCCCGAGCCACGTGGCGGCGAACGCCGGGGTGTCGGGGGCGGAGCCCCTGACGGAATGATTCCACTTAGCCATGCACTTACCCACTCAAAGCTGCGAAGAGCCAAACATTAAACCCCGCACTTCCTTCCATGTCCCGCCCCATTTTCTCGTGAGACGACCGGCAGGTTTCGATCCTGCTCGGCGTCGTGCTTTTCGTCTCGAGGGACGCCGACGCGGCCGACCTCGCCCGCCGCGTGAAGACCGCCTTCGAGCCCTTCGGCAAGGCGGTCGAGGTGCCCGTCTCCCTCGCCATGGGCTGAGCCTCCTTCGACGGCGCTCAGGACCGCGAGCTTTCCGACACGCAGAAGCGCGACGACTCGGCCATGTACAAGGACAAGCTCCAGATCAAGGCCCGAGACCGCGAAAACGGCTGGACCTGCGACCTCTGAGCACCCCGCCGCTTCCCGAAGCTATGAAGAGTGCCCGTTTTGGCCCGATGCCGACGGGCGCTTGTTGTTGAGAGGGCCGCGGTCTCCTTGATCCTCAGGACTCGGCGGCGGCTTTCTGTTGGACGTGGCGCCTCCGGGAATGCCGGAGGCGCTTGAAGCCGGATGCGTGCGGGGGCCGCGTCAGGCGGCCCTGCGGGCCTCCTCGGCCATGCGGTCGAGCCTTGGCTTCATGCGCAGCATGCGCATGGCGTTGGCGACCACGATCAGGCAGGTGCCCGTGTCGGCGAAGACGGCCATCCACATGGTGGCGTTGCCCGTGAGCGCGAGGAGCGCGAAGATGATCTTGACGCCGATGGCGAAGGCGATGTTCTCGACGAGCAAGCCGTGGGTGATGCGGGAGAGGCGCACGAGCGTTGCGATCGACGAGATCCTGTCGTCCATCACGGCAATGTGGGCGGCCTCGATGGCGCTGTCCGTGCCGCGCACGCCCATGGCGATGCCGATGTCGGCTCGGGCAAGCGCAGGGGCGTCGTTGATGCCGTCGCCCGCCATGGCGGTGAGGCCGCTCTTCTGAAGCTCCTCGATGGCCTTGAGCTTGTCCTCGGGCAGCAGGTCCGCCCTGACGTCCTTGAGACCGACCTTTTCGGCGAGCGCGCGGGCGGCCGCCTCGTTGTCGCCTGTGAGGAGCCACGGGCGGATGCCCACGGAGGCGAGCTGACGCAGGCCCTCGACCGTGTCCTCCTTCACGACGTCGGCGAGTCCGAAGACCGCCTGCACGCCGAAGGCGTCGGCGACGGCGACGGCGGACATGCCCTCGTTCGTATAGTGCGCGAACGTGCGACGGACCTCCTCGTCGGCAAGGCCCTGTTCCTCGAGCCAGCGCAGGTTGACGAGCCTCACCATGCCGCGCTCGATGCGGCCCTCGACGCCTGCGCCCGGGATGGCCGTGAAGCCCTCGACCTGATAGACGGGCAGGTGCCTTTCATGCGCCCAGCGTGCGATGGCCTGGGAGAGCGGATGCTTGTTCATGGCGGCGAGGCTGGCGGCCATCGCGCCCGTGAGCCTTTCGTCGAAGGTGGCGAGGTACTTCACGCCTGCGACGGCGGGCTCGCCCTTCGTGAGCGTGCCGGTCTTGTCGAGGCCGATGTTGACGAGCTTGCGCGCCTCCTCAAGATAGAGTCCGCCCTTGATGAGCAGGCCGCAGCGCGTGGCCGTGGCGAGCGCAGAGACGACGGTTACGGGCGTCGAGATCACGAGCGCGCAGGGGCAGGAGATGACGAGCAGGCAGAGCGCGCGGTAGATCCACGTGCTCCACTCGCCCGTCACGAGGCCAGGCACGATTGCGACGGCGGCCGCGATGAAGAAGACGATCGGCGTATAGACGGTTGCAAAGCGGTCGACGAAGCGCTGCACGGGAGACTTCGAGGCTTGGGCGTTCTCGACGGCGTCGATGATGCGGGCCGAGAGGCTCTCGCTCGCAGCCGCAGTCACCATCACCTCGATCGTGGAGGTGAGGTTCACCGTGCCCGACCAGACGTTGTCGCCCTCGGACTTCTCGGCGGGCATGCCTTCGCCCGTCACCATGGACTGGTCGAGCGCGGTCGCGCCCCTGACGATCCTGCCGTCAAGCGGCACGCGGTCGCCCGGTCCCACGCGCACGACGGCGCCCGCGCCCACATCGGACGAGGGGACCCTGCGCCAGCTGCGGCCGTCCTTGACCTCGGCCGTCTCGGGGGCGGCGCTCATCAGGTCTCGGATGGAGCGGCGGGCCTTCGTCATCGAGAGTTGCTCGATCGACTCTGAAATCTGGAAGAGCACCATCACCATGGCGGCTTCGGGCCAGGCGCCGATGAGCACGCCGCCCACGACGGCCACCGCCATCAGGGCGTTCATGTTGAGGTTGCGGTGAACGAGCGCCAGAACGCCGTTTTTGAAGACCTCGAGCCCAGCCATCAGGATAGCGACGACGGCAAGTGCGAGCGTGATGAGGTCGATCGTGCCGTGCTCGAGCGGGATGAGTCCGGGCGAGTATTCACTCACAAGCTCGACCGCTTCGGACATGAAGGCGACGAAGAGGGCGGTGATGTAGAGCGCCCAGGGAATCGGCGCGCTTTCGATCGTCCTGGGGCCCGAGGCTGCGGCCTTTGCCGTGTAGCCGCAGGATTCGACGGCGCGCACTGCGGCGGCCTCGAGATCGTCGTCGCCCGAGAGCGTGACGGTGCGGGTCATCACGTTGAAGTCCGCGCCCGTGATCCCTGCGGCCGCAAAGGCCTTCTGAATCTTGTCCGCCTCGACGGGGCAGTCCATTTCGGGGACGGAGAGCACGATGCGCCTTGCGCCCGTGACGACAAGTTCGCCGAGCATGCCGATGGAGAGGAGCGCCTCAAGCAGGGCTTCGCCCGAGATCCTGTCGCCCGTGACCCTGGCCGTGCGGGTGGAGTAGTCGAGCGTGACGTCCGCCACGCCCGGAGCGGCCCTGAGGACCTGCTCGACGGGACCGCCCTCGGCGGGGCAGCACATGGCGGAGATGGAGATGATCAGAGTGGACATGATTGTTCTGCGGACGAGGTCCGTCGTGAATTACTGATGGATGGCATTACACACCCTGAAGTCGCTACAAGGTCAAGCGTTTTTTTGCGATAATGCGAATCAGCATTATTTTTTCAGGGACGAGTCATGAAGATCGGCGAACTGGCCAGGCGCACGCTGCACACGGCGGAGACGATCCGCTACTACGAGCGGATGGGACTTCTGCCCGCGCCCAGGCGTTTTGCGAACAACTACCGCGACTACGGCGAGGTCCATGTCGGCAGGCTCGAGTTCATCAGGCACTGCCGCACGCTCGACATCAGTCTCGACGAGATCCGCTCGCTGCTCGAGAGCATTGAGGACGGGAGTCCCGAGGGGGCCGACCGCGCGCACGTGATGATCCACGGGCACCTCGAGGCGGTTGAGGCTCGCATGGCGGAGCTCAGGCGGCTGCGCGAGCAGCTCTGCTCGCTTGCGGGCGCCTGCTGCGGGCGCCACGCCGAGGGCGAGCCCTGCGGCCTGCTTGAGCGCCTTTCGCATCCTGACGCCGCAGACGACGGCCCGGACGTGTCCTGAGAAAAAAGCAAAAACCTTTGAACGCCCTGTGAGGAAGGCAGTTCGGACGAATGTCCTTGTGTAGAATGCCTCCGCTGTACTCCGCTTGAGGAGCCTCTTTTCTGGAGTCGAAAACCTGATGGAAACCACCGTGGTCCACTTTTCCGGCATGCAGGTCATGCTGATGATCGCGCTCTGTGCGATCGCCGTTCTCGTGCCCGTCTGGGCCATCCGCCGTATCGCTCGCGCCGTCCCGCCCGTCTATCAGGTACCGGGCATTCCGAGCGGGGTCGGTGGCCTGCTGCTCTTCACGATCGTGCTTCTCATCGTCGAGGCCGTCAACGCGCTCTATCACTTCGGCCGCGCCGCGGGCGAGGCCGCGCGCGTCATCTCGATGAGCACCGACTATCTCTGGCCCGTCGCGCAGACGCTCATTCCGGACTTTGCCGCCTCGTTCTTCCTGCTGATCGCGATCGGTGCGCTCGTCTTCGGCCGCTCGTCCGTCGCCCTGGGCGCCGCCGTCGTCTGCGCCTGGCTCGGCGGCCCGCTCGTCGCCGTCCTGCGCACGATCTACCTCGGCCTTCCGATCGAGCTTGCGGACGAGCCCACGGGGCTCCTCTTCCTCACGGTGGTCGTGACCCTCTATCTTCTCTTCTCCAATCGTCCCGCACTTACCTACGGCACCGCCTCGGGCCGCAGGCTTGCGCTCTCGCGCGGCGGCTCCGCCGTCGGGGAGCGCTGATGAAGCCTGTGATCGGGAGCCTGATGCTCCTTCTGGTCTTCCTGATGGTGATCCACTCCTTCTGGAAGTGGAGCCGTCAGTTTCCGCCTGCGCACGAGCGCGAGCCCTCGGGCGTCGAGGGCGGCCTCATCGTGCTCGTGGGCTTCATGGCCGCCGCCGTCCTCTTCAATGCGACGGGGTTCGGCCTCATGGTCTCGGCCGTCATGGGCGCGGTGCCCGAGGGCTTCTGGATCAGGACGGGGCTGCCGGGAATCCTGAGCTTCGCAGGCATTGTCTGGGCGATGCTCCGCCTGCTTTCGGGCCGCACGCCCTCCGTTCGTCTTGAAGCCTCGCTCGGGTGCCTGGCCTCAGGCCCCGTCGCCGAGGCCTGGATGTTGCAGGCGGGCACGGGCGACGTCTCCCGCCTCGCCGTCTCCGTCGTCCTTACGGCGGGCGCCGTCCTGTATCTCTATCTGTCTCCTCGTTCGAAGCACACCTACGGGTAAGGGTAAACACCCGAGGGTTTTCAGGCGTTCGGGCATGGGGCTTCCTGCAGGCGTCGAGCAGGTAGAATTGCCTCATTGCGCGCGCGGTCCCATCCCTTTTACTTCTGGCCGCGGGCAGGACCAAAGGAGAAAGCATGACCCGTCCCATCCTCATCAAGAACGCCGAAGTCTTCGCCCCCGAAAAGCTCGGCCGTCGCGACATCTTCATCGCAGGCGGCAGGATCGTCGTCATGGAGGAGAGCCTTGAGGGCCTTTCCGTCCCCGGCCTCGAGACGATCGACGCCTGTGGTGCCATCGTGACCCCGGGTCTCATCGACCAGCACATCCACGTCACGGGCGGCGGCGGTGAAGGCGGCTGGAAGAGCCGCTGCCCCGAGCTCGTCTTCTCCGAGCTCGTCAAGGCCGGCGTGACGACCTTCCTCGGCGTCTCGGGCACGGACAGCATGTCCCGCTCGATCGAGAACCTCCTCGCCAAGGTGCGCGGCCTCAAGCAGGAAGGCGCCTCGGGCTGGATGTGGACGAGCAACTACTCTTACCCCGTCACGACGATCACGGATTCCGTCAAGACCGAACTCTTCGCCATTCCCGAAGTGCTCGGCGTCAAGATCGCCCTGGGCGATCACCGCTGCTCCTTCCCGTCGATGGAGGAGGTCCGCTCGATCGTCGCCGACGTCCGCGTCGCGGGCATGCTCACGGGCAAGACTGGCTTCGTGCACGTTCATCTCGGCGACTACACGTCGTCCTTCGACATCTTTGACGGCATCGTCGCCTCCGGCCTGCCGATCAAGCACATCCGTCCGACGCACGTCGCCCGTCATCCCGCCGTCTTCGAACGCGCGATGGGTTTCGCGAAGCAGGGCGGCTGGATCGACATCACCACGGGCGGCGGCAACTACATGGGCTGCGCGGCCGACGCCTATGACATGGCCGTCGAAAACGGCGTGCCCGTCAACCGCATCACGATGAGCTCCGACGGCCACGGCTCCATGCCGCGCTTCAACGAGGCGGGCGAAATGGTCGGCCTCGGCGTCGGCTCCATCATGTGCAACATCGAGACCGTTCAGGAACTTGCGCGCCGCCACGACCTGACGACCGCACTGCTGCCGATGACCCGCACCGTCGCCGAAGCGCTCACGCTCGAAGGTAAGGGCGTCATCGAGGTCGGCGCCGACGCCGACCTGCTCATCCTCAACGCCGAACACGAGATCACCGACGTCTTCATGGGCGGCGTCCAGTGCATGCGCGCCGGCGAAGTGATCGTCAAGGGCGCCTTTGAGGAATGAACATCGGGCATAATGTCCTGAGCAACAACCGCAACTGACCTCACTCAGGTCCGCCGCGAACATTCAAGCGGCGGGCCTTTTTCGCAAATGGACGCATCAACACGCGCAACTGCAGTCGGTCTTCTCGCACCCGTCCTCTGGGGCATGAGCGTCGGGATCTGCCGCGGCATCGCCGAGGACTTCGGGCGAGGCCCGGGCTTCACGGTGATGTACGCCGCGGCCTGTCTTCTGCTTCTTCTCATCTTCGGACGCCCGCATTTGCGGGCCTTCTCCCTCAAGTACCTGCTTCTGGGCGTGGGCGCCGCAAACGTCTGCGCCATCTGCTTCATCTTCTCGCTATCGATGGCCGAGGACGCCACGCAGACCATGCAGGTCGGCATGGTTAACTATCTGTGGCCCTGCCTGACGATCGTCTTCGCGGTGCTCTTCAACGGCGAGCGGGCGAGGTGGTGGATCGTGCCGGGCGTGCTGCTGAGCCTGCTGGGCGTCATGGTGGTGCTCGGCGGCGAGGACGGATTCAATCCGATGCACTTTGCGGCCAACTGGATGAAGAATCCGTGGAGCTACACGATCGCCCTCGTGGGCGCCGTGCTCTGGGCGGGCTACGGCTCGATGACCAGGGCCTGGTCGGGCGGGCACAATCCCGTGGTCATCATCTTCTTCAACGACATGCTGATCTTCGGGCTCATCTGGTTGCTTACGCCCACGCCGCCCGGCGAGTGGATGCATCCCGGTTGGCTCGGCGTCTTCCTCGGCGCGGCCGCGACGGGACTGGGCTACGGCGTCTGGACCTACGGCATGCAGTACGGCAACATGACGCTTCTGGGAATCGGCTCCTACTTTACGCCCGTCCTCTCCTGCGTCTTCGCCTCCTTCTACATCGGGTCGGATCTGAGCGCCACGTTCTGGCAGGGCGTCGCGCTCGTCGTGCTCGGTTCGCTCGTGTGCTGGACGTCGGTGCGAAAGACGAAGCCTGTCGAACGCAAGGGCGAGCCCCTCAATCTGCATCACAAGCACTGAGACCAGTTGAGTCTTTTCTCAAAGACGTTTTCTCAAAGGCGGTCGGCGCGTCGTGCGTCGACCGCCTTCGTCATTGTGACCGTGAAGGCGGCGCCGCCTTCAGGGGCCTTGCCCGCCGTTACCGTCCAGCCCGAGCGGCGGCAGATGCGCGAGACGATCGAAAGGCCTAGTCCGGCGCCCGAGCCGTCGGCGACGGCTGCACTGCCGCGCACGCCGTGCTCGAAGATGCGGGCGGCCTCGTCGCCGGCGAGTCCCGGTCCCGAGTCGGAGACAATGAAGCCCTCGGACGTTTCCGTGATCGTGACCACGCCGCTTTCGGTGTAGGCGACGGCGTTCTTCACGAGGTTGTTGGCGACGGTGCCGAGCATGACGGGCGAGTACGCGCCGGGGCACTCGGCCTCGCGGCGAAGCACGAGCGAGAGGCCCTTTTCGGCCGCGAACGGCTCCCAGGTGTCGGCGACGGTCTTGAGAATGCCCGCAGCGGAGTCGGGTTCGGGGCTCGTCGTCTCGTTCGAGAGGCGGGCGAAGGAGAGAAAGAGCGACATCAGCTCGCGCATGTCGCCCGCAGAGCGCGTGATGCGTTCGATCTGCTTCGCCTGGGCGGGCGAGAGGGGCGTCATTGAGATAAGCTCGGCGCTCGTCTCGATCACGGTGAGCGGCGTCCTGAGCTCGTGGCTCACGTCGCCCGTGAAGGCCTTCTCGCGCTGCAGAGCCTCGTGGAGCCTCTTCATGGCGCCGTCGCAGATGCGGGCGAGTTCGCCCACTTCGTCGTTGGTGAGCTCGATCGAAAGCGGTTCGTAGGTGCGGCCGGTGCTGGCCTTCCTCACCTCGTCGGAGAGCGCCTTGACGGGCTTCATGATGTTGCGCGAAAGGATCCAGCCCGCGAGAAGGCCGAGGAAGAAGACGGCGAGAACGGAAAAGAGCGTGATCCGCCTGAAGACGCGCTCCGTGTCCTCGAAGCCGAGCTGGTCGCGCGTGAGCACGAGCGGCTCACCGCGCCAGACGCCCGTGTAGACGAAGAAGTCGCCGTTGTCCGAAAGTTCTCCGAAGCCTTCGGGCAGGCCGCGCATGGCGGGCGGAGGCGCCTCAAGGGGAGGCGCGCCGTAGAGCCGGGTGTCCTCGGGGAGCCTCGGCGTCTCGCCGCGCTCAAGCGTGTCGACCGCCCTGGCGACCTCGTCCCTGAGGATGCCCGAGATGAGCTGCTGCTCGGTGAATTCGATCGACTGGTAGAGCGCGAATGCGTAGAACCCAGCCACGAAGGTGACGAGGAGCGCGAAGCTCAGCATGATGCGCTGGGCCAGGCTGCGCGGAGGCGAATGTCGGACGGGCATGGCGGCGCTTCAGGAGACGGAGTCGGGAAGATCGGCAACGGACCAGCCGAGGCCAGGATGCGTGTGGATGAGCGGATGGTCGAACGGCTTGTCGACCGCCTGGCGCAGAAGATAAAGGTTCGAGCGCAGGCTGTCGGAGGCGGGCGGCTCGCCCTGCCAGAGGACCGCCTCGAGTCGACGGCGCGAGACGATGCCGGGACTCTGCTGCATGAGCTCGCGAAGGAGCTGCAGGCAGGTCGGGTTGAGCTTGATGTCACGGCCTTCGCGCTCGACGCGAAGCGTTTTGAGGTCAAGCGAGAGCGGACCCGCAGTGAGGCGCCCCGCCGGATTCGCGCCGCTTCGGCGCAGCAGGGCCTCGACGCGGGCGGCGAGCTCGCGAAGCGAGAAGGGCTTGATCAGATAGTCGTCTGCGCCGCTCGTGAGCCCCTCGACGCGGTCGTCGATCGTGTCGCGCGCCGTGAGCATGAGGATCGGCGCGGTGAAGCCCGAGGCGCGAAGCCTTCGGGTGAGCGTCATGCCGTCGGTGTCGGGCAGCCCCACGTCGAGGATGACGAGGTCGAAGGTCGAGCGGTCGATGCGCTCGAGGGCCTCGCGCCCCGTGGAGGCCGTCTCGGGCGCCCAGCCGTCCTTCATGGAAAGGAAGTCGCGGACGTTGGCAAGGATGTCGGGATTGTCGTCGACGACGAGAATGCGGATGCTCATGAGAGTGCTTCTTTTCTGATTAGTCTTCCTGCAGGGATGTTACGCCTTGCAGCCTGCGCGCGTCATTGTGCGGCGCTCGACCGATTGTCCGTCAGGTCCCATCTGGGGCGTCGGGTCGTCGACTGCACGCCGAGCATGCCGAGCACGGTCGAGTAGAGGTGCTCGTGCGTGACGCCGCCCGCAGGCTCGCGGGCAAGATTCGCCGCATCAAACCCGAAGGTGCGGCTCCAGTCCTTCGAGAGCCACATGACCATCGGCACGCGGATCTGCTCGGACGGCGCCATGAAGTACGGGGCGCCGTGCAGGTAGAGGCCGCCTTCGCCGAGGCTCTCGCCGTGGTCGGAGACGTAGACGAAGCCCGCGTCGATGTCCGTTCGGGCCTTGAGCCTTTTCACGAGGCCCGCCAGCACGCCGTCGGTGTAGCGCACGGCGTTGTCGTAGGCGTTGATGATGCTCTCCTTCGTGCAGGCGCCGAGGTCTGCGTCGGTGCATTCGGGCGTCCAGACCTTGGCGTGCGCGGGCGAGTCCGCGTGGTAGCGCGGGCCGTGCTCGCCGTACATGTGGTAGAAGAGCACCGTCGGACGGTCGGCGGGAAGGTTCGCGAGGTCGGCGTCGAGCTCGTCGAGAAGGACGCCGTCAAAGCACCGGCCCGAGGCGCAGGCGGCGCTCTTCGGGTCGGGGCTTCGCACCTCGGTGCCCGCACACGTGCCCTTGCAGCCGCTCTGGTTGTCGACCCAGACGACGTGCGCGCCCGCACGGGCGAGGAGCGACGGCAGAGCCTCCTCGCCGATGATGCGGCTGCGGTCGTAGTCGGAGCGGCCGATCCTGCTCAGCATGCAGGGAAGCGAAACGTCGGTGCTCGAGCCGCAGGCCGTGACGGACGGATGGCTGATCACGCCTTCGGCGCGAAGCGCGGGCGTGGTGTCGCGGGCGTAGCCTGCGAGCCCCCAGTTCGCCGAGCGGGTGGTCTCGCCGATGACGACGAGAAGGACGGCGGGACGGCTGAGCCTGACGGAGAACTCAGGCTTCGGATCGACGATGCGCTTTTGGGCCGCATCGGGCGAGGCGTCCCTTGCGAGCGTGGCGGCGAGGCTGTAGGGGACGTTGACGGGCGTGATGAGGTAGCGCAGCGCCTTGTCGTTTCGCATGACGGCCGCAAGCGTGTTCATCTGCGTGAAGAGCGCGCCTGCACCTGCGGCGAGTGCAAGGATGGCGACGCCGCCACGCACGGCGGCCGGCCTGAGGCCGGCGGGCGTCATGTCGGCCGCGGAGGCAGCGAGGACGGGCGGAAGGCCTGCGGCCAGAGCGAGCAGGAGCGTGCGTGCGGAGAAATAGGCTGAGGCCTCGTGTACGTCGGTGGAGATGACGTTGCGGGCCATGTTCGGGTCGAACGCAATGCCGTAGACGAGCGTGCCCGCGAAGAAGATCGCGCCGGTCAGGCTCAGGAGTACGAGAACGGCGCGGCGCACGGGACGAGGCAGCGCCATGACGAGCGTGAGGAGCGCTATGGAGATGAAGAGAAGGCCGAAGGAGAGGCCCGCGAGCGTCAGGGCCTCGCGCATGCTCCAGGCGAAGTTCGGCTCGGAGAGGTCTGCGGCGCGTGCAAGAAACGGCATGTTGAGGACGAACGTCCACCAGAAGGCTGTCAGGAGGACGAGGCCCCTTTCGGAGAGCGGCTTTGCTAAGGCGGGCGAGCTGCGGTTCTCGAGGATGAGCGCGTGGAGCGCCGCGCAGATGAGCCAGTCGACGATGCCCGTGACGAGCACGTGCGAGACGAAGTGCGCGCCTTCCATGACGCGGACCGCGCCGCACAGGAGCCCGAAGGCGACGGCGAAGAGAAGTGCGCCTGCGGCAGCACGCGGGCGGACGTCCTTGAGCGCAAAGTAGAAGGCAATGAAGACGAAGCCCGTGCCCGCGTGTCCCGAGGGCCAGCAGCGGCCGGGAACGTCCGTGAGGCCGAAGGCGGGATCCGTCATCGGAAGGGCGCCGCCGAAGGGCTCGACCGACCAGGGGCACGCGACGCCCGTCGTGCTCTTGAGCCACCAGACTGCGGCGGCACAGGCGCCCATTGCGATGACGACGTAGAGTGCGCGTCTCGAGGCCTCCTCCTCGAGAATCCTGCGGCCCTGGGCGAGCACGACGGCGAGACGGACGAGAAGCACCGTCGCAACGATGGCGGGCACGAGCTTCGGAAGCCGGTAGAAGATCGTCGTGAAGACTTCGTTCCTGTGCCAGGGCCAGCCGTCGCTGAAGAAGAGCTTCGAGACGGAGAGGTCGAAGGCGTGCGGCGGCACGATGGCGAGGATGATGAGAAGCGACGCGGGAATGAGAAGGCCCGTGAGGACGGGCGTCGGAATGCGTGCGGAGCAGAGATGGTCTTGGACGGACATGCGGATGCCTTCGGCGTGTTTTTGCTTGATGTCCGCAGTATCGGGCGTGAGGCGTCAAAACCGCGTGAGGCCTCGTCAACGCGCCGTGAAGCGTCCGTCAAAGGAGCGTCAAAGACTTTGCGCCATGTCATGAGGCATGCAGATGGGCGCGGGGAAGAAAAAAGCGCTCTTCCGGTGATCGGCCGGAGAGCGCTTTCGGGGGAGAGGCTTTCGGTGAGGCAGGAGATATGGAGGAGAGCATCCTCACCGAAGGCGTGGGAGAACCTGCATGACGGTTCGGGTGATTACGGAACCTTGTAGCCGAACTGGTGGCACTGGTCGCAGAAGTTTTCCGTCTCGCCGTGCATGATGTGGCAGTTCGTGCATTCAAGTTCGTCGCGGTAGTGCGGGGACATGTGCGGGTTGGCCGGCTTGACGTCCTTCGTCTTTTCAACGAGGGCCTTGACGTCGTGGCACTGCTTGCACGTGTCGATCGTGGGTTCCTGGGGGGTGGCCTTGTCCGGACCGTGGCAGGTCTCGCAGGAGAGGCCCATGCCGACATGACGGTCGGCACCGAACTTCTGGTCGGCAGCCTGAGCGGTGCCGAAGGCGAACGTCGCGGCGCAGAGCGAGGCGAGGATCAGCGTCGTCATCTTCATTTTTGTTTTCCTTTCTGGGTTCTGAGACCGGAAGCGCGGAGTCTGGAGCTCCGGACGGGCTGTCCGTCCGATGCGCTTTCGTTGGGTCAAATCATATGCAGGCGCGCCGGCGTTTCCTACCTACCAAAGTATGTATTTCATGCATACCCGGGTATGGGGTTTCCGGTTGGTCAATAAGAAACGTCTGAAGGAGAGTGATTGTTATCGGTGCGGAGGGACTGCGGCGGATGTTCGCCGGACTTTTGCTGCGGGGCGGATGCGGGGGAGCGGAGGGGCGGCCCTCTGGGGGAAACCCTCCTTCAACGTGTCGTCCACAGGAGGCTTTCCGCCGGAGAGGGCGTGTTTTCAAGGGGTTTGGGAAAGGGAAGGGTAAACCCTGCATACTTTGGTATGTGCAAGGTCCATACCGCGGTATGTAGCCGAAAGGAGGGCGGAGGAGAAGAATAGCGGTGTCGCCGGCGAGGGGCGAGCGAGAGAATCCGCCCCGCCGGTTGTGTTCTCAATCCGAATGGAGAATCCTCAGAATGACTCAGATCGATACCAGCCGCCGCGGCTTCCTCAAGTCCGCCGTCGCCGCCTCCGCCGCCATGATGTCCGCTGCCGCCGTGCACGCCGGCATTCCCGCCAAGTCCGTTGCCAAGTACGACGAAACGTTCGACGTCGTGATCATCGGCTCCGGCTTTGCCGGCATGGCCTGCGCCCTCAAGGCCGGCCGCGCCGGTCTCAAAGTCCTCATGATTGAGAAGATGTCCACGGTCGGCGGCAACTCCGCCATCTGCGGCGGCAACGTCGCCTGCCCGGTCAACCCGGTCCAGAAGGCCCAGGGCATCAAGGACAGCAAGGAGCTCTTCATCGCCGACTGCCTGAAGGACGGTCTCGGCATCAACCACACGAACCTCCTCTCCACCATCGCCGACCGCTGCAACGACACGATCCAGATGGTCGTCGACTGCGGCTGCGAATTCGTGCCCAACAAGATGCTCTTCGAAGGCGGCCACTCGGTTCCGCGTTCCTATGAAATCAAGGCCGGCACCGGCTCCGGCTACATCCGTCCGATGCACGAAGAGCTCAAGAAGCTCAAGAACGTCGTGATCCGCACCCGCTGCAAGTTCGACGACTTCGTCATGGAAGAAGACGGCTCCGTCGCCGGCATCGTCTGCCGCACGGGCTACCGCTTCAACAACAAGGCCGTCTCCGACGACCTCGAAAACAAGACCGGCAAGAAGTCCGTCGTCCGCGCCACGAAGGGCGTCATGCTCGCCGCCGGCGGCTTCTCCCGCGACATCTTCTTCCGTCAGATCCAGGACCCGCGCGTCGTCCCGACGACCGACTCCACGAACCAGCCCGGCGCCACGGCCGGCGTGCTGATCAAGGCCCTCGGCATTGGCGCCGCTCCGGTTCAGCTCTGTTGGCTCCAGTTCCTGCCGTACTGCAACCCGCGTGAAAAGGGCTTCGGCGTTTCCGTGAACTTCACGAACCACGCCTGCATGGACCTCGGCCTCGTCGTCGACCGCAAGACCGGCCGCCGCTTCATGGACGAACACGCCGGCCGCAAGATCAAGTCCGACGCCCTCTTCAAGGTCATCGGCACGGACGAAAACTACCCGATCGCCGTCTGCGACGACTCCATCGTGAAGGCCATCAACCCGTCCTTTGTCAAGCTCCCGCTTGAAATGGGCACGGTCAAGAAGTTCGACACGCTCGAAGCCCTCGCCGACCACTTCGGCATCAAGAAGGACGCCTTCCTCGAAGAAGTCAAGAAGTTCAACGGCTTCGTCAAGGCCGGCGAAGACAAGGACTTCGGCCGCATCCTCTCCTTCAACAACGGTCTGACCGTCTCCCAGGGCCCGTTCTACGGCATCGAATGCTGCCCGAAGATCCACCACACGATGGGCGGCGTCATGATCAACGAAAAGGCCGAGGTCATCTCCGCCACGACGCAGAAGCCGATCAAGGGCCTCTACGCCGGCGGTGAAGTGACCGGCGGCGTCCACGGCGCCTCCCGTCTCGGCACGGTGGCCGTCATCGACGCCCTGACCTTCGGCATGATCGCTGGCGAAAACTTTGCCGCTATGAAGTAATCCTCCTGCGTCCATCCCCTCGGACAGGATGACCGACCGCCAAGAGCCGGCACAAGAGGAATACAGGGAAAAAGGAGCACGCCTTAGGGACCGTGCTCCTTTTTTCGTTTCAGGACAATGACGGGATCATGCCGGCTTCGCGAAACCGATCCTTATGCACGCCTCTGCTAGTTCTGTTGGCGGATGTATGAAGATTCTCAAAATAGTATGATGTCGGGACGGGGACGGGCTCTGAGGGCCGCGGGCCCCTCCATTCACTCCTTACGGAAGGACAACATGACATGAAGCGAACGCTTGCTCTTGCCGTCGCCTGCGCACTCGTGCTTGAGGGCTGCGGAGAATCCGACGCGCCCGGGGAAGCCCGGAAGAAGACCGTGCTCGAATATGCGAGCATGAAGGACATCCGCAACATCAATCCGCATCTTTATCTGGGCGAGATGGCCGCTCAGGCCATGGTCTTCGAGCCGCTCGTCTTCAATACGCCCGAAGGGGTTAAGCCCGCGCTTGCCGAGCGCTGGGAGATCTCCGGGGACGGCCGCACCTACACCTTCCATCTGCGCCGCGGCGTCAAGTTCACGGACGGCACGCCGTTTACGGCCGACGCCGTCAAGAAGAACATCGATGCCGTCATGGCCAACCGCACGCGCCACGCCTGGCTCGACATGATCAACGAGATCGAGTCGAGCGAAGTGGTCGACGAGCACACCTGGCGCCTGCATCTCAGGCATCCGTACTTCCCCGCACTCATCGAGCTCGGGCTCTCGCGCCCTTTCCGCTTCATCTCGCCCGCCTGCATGAAGGACGGCGGGACGAAGGACGGCGTGACCTGTCTCGCAGGCACGGGTCCCTGGGTGCTCTCCGAACATAAGGACCAGCAGTACGCGCTCTTCAGCCGCAACGAGGGCTACTGGGGTGATAAGCCGATCGTACCCACCGTTCGCTGGAACGTCGTGCCCGACACGCAGACCATGCTGATGGCGCTTGAAAAGGGCGAGATCGACCTCGTCTTCGGCGCCGACGGCGACCAGCTCACGGGCGACGCGTTCAAGAAGCTCACGGACGAGAAGCGCCTCAACACGGCGGTGAGCGAGCCGATCGCCTCCCGCGCCATTCTCGTCAACTCGAAGCGCCCGATCACGAAGGACGTGCGCGTGCGCGAGGCGCTGGCCTACGCCTTCAACCGTCAGGCCGTGGTCGACGGCATTCTCAATGGCACGGAGGCGGCCGCCATGACGCTCTTTGCGAAGAGCGTGCCCTACTGCGACGTTCCGCTCAAGGAGCGCGGCCATGATCCGAAGAAGGCCGTCGAGATTCTTGATGCGGCGGGCTGGAAGGCCGGTGCCGACGGCATCCGCACGAAGGACGGCGCAAGGCTCGTGCTCGACTTCTACTTCAACTCCAACAACGCCCAGGAAAAGACGATCGCCGAGGCCATGCAGGGCGACCTGCTCAAGATCGGCGTCGAGCTTCGCGTGATCGGCGAGGAGAAGCAGGCCTTCCTCGACCGCCAGCGCACGGGCGAATTCGACCTGCAGTACTCGCTCTCCTGGGGCGCGCCGTACGACCCGCAGAGCTATCTCTCCTCCTGGCGCATTCCCGCGCACGGCGACTATCAGTCCCAGATCGGGCTTGCCGACAAGGCGCACATCGACGCGACCATCACGGCCCTCATGACCGAGGCCGACGAGAAGAAGCGCGCCGCCATGGTTCGCGACGTGCTCACGCGCATCACGGATGCGGCGGTCTACATCCCCGTCTCCTATTCGCGCACGAAGGCCGTTTATTCGAACAGGATCAAGGACGTCTCCTTTGCGGTGACGCAGTACGAGATCCCGTTCGAGAAGATGAGCTTCACGGAGGCGGGCAAATAAATGGGCGGCATGCTCGTGCGGCGCCTCGCGCTCCTCGTGCCGATGCTTCTGAGCATCACCTTCATCGCGTTCATGCTGGGTGAACTCTCGCCCTCTGATCCCGCCGAGGTGTCGATCCGCGTGAACGCGATGGTGCCCACGCCCGAGCTCATCGCCCAGACGCGTCATGAACTCGGGCTCGACCGCCCTCTCATGACGCGCTACTTCGAGTGGCTCGCGGGCGTGCTGCAGGGTGACCTCGGCACGAGCTTCGTGACGGGGCACAAGGTGACGGACGACTTCCTGCGAGCCTTCCCGCCCACGCTGGCGCTCGCGGGCGCGACCCTTCTGATCGTGCTCGTGACGGGCGGGGTGTGCGGGTGGCTCTGCGCAAGGCATGCGGGCGGTCCCGTCGACAGGGCGATCCGCAGCGTCCTCTTCACGATCTCGGCGCTGCCCAACTTCTGGGCCGCGCTCCTTCTGATGTGGCTCTTCTCGCTCACGCTCGGGTGGCTTCCGACGAACGGCATGAGGACTCCCGAGTCGGTGATTCTGCCCGCCGTCTCGCTCTCGCTCGCCTACGTCGGCACTTACGTTCGCCTCATCCGCACCGAAATGCTGAGGACGGCCGAGTCCGACTGGGTGATGTTCGCCAGGGCGCGCGGACTCTCCGAGGGGCGGATCTCGCTTCACATGATGCTCAACAGCCTCAGGGGTACCGTCACCGCACTCGGCATGTCGATTCCGAAGCTCGTTGCGGGCACCTTCGTGATCGAGAACATCTTCGCCTGGCCCGGCATCGGCAGGCTCTGCGTCTCCGCCATCTTCAACAGGGATCTGCCCGTGATCATCGCCTACGTGCTCGTGATGGCCGTGTTCTTCATCCTCTTCAATCTGCTTTCGGACCTTGCGCTGGCAGCGCTTGATCCGCGCGCCCGCAGAGGCGGCGCAGGGGAGGCGGCATGACGAACCGCTGGCGCAGGGCACTGGCCGCCCCGTCGGGCCTCTTCCTTCTCGCCGTGCTCGCTGCAGGCCTTGCGGCGCCCCTGCTGCCGCTCGCCGATCCGACGGCCATCGACATTTCGTCGAAGTTCCTGCCGCCGAGCCTCGAGCATCCCTTCGGCACCGATCTTCTCGGCCGCGACATGCTCTCGCGCATGGTCTGGGGCATCCGCACCACCTTCGTGACGGCGCTCCTCACGATGATCGTGACGGCGGGCGTCGGCATGATCGCTGGCGGCGCTGCGGCAGCGGCCCGAGGCAGGGTCGATGCGCTCATCATGCGCTTTTGCGACGTGTGGATGTCGTTCCCGAGCGAAGTGCTCATCCTGGCCCTCGTCGGCATGATGGGCCCGGGGCTTGAGAACGTGCTCATCGCCTGCCTGCTCGCCAAGTGGCCCTGGTACGCACGCATGATGCGCGGCCTCATCCTTCACCTCAATTCGGCCGGCTTCGTGCAGTTCGCGCGCGTGACCGGCGCCTCCAACATGAAGGTGCTCTTCGGACACCTCGTGCCCAATGCGGCGGGCGAATGCTTCGTGCTCGGCACGATCGACACGGGCAGCGTCGTCCTCATGATCTCGGCGCTCTCCTTCCTTGGCCTCGGCGCACAGCCGCCCATGCCCGAGTGGGGCTCCATGCTCGCGGACGCGAAGAACGTGATGACGCTTTATCCGGGACAGATGTTCGTGCCCGGCCTCGCGATCCTGCTCGTGGTGGCGGCGCTCAACTTCCTCGGCGACGCGCTTCGCGACGCCTTCGACGTGAGGAGGACCGAATGACGGACGCAGACGACGTGATTCTCAGTGTCGCGGGCCTTCGCGTCCGTGATTCCAGGGACAGGGAAATCCTGCACGGGCTCGACCTCGACGTGCGCAGGGGCGAGTGCCTTGCGCTCGTGGGCGAGTCGGGCGCAGGGAAGTCCCTGACCCTGAGGGCGCTTGCGGGGCTTCTTCCGCACGGCTTCACGGTCTCGGGGACGATGGACTTCGAGGGCCGGACGCTCTGCGCGCCGGGCGCCTTCGCCGCAGTGCGCGGCAGGCGCATCCTCTACATGGCCCAGCAGGCGATGACCGCCTTTGATCCCCTCGTGAGGATCGGCGTGCAGCTCGGCGAAACCGCTTCGGCCGCAGGACTTTCGGGCTCGAAGGCCGATGAGACCGTGAGCAGAGCGCTTCGTGCGGTCGGGCTCGATCCCGCCCGCATCCTCAGGGCCTTCCCGTGCGAGCTTTCGGGCGGGATGCTCCAACGCGTCATGACCGCCTGCGTCCTCATCCTCAGGCCCGACGTGATTCTCGCCGACGAACCCACGAGCGCGCTTGACGTCGTCAACGTCAGGGCCGTCCTCGCGAGCCTTCAGGAGGTGAGGAGGACGACGGGCTCGGCGCTCGTGCTCGTCACGCACGACCTCGGCCTCGCGGCGGGCCTTGCGGACCGCTTCGTGATCCTCATGTCGGGCGGAATCGTCGAAAAGGGCGGCCGCGAGATCTTCGAGCGCCCCTCGCATCCCTATACGCAGAGGCTTGCGCTCGCCTGGCGGCGTGCGAACGCCGTTCTGCAGGAATCCCTGGCTGAAGGCCCTGCGCCCGCAGCGGAGGAGCCGCAGCGTGCGCCGGAAGCTGAGCCCGTGCTCCGGATCGAGGGCGTCACGAAGTACTATGCCTCTGGATCCTTCCTGCGGCGGAGCGTGCACGAGGTGCTCCGCGGCGTGAACCTTGAGGTCCGCAGGGGCGAGGTCGTCGGACTCATCGGCGGCTCGGGCGAGGGAAAGTCGACGCTCTCGCGCCTCATCCTCGGGCTCGAGGCGCCGACGGCGGGCCGCATTCTCGTGAGGGGCGCTGACCGCTCCGAGCTTTGTTCGGGCGAGGCGAGCGTCGTCTTCCAGAACTATCTTGACTCGGCCGATCCCGTCTGGACGGTCGGGGACGTGATCGAGGAGCCCGTGAGGCTTGCGGGCGGCCGCGTCGATGTGCGGGACCTTCTCAGGCGCGTGGGACTTCCCGCCGAGTACGCGTCGCGCCGTCCCCACCAGCTCTCGGGCGGAGAGCTCCAGCGCGTCGCGATCGCGCGCGCCATGGCGGGCGGCCCGTCGCTCGTCGTCTTCGACGAGGCGCTCAGCAGCCTCGACGCCTCCGTGCAGGACGAGATCATGGAGCTTCTTGCCGAACTCAAGCCCGATCATGCCGGCTGGCTCTTCATCTCGCACGACCTCAAGGCCGTTGCAAGGCTCTGCGACAGGGTCGCCGTGCTCTCCGAAGGCCGCATCGTCGAGGTGATGGACGCTGCACGCATGGGCAGCCCCTCGAGCGAGGCGGGCAGGCGCTTCGTCGAGGCCGCCGCGGCGGCGCTCCCTCGGGCGTAAACGGTGATGTGAGAGGTCTCCGACGGCGCCTGCGGACGGCGTGGACCTCCTAGGAACATAGGATGTTCATCCTATGCCGTCCGGACGCCCTGAACGGGATCCTGCCCCGAAGGACAGTCGTTTCGGGCGGTTTTCGGGCGTTTTCAAGCTCAGATGAAGATCCTCTTTTGTTTCGGGACGAGCCTCCTTAGACTGATTCTCAAGCGGTGCGCCGGCTGACCTCGGTGCATCCGCTCCTTGACCAAGATAAGGAGAAGTACATCATGACCAACCAGTCCCGTCGTTCCTTCCTGCAGGGCTCCATCGTCGGCGCCGCCGCGCTTGCCTCCGCTTCCGTCGTTCAGGCCGCCCCGCGCTCGAAGGTTCCCGCCAAGTGGGATGAAACCGTCGACGTGATCGTCGTCGGCTCCGGCTTTGCCGGTCTTGCCGCCGCCATTGAAGCCCGCAAGGCGGGCGCCAAGGTCGTCGTTCTCGAGAAGATGCCGACCCCGGGCGGCAACTCCATCATCAATGGCGGCATTCTGACTGCCACGGGCTGCCCGCAACAGCTCAAGCACGGCATCAAGGACTCCGTCGACCTGCTCGCTCAGGACATCCTCGTTGCCGGCGCCTACCTCAACGACCCCGCGAAGGTTCGCGTCCTCGCCGAACATGCCCTCTCCAACTATGAATGGACGGTGAAGGAACTCGGCGTCGAATACAACCTCGACGCGATCGGTCAGGAAGGCGGCCACTCCGTTCCGCGCTATGTCTTCACGAAGAACGGCTCCGGTTCGGGCATCGTGCGCAAGGAACTCGACAAGTGCAAGGAACTCGGCGTTGAGGTCCGCCTGCGTGCCTACGTCGAACACATCATCCGCGACGACAAGGGCCGCGTGGTCGGTCTCGAAGTCCGAGAAGGCTATCGCTTCCCGAAGAAAGACTCCGGCAAGGTGAAGTTCATCGCCGCCAGGAAGGGTGTCGTTCTCTGCTACGGCGGCTTCTCGGCCGACGTCAAGTTCCGCCAGATGCACGACCCGAAGCTCACGGACAAGTTCAGCACGACGAACCAGCCGGGCGCCACGGGCGAACTCTGGCGTGAAACCTACAACATCGGCTGCGCCCAGATCCAGAACGACTGGATCCAGTGCGGTCCGTGGTCCAACCCGAAGGAAAAGGGCATGGGCATCGGCTGGACGTTCACGCAGTCCGCTGCGGCTGAATACGGCCTGTGGGTCAACACGAAGGGCCAGCGTTTCGTCAACGAGCTTGCAAACCGCAAGGTCCGCGCCGACGCCATCTTCGCTGAAGAAGCCAAGGGCCTCAAGGCCGTCGCCATCGCCAACCAGTACGGCGCCGACAAGCTCGAAGCCGCACGTCCGGGCATCATGAAGAAGCTCGTCGAACCGAACATCGTCAGCAAGTACGACACGCTCGAAGCCCTTGCCAAGGACTTCAATATCCCGCTCGACGAACTCAAGAAGACGCTCGCCCAGGTGAACGAATCCGCGAAGACCAAGAACGACAAGCCGTTCGGCCGCTACATCAACAACGAGTTCAAGCCGCTCACCGAAGGTCCGTGGTACGCAGCTATCACGAGCCCGAAGGTCCATCACTGCATGGGCGGTCTGCTCACCAACATGAAGGGCCAGGTCCTCGACATCATGGATCAGGAACCGATTCCGGGTCTCTATGCCGCCGGCGAAGCCACGGGCGGCATCCACGGCGCCGTGCGTCTGGGCTCCTGCGCCATCCTCGACTGCCTTGTCAACGGCCGCATCTGCGGTCAGGAAGTCGCCAAGTAACCTCTCCTCCTGAAGTCTCGGCGTGAGACGGCGGGCGGCCTTCGGGCCGCCCGTCTTCGTTTCGGGCTCCGCGCCCCGCACGTAGGCATTTTCCCGAGACTGCAGGCACGGCATGTTCTTATAGACTAGAGTGCAGCACCTTTTTCGAGGCAGACACCCATGACCGAACCTCTCTCCCGGCTTCCGACACTATCCCGCCGCACGCTTCTTGCGGGCGCGGCGGCCGCAGGCCTCACGGCGGGCATGCCGCCCGTGCGGGCCGCAGGGCTTCGCTGGGACGGCGAAGCGGAGATCGTGATCGTGGGAAGCGGCGGCGCGGGCGTTTCCGCAGCGCTCGCCGCAAGGGAGCGCACGAAGGGACGCATCGTCATTCTCGAGAAGCTCGGCGTCACGGGCGGAAGCACGCGCTTTTCATGCGGCTATTTCAATGCGGTCGACCCCGAAAGACAGCGGGCCCAGGGCATCGAGGATTCGCTCGAGCGGCACATCGCCGACACGAACGCCTCAGGCCGCGGGCGCGGCGACCCCGAACTCGTCAGGATCCTCTGCTCGGAGGCGCTCGACGCGCTCCACTGGGTCGAGGGCTACGGCGTCAAGTACGAGCCCTTCTGCTCGCAGATCTACGGCGGCCTCTTTCCGAGAAGCCACCTGCCGAAGCTCTCCGACCCGCAGGCGAGCTACATCGACGTGCTGCTCGACGCCTGCAGAAGCCGCGGCATCGAGATCCTGACTTCAAGCCCCGTCCTCTCCCTCGTGCTCAACGAGGACGGTTCGGCCGCAGGAGTCGTATGGCGCGACGCTTCGGGCACGAGGTGTACGCTCAGGGCCTCGCGGGCCGTCGTGCTGGCTTCGGGCGGGTTTTCGGCCAACGCCGAGCTCTGCCGCCTGCATGATCCGAGGCTCGGAGACCTTGATACGACCAATCCCGCGGGCTCGACCGGCGAGGTGATGCTCGCCGCCCGCGAGGCGGGCGCCTATCTGACGGGCTGCGACTGGATCGAGTGCATTCCGCTTCACGTCCATTACGCGCGCTTTGCAATTCTCGTCGAGCGCTGCATCTTCGTCGACCAGCAGGGACGCCGCTTCGTGCGTGAGGACGACAGGCGCGACATCCTGCGCGACACGATCCTTTCGTTGCCCTCGCGCTTCGGCTTCGTGATCGTCGACCACGACGGATTCGAGAGCAATCCGCCGTCCTTCAGGCGCGAGCTCCACGAGGGACTCGAGCGACAGGAGGTCTACAGGGCCCAGACGCTCGAGGAGATGGCGCAGCTGCTGAGGCTTCCGGTCAACAACTTCGTCGAGACCGTGAACCGCTATAACGGATTCGTGAGGTCGGGCAGGGACGAGGACTTCGGTCGAGGCGTCGAGAGCATGATCCATGAAATCCGCAAACCGCCGTTCTGGGCCTGCAGGGCCAGTATGAGCCGCCATCACACCATGGGCGGCGTTTCGATCGATGCAAGGGCGCGGGTGCTCGACTGGGATTCGAAGCCCGTCGGCCGGCTCTATGCCGCAGGCGAGGTCGCGGGTGGCGTGCACGGCGCAAGCCGTCTCGGCGGCAACGCGATCGCCGACGTTCACGTCTTCGGACGCATTGCAGGCCGGGAGGCCGCCTCGGAGGTGCCGGCATGAGAAGAACGGACGCACAACAGGGGTTTTCGTCCGCTGCGGCGGACGCGGACGTCATCGTCGTAGGCTGCGGCCTTGCGGGCCTTTCAGCCGCCCTGGCCGCAGCCCAGAGGCGTGCCCGGGTCGTGCTCTTCGACAGCTCGAGCGATCTGTTCGCCACGAACGACGTGGCCGACAGGCTCTACTTCAACGCCGTCGACCCGGAGCGTCAGGGCGACCTGGGCATCACGGACAGTCCGGAACTCTTCTACCGCCAGACGCTGGCTGCGGGCGGCGGGCGCGCCGATCCCGCGCTCGTCAAGATCCTCTGCTATCAAGCCTATATTGCACTCAAGTGGCTCGAGGGCTTCGGCGTCGGATTCGAGAACAAGGTCCGCCAGATTCCGGGCGGCGTCTATCCGAGAACTTGCGTCGCCTCCGACTACAGGGCGGGACGTCTCGCGATGATGAACGCTGCTCTGGATGCGGGCGTGACGGTCCTGCAGGGACTCACTTTCAGGGAACTCGTGCTTGATGCGCAGGGACGCGTCACGGGCGTTTCGGCCGAGGATGCGGACGGACGGCGCCGCATCCTCAGGGCGCCCGCGACGGTGCTCGCCACGGGCGGCTTTGCGTCCGATGCGGCGCTCTGCGCAAGGCACGACAGGCGCCTTGGCGCGCTTTTCGACATGCGCGGGGGACGCGCCTCGGGGCTCGGCCTCAGGGCAGCGGTGAAGGCGGGCGCCTACCTCGTCGGCACGGACTACTTTTCGCTCACCATGGGCACGGCCGGCCGCGCGGGTTTTGCGGTGTGTCCCTTCCATCCGCTGCGTTTCATCCTCGTCGACGCCTCGGGTGGACGCGTGGTCAACGAGCAGGACAGGGAGGCCGTCGTCGAGGCGCTCCTCGATGCGCCGGGCAACGTGCTGTGGCTTGCGGCTTCCTTCTCGGACGTCGCACGGCTGCCCGAGGTTCGCCGCGGCCGGATCGAGGCGCTGCTTGCCGAAGGAATGGCAAGGCGCGTGACGGGCTCGGAAGACATGGCGGGCATGGAGGGCGCCCCGTCGCGAGCCTCGATCGTCGACGCCGTGAGAACGTACGGCGAAGGGCCCGGAGACCGTCTGGGCAAGAGCTGGCGCGTGCGCATCGATGACAACGACATGCTGGTGATGCCCGTCACGCTCGGTCGATCGGCGACGCTCGGAGGCGTGAGGATCGACGGGGGCGGGCGCGTGCTGACCGCCTCGGGCGAGCACGTCGAGGGGCTCTTCGCGGCAGGCGAGATCACGGGCGGCGTGCACGGCATGCGCTGCGTGCCCGGAAACCTTTCGCTCGAGTCGGTCGTCTTCGGCCGCGAGGCGGGCTTTGCTGCGGCGGGCCGCAGCGCCTGACGGCAGGAAGAATGCGGGCCAGCCTCAGCGGCCTTCGGCCTGATCCAGAATGCGGGAGATCTCGACTGCGGAGCGGACCTTGAGCTTGCGGCAGACCTGCCCGCGGTGGATCTGGACGGTCTTTTCCGCAATGCCGAGGCGTTCGGCGATCACCTTGTTGAGGAGGCCTTCGGCGACAAGGCCCGCAACTTCGCGCTCGCGCGGCGTGAGCGTGGCGAGGTCCTTCATGGCGGCGATGTGACTCGTGTGGTGCGAGCGCCGCTCCCAATCGAGCGCGATGGCCTTCTCGACGCTCGCGAGCAGCTTTTCATCATCGAGCGGCTTGGGCAGGAAGTCGAAGGCGCCGTTCTTGACCGCCTCGACGGCCATCGTGATGTCGCCGTGCGCGGTGATGAAGAGGATGGGAAGCGAATAGTCCTTCTTCTTCAGAAGCTCCTGAAGCTGCAGGCCGCTCAGGCCGGGCATGCGGATGTCGAGGATGAGGCATCCCGGCACCATGACGTCGTCGGTCTCGAGGAAGGCCTCGGCCGATGCGTAGCTGCGGGACTTCCACCCTTCGGTGGAGAGCAGGAATTCGAGCGATTCGCGCATTTCTGCGTCGTCGTCGACGATGCGGATGAGGGAAAGCGAGTTTGCCGGCATTTCAAGTCCTGTTGTTTTGTTCGCAGACGGGCAGGCTGACGGTGATGGCGAGACCTCGTTCGGGAAGCCGCTCGAAGAGTACGCGGCCGCGTGCGGATTCGGCGATGCGGCGCACGATCACGAGTCCGAGGCCGAGGCCCTGGGGCTTCGAGGTGTTGAGCGGGATGGTGAGGCGGGCGAACTGCTCGTCGGTGAGCCTCGGGCCGTTGTCCGAGATCGTGAGCATGGCCGTGCCGTCCTCTGCGGAGAGGCTCGCGCGGATGACGGCGTCATCAGTGCCTGCCGTGGCGTCTGCGGCGTTCTTGAGAAGATTGCTGATGAGAAGCTCCATCTCGAGCGCGTCGGCGAGGATCGTGACGCCGGGCTCGATGCGCCTGGAGACCTCGAGTCCGCGCGTGGCGCAGAACTGTGCGATCGCCTTTTCGGCAAGGTCCGAGAGAGACGTCGGCACGGGTTGGGCGGGCTGTCTTGCGAAGCTTCTGACGTGGTCGATGATGTCCGAGGCCTTCGTGCTCTGGGAGTCGATCTTGGCGAGTACGGTCCTGAAGACCTCGGGGTCGGCGGAGCCGCCGTGGGCCATGGTGCGGGAGAGGCCGCGGGCGTAGTTGCGGATGACGGCGAGCGGCTGCTTGAGCTCGTGCGCGATCATCGAGGAGAGCTCGCCCACGAGGCCCGCACGCTCCATCGCGACGAGCCTTTCGTTGTAGCGTTTGGCTTCCTCCTCGACGCGCCGCTTCTCCTCCACGGCCCGCATCAGCTCCGTGGTGCGGCGGCGGATCAGGTATTCGGCGCGCACGCTGTGCACGACGATGCCGAGCAGCACGGCGGCGAGAAATGCGAGCCAGACGCCGTAGTTTCTGACGAAGGCCTCCCAGCTGAACTGGGACTGGCGCAGGTAGGCCGCGTCGCCGAGCGCCTCAAGAAGCTCGTGCACGGCGTCGTATCGTGCGCCCGGCCGCCAGTCGCAGCCGTCGGCGTCCGTGGGCATGCCCAGCAACGTGCCCGAGACGAGCGCGTTGAGTTCGGGCGGCGTGTGCGGAAAGGAGGCGAGCGTCCAGCCGGGATAGAAGACGGAGAAGGACCTGCACCTCGTCTGCGAGGCACGGTCGGTCGTGACGAGCCTGATGCCCGAAAGTCTTTTGGGATCGGTCGCGGAGAGCCGCTCGACGTAGCAGGCGGGCAGGATGCCCGCGTCGGCGCGTCCCGAGGCGACGGCTTCAAGAATGGCGCCTTCGGGATCGTCCGTCTTCGTGCGCAGGGCTTCGGGCACGGCGCGCTCGACGCCTGCGTGCATGAGCTCTCGCCTGAGCATGCGGGCGGGCATGCCGTCAAGTTCGGGCACGAGAATGGAGGCGCCGTTGAGGACGGAGGCGGAGGCGTCGGGAGCCTTCGCGGCGTTCACGGCGACGACGATGCCCAGGACCGAGTCGGCCGAGGAGGATTCGCGGATCGTCTGGCTCACGAGCGAGCGGGCGCCGAAGAAGCGTTCGAGAACGACGTAGCCGTCGGGCGGCGCGAGCACGAAGTCGACTCTTCTCGACTCGGCGAGCTTCTGGATCTCGCCGAGCGGCAGGTAGCGGAATACGAGCGGCGTGTCCGGAAGCGCATAGGTGAGATGGTCCACGCTCGCACTGATGAAGCTTCGCTCGATCGCACCCGAGCCCGAGGCCTGCACGGCGACCACGACGGGCGGCACGGCTCCCGGGGCCGCATGGACGAAGACCGGTGCGGACGCAAGAAGGATGGCGGCGGCCGCCCCTGCGAGTCGGGCGGATGAGCTTGGCGAGACGGACATTCTCTTATTGTATGTCCGTTATTTAACAACTTCCGCGGAATTCCCCATCCAATGCGAAGCGTTGGGTGGGGATGGATAGCGGGCCGAGCGTCAGCTCGGCAATTTCTGCCCTTGAATATACCGCTTTATCGACTCTATCGAGCGTCCGTCTCCGACAGAAACAGCACAATAGCTATTGGACCAGAAGCGATTTCCCCAAAGAAATGGAGCAATGGCTTTTGCATGTTTTTGGCGAATGGCTCTACTGGTCGCCGTTTTGATGCGGTTGACAAGATCGGAAATCGCATAGCGAGGCGGAATGGAAACCAAGAGGTGGATGTGATCAGCCTCTCCGGAAAAATTGAGAATCCGAATCTCAAGTCGATCCAAGATGCGGTGTAGAACTTCCTGTATAGTACTGAGTATGGCTCTGGTGATTGCTTTTCTTCGATAAGCTACAATCAGTACCAAATGAATGTTGATGTTGTAGACGCAGTGTGCGCCACAGCGTAGATCGGTCATAAAATGTCTCAGCGAGTAGAACGAATAGTAGTCAAGCCAGGGCATCTGCATTACGATGCGTGCCATAGGCTTTGTTCTGCCGCTCGAAAGTTGGGTAATCAGGCAGTCTACATCCAGCGTCAGAAAATTTTTGCCAAGGAGCCGTGGCTCAACCGTGCCGGCCTGGATCAGGCCGTTCGGTCTGGAAACACTGAGTTGTACAGGAGCATGCCGTCTGCGGCTTCTGCTCAACGTCAAACACAAATTGTTCATGAGCAGTTCGTCTCGTGGCATGCGGCAAAGACGGCCTACTTGGCCGATCCTAGCAAGTTCAAGGCTATGCCGAGATTGCCTGGCTATAGCAAGAAGTACCGAACGTTTGTCGTTGGTCGCAATGGTTATAAGGTAGTTGAAGGCAATCTTATTCTTACCGACAAGAACGACGTGGGCTTTCCACCTCTAAAGATCCGTTCTTGCGACAATCAACCCTTCAATGCCAAAAAGAAGGAGACGATTATCGGCGACGTGCGAATTGTGCCGCACGGGAACGCCTTTTTCATTGAGTTGACCTACGAGGTCACTTGTTCGACTACCGTTCTGCTTGACGGCAGCCGTGCATGTCTTGTTGATATTGGGCTTCGCAATATCGTTACCCTTGCGTCGACGGCCGGCGGGATTCGTCCCGTGGTTGTCAAAGGGGGCATGTTGAAAAGCATCAATGCCATGTACAACAAGGATGTTGCCAGTCTGCAGTCTCATGGCAAAAAGACTCACCGACGATCCAAGGTCATGAAACGCACTTGTCGCATCAATGACAAGATGCATAAGGTTTCTCGTTTTGTTGTGCAGTTCTGCCTTCGAAACGATCTTGGAACCATCATTATCGGCCACAACGAAGGTTGGAAACAGAATATCAACCTTGGCAAGGTCAATAACCAAAACTTCGTGAACATTCCCTTCAACCGCCTGATTCACATGATTTGCTACAAGGCGGAGGAGTACGGGATCAAGGTGATCGTTCGAGAGGAAAGCTACACTTCTCTCCAGTCGGCGCTGGATTTTGATCAGCTTCCTACTTACGGGGATAAAAATGCAAATCAAGTTCCGAGCTCGGGCAAGCGAATTGGTGGCCTCTTCATTCGATCGAATGGTCAAAAAATCAACGCCGATGTGAACGGGTGCTTGAACATCGGAAGAAAAGAACTCGGTGATGGCTGGCTCAAAAATCCAGTCGAAACCGATGAGGGCTGTTTGATGCAGCCCGTCACTGCCCGAATTGGGTAGCGACTAGAATGGGGGCTACGGCCCCCAGAATCCCCTTCCAATCGATTAGATTGGGAGGGGAGCATCAAGCAGTCCCAACCCCTTTGCGGGCGGGGAAAACACTGAGGGAAACTCCCTTCCGTACGAAAACGCCTGAGCGGCGGGCGTTGGCGGGGAGGTGCAAAAAAGCCCGCACGAAGGCGTGCGGGCGGTGCGGGAGCCGGAAGGGGCACTCGGGCTCACTTGCCCTGCGTGTTTTCGAGCGTCGTCAGGTCGTCGATCTCGAAGGTGCCGGTGAGGCCCTTGTATTCGGGGCGGTAGTCCAGACCCGGCTGGCAGCGGAATTCGAGCCATGCGGAGGCGGGACGGCTGCCGTCCTTCTTGCCGTTGGTCGAGGAACCGTTGACGGGCAGCATGGCCATGTGCTGGCGGTCGCAGTGCATGCGGGCGCGTTCATGGAGGTGGTCGGCGAGGCGGTTGCCCTCGACGTGTCCGGGCCAGACGGCCTCGATGCGCCAGACGTTGCCGACCACGTTCGTGATCTTCTCCTCGCGGTCGAGGAAGTTCTGGCGTTCCTCCTGAAGGGCTTCGCAACCGGAGAGAAGAAGGGCGGCGAGGGCGGTGCCGATGATCAGAGTGCGCTTCATATGCATGGGTAGAAAGTCTGTCGAATGGTCGGAGGCCGCGCCGCATACGGGCGGGCGATGGTTCCGACATTTTAGCGGGATTCCGCCCGGGCGTCGCGAGGGGCGGTGCATGGAGCAAGAAACAGAAAAATGGACGAAAAGGGAAGGCTTTCTCAATCTCGCCGATAGGCGTCGGGGCCTCGGAGAAGGCCGCGGCCGCATGCGGGCGCCCGCGTCCTCGTTTCATAAGGTGCGGGGAGATGAGGAAAGACGGGCCGAAGGGGCGGTGATTTGCTGAAAATGCCTGCTGCTCTGTGAGTTTTTCGGGTTCTCGGGCCCTGTGCCACTAGGGTTAGCACGGTTGGAAGAAGAGACATTTTGTAAGCAATGCTTAATACGGCCTCCCTACACTTCCTGACACAAGACCATCCGGGCCCGAACCGTGCCCGTCAACAACGTCAACAGGACCCTCCGTTTCACACATGTCAGAAGCCATTCTTGAAGTCTGCGGCCTTACCTGCGAGCGCGGGGAGAGGACGCTTTTTAGGAATCTCTCGTTCGCCGTGAAGCCCGGCACGCTCGTGCGCATCGCCGGCAGCAACGGTGCGGGCAAGACGACGCTTCTGCGACTGATGACGGGTCTCATGCGTCCCGTCGAGGGTGAGGTGCGTTGGAGGGGTGTTCCCGTCGAGAAGGCCGCCCAGGACTTCTGGCGCGAGCTCTGCTACATCGGACACCGCAACGGCGTCAAGGACGACCTGTCGGTGCTCGAGAACGTGATGATCAATGCCAACGTGGCGGCCGTGCCCGTCACGGAGAACGCCGCGCTTGACGCACTTGACGCCGTGGGCCTGGCCGACTTCGTCGACGTGCCCGCGGGCCAGCTCTCTCAGGGCCAGCGCCGCCGCGTCGCGCTCGCCCGCCTCTGGCTTTCCCGCTCCGTCACGCTCTGGGTTCTCGACGAGCCCTTCACCGCGCTCGACGTGCGCGGCGTCGCCCGCCTTGCGGACCTCGTGGGCGAGCATGTCAGGTCGGGCGGCATCGTGATGCTCGTCACCCATCAGGAAGTGCCCGTCGACGGCGTCGAATACCTCGTCATCGAGCCCGAACGCTGGTCCCCGCGCCGCCGCACGGCGGTCGAGGCTGCGCTCGACAACGAAAGCGCTCTTGAAGCGGACAACGCAAGGTAAGGAGCGCCGCAGTCATGTTCAAGCTTTTCCGAATCATCCTCCGCCGCGACCTGATGCTCGCCTTCCGCCGCAAGTCCGACCTTGCGCAGGTGATCTTCTTCTTTGCGGTCGTCGTGACGCTCGTGCCGCTCGGCGTGGGCGCCGAAACCAACATCCTCCGCTCGATCGCCCCCGGCGTCGTGTGGGTCGCCGCGCTTCTCGCCGCGCTTCTCTCGCTGCCGCGCATGTTCGAGGCCGATCATGCCGACGGCACGCTCGAGCAGATGCTCGTCACCGCCGAGCCGCTTCCCGTGGTGGTCGTAGCCAAGGTCTTCGCGCACTGGCTCGTCACGGGCGTTCCGATGACGATCTTCGCCGCGGTTTTCGGCATCCTCTTCGACCTGCCGCTCGACGTGACCCTTGTGATGGTCGCGAGCCTCTTCCTCGGCACGCCGGTCCTCTCCCTCGTGGGAGCCGTGGGCGCCGCACTCACGCTCGGCCTTCGCGGAGGCGGCGTGCTCACGAGCCTGCTCGTGCTTCCGCTCTACATTCCCGTCCTCATCTTCGGCGCGGGCGCCAGCCAGGCGGTCGCCGTCTCGATGAGCCCCGCCGCGCACTTCATGATCGTGGGCGGCCTGACGCTGCTGAGCCTCGCGCTCGCCCCGATGGCCGTGTCCGCGGCCCTTCGCATCGCCGAAAGTTGATGCGGGCGAAGCGAACGCTGGAAAGACTTTTGAAAATATATTCGGAGACCTGATCAAGATGAGCTTATCCGACCCTCAGAACTTCTACCGCCTCGCAGGCAAGGTCATCCCGTGGATTCTCGGGCTGGCACTCGTGCTCTTCGTCGTGGGCTTCTACCTGGGCTTCTTCGTGTGCCCGGTCGATGCGCGCCAGGGCAACTCCTATCGCATCATCTTCATCCACGTCTCGGCCGCCTGGCTCTCGATGCTGCTCTATGTGCTGATGGCCGTCTTCAGCGCCATCGGTCTGTGGCGCAACAACCGCATCTGCTTCATGCTCGCCCAGGCGATGGCCCCCACGGGCGCGCTGATGGCCTTCATCGCGCTCTTCTCTGGCGCCTTCTGGGGCCGTCCGACCTGGGGCACGTACTGGGTGTGGGACGCTCGCCTGACGTCGGAGCTCATCCTCTTCTTCCTCTACCTCGGCTTCATCGCGCTGCACTCCGCCATTGACGACAAGCGCCGCGCCGACCGCGCCGCGAGCGTCATCAGCATCGTGGGCGTGATCAACGTGCCGATCATCTACTTCTCCGTGCAGTGGTGGAACACGCTCCATCAGGGCGCCTCGATCACGTCGAGGGGCTCCTCCATTGCGCCCATCATGCTCTACACGCTCCTCATCATGGTCGTGGCGGGCATGTGCTACGGTGCCGGCATGGTCCTCGCCCGCACCCGCTCCATCATCCTCGAACGCGAACGCCGCGAGAACTGGACCAAGGAAGCGGCCTTGGAGGGCAAGCTGTGAACAACTGGAACAGTCTTTCCGACTTCATCTACATGAACGGCCACGGCTACTTCGTTTGGTGCGCCTACGGCGCACTGCTCGTCGCCGTGATCTACGAAATCTTTTCCCTGCGCGCCCGCCGCGCCAAGATCTGCGCTCGCCTCGCCCGCGAGGCCCGTGCAGCCAAATCGACGCTGGAGATGTAAACCATGGACTCGAAGACCAAGAAACTCGCCCTCATCGGCGCGGCCGTCGTGGCCGTCGGCGCCGGCGTGACGCTCGCCCTGCAGGCATTCAATGAAAACCTCGTCTTCTTCTTCTCGCCCACGCAGGTGGCCGCGAAGGAAGCCCCGACGGGCCGCACGTTCAGGCTCGGCGGCGTGGTCGAGCCCGGCAGCGTCAAGCGCCAGGCCGACGGCGTGACCGTCACCTTCGGCATCACCGACACCGCCAAGATCGTTCCCGTCCAGTACAAGGGCATCCTCCCCGACCTCTTCGCCGAAGGCCAGGGCGTCGTGGCCCAGGGCAAGCTCGACGAGCAGGGCGTCTTCTGCGCCTCCGAAGTGCTCGCCAAGCACGACGAGAACTACATGCCGCCCGAGGCTGCCAAGGCTCTCGAAGACGCCCACAAGGCGGGCGTAGCCAAGAAGCAGGCCGAGCAGGCCCAGGCCGCGAAGTCCTGATGCCTGCCCTTCCAGTCAATTGAGTTTTTATTGAGCCGGGTGTGACCGCCCGCCTGACCCGAGGGCCAGGCAAAGCGGTCATGCCCTTGCTTGCATAAAGAGAGAAGACGGAAGCATCCGTCCCCATACACAAACCGGAGAAAACAAGTGATTCCTGAAATCGGTCACTTCGCACTGATCCTGTGCCTTGCGTTGAGCATCGTCCAGGGCGTGCTCCCGCTTGTCGGCGCTGCCAAGGGCAACCGCGCGCTGATGGCGGTCGCCCGTCCCGCCGCTGCCGCCAACGCGTTCTTCGGCACGGTGGCCATTGGCTGCCTTGCCTACTCGTTCTACCTGTCGGACTTCACCGTCCTCAACGTGGCGAACAACTCCAACTCGCTTCTGCCCTGGTACTACAAGGTGGCCGCGACCTGGGGCTCTCACGAAGGCTCGATCCTCTTCTGGACGGTGACGCTCGGATGGTGGGGCGCCGCGGTCGCCTTCTGCGCCCGCCGCCTGCCCGCCGAGATGGTCGCCCGCGTGACGGGCGTGCTCGGCCTCGTCGGCATGGGCTTCCTCCTCTTCATGCTGCTCACCTCCAACCCGTTCCTGCGCCTCTTCCCTGCGCCCGCCGAGGGCGCGGACCTCAATCCGCTGCTGCAGGACCCGGGCATGGTCTTCCATCCGCCGCTCCTCTATCTGGGCTACGTGGGCTTCGCCGTGCCGTTCGCCTTCGCGATCGCCGCGCTCATCTCCGGTCGTCTTGACGCCGCCTGGGCCCGCTGGATGCGTCCGTGGACGACGGCCGCCTGGGTGCTCCTCACGCTCGGCATCGCGCTCGGCTCCTACTGGGCCTACTACGAGCTCGGCTGGGGCGGCTGGTGGTTCTGGGACCCGGTCGAGAACTCCTCGTTCATGCCGTGGCTCACGGGCACCGCGCTCATCCACTCGCTCGCCGTCACCGAAAAGCGCGGTTGCTTCCGCATCTGGACGGTGCTCCTCGCGATCCTGACGTTCTCGCTCTCGCTCCTCGGCACCTTCCTCGTGCGCTCCGGCGTGCTCACCTCGGTGCACGCCTTCGCGACCGACCCCGAGCGCGGTCTCTTCATTCTGGCCTTCCTCATCATCGTCATCGGCCTCTCGTTCCTGCTCTTTGCATGGCGCGCCCCGACGGTGGGTCTGGGCGGCAACTTCTCGCTCATCTCCCGCGAGTCGATGCTCCTCGTCAACAACGTGCTGCTCGTCGTGGCCATGGGTGCCGTGCTTCTCGGCACGCTCTATCCGCTCTTCCTCGACGCGCTCAACGCAGGCAAGATCTCGGTCGGCCCCCCGTACTTTGACGCCGTCTTCGGTCCGCTCATGCTGCCGTGCGTGTTCCTGATGGGCGTGGGTCCGCTCGCCCGCTGGAAGGACGCCGATCCGAAGGCGCTCGCCCGCGAGCTCGCCTGGTGCCTCGTCGCCGCCATCGTGGCCGGCGCCGCCATCCCGCTCCTCATGGGCGAGTTCGGCCACTGGGTCTTCCTCGGCTGCACGTCCGCGATGTTCGTCTTCTTTGCCGTGATCCAGACGTTCCGTCATCAGATCCGCAACCAGCCGGGCAATGTCTTCGCCCGCCTGATGCGCCAGCCGCGCGCCTTCTGGGGCATGCAGCTCGCCCACATCGGCGTGGCCGTCTTCATCATCGGTGTGGCGCTCGTCAAGGGCTACCAGTCCGAACGCGACGTGCGCATGTATGAAGGCGAGACCGTGACGGTCGCTGGCTACACCTTCACGTTCAACGGCGTCGAAACCGTCCGCGGCCCGAACTACACGGCCGACCGCGGCGATTTCACGCTCTCCGTGAACGGCAGGGAGCTCCAGCACCTCTATCCTGAAAAGCGCAAGTACTACAGCTCAAACTCGATGCCGATGACCGAGTCCGCCATCCGCCACTCGATCACGGGCGACGTGTACGTGAGCCTCGGCACGCCGACCAATGACGGCGGCTGGGTCGTGCGCGCCTACTACAAGCCTTACGTCACCTGGATCTGGTGGGGCTGCATCATCATGGCCGCCGCTGGCCTTTGGGCCGCGTCCGACCGACGCTACCGCCGCCGCAAGCAGAAGAACGAAGCTGACGGAGAATAAGTCATGAGCAAGTCTCTCAAGTATCTGATTCCTTTCGGAATCTTCATTGTCCTCGCGGGCTTCCTCTTCAAGGGGCTCTACATGGATCCGCGACAGTTGCCCAGCGTGCTCATCAACAAGCCGATGCCGCAGTGGTCGCTCCCGACGCTCTTCGACACCACGAAGACGCTCTCCACCGAGGAGATGAAGGGCAAGGTCTGGATGCTCAACGTCTGGGCCACGTGGTGCATTCCCTGCAAGCAGGAGCACCCCTACATGGTCAAGCTCAAGAAGGACGGCCTCAAGACCCCGATCGTTGGCTTCGTCTACAAGGACAATCCTGGCGCCGCCCTCAACATGCTGCGCCAGCAGGGCAATCCTTACGACATGGTCGTCTTCGAGGTGAAGAACCGGGTCGGTCTTGACCTCGGCGTCACGGGCGTTCCCGAGACCTTCGTCATCGACAAGAAGGGCGTGATCCGGGCCAAGGTGAGCTACCCGCTCGATCCGCAGATCTGGAACGAGCAGCTCAAGCCCCTCATCAAGCAGCTGGAGGCCGAATAACATGAAGTCCGTCAAGCTTATGGGCGCCGCCCTCGCGGCCTGCGCACTGATGGCCGGCACGGCCTTCGCAGCTCCGCGCGAAGCCGCTCCGACCGCCTTTGACCCGATCGCCCACCAGCGCGTCGTCGAGGTTTCCGAGCAGCTCCGCTGCCTCGTCTGCCAGAACCAGTCCATCGCCGACTCCAACGCCGAGCTCGCCGTCGACCTGCGCAACCAGGTGATCGAGCAGGTCAAGGCCGGCAAGACCAACAAGGAGATCGTGGACTACATGGTCGAACGCTACGGCGACTTCGTGCTCTACAAGCCGCCCTTCAAGGCCAACACGGTCATCCTCTGGCTCGGCCCCGTCGCACTCTTCCTCGTGGGCCTCGCCGCGTTCTACCTCAACCTCCGCCGCCGCAAGTCGGCCGTCGCCAAGACCGTCCGTCCGCTCACCGCCGAGGAAAAGGCCCGCGCGGACAAGCTGCTCTCGGGCGACAAGGAGTAACCGATGCTGACAACCTTCATCATCATCTGCGTCGTCTTCTGCCTGACCGCGATGGCCGCCGTGGCGCTGCCGCTCTGGTTCGGCGGCCGCAAGGCCGCTGACGCCGAAGACCGCCACGAAACGATTCTCGGCATCCTGCGTCAGCAGGCCGCGGACCTTGAAAAGGAGCGTGAGGCCGGCCGCATCGACCTCGACGAGTACGAGGAGTCCCGCCTCGAACTCGAGCGCCGCGTGCTTGAGGAAACCGCCCGCGACACCGACGCCGAAGTCAAGGACCAGTCCAAGGTCGCCCGAATCATCGCCGTCGTGCTCGCCGTCGTGATTCCCGCCTCCGCCGTCTTCGGTTATCTTGCGCTAGGCCGCTACAACGCCATGGACCCCGCCTTCCTCGAGGCCGTCCAGAACCAGCAGCGCCAGACGCAGGGCCACAGCCAGTCCGACATGATGGCCGCCATCGAGCGCCTTCAGAACCGCCTGAAGGAGACGCCCGACGACGCCCAGACCTGGTACATGCTCGCGCGCACGCTCTCCAACGTGGGTCGCTTCGCCGAGGCGCTCGACGCCTTCCGCGAGGTCGACCGTCTGGTGCCGAACAACGCCGACATCATCGCCGACATGGCCGACATGACGGCCGCCGCGAACAACAAGGTGATCACGGACGAGGCCCGTGCGCTTCTGCAACGCGCCCTCAAGATCGATCCGGGCCAGTGGAAGGCGCTCGCGCTCCTTGCCATCGACGCCTGGGATCATGAGAAGTACGCCGAAGCCGCCGCCTACTGGGAAAAGCTCCTCGTCGTGCTTCCCGAGGACTTCGGCGACGCCCAGCAGATCCGCAACAACATCGACGAGGCTCGCCGCCTCGCCGGCATGGATCCCGCAGCCCGTCAGGCTGAGGCCGAAGCCTTCAAGGGCGAGAGCGTCCCGACCGTCCAAGCCGCCGAGCCCTCGTTTGTCTCCGGCCGCGTGACGCTCGACAAGGCCCACGCCGACAAGGTCAAGCCCGAGGACACTGTCTTCATCTACGCACGCCCGACCACGGGCTCGAAAATGCCGGTCGCCTTCATGCGCATCACCGCCAAGGAGCTCCCCTTTGAGTTCAAGCTCACGAGCGACATGACGATGGCCATGGGCGCCACGACGCTCGCCGACGTCAAGGACGTGATCGTCGGAGCCCGAATCTCCCGCACCGGCAACTTCATGCCGCAGGCGGGCGACCTCGAGGGCGAGACTTCCGCTCCCGTCCAGACGGGCACCGAAGGCATCGACCTCGTCATCGGCACCGTCCGCTGACATTCGACAGCCTCAGAAAAGGCCGCCGCGTTCGACTGAACGACGGCGGCCTTTGCGTTTCAGGTGTTTTCCCGCGTGTGCGGGCGAGCACTTCTTCATATAATTGAATCCTTGTTGCGAAAAAAAGGTGAAATATATCAACTGAAACTAAAAAGAACTAATGTGGAGGTACCGCCATGGCGGCCTTTTCCATCATCGGACGCGAAGGAAGCGTCCCTGTTCACGTCTGGGCGAAGACGCTCGACGACAAGTCGCGTGAGCAACTTCTCAACACGGCCTCGTTGCCGTTCGTCTTTCATCACGTCGCGGCGATGCCCGACGTTCATGCAGGTCTGGGCGCCACCATAGGCAGCGTGATCGCGACCGAAGGCGCCGTCATCCCGAGCGCCGTCGGCGTCGACATCGGCTGCGGCATGCGCCTTGCACGACTCAACTTCAGGCGCGGCGACCTTGACGACCGCGCGGTCCGCGCTGTCTACGAGGCGATTCTGCGGCACGTGCCCGTCGGCATGACCGAGAGGAGGCCCGACGCCGTGCGTCACGACCGCACGGAGCCCTTCGAGGAAGGCATGAAGAGCCTTCTCGACCGTCATCCCGAACTCCTCGAGCGCATGGTGTCCATGACCTGGCAGAGCCAGCTCGGAAGCTTGGGAGCGGGCAACCACTTCATCGAACTCACCTCTGATGCAGACGGCGTCGTGCGCGTGATGCTCCATTCGGGTTCGCGCGGCGTGGGCAACGTCATGGCCTCGCGCTTCATCGGCATCGCCCGCGAGAAGGCACTTGGAGGGAAGGTCCGGCTGCCCGATCCCGCGCTCGCTTGGTTCGATGAGGGCACCGATGACTTCAACGACTACATGGATGCGGTCAACTGGGCGCAGGCCTATGCGAAGATCAACCGCGAGATCATGATGGAGGACGTCATGGCCGCGGTGCGCGAGGTGATGCCGGGGGCGGAGATCTCCTCCGACGAGCCCGTCGTCGACTGCCATCACAACTACGTGGCTCGCGAGACGCATTACGGGCGCGACGTATGGGTGACGCGCAAGGGCGCCGTTCATGCGGGCAGGGGCGAGCTCGGCATCATCCCGGGGAGCATGGGCGCCGCCTCGTATCTGGTCGAGGGACTCGGCTCCGAGGAGTCCTTCATGTCGTCCGCGCACGGCGCGGGCCGCACGATGAGCCGCACGCAGGCCAAAAAGGTCTTCACGGTTGCCGACCTGAAGCGCGAGACGGCGGGCGTCGTCTGCAGGCACGATCCCGGCGTGCTCGACGAGATTCCGTCGGCCTACAAGTCCATCGACGAGGTGATGGCGCAGCAGGCCGACCTCGTGAGACCCGTGACCGTCTTCAAGCAGTTCCTCTGCGTGAAGGGTTGACCTGACGCCAAATGGACAATGGGCGCCTGACGGTTGATGCCGTCGGGCGCCCATTGCTTGAGAGGATGGCAGGCGTGGCGTCGGACCAGAGACGCTGCGTCAGCCGGTTGGCGGTTGAACCGGAACCGCCGCCGGCTTTGCTCGGAGCGGCCGGGTGAAGACACTGTGGAGGATCAGGCCTTCTTCATGGCGCGCATGCCCCAGGCGGCGAGAAGAACCAGGAGAAGCGCCGCGTAGCAGACGCAGGCGAGCATGCAGCATTCAGCCATGTCCATGAACTTCCACTGCGGGAAGAGGTACCAGCCGTCGCTCGCCTGATAGACCTCGATGAGCCAGCGCTGGAAGTCGCCGAGCTGGGTGCCGTCGGGCACGACGGGGGCGTCGTAGCCGCAGTCGCCCGTCTGCTTGAACCAGTCGGGAGCCCACTTGTCGAGCGGAAGGCCGAAGTGATAAGTCGGCTCCGTCGAGCAGCCCTGCATGCCGAACATGGCCATCGGGTCGTCGGAGTGGACGGCGTCATGGATGCCCATGAGCTTCCAGGAGCAGATCATCGTGTAGATGAGGCCGTAGAGGAAGACGCCGATGCCGGCGATCTTCAGCAGAGCCTGCTTCGGATTGATCGTGATGAGGAAGGCGCCGATCGCCATGACGATGTTGCCGTAGCGGATGTAGACGCACTGCTCGCAGGGCAGCATGTAGAGCCAGCCCTGGAAGAGGTAGTGGGCCAGAAGCACCAGGATGATCGAGGTCACGCCGAAGAGGATCCACGGCTCGCGCGTTTCCTGCCAGTCGGCGAAGGCCGTCATCGGACTCTTTCGGAAGCTTTCGCAGAATCCCTTCATTTGTCAGGACCTCTTACTTCTTGGAGAGTTCGCGGATGTTTTCCACGAGACCGTCGATGGAGCGGATGGAGGCTGTCTTCAGGAGGTACTTGCCGTTGACCACGAAGGCCGGCACGCCCTGGATCTTGGCGACGTCGTAGGTGCTGTCGGCCCAGGCCTTCACGAGCGCCTGAACCTTCGGATCATTCTTTTTGGCGTCGAAATCGGCCTTGGACATGCCGACGGCCTCGAGGGCGGTTGTGCGGAAGGCGTCGGCGCCGTCATCCCAGCGCTGCTTCTTGTCGTGGTAGGCCTTGTAGAGGGCGAACTTCGCCTTCTTGTGCATGGCGTCGGCAGCATACGGATCGCGGCCGGCGGCTTCGTCGGCGACCCACATCACGGCGAGGACCTCGGAGCCTTCCTTGCCGTACTTGCCCTTGGTGTGGAGATGGTAGTCGAGGAACTTCATTTCCTTGTCGAGCTTGGCCTTGACGGCCGGAACGACGGACTTGTCGTATTTGTAGCAGAACGGGCAGTCGTAGGAGTAGACCTTGATGAAGGTGCCCGAGGCGTTCGGGATCGGCTTTTCAAGGACGACGTAGTCGGTGCCCTCGACGGGGGCGGCGATGACGGAGCCTGCGCAGAGCAGGGCGGCTGCGGCGGCGACGGCGAATTTCGTGAAGGTCATGGTGTTCTCCTCGGTCGGAATGTCAAGCATGGTCGGCGGCCGCAGGATACGGGCCCGCCTCAACTGTGTGAGGAAGTTTAGGCGTCGACGGAAATTTTGAAAATTGTTGACTTCCCACGGGAACTTTCAGAATTTGACAAGTCGCTTTTCTCAAATGCTGAAAAACGGGTTCGGCCTGCTCGACGCATGGCCCATGACGACGGCGCCCGCCGCATCGGTCGAGGATGGGCGGGCGCGGATTCATGGCGAGGGCGTCATGTACGGGCTGCGGGTCAGCCGAAGAGCTTCACCCAGCACCAGGCGGGGACGCCGAAGATCACGATGTAGGTGATGACGAGCGCGGCGGCCTGCACGATGTGGTTCTTCGAGATGCCGAGCACGATCGGGCCGAGAACATCCCAGACCTTGAAGAGAAGGAGGAACGAGGCGACAGCCCAGATGAGGCCGAAAACGATGGAGAAGAAGGTGTACATCGAAAAAATCCTTTGTTGGTCATCGTGCGGCAGGCACGGGTTGGAATGACTCTGTTGCCCGATAATGGTAGGTCTTTGCTTAATATTAGATTACAGCGTTCTTTCCCGTCACGAGGTCCGATCCGAATGTCCCGCTTTACTGTCATTCTTCCCGAAGGCACCGTCATTCTCAAGAACGAGGAGACGGGGCAGATTCTGAGGCTTTCCGCCGAGTCGGGTCCGCTCGTGCTCGGCGAAATCGAGATGTCGATGACGCTCGGGCCTAGGCCCCTCGAGGTTGCGGGTGCGGCGCACGCTCCCGCCGTTGCTGCAGCGCAGGCCCCCGCCTGTGAACTCCCCGCCCGGCCCGCCGATCCCCTGGCGGACCTGCCCGACGAGGCCTTCGTGCCCAGACCCGAGACGCCTGGTACCGCGCCGCTTCCGCACCCGATTCCGGGGACCGAGGGCGTGAATCTCATCAATCCCTATGAGGCGCTCGGAAAGAAGGCCTTGAGGAGCCTGCCGCCGGGATTCGGTCCCAACACGGGCGAGCCCTTCATGTCGCCCGAGGAGGACTGGGCGCCCGGCACGGCCCCCGTTCTTCGCGGCATCCGCGTGCTCGACGCGCCGCTCGAGGCGCTGACGGCCTCGGACTTCGAGCAGATTCTTGACGCGATGGCGCTCAGGCGCAACAACATCGAGGGCGAAATCGAGTTCATGGAGGAGATCGAGGCGGACGAAGAGGACATCCGCGATCTCGAGCGTGACATCGAGCAGCTCGACCGTGACCTTGCCGACGTGGTCGCGAGGAAGGAAGAGTTCGACGCGCTTTCGAAGAAGCAGGCCGCGGAATAGGTCGGAAGGTCCGCCGTGATCAGCTCGGGATGAGCATCGTCACGAGGATCATCCACGCAGGGATCACGGCGAGCGAGAAGAGCGTCGTCGAGGCGACGGCCGTCGTCGCGAACTTGACATCGGCGTGGTGGAATTCGGCGAGCACGGCGATCTGCGTGATGCAGGGCAGCGCCGCCTGAATGACGTAGACCTTCGCAAAGAGCGGCGGAATGGGAATGACGTACGTGAGCACAAGGCACACGAGCGGGCAGATCACGAAGCGCCCGATGTAGACCCAGAGCATGTCCTTCGTGACGCGGATGTTGCGGATGCCGATGTTGTAGAGCATGCAGCCCACGAAGACGAGCGCGAGCGGCGTCGTGATGCCGCCCATGTAGTGCGCGGCGTCCATGATCGCCTTCGGAGGCGTGAAGTCGAGCAGGATGAACACGATGGCCGTGAGGAAGCCGAGGAGCGGCGGCGTGAAGATACGTTTGAAGGTCTGCGCCGAGAACACCTTCTGGGGCTTCTGCATCGTGGCAAGCCTCCCGTCGGCCGCCTCCATGTAGTTGCCGACCGTCCAGAAGAACGTGGTGTTCGCAAAGAAGTAGAGGAGCGTGGGCACCATCGCCTCGGTGCCGAAGAGCGCGAGCGAGACGGGCAGGCCGATGAACATGTTGTTCGTTGCCGTGAAGGCGCTCGAAAAGACGCCCGAATGCACCCCCTCGACATGGCAGACGCGCGCGATGATGCGGCTCAGCAGGAAGCAGGTCCAGATCGAGATGAAGGGCGTCGCCATCGAACCCACAAGCGTCAGGAGTCCGTCGTGGTCAAGCGTCTGCATGACGCTCGAGAAGAGGTAGGCGGGCAGGGAGAGAAAGGTCACGAGGCGCGCAAGCAGGACGCGGGAGCTCTTGTCGTACCAGCCCCGTGCGGCCGTCACGTAGCCTGCGCCGCCGAGAATCAGCAGGATGACGACGCAGTTGAGGGACAGAAGAAAGGCTTCGAGAATCATGAGACGCGGCCGGCGGGTGAAGACTTGCGGGATCCTTCAATGGTAGCGCCGCCCAGCCTCTGCGGCATAGTCATTTGGTTCTAGGCCGAGCGTCCGAATCGGTGTACGCGGCATGGAGGACGCACGTCCGGAAAATGCATGACGGTCAGAAGATGAAAAGGCCGCGTCCCTGAATCAGGGCAGCGGCCTTTTGGAGCCCGAGGGCATCAGGCTGGAAAGTCCGTTACGCGTCCTGCCAGACCTCGCGGGCGATCTCGACCACGAGACGGACCTTGGCCCACTGTTCCTCCTCGGTCATGATGTTGCCTTCCTCGGTTGAGGAGAAGCCGCACTGCGGAGAGAGACAGAGCTGTACGAGCGGAACGTACTTCGCTGCTTCGGCGATGCGGGCCTTGACGGCCTCCTTGTCCTCGAGTTCGGGGAACTTGGAGGTGATGAGGCCGAGGACGACCGTCTGGTCCTTGATGAAGCGCAGCGGCTCGAATCCGCCCGAGCGGTCGCTGTCGTACTCGAGGAAGAAGCCGTCGACGGGGCAGTTCGCGAAGAGGATCTCGGCGATGGGTTCGTAGCCGCCGGAGGAGAACCACGTGGAGCGGAAGTTGCCGCGGCAGATGTGCATCGTGAGCGTCAGGTCGGCGGGCTTGGCGGCGATGATCCTGTTGAGGACGCCGACGTAGCTGCGGGCCACGGCGTCGACGTCGATGCCGCGGGCGGCGTAGGCGGCGCGCTTTTCAGCGGAGCAGAATTCGCCCCAGCTCGTGTCGTCGAGCTGCAGGTAGCGGCAGCCGCGCTCGTAGAGCGCCAGCATGGCGTCGGTCCAGGTTTGTGCGAGGTCGTCGAGAAGAAGCTCCTCGTTGTCCTTGTAGGCGGCGATCGGCTCATAGTCCGTGGCGCGCACGCAGCAGATGAGGTGCAGCATCGACGGAGACGGGATCGTGTACTTCACGGCGGCGTCGCCCGCGATTGTTTTCAGGCGGTCGAAGGCCTCGAGGAACGGATGGTCGGCGGGGAAGGAGAGGCGGTCTTCGATGACGACCGTCTCGGCCTTGGGCTGACGACCTTCGAAGTGAACGGACCAGGCCTCGGCCTTGACGTGGCGGATGCCCTTGAGGCCGGCAAGGAAGTCGAGGTGCCAGAAGGCGCGGCGGAATTCGCCGTCGGTGACGGCGGTGAGGCCGTTGTCGAGCTCCTTCTTCACGAGCGCGGCGATCTCCTCGTCCTCGACGGCGGTGAGGGCTTCGCGGGAGAACTCGCCCCTGGCGAACGCGGCGCGGGCCTGTGCGACGGCGGCGGGACGAAGGAAGCTTCCGACGACGTCGGCACGGTACGGGGGAAGAACGTGGGGCATGGTGCGGTTCCTTTTCTAATGTGTTGTTGGAAGGCGTCAGGGGCGTCGAGGCGGCCCGAAACGACTGCGGTTCATAGAAATGCCGCAAGGAAACATCTGACTTCAGTCAGGTGAGGAATTGCGGCCCATGCCTTTCACACTACCACGTGATAAAATTAAGGGCCTTTCGCAGATTCGTGTGGGTAATTCTCGCGCGGAATCGAATCGTCAAGCTGTCGTGGAATAGCGCAGGCCGTTAGGCCGAGCATATGCCGCGAAAGCAGATTGACGAGGTGATTCAGCGCAAATAGCCTGTGGTTCGGGGAAAGTAAGGGCGTTAACGCCCGCCTTTCCCCCGAGCCACGTGGCGGCGAACGCCGGGGTGTCGGGGGCGGAGCCCCTGACGGAATGATTCCACTTAGCCATGCACTTACCCGCTCAAAGCTGCGAAGAGCCAAATTAAGGATATGGTGGAAATAGTATACAACCGAAATTGCGTTTACCAGACGGC
>ERZ791931.401-NODE-401-length-50159-cov-21.002375_pt1 | contig 50159 bp, 39 predicted proteins | sample MGYA00510127_ERZ791931 | MGnify/ENA primary metagenome ERZ791931 (study PRJEB30046, sample SAMN00792067) | human gut metagenome | study: EMG produced TPA metagenomics assembly of the A metagenome-wide association study of gut microbiota in type 2... | reverse complement strand
AAGAGCTGTCTGACGGTCAAAGTGAATCCTCTGTCTTCAGACAGGGGAGCTTCAAAGGCATTGAACTGCAGGGCGAAGGACCTCCAACAGCGGTGCGGCGCCCGACACTCTCCTTGAGACCGTGCCGATTTGGCTAGAATGGGCTGACGGGGTCGCCCCATGAATTCAATAGATACTTTCCTGCTTTCGGAGTCCTTCATGCCCTCACTGACTCTTGAGGACGTCGTCCGCTTCTCGCCCTTTGTCGCACGGTCGTTGTCGGCCATGCATCCCGGAGAGGACGCTCGGGCGTGCCTCGCGCATTTTGAGAGGATCGTCGAGGAGACGTTCCCGCGGGAGGCCATGGAGGCCGAGGCGGCGGCCGCGGCCGACAGCCAGACGCTGCGCATGAAGCTCAGGGAGATGAGGCGCCGCCTCATCGTGAACATCATCGGGAGAAACGCGACGGGTCGCATCGACTACTTCGAAGTCGTGAGGCTCATGAGCGACTTCGCCGAGACGGCCGTCACGGCGACGGTGAAGGTCAACGCCAGAGAGCTGGCCGAGCGTTGCGGCGTGCCGTACGGCATGTCTGGACGTCCCCAGGACCTGATGGTCGTGGGCATGGGCAAGCTCGGCGGCCGAGAGCTCAACGTCTCCTCCGACATCGACCTCATCTTCCTCTTCGACGAGGAAGGCGAGACGCGGGCGACGCCCGAATTTCCGAACGCCCGCCGCACGCTCACCGTGCAGGAGTTCTATGAAAGGCTGGCAAGGCGCGTGATTCCCGCCCTGAACGACATCGAGGGGCCCGGCTTCGTCTTCCGAGTCGACATGCGCCTGCGTCCGAACGGCGAGTCGGGTCCGATCGTGTGCTCGACGGACATGCTCGAGGAGTATCTCTACACGCAGGGCCGCGACTGGGAGCGCTTCGCCTGGCTCAAGGGCCGCATCATCAACGAGCCCGTCTTCTCGGCGCCTGAGGACTTCGAGCAGCAGAAGCGGAACGTCTCGTCCCTCGTGCGTCCGTTCGTCTTCAGAAAGTATCTGGATTTCAACGCTATTTCGTCGCTCACGCGCCTGCACGAGATGATCCGCGCCGAGACGGCCAGACGCGAGCTCGCCCGCGGCGGCACGTGCATCAACGTCAAGCTCGGACGCGGCGGCATCCGCGAGATCGAGTTCCTCACGCAGACGCTTCAGGTCATCCGCGGCGGACGTGATCCGCTTCTTCGCGGGCGCGAGACGCTCGCGATGCTCGAGGTGCTCTCGGGCGACGGCGGCATTTCCGCCGAAATGGCCGCGAGGCTTTCCGAGCACTACGTCTTCCTGCGCAACGTCGAGCATGCCATTCAGTATGTCAACGACGAGCAGACGCAGCGCCTCCCGAAGGAAGGCGAGGGACTCACGGCCGTGGCGGGCCTCCTGGGCATGCCCGCCGACGAACTCTGGAGCCGTCTTGAGGGCGTGCGCGAGTATGTCGCCGCCGCCTTCGACAGCGTCTTTCAGGTCCATGAGCCCGCCGCAGACACGGCCGACTGGCCCACGGGCTGGGAGACGGGCACGTCGAGCGCGAGCGAGGCGCTCACAGGAAAGCTCAGATCTCTGGGCTACGGCGATGACGTCGACGAGCTTGTCTCGCGCATCATGCGTCTTGCCTCGGCCCGTGCGGGCCGAAGCCTCTCCGACGAGGCGAGGAAGCGCCTTCAGAGCCTGATTCCCGTCGTGGCAGAAGGATGTCCGGAGTGGCTTCCCAAGGACGGCCCGCGCGTGGTGCCGGCGGTCGAGGTGTTCTCCCGCTATCTGAAGCTGCTTGAGGCGATCGCGGGCCGCTCGACCTACGTGGCGCTCCTCTCGCAGTATCCGAAGGCCGCCGAGCGCGTCGGACGCGTGCTGGCGGCGAGCCGCTGGACGGCCGACTACATCGTGCGCCATCCGATCATCCTTGACGAGCTCGTCGACGGACGCATCCACGAGATGGACGACTTCACGCCCGTCGACTGGAGCGAGTGGGCGGACAGGCTGCATCGTGCGCTCGTCGAGGCCGATGGCGATCAGGAGCGCCAGATGAACGCGCTTCGCGACGCCCATCACTCCGCCGTTTTCAGGCTGCTGATCGCTGACCTTGACGGCCGCTTCACGGTCGAGCGCCTGGCGGACCATCTCTCGGCGTTGGCCGACGCCGTGCTCGAGGAGGTGCTCGATCTGGCCTGGGTCAGCATGACGAAGAAGCACTGCGACCGTCCGAAGTTCGCCGTGATCGGCTACGGCAAGCTGGGCGGCAAGGAACTCGGCTACGACAGCGACCTCGATCTGGTCTTCATCTATGACGATCCCGATCTGGAGGCCGACCTCACGTACAGCCGCCTCGTGCGCCGCATGATGAGCTGGCTGACGATTCAGACGTCGTCGGGCAAGCTCTTCGACGTGGACCTGAGGCTGCGTCCGAACGGCGACAGCGGCCTCATCGTGTCGTCCTTTGACATGTTCAGCCGCTATCAGAGGAACGCCGACGGCAACGGCGCCTGGTTCTGGGAGCATCAGGCTCTCACGCGCGCCCGCTTCGTGGCGGGCGATGCGGACGTGGGCAAGCGCTTCGAGGACGAGAGGCGCGAGATCCTGATGATGCCGAGAACGCAGGACGAGGCCCGCGCGAGCGTGCTCGAGATGCGCAGGAAGATGCTCGACGGGCATCCCAACCGCACGGCGCTCTTCGACATCAAGCACGACCGAGGCGGCATGGTCGACGTGGAGTTCATCGTGCAGCTTCTCGTGCTCACGCACTCCGCGGAGCATCCCGAGCTGGTTAACAACTTCGGCAACATCCTGCTTCTTGAAAAGGCGGCCGACCTCGGCCTGACGGATCCCGCCGTTTCGGCGCCCGCCGTGAGGGCGTATCGACGCTACCGCGCCCTGCAACACGAAATCAGGCTCAATGCGGGCGAAGGTGTGCCCGTGCGCGTTCCTGCGGACATGATCGAGGCCGAACGCGAGGCCGTGCTCAAGCTCTGGAGAACGGTGTTTGAGACCGATGCGCCTCTGAGAGAGGGCGATACGTTCGATCGGTCCGAAACGCGCTAGACTGTCGGACGATCGATTTTCCATCAACCGGAGCATGTGATGCCCATTGTTGTTCCTGATTACAAAGCCCCGTCCTGGTGTCCCGGCGGTCATCTTCAGACCGTCATTCCCGCCAAGTTCATGCCGAGGCCCGCGATCGAGTACAGGCGCGAGAAGGTTGAGCTTCCCGACGGCGACTTCATGCTCTGGGACTGGGCCGTGCCCGAGCCCGCCGATCCGTCGGCGCCCGTACTTGTGCACTTCCACGGGCTCGAGGGCTCGAGCCGCAGCCACTATGCCGAAGCGCTGATGGCGGCCTGCACCGAGCGCGGCTGGCGCGGCGTCGTCGCACACTTCAGAAGCTGCGGCGGCGAGATGAACAGGCTTCCGCGCGCCTACTTCGCGGGCGACAGCGACGACTGCGAATGGGTGCTCAGGACCGTGCACGAACGCTTCCCCGACGCGGAGCTCAGGGCCGTGGGCGTGAGCCTCGGCGGCAACCAGCTCGCCAAGTACCTCGGGGACCGCGGAACCGACGCGGGCTTCCTGACGGCGGCCGTTTCGGTGGGCGCACCGCTCGACCTCGTGGCGGGCAGCGAGCGCATCAGCAAGGGAGTCAACACTTTTTATGCCGACATGTTCCTTCACACGCTCCGCCAGAAGCTCGAGCTCAAGGCGAAGCAGTTTCCCGACGTGATCCGCGAGGAGGACGTGAAGGCCTGCCGCACGATGTTCGACTTCGACAACACGTACACGGGGCCGATCCACGGGTTCCGCTCGGCGATGGAGTACTGGCAGAAGTGCTCGGCCAAGACGGTGCTCCCCGACGTGCGCGTGCCGCTTCTGCTGCTCAATGCAAAGAACGATCCGTTCCTGCCGCCGTGGTGCCTTCCGACGGCGGGCGAGATGAGCGCCTTCGTCACGGGAGATTTTCCCGAAGAGGGAGGACACATCGGATTTCCACAAGGACGGGTTCCGGGCAACATCAATTATCTGCCGCAACGTATAATGCGCTTCTTCGACACCGGCAGCTGAACCGTCTGACCGGGTGTCAGCCTCTCGTCAATTCCTTCTTTTGGGCAAGCGCCGGCTTTCCGACCGGTAGCCCCTGGAGACCCGCAAGATGCCTTTCAGCATGTCCGGCCGCACCGTCGGCTTCATCAGCCTCATTCTCTTCATTCTCACCATTCCCGCAGGCAACTGGGTGGTGATGAACGTCGGCACCGTCTGTCCGCCCGACAGTCCCTGCCTCATTCCCGTCTGGCCCGGCATCATGTCGCCGTCCGCCGTGCTCTTCGCCGGTCTTGCGCTCATTCTGCGCGACGCGGTCCAGAGCCTGCTCGGCAAGCGCTGGACGCTGGTCGCGATTGCCGCAGGCGCCGCGCTCTCCGGCATTCTCTCCGAGCCCGCGATCATTCTCGGCTCGACCTGCGCCTTCCTCTTCTCCGAGCTGGCCGACTTTGCCGTCTACACGCCGCTTCGCGAACGTCATCTGACGCTGGCCATCGTGCTCTCCGGTCTCGTGGGCTCGATCGTCGACTCCGTGATCTTCCTCTCGCTCGCCTTCGGCTCCCTTGACTTCATCGTGGGCCAGGTGATCGGCAAGTTCTGGATGAGCCTCATTGCGGGCGCCATGATCATCATGTGGCGCAGTACCCGCCGCGCACAGGCCGCCTGAAGAAGCACCTCAACCTGATTCCAGCAGCCGCCAGGGTACGCCCGAGGCGGCTGTTTTCGTTCATGACGATTGCGGACGGACTGCGGACGAGGCCCTTCGCGGCGCGGCGTGAAAAAGCGTTCCTTAAGAAAGGCGTCCCAGAATGGGGTACAACCACGAATCCGTTTCCAGACCTCACCGTTCCATGGCTAATTCGAACAAAATCGCGCTTCTTTTGATCAATACGGGGAGCCCCGACGCCCCGACCGAAGAGGCCGTCCGCCGCTATCTGGCCGAATTCCTCGGCGACAGGCGCATCGTCGAGCTTCCCCGATGGAAGTGGTGGCCGATTCTGCACGGCATCATTCTGCGCACGCGTCCGAAGAAGTCCGCCGAACGATACAGAGGCGTCTGGACCGACGAAGGCTCGCCGCTCATCGTGCACACGAGGCGCACGGCCGGGGCGCTTGAGGCTGAGCTCGGGATTCCGGTCTACTGGTCCATGCGCTACGGCAGCCCGTCGACGGCGTCCGTCCTCGACAGGATGAAGGCCGACGGCGTCGGCCGCGTCCTCGTCATGCCCATGTTCGCGCAGTATGCCTCCCAGACGACGGCGGCCTGTCTGGACGGCGTGAGCGAATACCAGCTTTCTCATGTCGATGCGCCTGCGGTGCGCACGATTCACGACTATCACGACGATCCCGCCTACATCGACGCGCTTGCCGCGCACGTGCGCGCCTACTGGGACGAGCACGGCTCGCCCGTGAGCACGGGCGGCCGCCTCGTCATGAGCTTCCACGGCATCCCACAGGCAAGCAGCAACCGCGGCGACGTCTACGAGGCGCAGTGCCTGCGCACTGCGTCGCTTCTCGCCGAAAGGCTCGGCCTTGAGGAGGGCGCGTGGAGCGTGTGCTTCCAGTCCCGCTTCGGCCGCGACGAGTGGCTTCGTCCGTATACCATCGACAGCGTCAGGGAGCTGGCCGAAGCCGGCGTGCCGCGCATCGACGTCGTGTGTCCGGGCTTCGCTGCCGACTGTCTGGAGACGATCGAGGAGATCGATGACGAGCTTCGCCGCGAGTATCTGGCCGCCTTCAGGGACGATGCAGGGGCGGAGTTCCACTACATTGCCGCACTCAACGACTCGCCCGAGGCCGTGAAGGCCTACGCCTCGATCGTGAGGCGCGAGGCTGCGGGCTGGATCTGACGCACGGACGGCGCATGAGCGGACTTGAAAAACGCCGCACCGTCCCCATATAAGAAGCAATCTATTGGGCCCACGGAGCGGACTCCCGGGCCGACCCAGTTTCCAGGCGTCTGGCGACGCTCATACGGAGTGACATATGACTGAAAATACTCAGAACCAGGAAGTGAAGGAAGAAGCCGGCTGCTGCCAGGGCAAGTGCGCCGAAGAGGGCCAGGCCTGCGGCTGCGAGGGCAAGGAAGCCTGTACGGGTGAAGAGGCCAAGCAGCCCGAAACGCCCGAGCAGACGATCGAAACGCTTCAGACGGCTCTGAAACTCTCCGAAGCCAAGGTGATGGAGCACTACGACCTCTACGTGCGCGCCATGGCGGAGCTTGAAAACACCCGCCGCCGTTCCTCCGAGGAGGTTCAGAAGGCCCGAAAGTTCGGCATCGAGAAGTTTGCCGAAAACCTGCTGCCCGTCGTCGACAGCCTTGAAAAGGCCCTCGAGGTCACGAAGAATGAGGAGGAGAACCCCGTCCGTGAAGGCATGCTCGCCACGTACCGCCAGTTCATGCACGCCCTCGACGTCTCCGGCATGAAACCCGTTGATCCGAAGGGCGAGGCGTTCGATCCGCACCAGCATCAGGCCATCGCGATGGTGCCCGCTCCCGAAGGCGTCGCCTCCGGCACCGTGGTCGAAGTCTTCCAGCGCGGCTGGGTGATCGCCGACCGCGTTCTGCGCCCCGCCATGGTGAGCGTCGCCCAGGGCTGAGAAGCCCGAACACAGCCGCTCTGATCAGAAGGCGTCCCGTCGGGGGCGCCTTTTTTCTTGATGGGCCTTAGAATGGAAAAGTGATGTTTTTCCCTTGCGGGGCAAGGCCTTGCGGTGGTGGATGTAATTATTTTTGACAAACCTTCGGCAGAAGGCTTGAAAAAAAAGGGGGCATCCCCATATAGGGATTAAGGTCGTTCGCAAGCTGAGGAGATTCCGCCTGCGGACACGTTAGTTTTTGAACGGTCCGAACGCTCCTGCGTGTGCCATGTGCCGCGCCTCAAGATGACGACGTTTCGGACGAAAGGTTTTCTTTTAGAGGATTAAACCACTATGGCGAAGATCATTGGTATTGACCTTGGCACCACCAATTCGGCCGTTGCCGTGATGGAAGGCGACAACATCAAGGTTATTGAAAACAGCGAAGGCGCCCGCACGACCCCGTCCATCGTTGCCTACATGGACAACGGTGAAGTGCTCGTCGGCGCCCCGGCCAAGCGCCAGGCTGTGACCAATCCGAAGAACACGCTCTTTGCCGTGAAGCGCCTCATCGGCCGCCGCTTCGACGACGCCGAAGTCCAGAAGGACATCAACCTGATGCCGTTCACGATCATGCGCGCCGACAACGGCGACGCTTGGGTCGAAGCTCAGGGCAAGAAGCTCGCTCCGCAGCAGGTCAGCGCCGAAATCCTTCGCAAGATGAAGCAGACCGCCGAAGACTACCTCGGCGAAGCCGTTACGGAAGCCGTCATCACGGTTCCCGCCTACTTCAACGACTCCCAGCGTCAGGCCACGAAGGACGCCGGCCGCATCGCCGGTCTTGAAGTGAAGCGCATCATCAACGAACCGACCGCTGCCGCGCTCGCCTTCGGCATGGACAAGGGCGGCAGCAGCGACCGCAAGATCGCCGTGTACGACCTTGGCGGCGGCACGTTCGACATCTCGATCATCGACCTCGCCAACATTGACGGCGACAAGCAGTTTGAAGTGCTCTCCACGAACGGCGACACGTTCCTCGGCGGCGAAGACTTCGACCAGCGCCTCGTCGACCACCTGATCAACGAGTTCCGCAAGGACACGGGCGTCGACCTCTCCAAGGACGTTCTCGCCCTGCAGCGCCTGAAGGACGCCGCTGAAAAGGCCAAGATCGAGCTCTCGAGTCGTCAGGAAACCGAAATCAACCTGCCGTACATCACGGCTGACGCCACGGGTCCGAAGCACCTCAACGTCACGGTCACGCGCGCCAAGTTCGAAGCCCTCGTCGAGGACCTCGTCCAGCGCACCATCGAGCCGGTCCGCAAGGCCCTGCGCGATGCCGGTACGTCCACGTCCGACATCACCGACGTCATCCTCGTCGGCGGTCAGACCCGCATGCCGCGCGTTCAGGCCGTCGTGAAGGAATTCTTCGGCAAGGATCCGCGCAAGGACGTCAACCCCGACGAGGCCGTCGCCATCGGCGCCGCTATCCAGGGCTCCGTCCTCACCGGCGAACGCCGCGACGTGCTCCTGCTCGACGTCACCCCGCTTACGCTCGGCATTGAGACGCTCGGCGGCGTGATGACCCCGATGATCAAGCGCAACACGACGATTCCGACGAAGCACAGCCAGGTGTTCTCGACCGCTGAAGACAACCAGCCGGCCGTGACCATCAAGGTCTACCAGGGCGAACGCGAAATGGCTGCCTCCAACAAGCTCCTCGGCGAGTTCAACCTTGAAGGCATTCCGGCGTCTCCGCGCGGCTTGCCGCAGATCGAAGTCACGTTCGACATCGACGCCAACGGCATTCTTCACGTGGCCGCCAAGGACAAGGCCACCGGCAAGGAAAATACCATCACGATCAAGGCCAGCTCCGGGCTGAGCGAAGACGAGATCGAACGCATGGTGCAGGACGCCGAAGCCAACAAGGAAGAGGACCACCGCCGCGCCGAGCTCGCTCAGGCCCGCAACCAGGCCGACGCCGCCGTCAGCCAGGTCCAGAAGACCCTGAAGGAATTCGGCGACAAGGTGGACGGTGCCGACCGCGCCGCCTGCGAAGACGCCATCCGCACGGTTGAAGAGAAGGTCAAGGGTGAGGACAAGGCCGCCATCGACAAGGCCGTCGAAAACCTGATGGCCGCCGCTCAGAAGATCGGCGAAAAGATGAACAAGGCCGCCGCCCAGCAGCAGGCCGCTCCGGAAGGCAACGCCGCCGGCAGCAAGCCCGCCGACGATGATGTGGTCGACGCCGACTTCACGGACGTCAAGAAGTAATCCGTGAGTGACGGCAATCCGGGAGCCCCGGCTCCCAGGCTGATTCGGTCTTGAGTCAGCGCATCAAACGAAGGGTCGGTTCGCTCACGCGATGCCGGCCCTTTTCGAGTTTTGAAAAAATCAAAAAGAAGACGGGGTAGCTCCCCGCAGGGATTGGGTAATGTCTGATCGCGATTATTACGAGGTGCTCGGCGTCGGCAAGGACGCTTCCGCCGACGACATCAAGAAGGCCTATCGTCGCATGGCCATGAAGTACCATCCGGACCGCAATCCGGGTGACAAGGTCGCCGAAGAGAAGTTCAAGGAAATCGGTGAAGCCTACGCCGTGCTTTCCGACGACCAGAAGCGCGCCGCCTACGACCGCTACGGCAAGGCGGGCGTGGATCCCAGCGCTGCGGGCGGTCCCGGCGGCTTCGGTGGCTTTGGCAACATGAACGGCGCCGACTTCCAGAGCGCCTTCGGCGACATCTTCAGCGACATCTTCGGCGGTGGCGGCATGCGCGGCGGCCGTGCCGCCCGCGAGCAGGGCATCCGCGGCAACGACGTGCGCTTCGAGCTTGAAATCTCGCTTGAGGACGCCGCCATGGGCCGCACGATGGAGATCCGCGTGCCCGCCTGGGACGAGTGCCAGTCCTGCCACGGCACGGGCTGCAAGCCCGGCACGTCTAGGAAGACCTGTCCGACCTGTCAGGGCCATGGCGCCGTGCGCGTCTCCAACGGTCTCTTCCAGGTCCACCAGACCTGCCCGAAGTGCCATGGTTCCGGCCAGATCATCTCCGATCCGTGCCCGAACTGCCAGGGCGTGGGCAAGATCCGCACGACCAAGGTCGTGGAGGTCAAGATTCCCGCCGGTATCAACGACGGCCAGCGCATCCGCATGTCGGGCCGCGGCGAGCCGGGCATGAACGGCGGAGAGTCGGGCGACCTCTACATCGAGATCTCGGTCAAGCCGCACGACATCTTCTCGCGCGACGGCGACGACCTTCACACCGAGCTTCCCGTCTCCTTCGTGACGGCGGCGCTCGGCGGCGAACTCACGGTTCCGACCCTTGAGGGCGAATCGCGCATCACGCTGCCCGAAGGCACGCAGTCCGGCAAGACCTTCCGCCTGCGTGGCAAGGGCGTGAAGAACCTGCGCACGGGCGAGCCCGGCGATCTCTTCCTGCACATCTCCGTGGAGACGCCCGTCAACCTCTCCACCAAGCAGAAGAACCTGCTCCGCGAGTTCGACGCCTCCCTCAAGGAAGGCGGCGACAAGCACAATCCCAAGACGCAGGGTTTCTTCGACCGCATGAAGAGCTTCTTCAAGTAAGGCGCCGTCAGGGACCTCCCTGATGCGATCGCCGAAAAGGGCACACGCCTTCGGACGGGTGCCTTTTTTTATGCGACTTCGAAGCGTCGGGCGGGGTGGGAAAAAAAGATTTGCGCATCTTTTGAGCGAGCTTCATGTGCCTAGGGGATTTGCTTTAAGTAAAAGGAATTAGAGGGCGGAAGACGGCAAATTTCGGTTCGTATAATCGAAATTAACATCCTCGGGCTACAAGCCCCGGCATTCGACTTTCATTACTCAGGGGTGACCCCATGCAGATTTCCAAGATTACGCGCCGCAGCGCCATCGCGCTTTCCGTCGCTGCCGCGCTGACACTCGCGGGCTGCGGCGACAAGGAGCCCGCCAAGTCCGAACTCGTGCCCGTGGGCATCGTCCAGCTCGTTGAACACTCCGCCCTCGACGCCTGCACCAAGGGTGTCAAGGACGCGCTTGCCGAACGCGGCTACAAGGACGGCGTCAACATCAAGATCGACTTCCAGAACGCCCAGGGCGACCAGTCGAATCTGCACAACATCGCCACCCGCTTCGTCTCCAACAAGGACAAGCTGATCTTCGCCGTCGCGACGCCCGCCGCCCAGGCCGTGGCCACGACCGCCAAGGGCACGCCGATCGTTGCGACCGCCATCACCGACTTCGTCGCTGCCAAGCTTGTCAAGTCCGACGAACAGCCCGGCGGAAACGTCACGGGCGTCTCCGATCTCGGTCCGATCGAGGCCCAGCTCGAACTTCTTCTCAAGCTCGTCCCCGACGCCAAGGCCGTCGGCACGATCTACAACTCCAGCGAAATCAACTCCAAGTACCAGGTCGACATCTTCAAGAAGGCCGCCGAAAAGCGCGGCGTGCAGGTGCTCGAGGCCACGGTCTCCAACGTCAACGACATCCAGCAGGCCGCTGCCAGCCTCAACGGCAAGGTGCAGGGCATGTGGCTGCCGACGGACAACGTGCTTGCCAGCGCCATTCCTGCCCTCGCCAAGGTCGCCAACCCCTCCAAGATCCCTGTCATTGCGGGTGAGCGCGGCATGACCGAAGCGGGCTGCCTCGGTTCGATCTCGGTCGACTACTACGAAATTGGCCGCATGACGGGCCAGATGGGCGCCGACATTCTCGACGGCAAGAAGAAGCCGGCCGAGATGCCCGTCCAGCACGTGGCCAACGGCACGCCGGTCTTCAACATGAAGACGGCAGCCGCGATCGGCATCACGATTCCGGACGAACTCAAGAAGGGCGCAGTGCTCTTTCAGTAGCCTCTGAAGGAGGCCGCGCCTAGAGCGGAGCTTGTCGGGGACGCCGGTACGGCGTCTGCGGAGCTCCGCATTTTTTTGAATAGGCCGGCAGGAACAGATTCCGCCGGCGCTCCTACTTAAAAAACAATCGGCAACCCGAACCGCCGAGCGTACCTAGAAAAGGAAATTTCATGCTTGATCTCATTCTCTCGACCGTCGGCCAGGGACTTCAGTGGTCCGTTCTCGCGCTCGGCGTCTTCCTGACCTTCCGAATTCTCGACATCGCCGACCTGTCGGTCGAAGGCTCGTTCCCATTGGGCGCGGCCGTGGCCGCCACCGCCATCACGGCGGGACTCGGTCTGCCCGCCGCCTTTGTTCTGGCGCTCGTCGCGGGTTCGCTCGCGGGCGGCGTCACCGGCCTGCTGACGACGAAGCTCCGCATTCCCGCGCTGCTCGCCGGCATTCTGACGATGATCGGCCTCTATTCCGTGAACCTGCACGTGATGGGCAAGTCCAACGTCGGTCTTCTGCAGAATGAGACGGTCTTCACGATTCTTGAAAACAGCCTCGGCCTTTCCGTCGCCATGAGCGGCCTCGTCGTCGGCCTCGTCTTCGCAGTCGCCATCGCTGTGGTGATCTACTGGTTCTTCGGCACGGAGCTCGGCACCGCCGTGCGCGCCACAGGCTTCAATCCGCAGATGGCCCGCGCCCAAGGCATCAACACCAACACGATGGTCGTTCTCGGCCTCGTCATCTCGAACGGCCTTGTCGCTCTCTCGGGCGCCACCGTCGCTCAGGCCAACGGCTTCGCCGACGTCGGCATGGGCGTGGGCACGATCGTGATCGGCCTTGCCTCCGTCATCATCGGCGAGGTGCTCTTCTCCCCTAAGACGTTCAAGACGAGCCTCGCCGCCGTGATTCTCGGCTCCATCATCTACCGACTCGTCATTGCATTCGTGCTTGAAATGGGCATGCCACCCAACGACCTCAAGCTCTTTACCGCCGTGCTCGTCGCCATTGCGCTGGCACTCCCGCTCATCAAGGAAAAGATGGCCGGCCTGCGCGCCCGCGCCTGACTTGTGAACTGAACACGAAGGAAAGAAAAAATGCTCGAACTCAAAAACGTCACCAAGACTTTCTTCGCCGGCACGGCCAATGAAAAGAAGGCGCTGCGAGGCGTCTCGTTCACGCTCGAGGACGGTGACTTCTGCACCGTGATCGGTTCGAACGGCGCGGGCAAGTCCACGACGCTCAATGCCATCGCGGGCGCGTTCCCGATCGACTCCGGCTCCATTCTCATCGACGGCGTCGACGTCTCCAGAATGCCCGAGTACAAGCGCGCCGCCTTCATCGGCCGCGTCTTTCAGGATCCGATGCGCGGCACGGCCGCAGGCATGATGATTTCCGAAAACCTTGCCATCGCCGACCGCCGCGGCCGCAGCCAGACGCTGCGCTGGAGCGACCGTGCGGACAGGACGGCCTACTTCACGGAGCTCGTCAAGATGCTCGGCCTCGGCCTTGAGAACCGCATGACGGCCCATGTGGGCCTGCTCTCGGGCGGCCAGCGTCAGGCGCTCACGCTGCTGATGGCCACGCTCGTGCGTCCCAAGCTCCTGCTGCTTGACGAACATACGGCCGCACTCGACCCGAAGACCGCCGCCAAGGTGCTTGAACTTACCGAAAAGCTCGTGACCGAACAGCAGCTCACGACGCTCATGATCACGCACAACATGCGTGACGCGCTCCGCTACGGCAACCGCCTCATCATGATGCACGACGGCCGTCCGATCCTTGACGTCAGGGGAGAGGAGAAGGCGAAGCTCACCGCCGTGGACCTCCTGCAGTTCTTCGAGAAGGCCGGCGACGGCGTCTCCGACAAGATGCTGCTCGGCTGACGTTCAACGGAACCGCTGCCGAATCGTCAAAGAAAAATCGGCCGCTCCTGACGGGGGCGGCCGATTTGCGTGGAGCCTGTCCTGATCAGCGCTTCTTCGACGACTTCCTCGCGAACCAGGTGAAGAACACCGGCACGAAGATGGTCGAGATGAAGGTGGCGGCGAGCATGCCGCCGAAGACGCCCGTACCCATGGAGTGGCGGGCGCTCGCGCCTGCGCCCGTCGCGATGATGAGCGGCACGACGCCGAGCACGAATGCAAAGGACGTCATCAGAATCGGACGGAAGCGAAGGCCCGCGGCCTCAAGGGCGGCGTCGAAGGGACCCATTCCCTCCTCCATCTTCTGGGCCGCGAACTCCACGATCAGAATGGCGTTCTTGGCCGTGAGGCCGATGAGCACGAGCAGGCCGATCTGGAAGTAGATGTCGTTGGGCGTGCCGCGCAGCCAGATGGCGGTCATGGCGCCGAGGAAGGCGTACGGGACGGCCAGCACGACGGCGATCGGCAACGACCAGCGCTCGTAGAGTGCGGCGAGGATGAGGAACATCATCAGGATGCCGAAGCCGAAGGCCGTGGCGGACGAGGCGCCGATGCGCTTTTCGTGGTAGGCCTGACCGACCCATTCGATCGTGTAGCCCTCGGGAAGCACTTCACGGGCGGTTTCCTCGACGATCCTGATGGCGTCGCCCGACGAGACGCCCTGAGCGGCTGCGCCGCTGAACTGGGCGGCGAGGTAGCCGTTCATGCGGGCGAGGGCTGCCGCACCGGACGTGCGCTCGGTGCGCACGAGCGCCGAGATGGGCACCATTTCACCCGAGCTCGAGCGCACGTAGCCCGACCCGATGTCCTCGGGCGTCGAGCGGAACTGCGGAGCGGCCTGAACCACCACGCGGTAGATCTTGCCGTTGCGGGTGAAGTCGTTGACGTACTTGCTGCCCATCAGGTGGGAGATCGTGTCGTAGATGTCGTCGACGTCCACGCCGAGCGCAATCGCCTTGGTCTGGTCAACGTAGAGCTTGAGCTGGGGCGTGTCGGCCGTCAGGTAGCTGCGCAGGCCCGTAAGCTCGGGGCGGTCCTGAAGGGCGTCGAGGAAGTTTTCGGCGACGTTCTGCAGCACGAGCGGATTGTCGTTGCCGTGCGAGAGGATGTAGCCCGAGAAGCCGTTCGTGGAGCCGAGGCCCTTGATGGCCGCAGGCAGCGCAGCCACGCCCTTGATGTCGGGATGGGAGGCGACGTACTTCTGGAGGTCCTTCTGGATCTCCTCGGCGGTCTCCTTGCGGTCGTCCCAGTGCTTGAGCTTCAGGATGAAGGTCGACGCGTTGCTGCGGACGTCGCCGCTCATCGTGTCGTAGCCCACCATCGTCACGACGCTCTGCACGGCGTCGTTCTTCTTGAGATGCTCGAGGATTTCGGTCGAGACGGCCTCGGTGCGGGGGAAGGCTGCGCCTTCGGGGAGCTGGACCGAGATGCGCACGATGCCCTGGTCCTCGCGCGGAATGAAGGAGGTCGGCGTGTGCTCGAGCATCTGCCAGCAGCCCGCCGTCACGGCGATGAGCAGGCCTGCGGTGATCACGCGGTGGCGCAGCGCCGCCTTGACGAGCTTGAGGAACCTGAGCGTGAAGGATGCGAGTCCGCGGTCGAAGGCCTGGAAGAACCTGTTCTTGCGGTCTTCGGGCTTCCTTTCCTTGAGAAGGATCGCGCAGAGCGCCGGCGTGAGCGTCAGGGCGACGAAGCACGAGAGCACGACGGACAGGGCGACCGTCACGGCGAACTGGCGGTAGAGCTCGCCTGCGATGCCGCCGAGGAAGGCGACGGGGATGAAGACGGAGGCGAGCACGAGCACGATGGCGACGAGGGCGCCCGAGACCTCCTTCATGGCCTTCTGGGCCGCCTCGTAGGGGCCGAGGTCCTCGGTGCGCATGAGGCGCTCGACGTTCTCAAGCACGACGATGGCGTCGTCGACCACGATGCCGATCGAGAGCGTCATCGCGAAGAGCGTCAGCGTGTTGAGCGAGAAGCCGAAGAGCCAGAGGCCCGCCATCGTGCCGATGAGCGACACGGGCACGGCGAGCATCGGGATGAGCGTGGCGCGCCAGTTCTGCAGGAAGACGAAGACGACGAGGAGCACGAGGATGCCCGCCTCGAACAGCGTGTGGTAGACCTCGTTGAGGGAGGCGCCCACGAAGATCGACGTGTCGTCAGTGATGATGTAGTCGATCTTGTTTTCGGGGAACTGGGCGGCGAGCTCGACGATGCGGGCCTTGACGGCCTCGGCGGCCGCCATGGCGTTGGCGCCCGTCTGCAGGTAGACGCCGACGTTGACGCCCTGCGTGCCGTTGATGTCGACGCGGAACTCGTAGGAGCGCTTGCCGATTTCGGTCGTGGCGATGTCCTTCATGCGCACGAGCTTGTCGGGACCGTCAGCCTTGACGATGATGTCGGCGAACTCCTCGGCGGTGAGGAGCTGACCGGGCGTCGTGATCGTGTAGTAGAGCTGCTGCTCGGACACCGTGGGCGCCGTGCCCACGCGGCCCGCGCTTCGCTGCGCGTTCTGGGCCTCGATGGCGTTTTCGACGTCCTTGATCGTGATGCCCATGAGGCCCATCTTTTCGGGATCGAGCCAGATGCGCATGGCGGACTGCGCGTTGCCGAAGACGCTCACGTCGCCGATGCCGGGCAGGCGCTTGAGTTCGTCGACGATGTTGAGGTTCGCGTAGTCGGCCAGATCGGTGGCGGCCATGCTGCCGTCGGGCGAGAAGAGCGCGACCATGAGGAGGTTTTCCTCGGAGCGCTTTCGCACGCTCACGCCCTGATTGCGCACGACGTCTGGCAGTCTGCGTTCGGCCGTGCGGACGCGGTTGTTGATTTCGAGCATGGCGTCGTTGGCGTCGGTGCCGACGTCAAAGACGCAGGAAATCGACATGTCGCCGTTGCTTCGGATGTTCGTCGTGTAGTAGAGCAGGCCTGTGATGCCCGAGAGCTGGTCCTCGATTGGAGCGGCCACGGTGCGGGCGAGCGTCTGGGCGTCGGCGCCGTCGTAGGTGGTCGAGATGCGCACCGTCGGAGGCGAGATGTCCGGATACTGGGAGAGCGGAAGAACGCGCAGCGCGATGAGGCCCGCGAGCACGATGATGATCGAGAGGACCGTCGCGAAGATCGGGCGGCGGATGCAGAACTGGCTGAGCATGGCGCAGGATCCTACTTGGCCGTCTTGGAAGCTTCGGCGGGCTGCACGGCGGAGCCGTCACGAAGCTTGAGAAGCTGGTTGGTGATCACGCGGTCGCCCGTGGCGAGGCCCGAGGTGGCGATCCAGTCGGGACCGTCCCAGCGGTCGAGCTTGACGGGCCGGAGCCTGGCTTTGCCGTCCTGGTACACGAAGACCGTGTAAGTGCCGTCGGGTTCTTGGCGCACGGCCTTCTGCGGGATGCGCACGGCGTTTTCTCGTACGCCGATCTGAAGGTCCACGTGCACGAAGTCGCCGGGAAGAAGTCCGGAGCCTTCATCGAGCCTAACGCGCATGAGGCGCGTGCTCGTCTTCGGGTTGACGGACTGGGCGACGTAGTCGAGTTTGCCCGAGAGCGTGCGGCCGCGCTCGTCGCGGAGTTTGACCGCATTGTCGGTCGTCACGTCGGCGCCGTCGAGCGCACGTGCGGACGGCGCGAAGACGACCCTGACGTCGTCGTGCTGGGTGATCGTGGCAAGCACGGAGCTTGCCGAGGAGATGAGCGAGCCTTCATTGAACTGCGTGTCGCTCACGAGACCGGAGGCGGGAGCCCTCACGGTCGTCCATTCGAGGCTGATGGCCGCGTCCCTTTCGGAGGCGGTCGCCGCGTTGTAGGCTGAGGAGGCGACGAGGTGCGCGCGGTTGGCCTCGTCGAGGTCCTGACGGCTCTTGGCGCCCTTTTCAAAAAGCGCACGGGTGCGTTCGTAGCTGGTTTTAGCTTCTGCAAGCGTGGCCTTCGCGCTGCGCGTGTTCGCCGCGGCCGACTTCAGCCTGGCTTCGAAGGGCGCGGGATCGATCTGGTAGAGCACGTCGCCCGCCTTCACTTCGGCGCCTTCCGTGAAGGCGATCTTCTTGAGGATGCCGCTCACCTGGGACTTGACCTCGACTTCGCGGCCGCCCTCGGCCTGGCCGAGCAGCGTGATCCAGCGGGGCTGGTCTGCCGCTTCAACGGTCAGGGTTTCAACAGAAAGGGGCGCGCGGACGGTCTTTGGGGCCGTCGTCTTTTCGCAGCCGGCGAGAAGCGTGAGCGCCAGAAGGCCGGCGCAGACAAGACTGAATGTATGTCGCATGTCGTTGAGGGTGGATTGTTCCTTGCTTGCGTTTCAGTATGGCCGCGAAGCCGAAGAGAGGCAAATGTCTTCGGCTAACCCGGGTTAAGCAGTGTTACACAATGTTTCTGGAACGGAAGGCGGGGGCCGTGCGGGCCTTGAGCCATGCCTGTGCGCGAGTAGAAAGCGCCTCGTTTTGAAGGGCGGTCAGGACTTTCCCATGGTAATCGTCGAGCCAGGCCACTTCGTCGGGCGTGAGGAGCGAAACATCGACGGTTCTGAGGTCGATCGGGCAGAGCGTTGCGACGTCGAATGCGAGGAATTCGCCGAACTCCGTGGACGCAGCCCTGCGGGCGACGATCAGGTTTTCGATGCGCACGCCCCTGTGGCCGGGACGGTAGAGGCCGGGTTCATCGGAGACGAGGATGCCTGCCTGGAGACCGAGCTCGCCCGTCTTCGTTGCACGCGGGGAGATGTGGAAGGGACCTTCGTGGACGTTGAGGCGGCAGCCCACGCCGTGGCCCGTGCCGTGTCCGAAGTCGAGGCCCTTGGCCCAGAGGGGCGCGCGTGCGATGGCGTCGAGTTGCGAGCCCGAGACGCCTGCGGGAACGACGGCGCGTGCAAGCGCGATGTGGGCCTTGAGCACGAGCGTGACGTCGCGCTTCATGTCGTCGTCGATGCGGCCGACGGCCGTCATGCGGGTGATGTCGGTCGTGCCCGCCTCGTACTGCCCGCCCGAGTCGATGAGAAGAAGCCCGTCCGTGAGGACTGCGGCCGTTTCGCGCTTCGGCGCATAGTGTGGAAGCGCGGCGTTGCGGCCGAAGGCGGAGATCGTGCCGAAGCTCAGGCCCCTGTTGTCGGGGCGTGCGGCGCGTTCTGAGTCGAGCATGTTCGCGACGTCGGATTCGGTGAGCACGGCGCCTTCGGCGAGTCGCTCGTCAAGCAGCGCGTAGAATTCGCATAGCGCGACGCCGTCGGAGACCATGGCGCGGCGGATGCCCTCGAGCTCCTCCTCGGACTTGCGGCTCTTCATGAGCGTGACGGGCGAGAGCGCCTCGACGGGGACGCGCTCGAGGAGTCCGAAGATCGAGGCGGGAAGGCGGTCGGGGTCGGCCATGAAGACGAGGTCCCTCGAGAGCGCGGAGATGTCCCCTGCGAGCGATTCGGGTGTTCGAACTTCGATGCCCTGTGCGGCCAGAGCGCCAAGGAGTTCGGGCGTGAATCTGGAGGCTTCCGTATAGAGAAGGGCCTCGCTGTCGGTCACGATCATGCTCGCGAGGAAGACGGGATTGAATTTGATGTCGGCCGCACGGCAGCCCGTGAGCCAGGCGATGTCGTCGAGCGAGTGCAGGCACAGGGCTTCGCTAGCGCGGTCGCGAAGCACTTCGCGGACTCGGGCGAGCCTGTCTGCAACGGTTGAGGAATCCTGCGTCATCGGGGTGACGGCGGTCTGCGGACGGGCGGGACGGCCTTGGGTCCAGACGTCGTCAAAGAGATCGGGGACGAGCGCGAGCTCAAGTCCGCAGTCGGCGAGTGATGTGCGGATGCGGCGCACATCCGATTCGCTCCAGAGTTCGGGGGCGAGGCCGACGCGGCCGCGGGTGAGATGCTGCGAAAGCCAGGCCTCCTGCGAGGGGGCGTCAGGCGCACCGAGCCTCACGACTTCGAAGGGCGCTCCGTCGAGCTCGCCTTCGGCCTGCTCCCAGTAGCGGCTGTCGACGAGAAGCGCGGCAGCGCCCTGCGTCACGCACAGGCGGGCGGTGCTGCCCGTGAAGCCCGTGAGCCAGGCAACGGACTGCCAGTGTTCGGGAACGTATTCCGAGAGATGCGGATCGACGATGCGGCCGATCCAGGCGTCAAGCCCCCGGTCCTTCATGGTCTGTCGAAATTTGCCGAGCCGTTCGGCGCTCGATTGGTTCATGACGATGCCTCAGATGAAGAAAGTCCCGAAGAGCCTGCGCAGGGCGGGGCGCATCAGAAGAGCTTGCGGACCTGAACGGTGACGGGGAAGCCCACGTGGGAGTCGCTTTCAAGGTCCTCGCCGATGTCGAGCCTCAGAATGCGCCATCCGGCGTCGCGCAGCTCGTCGAGCGTGGCGGAGACGCCGAGGTCGGGGCAGGCGAAGGGCACTTCGCCCACGCGCTGGAGCACCGTAACGGGTGCTTCGGACGTGCACGTCATCAGGGAGCGGTTCGGAGCGTCGAGGAGCGGGTCGTGCAGGTTGCCGTCGGCGTCGCGCTTCATGCGCTGGGCGGGGCCGCTGATCGTGTCGCCCGTGTAGTAGGCGGTGGAGCAGGCGGAAAGCAGGAGCATGGCGGCGGTGGCGGCGAGAAGACTGCGGACGGGAAGCGAAGCGGACATTTTCTGGCTGCCGGCCCTCGTGTGAGGAGGCCGGACGAACTCGATCGGGTAGGTAAAACAGATCTATTTTAGAGAAAAAGCGCCGGATGTCCGTAAAAACATCCGGCGCTTCTGTAAACACTTGTCGGCGTGCGGGGCGCTCGTGGATCAGCCCTCGCGCTTCTTGCGGTAGTTCCTGCGGCTTCGGTTGAAGCCGCCCTTCACGTTGCCGTTCACATTGCCGTTGACGTAGCCGCCGCGGCGGTTTTCGTCGGGCATGATCTGAGGCAGGCTGAGGGCCTGGGAGGACGGATGGTAGGGATCCGTCGGCTCCCAGTGGATCTGCTGGTCGCTGGGCAGCCCGCGGAGATTCTGGCGCTTGGGCTGGTAGTGGATCGAATTGCCGAAGTTGTCGTCGTCCCAGTCCTGCTGGCGGGGCTTTGCCTCGGCGTCCTGCCTTGCGGGCTTCTTCCTGTCGCGCTTCTTCTCGAAAGGCTTCTTCTCGTAGGGCTTCTTTTCAAAGGCCTTCTTTTCGAAGGTCTTCTTTTCCTGAGGCTTCCTGTCGCCTGCGGCCGCCTGTTCGGAGCCTGCGTTCTGAACGGGCTTTTCCTGCGTTCGGGAGGCTTCGCCCTCACCGTTCTGGAACTTGCGCGACTTGCGGCGGAAGTTCTTGAAATGGTCCTTGCGGGACTTGTCCTGGGCTCCGGCTTCGGCGGCGGGGACGGCCTGCGCCTCGACGGGTGCGGAGGAAGTTTCGGCGGCGTCTTCCTGACGCTGCTTGAAGGGACGGTTCTTGCCGAAGCGGCGCTCCGTGAAGGACTTGCGCGGCTTGCGGGTCTGAGCCTGCTCGGAGGCGGCGCCCTCGGCGGGAGCGGCCTGAGGCTGCATAACGGCATCGGCTTCGGGGGCTGCGGCCTCGACGGGGAGGGCTTCGTCCCTGTGGGGCTTGGCGGCCTTGCGAGGCTTCTTGCCGAAGGTCTTGCCCTGCTCATCCTTTCTGAAGTCCTTGCGGTCCTTTCGGAAACCATCCTTCCTGTCCTTGCGCTGGCCGTTCTTCGACTTGCGGCGCTCCCAGCGGCTGCGGCCTTCGCCGCGGTCGTCCTGCTCGCCCCTGTCGCCCTCGGTGGACTCGGCCGTGCGGCCGTATTTCGTGCGGATCGTGAGCTTTTCGCGGCGCAGAAGCTGGCCGATAACGGTGCGGGGCTCGGGAAGGTTGTACGGATTTTCAAGCGTCAGGCGCTTTTCGGCGGCGATGAGGAGCTTTTCAAAGAGCGGAAGCGTTTCGGGCGTGACGATCGTCACGAGCTCGCCCGTGCCGTCGGCCGTCAGGGCCAGATGCTCGAGATAGGGTTCGGGACCACCTGAGAGGTCGGTGAGGATCACGCGGGAGGCGCGATTGTGCTCGAGTTCGCCGATGACCGAGTGCGGCATGACGAGGTGATCGACGCGGCCTGCGATGAACTTGAGGACGAGCGTCTCGCGGGCCGAGGCGGACTGGGTTGCGGCGGCGCGCTTGGCGGCGATGCCCGCCTCCTTGAGAAGGCCCGTGACGCGGGTGCTTTCGGTGGGCGTCGAGACCAGGAAGAGGACGGGCGTCTTTTCAGCCTCGCGGGCGAGCGTCTCGCTCATCTTCTCTTCGGGCACGAGCACCACGCGTTCCTTGGGGGCGGCTTCACGCGCCGCCTCGTCGGGCGCCCTGCAGTAGGCGGGGGCGTGCAGCATGGCGTTGTAGGGATCCTCGGTCGTCTCGACGACGACGGGGCCCGTCACGATCAGCTGGTGGGCGGCGGGAAAGCGCTCGACGAGCGAGGCGATGAGGTCCGTGTCGCCCATGACGTCGTGCCATTCGGCGCCGTCGACGAGGATCGTGCGGAAGGCTTCGGGGGCTGCGAAGCCCTTGTCGAAGACCTTTTCCAGCACCTTGGGATTCGTGACGACGAGGTCGGGTGCGGCGGCGAAGATGGCGGTGAGGCCTGCGCCGTCACGCACGCCCGTCGTGGCGGCGATCCTGAGGCCGGTGCCCTCGGACATGCGGGAGGCCAGCGTGAAGGCGGTCTCCTCGGCTTCGCGCGAGGCGGCGAGAATCAGGGCGGCGCTCTTGTCGCGGCGGTCCTGAAGCTTCTGCAGCAGGGCCGTCACCGCGGTCTTGAGGCGGGACGTGCAGGGCGTGCCGGAGAGGCGCGTGTCGCGTTCGTTCAGGACTTCGTTGAGGGTGCTGGAGAGAAACGGATTGGAGGTCGCCCAGCTCTTGAAGGCTTCGGGCAGCCAGGACAGCACGCGCTCGAAATTCGAGATTTTTTCGTCTTTTGTCATCGTTCTTGAGCAATGCACGCCGACACGGAATGCGCGGAAAAGATGAGGGCGCCCCTTCGCGTCGGTTGGGTGTATGCGGAATCGAAATCGGATGTGCCCGCCAAAACGCCGTGGCGTGCGGGAGCAGCCTGTCAGGAATAGTGTCTGCGGGCGCGCGGGTGTGCGCCGCGGTCCGGTCCGCGTGCCCTCTGATGCGAAGGGAGGCGGATCTGCGGGATGGCAGGCTGAAGGTCATCGCGTCCGACGGTGAAGGCTTGTCGGACGGCAGATTCATTGTACACGGCGGAAACGTCGAATGCATCCCTGTTGCCAGAGCAACGGCTTGACGCTGTAAGATTGTGTCATCAGCAACCTACACACGAGGGTTACACCCATGCAGGAAGAATTGAAGGATCTCAAGATCGAGGAACTCGCCGAAGGCACCGGCCGTCAGGCGATGAAGGGCGACACGATCGCCGCACACTACACGGGCTGGCTTGAGGACGGCACGAAGTTCGACTCCAGTCTCGATCGCGGCGAGCCGCTCGAGTTCGTCTGCGGCGTCGGCATGGTCATCAAGGGCTGGGACATGGGCGTCGTCGGCATGCGCGAAGGCCAGAAGCGCCGCCTTACGATCCCCGCTCATCTCGGCTACGGCGCCTACGGCGTTCCGGGCTGCATTCCGCCCAACGCCACGCTCATCTTCGAAGTCGAACTTGTGAAGGTCTACTAAGACCGGATTGAGGCCGCTTCGGCAGCATGAAAAAGCCCGCGTCAGCGGGCTTTTTCATGACTGCTCAAAACAAGTCGACTTATTGCGCGTTGAACACGGGAAGGCCCGCATTGGCGAGGAGCTCGGCCGTCTCGTAAACGGGGAGTCCCATGATGCCGGTGTAGCTGCCCGAAATGTTCGAGATGAAGATGCTCGCAAGGCCCTGGATGCCGTAGCCGCCCGCCTTGTCGTAGGGCTCGCCGCTGTTGGCGTAGGCCTCGATTTCGGCGTGCGTGAGCTCGCGGAAGCTCACCGTGGAGTGCGAAATGCGCCAGTCGCAGGCCGTTTCGGAGAGGCCGACGTAGACGGCGGTGCGCACGTCGTGGGTGCGGCCGGAGAGCTTTTCGAGAAAGAGGCAGGCCTCGTCGAAGTCGCGGGGTTTGCCGAGGATCTCGTTGCCGAGGCTCACGACGGTGTCGGCGGCGACGATGGGCAGGCGCACGCCCGCGAACTCGCCCGCGTTCTTGACGCCGAGGCCCTCAAGGAACTTGTTGCGCGCGGTGCGCAGCACGTAGGCCTTGGGCGCCTCGTCGGGCAGGACGACTTCGTCGCCCTCGAAGGCCATGAGCGTATGGGCGTTGCTCGCGATGACGCGAACGTCGTAGCCGAGGCGCGTGAGCAGGTCGCGGCGGCGCGGGCTCTTGCTCGCAAGGAAAATCGTTTTGCTGGACATCGGTGTCAGGCTCGATGGTAGGGATGGCCTGCGAGGATCGACCATGCGCGGTAGATCTGCTCGGAGAGCATGACGCGCGCAAAGGCGTGCGGCAGGGTCATCGACGAAAGCCGGATCGTCAGGTTGGCCCTGGCCTTCACCTCGGGGGCGAGGCCGTCGGGGCCGCCGATCACGAAGACGGGCGTTTCGCCGTCGGCGCGCCAGTGCGAGAAGTGTCTGGCGAGGTCCATCGTCGTGAGATCCTTGCCGTGCTCGTCAAGCACGACGACGAAGTCGTCGGGCTCGATCGCGGCGAGGATGCGCTCGGCTTCGGCCGCCATGAGGCGCGCGGGCGTCTGGCCTGCGCGCGGCTCGGTGCGGATTTCCCTGAGCTCGACCCTGAAGTCGCGCGGGAAGCGCGACAGATAGTCGGAGACGGCCGACTGCGCCCACTCGGTGATGCGCTGGCCGACGGCCACGATGCGGATCTGCATGACTTATTCGAAGTCTTCGGGCATGTGGCCCGGACGATGCGGCATCAGGCGGGAGGCGCACTCTTCGTTGGCCTTCAGGAAGACTTCCTTGCCGCCCCAGATCTCTTCGAGGTTGTAGTAGTCGCGGACGTTGGGCTGCAGGCAGTGGCAGACGACGGGGCCGAGGTCGACGAGGACCCATTCGCCCGTTTCCTGGCCTTCCATGCCGAGAACGTCGCCGCCGGCCTGCTTGACTTCGTGCGAGACGGAGTAGGCGAGCGCGCGGGTCTGGCGGTTGGAGGTGCCCGAAGCGATGACGACGCGTTCGAACTGGTCGGTGAGGCCTTCGGTGTTGAAGACCTTGATGTCCTTGGCCTTGACGTCTTCAAGGGCGTTGACGACGAGCTGGGTGAGTTCTTCGATGTTCATGTTTCACTTGAGGTTAATGGCGCGCGGGCTGATAGAGTCCGTGCGTCCGGATGTAGGAGGCAACGCCGGGGTCGAGCCAGCCGTCGAGCGACGACATGGCGCGGGCAAAGGGTTCTCTGGCAAGCGTGCGGCGGATGGCGGTGGCGCTGGCGCGGTGAGGCGCCATTTCGAAGCGGGCGATCCTGCCCGAAGGCGAGAAGACGAGCTTTCGCGCCTCGGTCGTGCGGGGCGCGGCCCAGAGGGCCTGGCTTTCGGGAATTTCGGATTCGCGCACGCCGTCTCTGGCACAGTACGCGATGTGCACGAAGTCGGTGAGCGACTGCCACTCCCTCCAGGTGGAGAGGTTGAACCACTGGTCGCTGCCGAGGATGAGGACCAGCGGCATGTCGGGCCCGACCTCCTCGCGAAGGCGGCTGACCGTGTCGATGGTATAGGTTGCACCGCTTCGGCAGAGTTCCGACGTGTTGATGCGGCATTGAGGCTCGTATTCTACTGCAATGCGAAGCATGTTCAAGCGGTGAATGCCGGGCGAGATTCGGCTTTTCTGCCAAGGCTCGCCTGCGGGCATGAGTTCGACGCGCACGAGCGGAACGGCGTCGAGCGCCGCTCTGGCCAGACAGAGGTGCCCCGCGTGCACGGGATCGAACGTGCCGCCGAGAATGCCCAGGCCGCGGCGCGCGGAATATAGCGCAAGACTGTCGGTCATAGGGTGGCTCAGAGGTTGGTCACCTGGGAGGAGAACGTCTTGTCGACGAGGCCGTCGTCGTCATAGTGAACGGCCAGCCAGTTGAGCTCGAGCTCCTGCAGTCCTCGCTTGTTGCGAAGGAAGCGCTGGCTGAACCAGTAGTGCCAGCCCGCTTCGTCCTTGTAGGAGGCGCGGCCGAGAAGCTCGTTAACGAGTGCGGACTCCATGCCAAGACCAATGCGGCCGATCTGGACGGGAAGGTGCTCGGCGTCGAGCCTGCGGCAGAATTCGGGGACCGTGCGCTCACCCGCCCACTCGAGCTGCGCTTCGGTCACGAAGTCGCTGTCGGTGGCGATGAACCAGGCGATCATGGGCTTGCCGTGGGTGGTGCCCGTGAGGCAGAGCGTGTCGCGGCGGAAGACGCCGTCGCCCTCCGAAAGGCGGGTTGCGCCCGTCATGGCGGCGAGATCCTCGAGCCTGGTGCTTTCGAGCACGATGCGGGGCTTGCCGATGCGGGCGTCGCGGCCGAGCGGCGTCGTCAGAGTGGCCGGCGCGTCAAGCAGGCCCGTCGGGTAGGCGAACGGACCGGCGATTTCCTCGGCATGCGCGCCGCCCGCGAGAGCGAGCGGAAGCAGGGCGCCTGCCAGGAGGGCCGGGAGCTTTGAAAGAAAGGCAGGATGCATCTGTGTGGTTGGGTCGAACGGTGTTGGTCGGATGCGGGGCTTTGCCCTGAAGGCACCCCCGCCGTGGTTTCAGTATAGCCCGCCTGTCCCGTTCGGACATCCCTTGTGGGAGAGCGAATCAAGAAAGCTGCATGCCGCGGGCATGAAAAAGGCCGCCACCCTGCGCAGAGGGAGGCGGCCCTGTGGGACCGTTCGGATCCGGGCTATCAGCGGTTCAGGGCGCGGTAGCCGATGTCGGAACGCATCTGCATGCCGTCGAACTTCACCTGACGCGCGGCGGCGTAGGCGGACTTCTGGGCGGCGGCGATGGATTCGCCGAGGCCGACGACGCAGAGGACGCGGCCGCCGGAGACGACCGTCAGGCCTTCTTCGTTGAGGGCCGTGCCGGCGTGGAAGACCATCTGTTCGGCGGTGTTTTCAGGCAGCTCTTCGATGACGGCGCCCTTTTCGGGGTGGGCCGGGTAGCCGCGGGCGGCGCAGACGACGCCGAGCGCGGTGCGGCGATCCCATTCGACTTCAACGCTGTCGAGCTTGCCGTCGATGCCGGCTTCGATGATTTCGGAGAAGTCGCTCTTGACGCGCATCATGATCGGCTGCGTTTCCGGGTCGCCGAAGCGGCAGTTGAACTCGAGCGTGCGGACGACGGGCTTGCCGTCGGCGCCGTGCGAGATCATGAGGCCGGCGTAGAGGAAGCCGGTGTAGCGGATGCCGTCGGCGGCCATGCCCTGAACGGTCGGGCGGATGATTTCGCGCATGACCTGAGCGTGGATGTCCGGCGTGACGACGGGAGCCGGGGAGTAGGCGCCCATGCCGCCCGTGTTGGGACCCTGGTCGGCGTCAAGAAGACGCTTGTGGTCCTGGGAGGTGGCCATCGGAAGAATGTTTTCGCCGTCGACCATCACGATGAAGGAGGCTTCCTCGCCGTCGAGGAAGTCCTCGATCACGACGCGGGCGCCGGCGTTGCCGAAGGTGTGGCCTTCGAGCATCATGTCGATCGCGTCATGGGCTTCCTGTTCGGACATGGCGACGACGACACCCTTGCCGGCGGCAAGGCCGTCGGCCTTGACGACGATCGGAGCGCCCTTGCGGCGCACGTAGGCGTGGGCGGCTTCGGGATCCGTGAAGGATTCGTAGTCGGCCGTCGGAATGTTGTGACGCTTCATGAAGGCCTTGGCGAAGTCCTTGGAGCTTTCGAGCTGCGCGGCGGCCTTCGTCGGGCCGAAGATGCGCAGGCCGGCGGCGCGGAACTTGTCGACGATGCCGGCGGCGAGCGGGGCTTCGGGGCCCACGACCGTGAAGGCGATGTTGTTGCTCTTGACGAATTCGATCAGCTGGTCGATGTCGGTGATCGGAAGGTTTTCAAGACGGGGCGTCAGGGCCGTGCCGGCATTGCCGGGAGCCACGAAAACTTTGGTCACGCGATCGCTTTGAGCGAGGCGCCAGGCGAGAGCGTGTTCACGACCGCCGTTGCCAACAACGAGAAGGTTCATTTTGATGGTCTCTTAGAAACGGACCGGCGCGGGGCGCCGGAGTTGTGGGAGAGAGCTCCCAGGAAGGTGAAATTCTGTCGTGCTCCGTCGATGCCGGAGCTCCCGGTGGGAACGCCCTATTGTACCGCCCGAGGCGTCCGGCTGTCCCCTTGACGCGCCAGGTAAAAGCAAAGCCCGCTCAAGTGACTGAACGGGCTTCGGCATCGGACGCAGTCCGATTATTCTTCGTCGTCGAAGTCGGCGGACGTGTAGACCTGTTGGACGTCGTCGAGATCCTCAAGGGCGTCGATCAGCTTCTGCATCTTTTCAGCGTCTCCGCCGGTGAGCTTGACTTCGTTGAGGGCCTTGTACGTGATTTCGGAGACGACGGGTTCGATGCCGGCGGCTTCGAAGGCCTTGGAAACGGCGTCGAAGGCGGCCGGTTCGCACGTGACTTCGATGGAGCCGTCTTCGTCGGAGACGACGTCGTCGGCGCCGGCTTCAAGGGCGATCTCCATCACGGCGTCTTCGGTCGTGACGCCGGGGGCGAAGACGAACTCGCCGATGTGCTTGAACATGAAGGAGACGGAGCCTTCCGTGCCGAGGTTGCCGCCGTGCTTCGTGAGCGCGTGGCGGACGTCGGCGACCGTGCGGACGCGGTTGTCGGTCGTGCAGTCGATGATGAGCGCAGCACCGCCGATGCCGTAGCCTTCGTAGCGGACTTCCTCGTAGGAGACGCCTTCGAGCTGGCCGGTGCCCTTGAGAATGGCGTTGGTGATGGTGTCCTTGGGCACGTTGCCGGCGCGGGCCTTGATCAGGGCGAGGCGGAGACGGGCGTTGGTCTCCGGCTCGCCGCCGCCCATGCGGGCGGCCACGATGATTTCACGAACCAGCTTCGTCCAGAGGTTGGAGCGCTTGGCGTCCTGACGGCCCTTGCGATGCTGGATGTTGGCCCACTTGGAATGACCTGACATGATGATCCTTTCGATATGCAGTAAACGGCTGGGCAACCCGTGCCTCTCGGGCATTCATGGTGCGTTGCCGCGCGCCTGTGTTCTTTGGGAATGAGGGTACTGCTGCCGGCGAACTCTGTGCTGTGCGCATGGGCCGGAGCGGATAAGGTCGAATATTTTAAAACAAAAAAGACCGGCCCGCGACAGGCGGACCGGCCTTTCGGTCAGATGACCTGCTGATGAATTACTTCAGAATCAGCTTGATGGCGTTCGCCCAGACGGCGAGCCCCTTGTCGAGCGCCTTTTCGTCGATGTCGAACTTGGCCGTGTGGTGGCCGGACGGACGATCGGCGCCGAGCACGAAGAACGCAGCCTTGCCGCCGTGCGCCTGAACGCGACGGGCGAGGATGGTGGCGTCTTCAGAGCCGCCGAAGTTCATCGGATCCTGACGGGCGGTCATGCCTTCGACGTTGCCGACGGCTTCCGTGAGAACCTTGACGAGTTCGGGGTCGTTGGTGAGGTCGACGGCCTCGCCCATCTTCTCGATGGTGTACTCGCAGTTCTGGCTCAGAGCGCAGCCCTTGATGATGTTGACGGCGGAATCGTACATGTACTGGTTGATTTCGCCGGTTTCACCGCGGACTTCCATCTTCATGACGGCGTGCGACGGGATCACGTTGCGGCCTTCGCCGGCAACGAGCTGGCCCACGTTGATGCGGGTCATGCCGCTGCCGTGGCGGGCGATGCCGAGCAACTGCACGAAGGCGTTGCAGGCGGCGGCCATGGCGTTGTGGCCGGCGTTGGGTTCGACGCCGGCGTGAGCCGGACGGCCCGTGTAGGTGACGTCGAGCTTCGTCGTGCAGAGGAAGCCGTAGGGGTTGACGGAGACTTCGCCGGACTTGCACATCATGGCGATGTGGGCGCCGAGGAAGTAGTCGGCGTCGTCAAGGATGCCGGAGGCGGCCATGCCGGCGGCGCCGCGGACGCCTTCCTCAGCCGGCTGGAAGAGGATCTTGATCTTGCCGTTCATCTGGTCGACGTTGTCGGCGAACCAGTGGGCGACGGCCAGGCCGGTGGAGGTGTGGGCGTCGTGGCCGCAGGCGTGCATCAGGCCCGGACGCTTGGAGATGAAGCCTTCGCGAGCGGGGATGTGGCAGTCTTCGGTGGATTCCGTGACGGGGACGCAGTCGATGTCGAAGCGGATGGCGAGCGTGGGGCCGGGACGCCCCGTGTCCATCACGCCGACGCAGCCCGTGAGGCCGTCCATTTCGGCGAGGAGCTCTTCGCTCACGCCGTTCTCGCGGGCGAGCTTGAGGCCGGCTTCAACAACCTTGAGGTTGCGGCCGAGGCAGTTGTCGGGATTGATGACTTTCTTGCCGAGCAGCACTTCGTAGCCGTATTCACGCAGCTTGCCGACGATGAAGGCGGTCGTGGTGAATTCGCTCCAGCCTTCCTCCGGCATCGTGTGAAGATGGCGGCGGATTTCGATCAGCTGGTCATGGTAGGCGCAGGTGCAGGTCATTGGACTTCTCCTCAATTTCCATAAAGTGCGTCCTCTATCACTTTCGGGGTATTGAAGGCGAAAGCGAGTCGAGGGCAAAGGTCGATAAGAGAATTATGTGCCTCTTGGTGGAAATCCGCATCAGGATAAACCGTAAGGCGGACTGCCTAGGGATCGTTCGTTTTTTTGCCTACTCGCGCACGCCTCAAGCCTAAAAGCAACATGAGAAACGTGAAGCCTCCCCGCTCCTTTATCTCGTGTCAAAGAAATGGTGCTTTCCTTCTCTCTCTTAGGGGGTAGGCTGTAATCCCTTGGTAGTATTTCCAACATGGGCCGAGTGCATGCGCCGGAAAGAGTGCACGTAAAAGACAACCTGAAGCCCTGAAAACGACGATCCGACAATGAAGGAGACAGCAAATGTCAGTTACTGGACTGCAGACCGAAGGTCTGAAGTATGCAAAGGCGATTTTCGACACCGTCCGCCGCATGTCGGCGGACACGCTTGGCGTTTCCCGTCAGGGCTACAGCGAGCTTGAGACGGACGTCCTGCACTACCTGCAGGGCCTTGGCCGCGACATCGGCCTTGAAGTCCGCGCCGACGACGCAGGCAACGTCTGGATGACGATGCCCGGCCGCGACCGCACGCTTCCCGCCTTCGTTGCCGGCAGCCATGTTGACAGCGTTCCGCAGGGCGGCAACTACGACGGCCTGGCCGGCGTGACCGCCGCGCTCACGGTCGCCTGGTGGATGCACCGCCATCAGGTCCAGCTCGAGCGCGACTACACGGTCCTCATGATGCGCTGCGAGGAAAGCTCCTACTTCGGCAAGGCCTACGTGGGCTCGCTCGGCATGATGGGCCGCCTGACGCAGTCCGACCTGATGCTGCGCCACCGCACGGAGGACATCACGCTCGGCCAGTGCATCTCGGCCTGCGGCCTTGATCCCAGCAAGCTCACCGCCGGCACGCCGATCGTCGATCTGAAGAAGATCGCCTGCTTCGTCGAACTGCATATCGAGCAGGGTCCGACGCTCACGAGCAACGACAAGGTCCGCGTCGGCGTCGTCACGGGCATCCGCGGCAACGTCCGCCACAAGAACGTGGTGTGCCACGGCGAAACGGCCCACTCGGGCGCCGTGAACAAGGAGTTCCGTCATGACGCCGTGATGGCCACGGCGGCGCTTCTGAGCCGCATGGATAATCACTGGCAGGAATGGCTCGACCGCGGCGAAGACCTCGTCTTCACGGTCGGCGTCATCCGCACGGGTGCGACCGCCGCCATCTCCGTCATTCCCGGAGAAGTGAGCTTCACGCTTGACATGCGCAGCCTGAGCGCCGACACGTGCGAGCGCTTCCACCAGCTGCTGCTCGAAGAGGCTGCCGCCCTTGAAAAGGAACGCGGCGTGCGCTTCGACTTCGACAAGCCGCTCTACACGGCCCCCGGTCTCGTCGATCAGGCCCTCTCCGACCGCATCTACAAGGCCGCCGAAGACAACGGCATTCCGTGCATGCGCCTGCCCTCGGGCGCGGGCCATGACGCCGCCGTGATCGGCGCCGCCGGCATTCCCGTCGGCATGATCTTCATCGCCAATCAGAACGGCTCGCACAATCCTCATGAGGAAATGATCATGAAGGACTTCATGACGGGTACCGACCTCCTTTGGCAGACGGTTCGTCAGTTCGACTAAAGGTGGTTGCTATGGACAGGAGCAAGCTGATCACGGTCGTGCTCGTGGACGAGTATCCGCTCTTTCGCAAGGCGATGGCGGATCTCCTGAACGCGACCGGGGAGTTTCAGGTGCTCGGACAGACGGGCGAGGGCGACACGGCCCTCGGCCTTTCCTCGCTCGGCCCCGACATCGTCGTGATGAGCCTCGAGGCCGAGGAGTACTCTGTGCTTGATCTTCTCAAGGAGATCAAGTACCGCCAGCCCGCCACGCGCGTCGTGATGGTGATGAGCTCGGCTGACGGTTCCGGCCAGCTCATGCGGGCCATCCGCCTTGAGGCGAACGGCTACCTGCTTCGCACGATTACGCCGAGCGACTTCGTCGAACAGCTCAGGAAGACCGCGCAGGGCGGCATGGCCGTGAGCGAGAAGGTCACTTCGGCGCTTGCCGAAAAGCTTCGCGGCGACTCCTACGCCGTCGAGGAGGTCCGCCGCGTGAGCGAGCTGACCAGCCGCGAGCAGGACGTGCTCGGCTACGTGGCCGCGGGGATCTCGAACCTCGAGATCTCCAAGTGCCTGGGCATTTCCGAGGGAACGGTGAAGGTTCACGTCAAGCACACGCTCAAGAAGCTCAAGTTCCGCTCCCGCGTGGAGCTCGCCGTCTGGGCGTCGGAACACGGCTTCAAGGTGAAGACCGCAGGCAGGTTCTGAGCGAATCTGCAGTAATCCCAAAACTGAACTGAAGAAAAGGTGCGCTTTCCCGCTGGGAGGCGTGCCTTTTTGTCGTCCATGCGCAGGGATGGATGTAGGGGCCTGAAGAAGCGGCGCGAGTTTGCGTGCGTGCGTTTGGCGGGCGGGGCCTGGGGCGTGACGGTCGTCTGATGATAGGGCGGAAATGAAAGAGGGAAAAGAAGGAAAGGGCGGTCCTGCGGGGCGAGGAGGCGGCGGGGAAGACCTGAAAATGCAAAGGGACAATGCTTTCGCATTGTCCCTTCACTGTGCTTGTTGGCCGGAGCCGGTGGTCTGCCGGCTCAGGTTGCATCTGTTGTCCTCAGTGTAGTTCTTAGATTAGATGAAACCGTAGATGAGGCCAAGGACATAGCCCGTTGCCGTGGCGGTCAACACGCCGATCAGACCCGGAAGAATGAAGGAGTGGTTGATCACGAAGCGGCCGATGTGCGTCGTGCCGGAGCGGTCGAACTGGAGAGCGGCCAGGTCGGACGGGTAGGTCGGCAGGATGTAGTAGCCGTAGCAGGCGGCGGCGCAGGAAACCACGAGGCCCGGGGGAACGCCGATGGAGAGGGCGACCGGAACGATGGTTGCGACGGCGGCAGCCTGAGAGTTCACGAGCTTGGACGTAAGGATCAGGACGAGAGCGTAGGCCCAGGGATACTGGCGAACGATTTCGGTCATGACGGCCTTGAGGTCGGCAAGGTGAGCGGCAAACATCGTGTCAGCCATCCAGGCCACGCCGAACACGGCGGTGATGGCGACGCAGCCGGCGGAGAAGACCGGGGTCTTGCCGATGCTGGAAGCGCGGGTCTTGCAGAAGATCACGATGAAGGCACCGCAGGCAAGCATGAACATCTGGATGATCAGCGTCATGGAGAGGGCCTTCTTGCCGATGATCGGGCGAAGTTCAGGGAACATGCCGAAGACGGCGACGGCAGCAACCGTGGCGAGGAAGATCCAGAGGGAGGCCCACTGTTCCGGACGGAAGGTCTTGCCGATGAGGGTCGTCGTTTCGCCGTAGACGTACTTGCGCTGTTCGGGATCGGCGATGAGCTTCTGGAATTCTTCGTCCTTGTCGAGGTCCTTGCCGCGGAACATGGAGAAGACGGAAATCGCGAAGAGGCCGACGAGGGCGCCCGGGATCGTGATGCTGAAGAGCTGGATGAAGCCGAAGGCCTTGCCGCCGACCTGGTAGCCGTCACAGAGGGCGATCATCGACACGGCGGCAACAGCGGCCGGCGAGCAGATGATGGACATCTGGGAGGCGATGGTGGAAGCGGCCATCGGGCGTTCCGGACGGATGCCGTTCTTGATGGCGACGTCGTAGATAATCGGGAGCATCGTGTACACAACGTGGCCCGTGCCGCAGAGAAGGGCGAGGAACCAGCAGAGGTACGGAGCGAGGAAGCAGACCGCGCGCGGGTGCTTGCGGAGCATCTTTTCTGCGATCTGAAGGAGGCAGTCGAGGCCGCCGGCAGCCTGAAGGGCGGCGGAGGCGCAGATCACGGACAGAATCGTCAGGATGACGTCGACCGGGGGCTTGCCCGGCTTCAGATGGAAGCCGAAGACGAGGATGATGAGGCCGATGCCGCCAATGAGGCCGAGGGCCATGCCGCCCTTGCGGGCGCCGTAGAAGAGGGCAACCAGAACGATGACCAGTTGCGCCCAGAAGTCAAAACCGAGCATGTTAATTCTCGCAGTCAAGTTGTGAGGACATTGCTAATTGTGTCGATTCTTCTACCTCTGGGGGGATAATTCTGACCTTCTTTTGACCTATGGACATAAATCGGGGGGATCTCCCTTTTTTCTTTACAGAAAAATCTTGTTACGGATAGTGTAAACCCCTAGGGCGGTTCCCTTATCCTGTCGCACAAGGGTGATTTTCTCATGGGTTTCCCTAGCGGTAGAAGGAACGTGGAAAACGGGGGAGCAATTGTAAGAAGGGGTGTCGAACATCGAGGCAGGGCTGCGGCGCGTGACTTCTCCTCCCGTTTTCGCCTTCAGATGATTTGGATTTGGGTTATCCCTAACCTCTAAAGAGGTATTCCCCAAGTAAAAGGGCGTCCTTTCGTATGAAAGGACGCCCTTGTGACTTCAGTTAGTCAGTGAGCCGGAGATCAGGCCTTCTTGCAGGCGATCGTGACGGGCTTGAGCTGCTGGAAGAAGTCGTTGCCCTTGTCGTCGACCAGGATGAAGGCCGGGAAGTTTTCGACGCGGATCTGGTAGACGGCTTCCATGCCGAGTTCCGGATACTCGATGCATTCGATGCTCTTGATGCAGTCGCTCGAGAGCACGGCAGCGACGCCGCCGATGGTGCCGAGGTAGAAGCCGCCGTGCTTCTTGCAGGCGTCGGTGACGACCTGGGTGCGGTTGCCCTTGGCGATCATGACCATGGAGCCGCCGGCAGCCTGGAACGGATCAACGTACGGGTCCATGCGGTTGGCGGTCGTCGGGCCCATGGAGCCGCAGGCGTAGCCTTCCGGCGTCTTGGCGGGACCGGCGTAGAGGACCGGATGGTTCTTGATGTAGTCGGGCAGGCCTTCGCCGCGGTCAAGGCGTTCCTTGATGCGGGCGTGGGCGATGTCGCGGGCCACGATGATCGTGCCGTTGAGCAGCAGGCGCGTGGAGACGGGGTACTTCGTCAGGTCGGCGAGAACTTCCTTCATCGGGCGGTTCAGGTCGATGGTGACGCCGCCGGCTTCACCCGGCTTGCGGAGTTCTTCGGGGATCAGGCGGGCGGGATTGTCGTCGAGCTTTTCAACCCAGATGCCTTCCTCGTTGATCTTGCACTTGATGTTGCGGTCGGCGGAGCAGGAGACGCCCATGCCGATCGGGCAGGAGGCGCCGTGGCGCGGCAGGCGGATGACGCGGATGTCGTGGGCCATGTACTTGCCGCCGAACTGGGCGCCGAGGCCGATCTTCCAGGCTTCTTCGAGGAGCTGCTGTTCGAGCTCGACGTCGCGGAAGGCGCGGCCGGTTTCGTCGCCGGTGGTGGGCAGACCGTCATAGTAGTGGCAGGAGGCGAGCTTCACCGTGAGCATCGTGCGTTCGGCGGAGGTGCCGCCGATCACGAAGGCGATGTGGTACGGCGGGCAGGCGGCCGTGCCGAGGCTCTTCATCTTATCGATGAGGTAGGGAACGAGCTTGGCCGGGTTGAGGACGGCCTTCGTTTCCTGATAGAGGTAGGACTTGTTGGCGGAACCGCCGCCCTTGACCACGCAGAGGAACTTGTACTCGGCGCCTTCGGTGGCTTCGATGTCGATCTGGGCGGGAAGGTTGCACTTCGTGTTCACTTCCTCGTACATCGTGAGCGGAGCGTTCTGGGACTGGCGGAGGGCTTCCTCGGTGTAGGTCTTGTAGACGCCCTTGGAAATGGCTTCTTCATCGCAGTAGCCGGTCCAGACCTGCTGGCCCTTTTCGCCGTGAACGATGGCCGTGCCCGTGTCCTGGCAGAACGGAAGGATGCCCTTGGCGGCGGTTTCGGCGTTGCGGAGGAACATCAGGGCGACGTACTTGTCGTTGGCCGTGGCTTCAGGGTCGGAGAGGATCTTGGCAACCTGCTCGTTGTGTTCGCGACGGAGCATGAAGTTCACGTCGTGGAAGGCGCGGTTGATCAGCTTGGTGAGGCCTTCGGCTTCGACCTTGAGGATCTTCTTGCCTTCGAATTCGCCGACGCTGACGTGGTCCTTCGTCAGAAGATAGTATTCGGTCTTGTCTTCGCCGGTCTGGAACATGGGCGCATATTTAAATGCGGGAGTCTGAGCCATGATGTCTTTGCCTTATTCAGTAAGTGACGGCCGCAGGGGTTTGGCGGCCATGATGAGCGTCCGCCTTGTGACAAAGTTTTGCCACTGGTCCGGGCGGACGATTTCTATCACCAATTATCTACCTCCTTCTAAGGAGACTGAATAAGGAGGATGCCTTAGTTCGGGCAAGAATCAAGGATCCTTTGATAAGGAGGTAGGTTCGGGGGCGTTCTTAACGTTTCTCCATGCGCCCCTAGGAAAATCAGGCGTTCATGAGCCTGCCGCGCTCAAGCGTGAGGATGCGGTCGACGTTTGCGGCGGGGATGACGCCCTCAGCGGCCACCACGGCGATGTTGCGGGTGTCTCGTACCCACTTGGAAATACAGGTTAATACTGATGTCGCCGATTCGGCTGAAAGACGGCGGGAAGGCTCGTCAAGAAGGATGACGCGCGGCTGCTGCACGAAGAGCTGCGCGACCTCGGCGAGGCGGTACTGTTCGGGCGTGAGGACTGAGATCGGGGAGTGTGCGAGAGGCTCGAGCCTGCAGCGGGCCAGTGCGTCGGAGACGCGTTCGCCCGCATCGGGCGGAAGCTGCCAGGCGTTCTGCATGAGGCCCATCTGCAGGAACTGCGTGACCGTCATGTAGGGGGAGACGAGGCTGCGCGAAAGGGGCTGGAGCATGGCGCCCGCGCCTTCGGCGCCGAAGCGCCTGGCGCCCTCGGTGAGCTCGACGCTGCCCGTGTGCCCGATCATGCCCGAGAGGGCCTTGAGAAGCGTGGTCTTTCCTGCGCCGATCACGCCCGTTACAAGATTGACCGTCGCCGCGGTGAGCGTGAGGGAGAGGTTGACGACGGCGGGAATGCCCTGATAGGCGACACTGAAGTTGGAAAGACGAAGCTGAAGCATGGCTTGAGGGTGTTTGAACACGGTGTCAGCCATGATAGGCACTTCGCCCTACGAAGAAAATCGGTCGAAAGTCGGTTTCGATTAGTCCGTTGGTATAGGTTCCGATGCGGGTGAGCCCTCATGTTCGGCCGTTCGTGCGGTTGTCGATCGAAGGTAGACCGTCTCGCAGGCCCTGACGCCGGCGGGGCGCGTTTCGACGACGTGAATGAGCGGCACCGGGCGGCGGTCGAGATAGGTGCGGGTCACGACGAGTGCGGGAGAGCCCTCGGGCACGCCGAAGAGCTTCGAGCATGCCTCGTCGAGTGCGGCGGCTTCGGCGCTCTGGCGCATGGAGCGGCAGCGCACGCCCGCATGCTCCTCGAGAAGCGCAAGGACGGAGCGCGGGCTCTGCGGCGTGAGGTATGGGATGAGGTCCCTTGCGGCGTCGCGCACCCAGAGCTCGGTGCGGGCGACGGCACGACCGTCGGGGCCCTTCGTGAGCATGGTGAGCGTGATGAGCGGGGTGAGAAGCGCAAAGCCCGTGCGGGCGGCCGTGTCCTCGTCGCAGATCATGCGGCGGATGCTCAGTAGCGTGCGCCCGCCTGCGTCGGCAGGGAGCGAGGGGACGAGGCTGGCCGTGAATTCGGCTCCGCGTCCGTCACCCGTCACGATCGTGCCGCGGCGCGGAGAGCGCCTGACGAGCCCTAGATGGACGAGCTCCGCGAGTGCGGAGCGCACGGTGTGCCTGCTCATGCCGTAGTCGTTCATGAGCTGGGCCTCCGTGGGCAGGAGGCTGCCGACGGGGCGGCGCCCCGAGAGTATGTCGCCTGCGAGCGTCTGCGCGAGGCGGCTCCAGAGAGGCGTGCGGGTGGATTTGATGCTGGCCATGCGGAGAGGGTATGAAAAAACTCCCGCCGGAGCAAGTCCCGCGGGAGTTCTTTTTTGGTCAGTATTCAGTTGGCTGAAGGAGAACTTCGCTGTCAGCCTGAGTACTGATTACTTCCACCAGTTGTTTTCGTCAGCGAGGACGTAACGCGTGGCTTCCTGGCCGTTCTCGATCAGTTCAGCGCCGATGGAGTAGTTCTTCCAGGCGGTGAGCGTGCCGCAGACGATCATGAGAAGGGCGATGAAGAGGAAGGTCTTACGAAGACCGGCGCGGTCGCCGTTGCGCTGGTCGATGATGTCCGTTTCCGGGTTCTTGGCGAAGATGTCCCACTTGACGGCGAGGCGGTACAGACCGATCATGCCGTGGAGTTCCGTGATGACGAGGAACACGAACGTGTAGATCATGCCCATGTGATGGGTGTGGACGCCGATCAGGTTCACGTCAAAGCCATGCGGGTTGCAGAGCATGGAGATGAGGTGCGGGAACACGAAGATGAAGAGGAGGAAGGCCGTGACGAGCTGAACCATCCAGAGCGTCGTGTCTTCGTGACGGAGCATCTTGTAGTGAGCCTTGATGTCACGGAGCTGATGGTAGGACGTCGGGAAGCGGCGAAGGGCGCAGAAGGCGTGGATCACGACGCAGAGCGTGATGAAGCCGACGAAGACGACGTGCAGCCAGGCCTGTTCTTCAGCGAACATGAACATGCCGCCGGAGGTGTTGATCAGGTTGGCGAAGAGGTCCTTGCTGATCTGCACGGAGGACGTGAAGGCCATGTGGCAGAACAGGAAGATGCCGAGGATGACGCCCGTGACGGACTGGGCGACGTCGGCGAGAGCCGTGGACGGGGACTGACGCTTGGCGTCCTTGAGGCCGGCGCCCCAGACGTTTTCAGTCGCGGTCGGGGTGTTGGAGTACTTGACGGAATCAGGGGTAGACATTTGTCTTTCCTTTGTGAGCTTTGTTTGGTTCATGGAATCCGGGCGGATGCTTGACAGGGTCCGCGCCGGTTCTATGGGGGTCTAAGCGCCGACGAAAGCCGGCAGATCATGTCAGACCGTATGATGCGCCCTTAAGGATCGTGTAAGTTTGACTTTTGTCAAATGAGATGAGACTAAGCGAGTGGCGCTGAGTCCGATTTTTGGCTGTTTTGCGTAGTTATACGCAGTTAAAATGGTCAAAAATACTCACAAATGGCAATACTCGAGGGTAAACCCGTAAAAATAATGGTCAAAAAAGTCATGAAAATGACGGGCAAAAAAAGACGGCCGGATGTCCGGCCGTCCTGAAGTGTTGAGGCGCCTTGTTAGAGGGTGCCGAAGATTCGGTCGCCTGCGTCGCCGAGGCCCGGCACGATGTAGGCGCGATCGTTGAGCTTTTCGTCAAGGGCTGCAACGAAGATGTCGATGTCGGGATGGGCTTCGCTCAGAACCTTGATGCCTTCGGGGGCGGCGACGAGCGCCATGAAGTGGATCTGCTCGCCCTTGACGCCGCGGCGCTTGAGGATCTCGATGGCGTAGGCGGCGGAGTGGCCCGTTGCGATCATCGGGTCGACGACGATGTAGTTGCTGTTGGGAGCGTCGGGCAGGCGCACGAGGTATTCGACGGGTTCGTGCTGGGCGTTGCGGTAGACGCCGATGTGGCCGACGCGGGCGGCGGGAAGCAGGGCGAGGAGGCCGTCGGTCATGCCGAGGCCGGCGCGCAGGACCGGAACGATGACGGGATCCTTTTCGACGAGCATGGGCGCCTTGGTCGCGCAGATCGGGGTTTCGATGTCCTCGAGCTTCGTCGGGAAGTCGCGGGTGACTTCGTAGCCCATCAGGAGCGCGATTTCATGGAGCAGCGTGCGGAAGTCCTGCGTGCCGGTGTTTTTGTCGCGCATCAGGGAGAGCTTGTGCTCGATGAGGGGATGGTCGACGATGTGAAGACGGGGAAAGCGGGAATCGGTACGCATGAAATGTTGCCTCAGTCGTGTTGGCCGCCGTCCGGTCGGACGGGGCGTGGGCGGAGCGCGGAAAGCACTCCGTCAGGATTAGCCTAACCTGACACTATAGTATTGGGATCCCGATCAGTCAAAGGCGTTTTGGGGGAGCTTCGGGCAATTTCCCTGCCTCGTCGCACTGTGCATTTGCTATGATGAACCCGAAATAGCGCCGTTCCGGCGACGCCTTGGGGGCGGAGCGCGGGACAGTTGTCCGTGAAGCGGGGCCGTGCATGCAGCGCGGCGTTCTCAGTTCGTCTTCGTCCGGCCGATCACTTCAGCCAGGACGCTTCGGAGCCCTTATGAAGATTCGTACCATTTTTCTGCTGCTCGTCCTCATTCTGATGGCGGTCTTTCTGGTCATCAACTGGACGGCGCTGTCGACCGTCACGGCCGTCAACCTGATCTACACCGAAATTCAGGCTCCGCTCGGCGTTCTCGTCGTGGGCGGTTTCGCCGCAGTGGTCTTTGTGCTGCTCGTCTACATGGTCTGGCAGCAGGCCAGCGTCACGCTTGAGCTTCGCGCCGCCTACAAGGAGGCCCGCAACGCCCGCACCGTGGCCGACGACGCCGAAAAGAGCCGCTTTGCCGAAAGCAACCGCATTTTGCTCGAGCGCATTGAAAAGCTCGAGGCCCTCATGACGGCCCGCTCCGACGAGACGCTCACCGCCGTCCGTCAGGAGGCCGTCCGTGCTGAAGAGCGCTACAAGGCTCTCTTCGACGACCAGAAGAGGGCTCAGGGCGAGCTGACCGCCCAGGTTCAGACGCAGATCGGCGCCATGGAAAAGCGCGTCGTCGAGACGCTGCCCTCCGCCGTTTCCGCCGCCGTGCCGACGCAGGCTCTGGCTGAGGAAGCAGAAAAGAAGGCGGACGCCGAAGAAACCAGCGCCCGCAAGAGCGTCTTCAAGGACCTCTTCTAAGTCTCCTGACGACTCCGTCACAATACAATCGGGGCGCCTCCTTTCCGGGAGGCGCCCCGATTTTTCGGTGTGTATCCCGCCTGAGCGGAGGCTGGGATTATTCGGCGTGGTAGGACGTCACGCGCTCGACTTCATCGGCCGCACCGAGGAAGACGGCCACGCGCTGGTGGATCTTCTCGGGAACGATGTCGAGGATGCGCTGGTGGCCGTTCGTGGCGGCGGCGCCGGCGTTTTCCATGAGCATGGACATCGGGTTGGCCTCGTACATCAGGCGAAGCTTGCCCGGCTTCGTGAGGTCGCGGTGGTCGCGCGGGTACATGAAGATGCCGCCGCGCTGCAGGATGCGGTGCACTTCGGCCACCATGGCGGCGACCCAGCGCATGTTGAAGTCCTTGCCGCGAACGCCGGTCTTGCCTTCGAGGAGCTCGGCGACGTAGCGCTTGACCGGATCCTCCCAGTGGCGCATGTTGGAGCAGTTGATGGCGAATTCCTTGGCGGCGCGGTCGACGCGGACGTCTTCGGCCGTGAGCATGAAGGTGCCGGTCGTCGGGTCAAGCGTGAACATCACGACGCCGCGGCCGAACGTGAGGACGAGCTGGGTCTGCGGACCGTACATGCAGTAGCCTGCGGCGACCTGCTTGGTGCCGGGCATCAGGAAGTCCTCGGCCACGGGCTCGCGCTTCGGGCGAACGGCGGGAAGGACCGAGAAGATCGAGCCGATGGAGACGTTGATGTCGATGTTGGAGGAACCGTCGAGCGGGTCGAAGCAGATCAGGTACGGGCCGATCGGCAGGTCTTCGGGAACGGGAATGACCTCGGGGATCTCTTCGCTCACCATGCCGCAGACGGAGCCCGAGAGGGCGACGGCCTCGACGAAGATGTCGTTGCTGATGATGTCGAGCTTCTTCTGGTCTTCGCCCTGGACGTTTTCGGAGCCGGCCATGCCGAGCACGCCAGCGAGGGCGCCGTTGCGCACCTTGAAGCTGATCGTCTTGCAGGCTTCGGAGACGCTGACGATCAGGCGGGAGAGAACGGGGTCGAGGTCGTGAAGCTGCTGTTCACGGCAGAGATACTGACTGAGAGAAAGGGTGGACACGATGCAATTTCCTCTTATGCGGGATTGTTCAAAGCTTTTTCAACGATTTCGCGAACGCTCACGGAGAGCTTCTCCTGACGTTCCAGATGCTTGAGCGCCTGGAACATGAGGTTCGAGAGCTGCGGCGTGTAGCGGCGCCAGTTTTCGAGACTGCGGGCGACGCGGGAGGCGACTTGCGGGTTGAGGGCGTCAAGCTTGAGCACGCACTCGACCCAGAACTTGTAGCCTTCGCCGTCCAGACGATGGAATTCAGCGGGGTTGTTCATGAAGAAGGCCACGAGCAGCGCGTAGACGTTGTTCGGGTTCGCCATGGAGAAGAAGGGGCTGTTGGCGAGCTCGGAGACGCGGGTCACGACGGGGGCCTCGCCCGCAAAGCACGGGGCGGTGGCCTGAATCGTCAGCCACTTGTTGACGAGCAGAGGCTCGGAGTACCACTCCTTGAGCGCCGAGACGATGGTGTCGTTCTTGGTCGGCGTGCTCGAGCCAGCGATCATGTTGAGCGCGGCGAGGCGGTCCGTCAGGTTGTTGGCCGTGTTGAACTGGTCGCGAACGCGCAGCACCATCGTCTTGTTGCCTGCGGCGACGCCGTAGTAGTAGCAGGTGTTCTTCAGGGCGCGGATGCCGGCGCTCGTCGAGTCGGGAGAGTATTCACCCTCAAGCCTGCAGCCGTCGATGACGCTCACGAGCTTGCTGTGCCAGCGGATGCCGAGGGCCTCGCGGACGATTTCGCGCGCACGGTGGATGGCGGCGGGGTCGATGATCGGCATGGCGTCGGCGACGGCGCGCTCGCTCGGGAGCTCCATCGCGACCGCACGGAAGGCGGGCGAAAGGTTGACGTCGTCGATGAGGGCGCCGAACGCCTCGAGAAGCGTTGCATTGACGGGAGTCTGGTCGTTGGCGAGAACGGCGCGCACCTGCTCGAGGATCGCCTTCATCATCAGGCGGTTCATGGCCTCCCAGCGGTTGAAGGGATCGCTGTCGGCGCGGGCAAGCAGCGCAAGCGCGTCGGCGTCGAGGCTGACGTCGAGGATGACCGGCGCGGCAAAGCCGCGGTTGAGGCTCGGAACGGGTTTTTCGCGAAGGCCCGAGAAGACCCAGGTCTGGCGTGCGTCCTTGAGCTCGAACATGCGCGTGAGCTGGGCGGAGCCTTCGGACTCGCCTTCAAGCAGAACGGGCATCTCGCGGCCCTCGGCGTCGAGCAGCGCGACGGGGAAGGGCATGAGCATCGGTTCCTTGGCGGGCTGACCCGGCGTGGGCGGCGTGGTCTGCTCGACCGTCATGACGAGCTGGCCCGCCTCGGCGTTCCACTGCGTGGAGACGGCGACGCGCGGGGTGCCTGCCTGGGAGTACCAGCGGCGGAACTGCTGGAGGTCGCGGCCCGAGGCCTCCTCCATGGCTTCGAGGAAGGCCTCGCACGTCACGGCGTGGCCGTCGTTGCGGGCGATGTAGAGGTCGAAACCCTTGCGGAAGGTGTCCTTGCACAGAAGCGTCTGGAGCATTCGGATGACTTCGGCGCCCTTTTCATACACGGTGCTCGTGTAGAAGTTGTCGATCTCCTGATAGCTGTCGGGACGGATCGGATGGGCCATGGGGCCTGCGTCCTCGGCGAACTGGGCCAGACGCAGCGCCTTGACGTTGCGGATGCGCTCGACCGCGCGGGCGGACTCGTCGCCGAGCATGTCGGCGGAGAACTCCTGGTCGCGGAAGACCGTCAGGCCCTCCTTGAGCGTGAGCTGGAACCAGTCGCGGAGCGTGACGCGGTCGCCCGTCCAGTTGTGGAAGTACTCGTGGCCGACGACGGACTCGATGTTGGCGTAGTCCTGGTCGGTGGCGACCTTCGGATTGGCGAGCGCGTAGCGGGCGTTGAAGATGTTGAGGCCCTTGTTCTCCATGGCGCCGAAGTTGAAGTCGTTCGTCGCCACGATGCGGAAGCCGTCGAGGTCAAGCTCGAGCCCCCAGCGCTCCTCGTCCCAGCGGATGGACTTCTTGAGGCTGTCCATCGTGTGCTGCGTCTTGTCGATGTCCTGCGGCTCGACCCAGACTTCAAGGCTGGCGGTGCGGCCGTCCTTGAGGACGATCGTGTCGCGAAGGGCCTCGAGCCTGCCGGCGACGAGCGCGAAGAGATAGCAGGGCTTCGGGAACGGATCCTCCCAGCGGGCCTCGTGGCGGCCGTCGTCGAGATCCTTCTCCTCAATGCGGTTGCCGTTGGAGAGCAGCACGGGATACTGCTCCTTCGAGGCGCGGATCACGACGCTGTAGCGGGAGAGGACGTCGGGCCTGTCGAGGAAGTAGGTGATGCGGCGGAAGCCCTGGGCCTCGCACTGGCTCATCAGGTTCTGGCCCGAGGCGTAGATGCCCGAGAGCGCCTTGTTGGCGGACGGGCTGAAGCGGTTGACGACGATGACGTCGCACTCGCGGTCGATGCCGCGGATGGTGAGCAGGTCGTCGCCGAGCGTGTAGCGGGACTCGTCGAGTGGAAGGCCGTCGACGGCGACGCTGACGAGCGTCAGGGTTTCGCCGTTGAGAACGAGATCGGAGGAATGCTGTGCATCGGGATTCGGACGCACGTGCATGGTGTTGATGACGCTCGTGCTGTCGGCGTCAAGGTCGAACTCCAGATGCACCGTGTCGATCAGATGGGACGGCGCGCGGTAGTCGGCGCGGAAGATGGTTTCTGCCATTTGTGCTCGCAATATGTGGACGCGGCGGAGCACGTCCGCCGCTGACAAAGCAATGGGTTTCTAGCGATTGTAGACAAATCGGCGGGGACCTGCCGCCCGCGTCCGCCCGATGCGGGAAAGGCAAAATGCAAAAGACCCCGGCGCTCTTTCGGGCGTCGGGGTCCAGATGATTCGCTTTTCAGGAAATCAGGCTTTCGAAGGGATTACTTCGCAGCGGTTTCCTGGGCCTTGGCCATTTCGGCGTCAGCGGCGGCGTAGTCGTGACCGGCCTTCGGATGGCAGGCCAGGCAGTCGGCAGGCTTCTTCGGATCCTTGTCGAGATTCTGGTGCATCTTGGCGATGAACGGCTTCTTGGCGTTGTGCATGCGGGACAGGTCATGGCAGCCGCGGCAGGCGGAGAAGTTGCGTTCGATCATCTGCTTGTGAACGGCTTCAGCCATTTCCTTGCGCTTTTCGAGCTGCTTTTCATGCGTGCTGAGAGAGCCCTGGATCTGGCCGAGAAGCGAGATGGAGCCGGCACGGGCCTTGTCGAAGAGAAGAGCCGTGTAGTCGAGCGGGCCGACGTGTTCGTTGGAGTGGTTCAGAAGGTGGCAGTCGGAGCAGCCGGCGGTGGCGCCGGAGCCGGTCATGTAGTGCTGGCCCTTCTTGTAGGCGGCGTAGGTGAGATCCATGGAGTGGCAGAATTCGCCGCAGAACTTCGGGCTGCCCGCCCAGTGGACGACGCTCGTGAGGATACCGACGAAGACGATGCCGATGACGGCGCCGATCAGGAGGACGCCGGCGACATACCATTTGCTGTTGTTGTTGGCCATTTTGCTGGAACCTGTTTGTAAGAGCAGCCGGGGGCGGTGTGCGTACCAGGGGGAGCCGTCCGGCGCTGTTTAGGGGTGAAAAAGGGCAGACTACGCCTAGGGAAGCAGAGTCTGCACGTGTGTAATCTTATTAAGGTTTATGTAAGGAAGGGTGAAGCGAGCTTGATTGCCGTCAACAAAGGCGCGCTTTCATGGCCTTGAGCCGCGCTTTGTCCGCCCCTTCCATCAGTTTCAGGAATTCAGCGCAATGACGACGGCTTCGGGCGCGACGGTGGCGACGGCGCGCATGCCGATGTGAAGTCCGTGACCGGGCCTGGCGAAGCCCACGATGGTGAGGCCCGAGGGCAGCTGGATGGTGCATTCGCCGCCCTTGTCCTCGCGCTCGCTGCGAAGCACGGCGCCCACGATCTGGTTGTCGCGGCTTTCGACGAGGGCGGGGTTGTCGGCGGAGATGTCCACTGCGGTGGCCTTGCAGAGGGCGAGGACGTGCTTGCCTTCGCGAAGGCCGAGGAGCTGAGCGGACTCCTTCGTGCAGGAGGCGCGGATGTAGTGCGTATCGTCGATGGAGAGGATGAGGCGAACCTGCGCCGAGCCGATCTTGAGCTTCTCGATGACGGCGGGGAACTGGTTGCGCATCGAGGTCCTCAGCGAGCTGATGCCGACGTTCTCGAGCGCGGGAGAGTCCTTGAGGCGGAAACGCGCGAGCACCTCGGCGCGGGCGCGGGTCAGCTCGTCGGCGAGATTCAGCACCTCTTCGCCCGTGGTCGTGAGCCTGGTGCCGCCGCCCTTGTTGCCGCCCACGACCTTCTCGACCAGAGGGGCGCCCGCTAGATTGTTCAGCGTCTCGATGGCCTGCCAGGCGGCCTTGTAGCTCACGCCTGCGCGACGGGCCGCTTCGGAGATGGAGCCGACGTCGCCGATGCGCCTCAGGATGTCAATGCGCTTGTCGGCGAGCTCCGCCATGTGAGTCGCCAAAAGCGTCGGGTCGGCAATCGTTTTGCTCATGTTTGTCTCCGAATGGACTACTTGAAAAATGAGGAAAGTCTCGCTATTCTTCTACGGAATAGCGAGGCCGTCAAGGCCTGCGCTCAATCTTAGCTTAATGCGGTTCAACACCGCCCATGGAGAAAAAATCATGCAGATGAAGAAGCTTGCCGCCGCCCTCATGCTCGCAGGCCTTGCCTGCGCCGCTTCCGCCGAAGAAGTCCGCGTCGCCGTTGCCGCCAACTTCACGGCCCCGATGAAGGAGCTTGCTCCGCTTTATGAAAAGGCCACGGGCGACAAGCTCGTCGTGTCCTACGGCGCCACGGGTGCCTTCTACGCACAGATCAAGAACGGCGCTCCGTTCGACGTGCTGCTCGCCGCCGACGCCAAGACGCCCGCCAAGGCCGTCAAGGAAGGTCACGGCGTTGCCGGCACCACCTTCACGTATGCCGTGGGCAAGCTCGTCCTCTGGTCCTCCGACGCCGCGCTCGTCAAGGACCAGAAGGCCCTTCTTGATCCCGCCGTGAAGAAGGTCGCCGTCGCCGACGCCCGTCTCGCCCCGTACGGCGAGGCCGCCCTTCAGGCGCTCGACGCCCTCAAGATGAAGGAAGCCGTCGAGCCGAAGTTCGTCGTCGGCAACAACATCGGCAAGACCTTCCAGTTCGTGGAGTCGGGCAATGTCCAGGTCGGCTTCGTTGCGCTTTCCCAGTGCTTCAAGAACGGCGCCTTCACGGGCGGCTCCGGCTGGGTCGTTCCGCAGGATCTCTACAAGCCCATCCTTCAGGATGCCGTCCAGCTCAAGGCGGGCGAGAAGAACGCCGGCGCCAAGCGCTTCCTCGACTATCTGAAGACGAGCAAGGAGGCTGCCGCCATCCGCGAAGCCTACGGCTACGGCACGGCCAAGTAAGCCATGCTGACATGGGCTGAACTCGGACCCGTGTGGCTGAGCCTGAGGCTCGCGGCCGTCACGACCGTCATTCTCCTCATCATCGGGCTGCCGCTTGCGTGGTGGCTCGTGAAGGGCAGGAGCGCGCTCTGCGCGCCGATGAACGCGGTCGTGACCCTGCCTCTGGTGCTGCCGCCGTCCGTCCTGGGCTTCTACATCCTCGTCGCCCTCGGGCCCAACGGGCCGATCGGGCAGGTGACGGATGCCCTGGGGCTGGGAACGCTCAACTTCACCTTCACCGGTCTCGTGATCGGTTCGGTGGTGTATTCGCTTCCCTTCATGATCCAGCCCGTCGTCACGGCCTTCGAGGCCATAGGCCCAAGGCCGATGGAGGTGGCGGCAACGCTCGGCTGCCGCCCCTTCGAAGCCTTCTTCCGCGTGATCCTGCCGCTGGCGCGCCACGGCATCATCACGGGCACCCTGATGACCTTTGCACACACGATCGGCGAATTCGGCGTCGTGCTCATGATCGGCGGCAACATCCCCGGATCGACGCAGGTCATCTCAACCGAAATCTACACGCACGTTGAAGCGATGGAGTACGGCAAGGCGCACGTTCTTGCGGGCGGCATGCTGGTCTTCAGCTTCTTCGTTCTTCTGTCCCTCAACCTGCTCAACCGCAAGGAAGGGAGGACCCGATGAGCGGCAGGATCACATTGAATCTGGACCGCGGAACGGACTTCCGCCTTGACGTTTCGTTCGAGATTCCCGACAAGGGCATCACGGTGCTCTTCGGGCCCTCGGGCTGCGGCAAGACCACTGTGCTTCGCTGCACGGCGGGTCTCGAGCGCGCGGCTGGCAGGGTCGTCGTCGCCGACCGCGTCTGGCAGGACGACGCAAGGAACATCTTTGTCCCGGCCTGGGAGCGCCGCTTGGGATACGTCTTTCAGGAAGCGAGCTTATTCGAGCATCTGAATGTCGAGGGCAATCTCCGTTTTGGCCTCAGACACAAGGATGCCCGTGGGGGTCTCGCCCGCTTCTCGGAAGCAGTGGAGCTCCTGGGCATCGGGCATCTTCTCCAGCGCCGCGTGCAGCTTCTCTCCGGCGGCGAACGCCAGAGAGTGGCCATCGCGCGTGCGCTGCTGATGACGCCCGACCTCATTCTCATGGACGAGCCGCTCGCGGCGCTCGACTGGAACCGCAAGCAGGAGATCCTGCCGTGGCTCGAGCGTCTTCGCGACGAGCTCTCCGTTCCCATGCTCTACGTCACGCACTCGGCCGACGAAATGGCCCGCCTTGCGGATCAGGTGATCTGCTTTGAAAACGGGCGGATCGTCGCCGAGGGGCCGCTTGAGGAGGTGCTTCTCGAGCGCTGGCCCGGACAGGGCGAGCAGGGCGCCTCCGTCGTCCTTTCGGGCGTCGTGACCGAGCGGAGCGAAAAGTGGCGCACGGCGGTCGTGACGGCCGGCGAGACGGCCTTTGAAGTGCCCGATGCGGGCAGGAACGTGGGAGAGGCCGCGCGCCTGAGGATTCTTGCGCGCGACGTGAGCGTGGCGCTCAGCGAACCGAGGGACACCTCGATCCGCAACGTGCTGCCCGCCGTCGTCATCGGGATGCGGGGCGTCGAGGGCGAGAGCCACGTCATGCTCACGCTCGAGGCGGGCGGCTGCCGCATTCTCTCGCGAATCACCCGTCGCTCGGCGGACGAACTCGGCATCGCCGTCGGCACGCGCCTCTACGCGCAGGTGAAGGCTGCGGCCATCATCGTGTAGCTCGCAGGGCGCCCCGAGGGGCGCTTTTGTCGCCAAAAGAACGCCCGCTATATGCAATACCCTAATCGGTTGGCGAATCCTCAAGAGGCGTTCACTTAAATTTGAAGGACCCGGTTCTTCTTGCAAGAATGTGCGATGCGACGATGTCGCAACGCACATTTTTCTTAGGAGTAGCAACGTGCCCTGCCATTTTCTGAAGCTCAGCGACTTTTCCGGTGAAACCCTTCGCTACATGATCGACCGCGCCAAGGTCATCAAGGCGGACCTGAAGGCGGGCAAGCGATATGAACCGTTCGCAGGCAAGGTGCTCATCATGGTGTTCGAAAAGGCGAGCACGCGCACCCGCGTCAGCTTCGAGACGGGCTTCTACCAGCTCGGCGGCAACGTCGTCAACCTGCAGAGCCAGGGCTCCCAGATCGGCCGCTCCGAGTCCATCGCCGACACGGCCCGCGTGATCAGCCGCATGGGCGACCTGATCATGATGCGCACCTTCGGCCAGGACCGTCTTGACGACATGGCCGTTCACAGCCAGGTGCCCGTCATCAACGGTCTCACGAACGAATACCATCCCTGTCAGATCCTCACCGACATCCTCACCTTCGAGGAGCACTGCGGTCCGATCACCGGCAAGACCGTCGCCTGGGTGGGCGACGCCAACAACATGGCCTACACCTGGATCGAGGCCGCCAAGCTGCTCGGCTTCAAGCTCCACTTCTCGAGCCCCAAGGGCTATGAGCTTGATCCCGCCCTGACGCTTGCTGGCGACCATCTCAAGGTCTTCGACGATCCCGTCGAATGCTGCCGCGGCGCCGATCTCGTGACGACCGACGTCTGGACGTCCATGGGCTACGAGGAGGAGAACGCGGTGCGCCGCGAGGCCTTCGCCAAGTGGCAGGTCAACGCCGACTCCATGGCCGTTGCCAATCAGGGCGCCGTCTTCATGCACTGCCTGCCTGCCCACCGCGGCGAGGAAGTCACGGCCGACGTCATCGATGGTCCGCAGTCCGTCGTCTGGGACGAGGCTGAAAACCGCCTGCATGCCCAGAAGGCCATCATGGAATACTGCCTGCTCGGCCGTGTCGAATAAGAACACTCGAACGACCTGAGAGACAGCCCGCAAGGCCCCGTTCAATCGAGCGGGGCCTTCGCGTTCTTGTCGGATGCGCGCGCCGGAAAAGAAAAGCCCCGCTCAATTGATGTGGTCCCCGATTCTTGGACAAAGAATTGGGGACCATCTGTATGGGAC
>ERZ791931.395-NODE-395-length-51067-cov-7.070180_pt1 | contig 51067 bp, 67 predicted proteins | sample MGYA00510127_ERZ791931 | MGnify/ENA primary metagenome ERZ791931 (study PRJEB30046, sample SAMN00792067) | human gut metagenome | study: EMG produced TPA metagenomics assembly of the A metagenome-wide association study of gut microbiota in type 2... | reverse complement strand
TATTCTTATCAAGTAGCGGGACCCGGGATTGAACCGGGGACCTCATGATTATGAACTCTAAGGTCTTTTCCTTCTATCTAATTGCAAAGAAATAACTTGCAGACTTTCCCTTTTTTCTCCGTACTACTATCGTAACACTTTTGCGCTTTTTAAAAATAATCCCCGGATTTCTCCGGGGAATTGGAACACCGGGCCGCAACTCCCGGCGAACGCAACATTGATGCAAAGATATGCTTTATTTTGAAAAGAACCGCTTGACGTTTTTAAAAATCTCCTTTCGCTTGAAGTAGAGAAATACGCCAACCGCCAATAAAGCCAAATAAAAAATATATCTCCAACGTTTCGGATCGGGAACGGGGGTTTCTTGCTCTTTTTGAATATTGTTATTCTTAAATGATTCATGATTGGTCTTCTCGCTTTCAGAAACGGCCCTATTTTCGACTTTCCCCGTTTTGCTGAATACTTTATTGACCGACAACGTTTCGATTGATTTGACGGCTCCTTTTGGCTTTTTGCTTTCCGGCGGTTTATATTCTGAAGGCAAAGGAATATTATTGGCATGTAGAACGGAATCTTCGGGTTCTGATCCTGTTTCGTATTCTCTTGCGTTTCGGGCCGGATCAAAATATTCGATTCGGGTGTACGTGATTTCAAGACCGGACATTTTGCTTGTGTCTATCCGGGTTTCAATGAATGATCTTTCATTTTCTTCCTTTGTAGTGTTCTTTTCGGAAGAAGAAGTCATTTCGGACAACTTCTTAACTGAAGAACACGACAAGCAAAAGAACAAAGACCAAAGTAAAACAAAAATATAAAACAACTTTTGCATAACTACAAGTTTTTAAGTTCTGATAATCTATTCAACCACCCTTTGCGGAAACGTTTTTGGGTGTATTTTAGAAGTTCGGCTTCTGTTGCTTTTCGGCCGATCTTTTTTTCATACTCTGAAACGGAACGTTCGACAATGTTGTTGATAAACTTCACACGTTCGTCATATATTGCCAAAAACAAGGATTTGGGATCGGCAAAGTTTACCGCTTCGATAGTCTTAGGGCCAACGATACCGTCAACATCAACACCAAGAAGACGTTGCGGAATTTTTATTCCATGCGATCCCGAAGCCCAAACCCAATCAACCAAAATATTTGCGATTTTTTGGTCGTTAATAGTATCCGCTTTCCAACGGTTCCAATAATGGGGAACCAACACCCGGTCCCGGACATCTTCATTCGTCAACAATTTTAGATCATCAACGTCAATGTCCCCGTCACCGTCCTTGTCATACCCAACTTGTCGCCAAGTTGTTATTGTAACGCCTTTGTTTGTTGCGCCGCCCCGATCCGTTGGATCATTTACGAAACCACCTTCCCAACGCAAAATGAATGGTAACAAAATATTAGCATTTGCCATTATCGCCCCCTTTCTTTAATTCGTGCAAATCAATGTCAAAGTGTCTTTCGGTTTTATCAACCATGATTCTTTGTGCTATTTTAGCCCATTTTGAATCATTGCAAGACGATTCATTTTCCAACATTGACCAAACTTGCCAAAAGCATACAGCCCCGGCGACAATGTTTGCCAACTTCACGGGCAATCCTTCAAGAATGTATGTTTGTATCAAAAACGCAAGAACGGTCAAAGCGTAGACTTTAATCAAAGTTACAAAGACACGTCCGGCATAGTTGCTCTTAAACTTACCGTCATTTGCTCCGGGGAATTTCTTTTTTACTCTTCGGGATAAAGACCAAGCCGTCCAACAATCCATGAAGACCGCCAACGTGCAAATCAAAATGAACGGAACGGTTGGTTCAAGGAAAGCACACACCGCACCGAATACACCGAATAAGTATTTGCCGACTGAATTAAAAATCGCTTTCAAAATTTCTTCCATGATTTATGTAAATTGAAAACACTTGCCAACCTTGACAATAGTAGTGTCCATAGGGTACAAGTTAAGAAGCGGCAATCCTTTGGATTCACGATCTTTATTGATGATTGGAATACGTTGTTCGGCTTCCTGTATAGCACCAATTAGAACGTCTGATCCTGTAAAACAAGACCGTCTTTGCCCTTTCGGATTTCCGTCTTCTCCTTTTTCCCAAGACCCGTCCGGCAACCAAGTTGGGAAACATACTTGCATTTGCATACGCAAACCGCTTGAATTTTTCCCCGGAAAATTCGTCGGTTTGATAATTGTTTTTTCAATCAAGATGTGTTGTCCGAAAAGTTCGTCCATTTCGATTCCCTTTCCGACAACAACATCGGTTGTAACCCCAAGATCACTAAATTTCATTGTTGAAAGTATTAAAAGTTATTGAATAAGTTGACCCGAATAGTTTAGAAAGTCGGATTCAACCATTTGTTTAATTTCTTCTATTTTGTTCAAATAAGCAATATACTTGTCTTGCAAAGTTTTATCCTCTGAAATCCCAAGTTCAAAACGCTTGTTGTCATTTGCAAGGTCTATTTCTTGCGTCACGTCCCAAGTGTTTGAAATTACGGCCTTTTTTACGGTTTTTGATGTTGGTATCCCCCACACCTTTACGCTTTCACATTCCCAAGACTTCTTGACGGGAACATTTTCTTGATCAACTTCTTGCGGCTGATCAACTTCTTTGAAATCGTAGTTGTAAAACCATGAACCATTGCCAAGATTTTGAAATACATTTGGCTTATCGTCTGAAACTGATTTCATACGCTGAATTTTTTAAAAGTTTGTTTACAAGGTTTATTGAATCGCAATACTTACACCAACCCCACCAACTGCAAATCTGTTGTTTGAAGGATTCAAATTTTATGTCTGTCTTTTTGTTCAATTCTGCAACCCGGCGGCAAAATCTTTGCTTGATAGACTTTCGTAAAAGTGTGTGAGTATGAAAGAAGCGGTATCCTAAAAAGTCAATCCCCCGTGAATCGACCGGAAATACTTGAAAATTGTGCTTGATTTTCAATTTCAAATTGTCCCGAAGGTAAACCCGCATTTCACGCAATAAGGCGTGAAGTGATTCTTTGCTTGAAGATAGAATCACAATATCATCGGCATAGCGATAGAAATATCTTACTTGCTTGACTTCTTTGATCCAATGATCAAAATAAGCAAGATATAAATTGGCGAAATATTGGGATAAGTAATTCCCAATAGGTACACCGTCGGCCGAATCAATAATTTCGTCAAGTAACCAAAGCAAGCGTTTATCCTTTATTTTTCTGCGAATAACCTGTTTTAGTATATCGTGATCAATAGAAGGATAAAACTTGCGAACATCTATCTTTAGACAATAAATTGTGCCTTCCGGGTCTGTCTTTAAATCATATTTGACCCGTTTAGCGGCTGCATGTATTCCCCTATTCTTGATGCAAGAATAGGTGTCATTCGTGAAGACTGAAACCCAAATCGGTTCAAGAACATTCATAATTGCATGATGCGTGATCCTATCCGGGAAATATGGAAGTCTAAAGATTTGCCGTTCTTTTGGTTCATAAATTGTGAAGACATCATACTGTGACGTCTTGTATGTTTGAGTTAAAAGCATTTCTTGAAGACGCAAAAGATTCTCGTCACGGTTTTTGTCGTGCCGTTGGACCCCGTAAGATCGAAGCTTTCTTCTGCGGGCTTTTTCATCGGCCAATCGCAAATTCTCAATGCTACAAATCTGATCATACAAATTTCCAAGTCTTTTCATTTATCTTCATATTATTGTATATCAGTGTGATATACGTTTGCTTATATAATGGGGGTCTTCGGGCTTTGATACCCTACCAACACCGTTTTATAAAATTTATTTTTTGCCCTTGGTTTCCCAAGTCATGCAAAACAAACTGTTTTGCTTTTGTGGCAAGGTTTCCGTCGATGCAATATTTTTATAAGCATAGCTGAGAACCGATATTCGCATTCGTATTCGACGCCGTATTATTCGTATTCGAGTAGCTGACACCTGCATTCGCACCATTATTCGAAGAACCGCTGAACAACACACCCCGACGACGGACAACCCTTTTATTTCAACTCAAAATTTCAAAATTCAAAAAACGATTCGGGGCGTTACACGCCCGGTAAAAAGCAAAGCCGAGAACCGACAGCCGCAGTCGTAAACGACGCCGCATAATACGTATTCGAGTAGCCGACACCCGCAAGCGCACCATAAGACGAAGAACCGCCGAACAACACACCCCTTTGAGCTTCACCGGAAGCCGGAATATTTGTATAGAAATAATCTGAAAAATATGTCGTCGATCCGGCCCCAACTGCAAGCGGCATGAATTCACCATATTCACCGATAATCATTTCCTTGATATAACCTTCTTTGCGTGGCAATACGCCCCGTAATTCATAGTTATTATAGTTTGTATCTTGGAAATATTGCGGGTCCTCACAAGCGTAAAATTCAGATAATCCCCCGTCGGTTTCTGATTGGATACGGCATTTACAACCGTCAACCCATGACCAAATATGACCGAATGGATTTTCTATTCCACGATAAGAAGGAACACCAACGGTCAAGATCGTAGTGTCATAATCTTGCGGTAAGTTGTAATTGACAACTCCGGTTGCATTACCTAATGAATTGGTTACACCGCAAGGAAGAAGCGGATAATAACCTGTAAAATTGCTCCATTTCGTACTGTTTACCGTAGTAACTCCCGCACCCAAGCCGCCTTGCTTGTATCCTTCCGAAGTTGGTTGCGCATTGAACGCTAATTGGCAATTAAAGTTTGCATACTCAACGGCACGCAACCAATACAACGCACGTTGCACGAAGTATGTGTCGCAATTCCAATTGACTGATCCACGATTTCGGGCGTACTTTCTGAAGTTGGTTAAACTGATTGCAGTTGCGGGACGTCCTAATTGCGTTTTGCTTAGTTCGTCCCAAGCCGTTTGATTTCCCCCGCCCCTGTAATCGGCTGAAGTGTTGACAACTGAAGACAATTTCAATGTCGAACGTTGAAGGGCGGCTTCATACGCTGAAATATACATTTTCGGGATGCGTCTAAATCCGGGCAAAGCGTATATTGACATCAAACAACGGCGTTTAGTTCCTTCCATTTCAAAGCGGACATAGTGTTCCGGTATTTCGACCATGACTTGCCCGGTTGCCCCCGTCAGATCAGCCGCCGCACCGTTGTCACGTTTAGTCGAATCATTGGCATGAAGATAATAAACCACGTTTCCGGCATCATTCAAGATGCAACGGCGCATAAGTGATTGAATAGGCAATGAAACATGAAGTTCCGGTCTGCCTAAACGAGTACAAGCGGAATCGGCAACATTTGTGTCCCATTCGATCCCATAAAAGTAATTATAGGGGAATTTTGGTTCCGTTCCCCCGATTCCAATTAAGATTCCCATATCAATAGCCCCATTTAAGTTTGACATTTGACAATGAAGTTTGCTTCACTGCCTTTATAATTTCCGGGTTCCAACCCGGATAAAGCCTTGTTTCAATGAAGGTCCCGTCGTCCATTCCGGCGGGCGTAACTTCAAGATAGACGTCTTCATTTCCTTCATTCTTTAAAAGGAAGGCTTGACCGTCCGGCAATGAAAAGTTGCTATCTTGCAACCCTTCAATATTGCCAAGCTTGGCAACTTGCGGACTTACCATTTCACCACTTCTTGTGTTCATAAGTTGAAAATTTTAGTTCAAAAATAGGTTGTATTATATCACTGTGATATATTGTTGAATAAAAAAAGCGTAAGTTTCCCGCTTAGATCAACGATTCAAGACGGTTGATTTCATCCCTAATTGATTGACGTTCTTTGTGTAATTCGTCAACATCATAGGGCATTTGTTCACCAATCAAAGAAGCTTCTTGGCATTTGATCACTTTATAATCTGAAGACGATAATACTTCTTTCAAATTATCAATCTTCTTTTGAGTATAAACCGAATCAACCTTCACTTCCCAATATTGTACAAGTTTTCCGTTTTCTTCTTTGTAGGAATCAACGGCAACTTCACCGTCTTGAACGGTTGGTTGTATCGACGAAACAAGATTGAGAAACCCGGCATTTCTCAAATTCGCCATTTTTACACCGTTGTTCGGATCACAAAACCGAACATCAATCATTCCTTCGTTATCAATTTTTGCTAATTCCATAATTTTAATTTTTAAGTACCATATCTTACTGTATAATAATGGCCATTGCAATACCTTAAAACCAAACTGTCGCCTTGTGCCATGTCAAGCCAACCATTCCCGCCGTTTATGCGTTCGGCGTTATTATCTACTAATACGCCGTCGTCACAACCGGAAAGTTTTATTCGATTGCTGTTTCCCAACCAACCAATTTGAATATAAAGCAAGAATGATATGTCCTTGCCCGATAATTCAGAGACGGTTCTATTCATATATGCCCGTCCGGGTAATCTTACATTTCTATATGCGGCCCCAATTGAACCGAAGAAGAAGTTGTTCGTTATACCGATATATTCTTCAATGATGTCGGTATATGCTTCACCGTGATAAGTGTCGTCAAAATGTGCATTACCCCCAATTGAGAAAGAATTTCCGTCTACTTGCAAAGCCCTTTGGGTGTACCAAGATGAATTATTCCTTGGTCTAAATTTTGTATATAAACCAATTCCACTATTATATGAACTTCCCGAATATTCAAAACGGCCAAGACCCATTAATCCACTTGATGCGGGGAACACGTTTGCGCCTATTCCGGCCCACAAATTGGTTTTTGAGAATTTTATAAAATCGGATAACAATGCAAGACCATTGTATTTGCCTTCCATTTCAGAAGATTCAGAAACACCGATTCTTCCTTGCCCGATTTCAAAACCGCCAATGCTACCGGATATTGCCTTGATAATGCCTTCAATTGTTGCTTTTGATGCAATTATTGATCCGTCTTGTAAAACACGGAAAGGGGCCGTATTTCTATTCTCTTTTGAAGCCCCGGCCCAAAAACGAACCGAAGAAGCTTCCGTTCCTTCGCCTGTTATTCCTGCAAGGATAGAACCGCCCGATCCTGCAAGTTGTACCGTGCCGGAAGTGACAATACCCCCGTCAATGACTGTTTTTGTATTGTCATAATTCACGGCAATGACCCAATCGTTGATGCTATATGATTGTCCAACAACTTTTGCGGTTTGGCATCGCCGCAAATCGGCTCCATTTACCCACAAATCGCCAATGTCATACGGGGCGTATGGCGTTGAGACGAAGACACGACGTTTGCCGTCGGCGGTGTCTTGTGCTTTACTTGCTGCTTCGTATGCGTCCAAGGCTGTTTGATCAACGCTCCTTTGCCAATAGTATAGAACATTCGTTTTGGTTGTCCATTCTGAAGAATTATAACTTCCGGTTGTCCTTGTTGTGTTAGCTATTTTTATATACAAGTCTTGAATGAAGCAATCCCCGATTGTATAAGTGTTTGGCGTATTGATAAAAAGGGTTACACCGTCGGCCAAATAACTAACAACCTTTGCAGAAACAAACAACAAGTTTTCGTCGTCCTTTTCATTCCAATAGTAAGAAATTATAGGGTTTCCGTTGTTGTCATACTCAACTTTTTTGCTATAAATATATAGCTTCTTTGCGGCGGTATTATAATATAAATCACTTACATGTGCTTCTTTCAATATAGAAGTGTTCCAACTTGAAGCGGGTGCATTACTGATCGTTGGTGCGGTTCCTTTTTTCCAAAAATGAATCCCGTTTTTGCTAATGACATTTTTAAATTGAGAAACGTTTCCCTTCACATAGAAATACAATTTCTTATCCGTCGGGGTGTACCATGTGTCACCAACATGCTTCACTTGACTTTCAACGGTTGTCCAAGTTGTTGCGGGGTCTGATTCTTGAAACCAAGATTCGATCTTTCCGTCAATTTGATTCGTGAAGTCTTCAACAGTATTGGCGAATACTCCGTTTATGAAGGCCGTCAAAGCGGCATCCGAAGTGTATTTTGATGCCTTTTCCCAATCGCTTGAAGTATATGAACCGGACAAACGATTCGTTTTACAACGCATAATATCCCCCGAAGCACCTTGGACCCATAGGTCCCCGACTTCATACGGCGGGATTGGTGTAGAAGTGAATATTCTTCTTTTTTCCCGTGCTAATGCAAGGGCATCATTGGCAAGGGCCAAGGCGTTTGCAACTTCTGAATCTTGAAGTTCTTTCCATTTATAAACCGTTCCTTCCTTTACCCAACGAAAAACTTTTCCGGTTTTGGTATTATAAAACAAGTCCCCCAAATGGTTTTCTTTCAAGGTTGTCGTTGTCCATTCTTTGGCCGGAATATTGCTTGTCGTTGGATCGTATTCATAAAAGAATTGTTCAATTTGCCCGTCAAGTTGTGCCCGCAAATCATTCAATATGCCCGGCAAAGTGTTGTCGATATAATTCTTTGCGTCAAGGGATTCTTGCCCTAATTCTTCAAGCGTTTTTTCTTGGCCGTTTGAATCAAACACGATCTTCCCGCCAATTTCCCCGGCGTCGAGATCAAAATATGTGCTTCCGTCGGGCGATTGAATACGTCCTGTTTTGATAAATCTTCCGTTGACGGTTGTAAAACCATAGGTCAAGGAAACGGACCGGACATGTAACATTGTATCTACCGAATTAACAACTCCGATCCAAAAATGATAATTCATTGCATCTTCTTCAACGCCAATTTGTTGCGGTGTGAAAACTATTGTTCCGGTATTTCCTTGTTTCAAGACTTTCGCATAAATATAATAAGCTTGTGAATCAGACAAGAAGGTTGTGTCCCCGTCCGATAAGGTCCAAGAACGGGGCATTTCTTCAATAGCATAATGCGTCAAAATACCGCCTTTTACCCGCATAAGGTTTTTATTTCCATTGAAATTTGGCTGAAATACGGTTCCAACCAATCCAAATTGCATTGATTTTGCGCCAACTGACAACATCAAAGTATCAACCGAATTGGGCTTGATCTTATCAGTGTAATAATCACCTTCGGGATCAAAGACCATATTTAAAACTTCTTGCGCTGATAACCAATCACGACGGGCCTTTGCAGGGTCTTTCAAATTATTGATAGTCAATATTTTGTCAATGTCAATCAAATCCGATATAACACGGGTATATGTTGACCTTTCAACCGAAACATCTGCAATTGTCAAAGTGTATTTGTATTCGTCGATCAAATCCCTTGTGAATGATTTGACACGGATAGATTTATCAACGTCTATGTCCGTATCAATCACCGGGATATAATCACCAACCCAAATTGCGTTCGATGTTGTACCAAGGCCCGCAATACTTTTTAAAAAGAATTCGTCAAGTGTCAATGAGTATTGCACCTTTGGTTGGCAATTCTGCTGAAGAAATTTTGTTCCGGCTTCTAACAACTTTTTTTCGGCTTCGTCAATGTATGATTGTGGCAAAGCAATGTCAATCAACACATATTCGTCACCTATTCCGAATTGAAATGCGGAAGATGTTTCGGAAGGGAAAGACATATCCCTGTTATCGGTTATTTTTTTTAGCGTGAAGGTATGTGTTGCGTGATCATAAGCATGAATTTCAAATTCATATCCGGCCAAATTCCCCGTATTGAAATGTACCTTTGCCGACACCCCGTTCAATAAGTATTTTGTTGTTTTCCCGTCTGATTCAGTTTCATTCAAGTTGAACATTGTAGAATCGGAAAACTTTAAAACACTGTCCCCCAAGGCTGATATTGTTCCGGTGCGGTGTGGGTAAATATCATCAAAGTTCTTTGTGTTTTCCCAAATACCATATTGCGCAATTGCTTTGGCATCTTCAAGATAACTTTGTGCCTTGGTTTTATTGGGAAGACAAAGTTTTGTGCAACGGTATTTTGATGTTATATTTTTAGTTGATCCGTAGCATTTTAATCGGGTGACTATGTTTGAGGAAGACACCTTTTCCCTTGTCAATTCGTAGATTCCCAATCCTTTTCCATATTTGAAAGTGAAAGGGAAAGTCTTTCCTACATTGGTGATGTTTATTGTACATACACCGTTTGCCGATTGGATAATCTCAAATTCAAGCCCGTATTCGTCACAAACATTTTGAAGTACTGAAAGGCAATTGTCGGAATCTCCGAAAGTCAATGTCTTTGTGTCTGTGTCCGGACAAGAACCAAGAACCCATTTTCCGGGAAATATTCGGGATATATTGGCAATTAACACTTGCATGAAACGGCGTAAATCACCTGTCAATGAATCCCCTTGAACGTCAACACCTGTTGTGTCAATTGTGACATCATAAGAAGCACGGGCAAGGTCATATTGCACGCCTTCAAATTGCAAGTCATATTGAAAGTTATATGCCGATTCTTTTTTGACTTTAGGCAACACATTCAACGTATATCTTCGGCCGAATATTTCAATCCTGTCACCAATTTCGTATGCTTGTGGGAAAGGAGATTGAACCGTTATATCAACAGTGTCGGCCCCCAATAATTCGACCTTTTGTTTTGCGCTTGAAATTCGTGTTGTGGTTCCCCTGTTTTGAAGGGGAACCCGTGAACCGTCACGCCGAATAATTATAATTTGTTCCATACTACAATTGCATTTGTTTCAAACTTTTCAATTTCGTCAATACACCCGGCTACAATGATGTAGTAATCACCGTTTGACTTGAATGTATGATTGACAACCAAGTCTTCGCCGTAAATGTCTGTCTGAACTTCACCGTCACCCCAATAGATGTCAACAAGCTTTGTTGTTGTGATTTTGATAGAGCAATTTTGCGTTGATTCTCCGACACGAATAAACTTTAGTACTTTTTTTACCGGGGACGGCTCCTTCAATTTCAAAGTGAAAGTTCCTATCATTAAACTATCATCCCAAGTCTTTTTGATTGCGATTGCATCTTCTGAATATACTTCATAGACAAGCGGTTTTGTTGGGTGAATATCAACCATAAGGCGGTGTGTGCCCGCTTTGTCGAAGATTTGGAAAAAGCGGTTCACTTTACTTGCAAAGTCGCCTTTCCCTTCTACGGCTTTAATAAAGCAAGACAAGGTGATTTCCCGACTTTCGTAAAACTTGTGATTCAGATCAACGCATGTTCCGTGATAGTTGTCCCATGATACGGACATCGGGGATTTCATTTTTGGCCGATCTGTCAACCCGTCGGAACCGGAAACATATACGCCGTATTCTTTCAGATCAACACCGTCAATGTAATATGTCAATTGTTTGACATTTGACATTTCTTCGATCAAGTCTTCTTGGGAAAGGGCAATATTATAAAGCTTCATGTCGTCAACACAACCTTTCCCATATTCACCCCCGAAATAATCTTGATTCAATGAAACGCCTAACAATGTGCCGGAACGGTTTATTGTCTTCACAAGTGCGGTATTTACATAGAAATTGTATTGCGCCCCCCTTTTGGTCATAGCAACGGAAACCCAATTGCCGCATGATAATTCAATTGGGATTTCGGAATATTGATCAACACCGTCAAAGGCAAGAAGCCAAATCACTTTTGAAGGGCTTCCCGCTTCAATCGACATTGGATTGACCCAACATAAGATTGAAAATTCGCCCGAAAGATTCAATACGTTTTTAGAAATCTTACATGTGTCTTTGCCGGAAAACTGAATTGCATTTCCAATCTTACCGGAAACAAACTTTGCACCGGACACAATGCCGTCCGCACGATTGGCCGAATAGTCATAAGCGATCAACGAACCGTCCGATTCGTCGAAAGGTAAATTCAAAATAACATTCTTTGTATTTGCCATTTTAGTAAGTTTTTTTATATTTTTCAATAACTTTGATCACGGCCCTTTCTGAAGATTCTGTCTTCAAAGTACCGCCGTAATGGTTTACGCATACTTTTGAATCGGCCGAAGCGATTACATGAAGTTTAGAATCGTCAAACATGTCGATCATGACGAATGAATTTCCCTTTGCAATAATGATCAAGTCTGATTCATGTTTCACAAAGATTTCAGATACACCAAAGTTGTTGATTTCTACCCGACCAATACAACGGCCAAGGGCGACAACACGGCGATCATTGGCCGTGTTTAATGATTCGTCAAGGTGCACCCCGTATTCTTCCATTCTGCCAACGAAATTTTCACGGATATAGTCATTCGTAGGGAAATCATTTGAAAGACAAAAGTCAATTCCACGAACATACATTTCAAGTAATCGGTCTTTATCATCAAGCGTTTTCATTTGGTCAAACCATTCTTGACAAATCCCTTTCTTTTTTGCTATCAAAGCAAGTTCTTTTCCTATTTTCATAACTTGATATATTACTGTGATATACTTTAAGATAAACCCATTGCACGCAAAGAATCTGATTGCCTGTCACCTTTTAACAAGTCAACTATTTGCGTCAATTTTGCAAGGTGAACGTTGTACGACGTATTTAAAGCAACCCTATTTAGTGCGATCAATTGTTGGCGAAGAATGTTGATTGATTCCATTTGATTGATTCGCATTGCGTTCATTTGTCCGGCGACAATGCTTGCGGTTTCTTCCGAAACGCTTTGAATACCACCTTGCAACGTCGTGTCCGGTTCCGATATTTCGTCTTTTAGGTCTTTGAAAAGGTCTTCGTACACTCCAAGGGCTTGCGTGAAGTTTTTCCCAATGGAAGAAATTTGATTTTTGAAGCGTGTTTGTTCTTCCGGGGTCAAACCGTCAAAAACAAACGTATCACCGTTCCAATATCCCATTGATTTTTCAAGACCGTCAAGTGCACCTTGAAGTTGCTTTTCAAGAAAGTTTTTCTTCAACTGATTCAAAACGGCTTGTTTCATTATTGAATCGGCCGTTTCTCCGAAAGCCGTTGCAGCGTCTTCGCCTTTGCCGAAGGCTTCAACGATAGCATCGCCCAATTGATCCGCAAAGTCTTTTGCATTGGTTTGAAGAATGTCTTCCGATATGGATTTCAACATGTCTTCAATGTCACGCCCTAATTGATCATATTGTTCTTGATATTGACGCACCTTGTCACCGTCTGTCTTCTTCTTGTCTTCTTCAAGGCGTTTCATTTCAAGCAAGTGTTCCCGTTGGGCTTCCATGTTATGAATTGCGGCTTTCTGATTTTTATATACTTCACCGCCAAGGGCTTTGTCAATGGCCCAAGATAGTTGATTGTAGGCGTTCGTCAAATCTTTCACGGCGTCACCATGTTTGTTGATCGACTTATCAATGTGCTTGTCGTGAATACGATTCAACGTTGTCAATAGCTTGAACGGCATTGAAATTGTGTCTTGGATCGCTCCCATGACATTACCACTTTTCAGATTTTCCCAACCGGACATTGCCGTTTCATTAACGGCGTCAATACAGTCGGCCCAATCTTGTAGATTGTCGGACGCATCAGAATGACCGATTGAATCTTGATAATCGGCAATAGTTCGCAATGTGCCGGAAACGGCTTGCAAGGTTTGATATACCGCCGTGATGATTGCATCAACCATTGATAAGGCCCCGGCCGCACCCCCGGCGGCCCCTTCCATTGCTCCTTGTGCTTCTCCTGCATTTCCTGCAACTTCCCCGGACGTTCCGGCAATATCGGCCATGTCACCTTTAGCCCCGGAAAATATGGTCTTGAAACTATCAAGTTTTGTTTGAAAGTCACCTTCACCAAAGATCATGTTCATAAAGCCGCCCCCCTTGGAATTTCCGAATATAGATTCCATTCCCCGGCCTTGATAAGCGGAATCGGCTTGTTTGTTAATTTTGTCAATCAGTTCCTTATACTGATCGTATGTCAATTTGCCGGAATTATAGGCTTCTTGCATCATGCTCAACAATGCTTTTCGTGTAGCTTCAAAGGTATTGATTGACAATGTTTGTATTTTACCAAAGAAATCCTTGTATTGCTTTGTTTCTTGAAGGATTTCCATGTCTCGTTGGCCTTCTAATTGCTTGGCGGCGGTTTCATTGCCTTTGATCCGTTCGGCGGCAATAAGTTTGTTGTAATACGTCGTTATTTCAAGGCGACGGCCTTCAAATGATCCAAGGGTGTTGATCGCTTCTTTATTCAAATCTTCTAATTCATCAAAACTTCGTATCCCGGCTTCGTGCATCTTGGATAACAAGGACATTGCGCTTTCAATTTGCTTCTTTTCTTCGGCGTTTTGTGTTTCCGTAGCCCTACGGCGTAATAAGGTCATTTGATCTTGATATTGAACTTCTGCTGACAATTTACGATCCAAATATTCAGTATAAGAACGAAGCATTTCGGTTGTTTCTTCCTGTGCCTGTTTGTTGACATCTTCTTCCGCTTTATCCAAAATATCTTTTTGAGCGTTATCAAGATCGGACCCGTCGCCGGATAATTCCTTTCGTTTTTGGGCGATAATATCAAGCATTTGAACGATAGATGTAGCGGAATTCATTTGCTTCTTTAGGGCTTCATCGAAACTTTGAAGAACCGTTTTTTTTGATTCCTCTGCAATCTGATCATTCAGCGTCTTCAGCTTTTTATTCTGATCGGCGGTCCTTGTATCAAGCGACATTAATTGATCCCTTTGTTTTTTGAGATAATCAAGATATGTTTTCCCTTCTTTCAACAAAGAAGCAAATTCAGATTCGGCCGCCTTCTTAACGCCCGGATCATTGGAGTTGACCCACTTTAAATATTGTTGATAAAGCTTTTTGCGTTTTTCAAGGCTTTCTTTGTAGGGGTCCTTTTCTTTCTTGTTGCTCGTTTGGTCAATTTTATTGAGAAGGGATTCTTGCGTTTTGATTTGTTTCAATAACGCTTTGCGGTCTGTATCATTAGCGGCGTCTCTGTATTTTTCTTTTAGGCGGGAAATACTTTGTTCAAGGGCCGCAATTGATCCTTCAACAATGTTATTAGTTGAAACGCCAATTTCTTTCAATATTGCTTTTTCTTTGGCCGTGAATTCTGCTGACTTTTTAAATAGGTCAAGACCTTCTTTTTCAAGCTTTTCTTTGGCTTCTTTCAATTTAGTATAATCTTCATTGTCAACATAGTAAACTTCTGTTGTCATTCCGTATGATCCTTTACCGGGCGAACCTTGAACCATTTTATTGCGGGTTCTTGCTACCTTTTCCGGTGTGTTTTCCATTTCAAGTTGCTTCAATAAAGCTTCTTTGTATTTGGTTGCAGCAATTTCAGCCGAAGCCATTGCCTTGGCTTTCTGAACCATTGCCAAGATAAATTTATTCTTTTGTCCTTCACTGCTTAGTATGGTTTCGGCTTCTTTCACATCATTGATCTTGACGCCAAGTTCTTTGAAGCGATCAGCATTTTCAATAATGAATTTTTCTTTGTCTTTTAGGTTGTCACCTAATCGGGACCAAGCAACCGATAATTCTTCGATAGCTGCAATAGGTTTGGCCGCACAATCGACAACGGCTTTATTGAATTCTTCAGTTGCTTTTTGGGCTTCTTTGGATTTGCTTATATATTTGGAAACCAATACAATAATTGCCGTGATAGCTGCCGATAAACCAAATGTTAAGGTTGCTAACAATGCTTGTGCGGCAACCGTAGAAACCCCAAGGGCTGCCGCCAATCCGCTTGTTGCTGTTGCAAGCAATGTTTTGGCTTTGGCGACAACAACAAGGGTGAAGGCCGAATCTTTGTTCAACATCTGTTCGATTTGCTGAAGGCCGATTGTTATTGCCATAAGTGATTGAACCTTCAACATTATCTTTTGAAGGTTTTCATTTTCTCCGGCAAATAATCCGATTGCACCTTGGGCGGCTGAAAAAGCCCCGGTTATACCTGTCAAGCCGGAAATAATGCCTTGCATACCTTTTTGATCATGTGCAAGAATATTGGCTTGCGCTGTTGCGTCTGCCATTGCATCCGTTAATGTTGCAAGCTCATTCCGTGCGTTTTCATACTCGATTGTATTACGTTTTCCGGCGGCTTCCATTTCAATAATGGTTTCCTTTAATTCACGAATACGGGTACGGAATGAAACATGTGCTTTTTCGGCTGTTTGCACTTGGCTTTCAAGGATTTTTAAAGCTTCAGTTTCGGCGGCTAATTCTGCTTTTACTTCGGCCGCCTGTTGTCTCATTTCCGATTGGGCCTTACCGGGGGCCAACTTTCCAATTTCAGCATCAAGGTTTTTGACTTGATTTTCAAGTTCTGCAATCACTTCTTTTTGAATCCGAATATTTTCATTCGTGACGTCAAAGGTGTCATAAGTTCTTGTCACTTGCGATTCAAGTACTTTCAAAGCTTCTTTTTCGGCTTCAAGTTCTTGTTTGGCCGATTTTGCTTGTGCTATAATCTTTGCCTGTCCTTCCCCCGGACCGATCTTGTCAATTTGTTGTTCAAGGTTGACAACTTCTTTTTCAAGTTGGTCGATAACATCTTTTTGAATCTTTATGTTTTCGGCTGTTACTTCAAACGCATCGTCAATTTTTTCACTTTCCGCAACGGTTGCGGAAGAAAAACCTTTCACACGTCTTTCGGCTTCGCTTATTGCTCCGATCAACTGTTCATTGTTTAGTAATGCTTCAAATTCAAGCGATCCACCTTCTATGTTCATAGTTACATCATATTGTTGATAAAGTTCATAATATTGTCGGCGTTTTCACTATTCAAAGCGATTTCTTCTTCTCCTTTGTCTTCTGAATCGTAAGAAGGCAAATCAACCATAATTCTTTGAACAATCGCCCATGCAATGCCATTATGCAAATAATCCCAAGACCAACCGAAATGCGCACAAATCGCACCCCTTCGGCCGTATGGACTATTTAAGCCCCGTTGTCCTCTATCCGATTCGGCATTGTTGTTCTTGCTCCCGACATTAATCGAATAGAGTTCATAAAATCCCCAAGATTGGACATTGTGTTTACAAGAAGTGTCAATTGCATAAGTTTTGACGGTTTGACATTTTCAGCGAACAAACGTGTCAATTCTCCCAATCGCTTATTATCTGGAATGTACTTCACTTGATTTCCGCTTTGAATTGCCTTCATGTAATCTTGACCAAGCACGGCAAGGGCGATGATCTTGGCGCAACGCAAGGCATGTTGATTGGTTAATTTCCTTGCTTCTGACAATCCGGCATCGGAAGACACAATTGTTTCATCAATGATCATTTCAACCGCTTCGGAAGAAATGCGATCCAATGTTGATAATGTGGGTTCTTGGATTCGGAATTTTAGTTTTTCCTTAGTGGGAATTCTCTTTTTAAATATACCGAATAGCCCCTTTGGACGTCGATAGATCGTTCTTTCAACATCAAACGACACACCACGATTAACAAGAAGGTTCAGTTCTTGCTTTTCGGCTTCAATTTTTTGTTCGTCTGTCATATCTTTAAATTAAAGAAGCCCCCGAAAACAAAGGCTTGGGGGCTTCGGGTTAATTACTGATTGGGGACCTTTTATTTGGCTGTTTTTGCCTTGGCCCAAATAGCCTTGCCGGATGATACGGCGCAAGGTGTTACGGTGAAATCTACAAGGAAAATTCCTTTTGCTGAAAAATCAGCATTGATCACCGCTTCAACGTCTGCATTTGGGATCGAAATATCAAGCCCTTGTTCGGTTTCCACTTTCAATGCTACATTTGCAACGACTTCGGTTCCGTCGAATCCCCAACCCTTTGCGGCATCGGAAGAACCACCGACATACTTTGCAAGGAAAGCTTCGTCCGGGTCCATGATCGAGAAAGTAAGGGCCGGAATCTTCTTTGCTTTCTTGCGGACTTCCGGGGCCGATCTACCTTCTTCAAAATGTTCGGTCACATCTGAAGCGTCTTGCGCCATTTTACAAGTATCCTTGTACGTTTTACCGATTTTGGTCAATGCCGCCGTTGGCATTGTTCCGTCGGGTGCGGCCGTACCTACCATAATTTGAGAAAGACCTAATGTTATAAGTGAAGCCATTTCTTTAAATTTTTAATGAATAATCCAATCAATCCGTATGTTGACATAATGTTGTGACAAAGACGGTTCGTTCAATACCGTTTGATTAGTCACTACCATTGCCAACCCGTCAAATTTGGCGGCCTTCAATGTCTTCAAGACAATCGTTGATATTGCTTTAAGACGTTTCCGGTTTGCCTTTTTTTGTTTCTTCTTTTTGATCTGAACTTCCATGTCAGAGACATGAATGTTGACGTTTGAAGTTCCTAATTGCGGCAAATATTCTTGTGTCAAGTCTATTGAATTGACAACAATGTCTTCGTCTTGTGAATCGTCGGGCCTTTCACCAAGTGAATAGACGTCGCCGGAAATTTCCGAAACGACTTCCGGTGATCCTTTCAGTAAATTGAAAAGCATTGTATCAAGATCAAAAGTTTGTTTCATTCTGTTGTCGCTTTTTCTATGTTAGAAACTAATTTTTGCAACATCTTTGGCAATTCCTGTTGTGCAAGGTGTTCGGCTGAAGTCAGTACGTCCCGGCCCTTAGATTCGACATACAAGGCGTAATTCATTCCGGCCGTGACAACTAAGACAACCCCTTCGGGATATTTCGATCCAATCGTCTTTGCAAGCTTTTGGCCTTCTTTGATTCCGGTATTACCTTCTTTCACTTGTGCAAAGTTGTCATGGACTGCAACGCCGTCGGAAAAGACTACATATCCGATTGAAGACCTTAGATTCCCGGTTTGATCAGTGAACCCAACATTCGCCGGGATAAGTCTTGCATGTTCTACACACATTTCACCAAGGTATTGAAGACGTTCGATTTGCTTCTTAACGATAACGTCAAGAAACGCCGCAAAACGTCGTGAAACGTCTTCTTGATTGAATGTTGGATTTATACCCATAACCGACAATGTAATTGTCCGGGATCATATTTCAATGCCGGACCTGTTATTCTGATAATACCTTCCGAAGATTTACTTTCAGAAACAAGAATTTGGGTTCCTTCGCTGATTCTTGGTGTGCCTTTGGGTAAATGGACCAAAGAAGAAAAGACCGTAACTTTCCCGTCAATACCTTGGATTGTCGCCCCTTTGCCGTTTGTTTCCTCACGACACATTGAATGAAATTTCCAAGTTGGGGAATTGTCGATCCAATTTCCTTCTTCGTCTCGTTTGCTGTCTTCTCCATTCCCAAAGACTTGCACAAACAAAAAATGATTGTATTGTGTTACCATGAATTACTGCGATTTCTTACTTTGGGTTTACCACCCAAAATGTTTTCTTTTCCAAGTTCTTTGCAAAGTGCATTATACCACATTTTCAAAGCGTCCATATTCCACGAAAGGGAAAAACCACCTTCGGAAATATTAGCAACGGGCAAGATTTCCGACATTGATTTGTATATAGCATTTTTGCACATCGAAACATTGAAGTTTGCTTCTTCAAGTCCGGGGTGTTCGGCCAAAATCAAATCAATATCATCTTCGGTCAAATTGAACCGGGATAATGTCTTTGTCAAATATTCCTTGTTGCTCTGTATTGCCATAGGTCAAAGATTTAGGCGGGCGTTGTATTGGAACGCCCGCCGATTCTTATTTTGTCCAAGATGTTGCGTTAACTTGCATAAGCAAGGAACGTCCCGCCAAATTCCAAGCCGGGAAAAGGTTTGCGATTCCTTCGGTTACTTCTTTCACCGGGGATTCTTCGGAATACTTCTTGATCAAAGTATGTCCGTTCATAGCCTTTTCAGCAACGGAGTTTTTCAAGTTCATATCAATAGGCTTTTTCCAATAGGTTTTGCCAAGAACCTTGCTTTCGGAAAACAAGATCACGTCGTCTTCAAATGGGTTTGAAGTTTCACGATCTCCGTTTGCAAGTTCGATTGTGATTTCTTGGTCAATAACTATGATTTGAAGGCCCTTGAAGGTTTCCTTTTTCTTAGCCAAGTAAGCGTTGACCGTTGTAAGGTCCGGGGCGTCACAAGTGTTTGTGACATTCTGAACGAATGTTGCGCATTTCTTCACAACTTCTTCTTGTGAAGCAAGCTTTTCAAAGGTTTCCACATTCATAAATGCAAACTTGTATGTTGCGCCGAACAACTTCTTTCCAAGTTTCATTGCTTTGGGGAAATCCTTTGTTAAAGGCTTACCACTAACACCCGAAGTGTATGAAGATTCGACGCCGATCTTCTGATCTTTCGACATCATATAATCGACATCATATTCAGTGACAACGGCGGCGTTGTTGCTGTTTGTGAACTTCACTTTTCCCAATGAAATTTCTTTCAATGCGATCCATTCAGCACGGGCGGCCACGCCGTCCCAACAAAACTTGGTGTCTTCGGCCCAAAACTCAACCAATGCCCGCAAATCGGGATTCGTTGAAGACATTGCAACCATAATGTCGTAATCCGTCAATTCATCTTCCTGTTTCTCACGGGAAATCATGATTTTAGGAATGTCACCTTGAATTCTTGAAATTGCTTCACGAATTTTTTTAGGAGCCGTTGAACCCCTTGAAACAAGGTCGGCCGCAATTTTCAATCCCGCTTGTGCTTCAAGCATCTTCCATGTAAGGAAGGGTGTTTCCGTCAAGGGAAACAATGTTGGATAATAATAGGGCTTCAAGTCGTAAGTGTTGATCACGGCTTGCATGTCCTTTTCATTCAACCCAACCATTAAAGTTTTATTCATATTCCTTTAAGGATTAAGAGATTAAACAATGTATGAAACCCCTTTCATGGTTGATTCGATTGTGTCGTTTACAACCGGGGCGTTACCTCTGCGTACTACTGCGTGAAGCCATGCAGAAACGAAAAGGTTGTCACCTTCTTCGACATCTTCATTGGAACCCGCAACCGAATTCGCTTTATACTTCACGGTTTTTGCTGCACCATTGGAAAGGAAAGCACATGTTCCCGATTTAACTTCGGCCCCAAGTGTTGCCGACAAGGTGATCACGTCCTTTGCCGGATCGCTCTTGTCAATTGCGGTGATCTGCTTTCCTACACATGATTCGGTTGCAAAATAATCTCCGGTTTTGAAGTGATGCCCTTTCGCAACTTCGTAATCCGTAGCCGTTGCATTTGCTGTTGTGACAATCAATGCGGTCTTTTGTACATGATACATACCGTCAGAACCGGGACCGATTGGCGTTCCTTCAAAAAGGACCTTGCCGCCAAGTTCGGACGTGTTAATCGTCACACCGCCCGGAACGTCTGCGATCCGGTGCAAGATAGATTTGATTACACGTTTGTCTTTTTGTCTTTTGACTTGTAACATTTGCGTAAATGATTAAAAAGATTAAACTTCTTTTCCCCCAAGGGAATTTTCTTTCTCTGTTTGGCTTTGAATGAAGGAAGCAACGCCGGATGAAACGCCGTCATTGTTTTTCTGACCGAACATCGGTTTCCCTTGTTCGCCAAGCCCTTTATTTGCCAAATCTTGATTGAAAGCCGCAATGTCCGTTTCGGTTTCTGTCAAGTATTCATTGAAGGCGTTATCGTCGGTAAATGACATACGGTTGAAATCCTTCAGTACTTTCGCTTTGAAGGTTTCGTCTTTGCATGATCCCAACTTTTCCGTCAACATTTGAAGCCTTGATTCTGAAATCTTTGATCCCCTAAGTGCGGCAATTTCGTCATTAAGTGGCTTAACCACTTCTGCAACGGCTGCTTTTATAGCGGCTTGCAAGTCGTCCGGGTTTGTCTTCTTGGTTGGATCGTCTGCCGGGGTCTGATCGTCCAATTCGACAAACTTGAACTTCTTTTTCAAATTGCCTTCATAGGTCTTGTTTGCTTCGGACACCTCTTTGTCCACATCTTTACGGTAATCTTTTACCGTTTCGGTCACTTTCTCGACATCAAGCTTGTCGATAAGTGCTTGCGCTTCTTCTTGGCTTGTAACTTGAAGGGCGATCATTCGGGCCAACTGTGCCAAGCCGTCTTTCCGCACGCCTGCAAACTTTGCTTGCAGTAATGCAAGGATTTGTTGATAATTCATGTGTTCAAAAAATTAGGTTTTTAATCGTTCAGCGACAAAAATAGGTATATCACTGTGATATACTTTAAGGAATCGCTTTGTTTTGGCGCAATAGTTATCAACATTTTTGCATTGCATTTGCATAGCAATTGTTTTATTAAATAGACTTATTGTTTTGATTTTGTTGGCTATTTAATAATTTACCGAATGGTATTTTATATATATTTGCAAAATAGCTTAAATCAAGTCAAACTTTTATTTTTTAACTTAATAACATCATGAAGCGAATATCATTACTCATTGTTTTTATCTATATGTGTTCTATGTTTACTTTCGCCCAAAAGATAAACAGAAATATTTTGTGTTGCACCTTGGGTGAAACCACTGAAGCGCAATTATCCAATTGTATAAAAGAAAATAATTATACCTTGGAAAGTGAATATGTATCCAATGGATTGAAGTATTATCGAATAGCTAATATAACTTTTGCTAATAAAGACTATTCAGAGGGTTTGTTTTGTTTTTATAAAGGGAAACTTCTATTTATAAACTTCTTCGTAGAAAACAATCTTTATTTTAACGGTTTAAAAGATGCGTTGACAAAGAAATATAAACCTTATCTACAAAAGGAAACAAACGAAGGGTCTGTTTCTTTTGACGACGGTACAACAATGATTTGGTTAGATGATTTGTCGGGTAGTACGACATTGAAGTATGTCGATAAAAAAATATCAGAGCAAATCAAGTCGGATACTTCAAACGAATTATAGTTGCTTCATGTGCATATCTTTTGTGTAACCTACATGTATTTCAGTGTGATATACCAAAGCCGATCCATACTTTTGCAAAATATTCTTCGGAGTGGTTGCCGGAAATAACATATTTGAAAGGTGCTTTTCTGTATTGATCCCGTCAACCACAATTGGGACAATCTGAATTGCACCTTTCTTCTTTTAATTAAATCATATTGCACATGAACGGTGACGGTCTGATCCATATTGAATTCAAATCCGGCGGGCATGATTATTTCGGATCAATAGCGGCCCTTTTCGACACCTACGCCCCCGAAACATTGGGGGTATCAAAACAACGCTTGTATGACTGCAAGATCACGCCGGATCGCCCCTACCGGAATAAGATTTGCACCATACGGAAAGGAAGCATTAAGAGAAAGAAGGGGAATCGAACAACTTCAAAATCATAAAGTTATGAATTACAGGGATTTAAAAGGTAAAACGATCTTTGATTTCGCTAAAGACGAAAGGATCATTGAAGAAATTGTTGATTTCAAACCTTCGGATAAGGAATTGAAAGACAATTACTTGAAAAGTCACCCAATCAACATTGCACGTGACATTTATGAATATGCGTGCACGGTGAAGAATAAAGAACTTCGTCAAGCCGCCTTATTGTATGGTGACGAACTTCAAGAAGAAATGGAAGAAAGGGCCGAAGAAGCGGCAAAAGAAGGAATCATTGTTGATTGAAAGAAAGGGGGCTTTATTTGGCCCCCTTTAAATTATAATGTTTCAAGTAATAATCAAATGAATCTTCACCGCTATAACAGAACTTTATGATTCTCTTAATGTCTGTTTTCGTGAACTTACGTCCTGTATCCGGGTTTATACGATTTTTGAATCCTTCGGATACTCCGTCGATCAATCCGGTCATTTGATCCGTGTATCTGCCTTCAAACAAATGCTTCTTCACAATCGACAACACCTTGCTTCGATCCAATCCCAAGACATCAATCAACCTGTCATAATTGCAAACCATATCATTATAAGCCGTTGAACTTCTGTTTGTGGTGAATTCTGTGTGTGGAGTGTCTTTTGCGCCTAATGCTTTGTAAAATTCCGGCAATGTCTTTCGGGCTACAAACTCATTTGCCAACTCCATGAAACGGCGTTCAAGTGTAGACAAGAACATGTTTCCCTGCTTGTTACGGTTGTGCGTGATTTCATGCCAAAGCGTTGCCATTGCATCGGCTTCATTGAAGGTTATATCAATACCGTTTTTGACTTTGTTCATTGCGGAAACACACAATTCCAATCGGTCTTGTGCTAAACTGATTTTTCCTTTCATATCGGTTGAACCGTTGTTGTTTCGGTTTTTGTCAACTGCCAAAGTATCGAAGCCATGTTCAAACCAACCTTCCTTGGTTCCAACCGTCTTGATTTCGTCCCTCACATGTTCCGGCGTCTGTATCTTTGCACCTTTACTTTGATTCAATACAGCGTTTGCAATGTCACTTTCCAAAGATTGAATTGAAGTGTTGATTGAAGTCGTAATGTTTGGGTTTCCGATTATTGCCGGATTGTTTTGCAATGATTTGGACCATGACTTCAATTGCACCCCATTAACCCCCAATTTTTCGGCCTTACCGATAAGCGATTGAATCTTACCCAATAGATTGTAATAGTTAGTTTCATGCTTGGTGATCTGATCTTCAAGGGCCTTTATAATTCGGCGTAATTGGACCGGATCATTATTCGGACGAACAACATTCAACATTTCAGTCGAAACGCCCCACATAAGGCAACGGGGCTTCAATGCTGCGATTTCGGCATCTATTGCGGCCAATTCTGCAACTTTCGGATCGACTTTGGGTTTTTCGATTTTAGGTTTGACCAAATTCAACCCACCGGAAATTCGCCCGCCTTTGAAATTATCTTTGATAAAGTAGGGGATCGAAGACCAACCTTCGGCGGCTTCTTCGTGTTCTTTGATCCATTGCTTGAACTTGTCGGGAACCTCGGAAACAAGGTTGCGTGACGCATACTTTTTATATTCCGTTCCTTTCAATGCCGCCTTCATTTCATCAAGTTCTTGATTGTCGAATTCGTCCGGGTCTTGAAGAATAGGGACCATTAAACAACGGCATTGCGGATGCCAACCTTTGAAGACGAAACTTTTTGGGTATCGTCCGGCCAAGGTGTCGCAAATGTCCACAAATGGAACCTTCTTTCCCGTTTTTGGATCGGTTGTTGTGTGATTGTTGGAAAGTCGTATTTCAAAGCCAACAACGAAGTCAAGATTCGCCCACCGAAGCCGTTCCGATTCTCTGTAAGCCATGTTTATTTCGGATCGGGTCAACCGCATTGCATTTTTGTAAGAGGACCGATAAACGCCTTGGCCGGGATGAAATGCGGCGGCGGCCTTAGATAAATGAAGTTGCCCCCTTTTATCACGTACCCGCCGGAACAAACGATCCGGGTCAATAAGGCTTCCCCGCAAGTCTTTCGACAACTGTTGTGCGGATCGGCCTTCACCGATTCCGACATCAATTCCAAATTCCATTGTTTTTTTGAATTGCCCGGCGTATTTCCAAACCCGCTTGGATAGATCAAGGCCGTTGACCTTTCGTTTCTGAAATGCGTCAAGGGCGTCAAGGTTGCGATCTTGCATCTTGGACAACATGCGTTTCCCAACCTTTGACGTGTTCATAATCGACTGAAGGAATTCGTCGTTCTTCTTACATGCGTACAACCATTCATTCCGGGAACCTTTTTCAATTACCGCTTGCATATTTGAAGCAAGGCCATTGATGATGTTTTGGGCCGTTGCTGAAGTTGAAGGATAATCGGCAAAAGAAAAAGGCTTGTCCGGGTCTATATTGGTACGCATGGCAAGTCGGGCGAATTCGGCAATAGCTTCATTATAAAGCTTGTCGATCACTGCAACATAAGCTTCCGTCTTTTGATAATGTGAAGCGTCCCAACCTTGCACGGAAAAGCGTTTATTTGGGCCGTCTTGCTTCTTTGCCCGTGTCATGGTTGTTTCTCCTTATAATAGTCGCAAGGGCGTCCATTTGTGCCGTATGCGACTTTAAAACCATACGGGTTTCGTACTTTGTTGAAGCAATCAATCATGAAATTGCTTACCACACTACCACCCCAAACGCATTTCTTGCAATCGACAAGGGGTTTCACTTTTGTTGTTCTCCCTGCCATTATTTATGCTTCTGTTGGTTCGTTAATAAAGAATGAAGCGGCCCGGTCGGATTCGGCTTGCATTTGAGCAAAGTCGGCATCCGGGTCCTTGGATAATCGTGCAAGTTTTGCCGAAAGCTTTTGAGAAACAAGCGGTTTTCCACCGTTGGCCGTTGTCCATTTTGTCACTTCGGCTTGATCATCTTCGATCATATACGGGGTGATTTCCGGTTCGATCTGCAACATGTTTGCGTCATTCTGAAGCTTCATGTTAAATTGCCCGACATAGGCTTTTATTACATTGACACGACGTTGCAAGTATTCGTCAAACACTTCTTGATGATCTGCAACCTTCAAATGTGCATCCATGAACAAAAGCTTCAAAGCAACACCGGAAATTGCGCCAAGACCTTTTACGGCATCGAATGAAATATCCGGGGTTTGTGTAATGGTGTAGATCATACGAAGCAAGGTTTCGATCTCCAATTTGACCGATTCCGGGGCGTTCTGCCAAGAAAGGTATTGCGCCGTTGCGCCGTCTTCACCTTCAATGATTGATCCGGTTTCGCCTTTCTTGCTGAACCCTTTGACTTCACCTTGAACGAAGATTTTTGGCGAAGCATGATAATCGTTGGTATCTGCAAAGTTGGAAAGAAGCTTTTCAAGACGATCAATAAGAACTTGTACGTCGGCCCATTCAACGTGTTCTTGGCAACCGAAGACAACGGGAATCTTCCCAATCGCAATGTTCTTTGGATAACCTTCTACAAGGTCATATCCATTTGATCCGATTTCCCAAAGGAAGTGTTGCTTGTCTGTGTATGTCTCAAAGAAAGTATGTGAAACCTTCTTTTCGTCAACCCGAACGAATTCACGGGAAAAGGCAACCATGTCCCCGGATTCATCGAAGTAGGGGTAAAGCGTATCGCCCAATAACGGGGAAAAGACCGCAACACGCAATTTGAACTTTGACTTGAACCCGTAATCTTCGTTTTCTTTTTCAACCGGATACCATAATTCGGCACATTCCGTGCAACTGAAGATGTTGCGGGCGATCTTTCGGTTCAAAGACTTGTCCTTGACGTCAAACAAGATGCGTTTGACTGCCTTTAAAACTGTTTCTTGTGATTCCCCTTTGGTTTCCGCATTTAGTTCAACGGGATTGCCAAAGATGAAAGCAACGGCCCGTTTAACAATCAGCTTTTGAAGAGATAGAGCAATACGGGCGACGGGTTCCCACCGATACCCTGTTTGTTCTTCCCCGTTGACGGCTGTCACCACTGTTGTTGTGTTGTCGTCTTCTGTAAGATCGTCTTTGTCGATTTTGACTTTTTTGTCTGGACGATTGATCTTGTTGAATACTTCGTGTTGAAGTGGGTCAAGGTCTTTGATTGCACCTTTGGCGTTCGGTAATGGAATACCACGTTTTGACTTCAATTCCGTGATAACATCGGTTTGATTGTCTTTTTTGAAAACTTCTTCTATTGTCATAATTTAAAATTTAGTATATCAGTGTGATATAGTTTAGGGCATGAAAAATCAAGCAAACAGACCGCCCAAACTCTGTTGCTTGCTTCCTTTTCTCTTTTCGACGGTTCCGGTCAATGCGTCCGGGGCGTCGTCATGGTCATTCTTTCCGACCTTCATGTAATTTGTTATAGCCTTGTAGAATTCCGGCCACATGTGTTCCCACCCCTTCGGGAAATAGAGCAAGTTTTGAACGGCCGCCGAATGTTGGTAAATGCGGATAGCCTTGTTGTCCTTTTGATGAAACCACTTGATCTTGGTCTTGTTGTTCCCCATGATCCGACATTGTGTGCCAACATTACGGGCGAAGCCACGCCCGCCGTTGTTCGATTCGATCACCGCTTCTTGGATATTATGCTTCGATAACATTTCGGCCGTTTTCGGTTCGGTGTACTCCATTCCCTTTTGCGTATATAAGACATCAAGTACATAGTTCCCGGCTTCCGTTTCGACATAACAGATTGAACACAAGAAGTCTTTCCCTTCGTCGGCCGTATCCGTGTAGTTCTTGCGGATCATTCGTTTGCAATATGGAATTACTTCATATTCGTTGAAAGGATTTTCATACATCAAGCCTTCAACGGGTTTCGGGTCTTGCTGATAAAGGGATTCAAATACATGCGGGTTTCGCTTTCTTGTAGACTGTAGCTTCGCAAGGTTGTGTCTTTCGGGCCAAAGGGCTTCACCTTCTTCACGGGGATCATATTCACTTGGCGCACCAACTTTGATTGCTTGGTACACGACGACAACCCAACCGTCGGGATTGTCTTCAGAGTAACGCCCTTGTTGTTCCAATAGCCGCCCGGCCAAATCATGCTCGTGCCAACGGGTGAACACGATCAATTGTTGGCTATCATTGTGAAGGCGGGTTTCTGCAACTGTGTCGTACCAATCTTCAATTGCTTCACGGACAACCGGGGACCAAGCGGATTTGGCATCTTTGTAAATATCGTCCATGATCAGCATGTCAACGGGTTCGCCTGTCAACGGACCGCCGACACCAACGGTCTTGACCGAACCACGGCGGCCGACAATTTCAAATTCATCGGCATTTCTTAACCACGATCCGGCAATGGTTGTCACATTGGAAGAATTCAAGCACGTGTCGGGGAATATTTCGTGATATTCCGGTGAATCAATCACCCTTTGGATTTCACGGTTGAACTTTCGGGCCTTCGGTGCATTATAGGAAACAACGGCGATCTTTGTATCCGGCTTCCTTCCCAATACATAAGAAGGCAAACGCCGGGTTGATCCTTCCGATTTACCATGTTGCGGGGGCATGAAGACCATTAGTTTTTTGATCTTGCCTTCCGCAAAGTCGTTCAGAACTTTGTAATAACGTCTATGAAAGTCGGCGGGCTTGAAAGTCTGCATTGTTGAAGACGTAAACGACAAAAGGTTAGTCCGGCTTTGCCGAATCAACCTTTCACGTAAAGCCTTGAAGTATTGCAACTTCTCCCTTCGTGATACTCTATTGCCTTTATTTGCTTTTGCTGCTTTCATTTACCGTTTGCAAGTCTCCTTTCTATGTCTGCGATTTTTGCGTCCAATTCTTCATCCGTAAGATTTCCGAATAAGTCTTTCCCGTCTTTTCCGGTGACTTCGGCCGATTGACGATTCTTGAAGTTGTCCGGGTCCCCGTTTGTAAGGGTGAATATGATTGCGGCCGTGTCCGGTTGAATGTGCTTTTTGATGATCGTTTGTTCTTTAACTTTAGGCTTTACCACCTTCTTACCTGTCTTTGGGTCAATTTCGGATTCCTTGGAATCAACATACACCGTTTTACTTTCGTCAACGGTGTAGCCTTGAATCTTCTTCAACAAAGACTTCTTTGCTTCAGTGACAAAGAATTCCATTCTTGCGGCTTCTGCCTTTTTTATGCACTCCGAAAACTCCGGTTTGCTTGCCTTCCATTCATGAAACGTGCTTTCGGAAATACCGGAAAGGCGGCAAACTTCAGCTATTGTGTAGCTATCGGCCCGGATAAGGGAACATATCGTTTCAACGATCTTTGTGTTATACTTTGCCATTGTTTTACTCTTTTAGTTCACATTTGAAGCCCCGGTCTTGCAGTTCGGAAAAGAGCATTGATAGTTTAGCAACGTCGCCACATTCCACGATCAAGCGGGTGTCGATCACTTTCTTTTCTTCTTCCGGTTCTTCTTCATCCGGCTGAACTTCAAATTCGGGGATTCCCCAATCAACCGGGTCGATTTCCCATTCTTTTGCGATTTGCTGAACGTTTTCTTCATCCCATTCAATATTGGCTTTGGCTGAAGCATTATCGGCAATAGCCAATTCCCGGCCAAATTTTGAATCAAGATCAACATCGGTTCTTTTCACTGCGACAATCTGATCCCCGGTTGTTTCAACGACAATCACATTTTCAAGGCCAATTGCGGCCGCATTTTCGACGGTTTTGTTTCCGGCGATAATTCGGTTGTTCTTATCCAAAAGAATTGAACGTCCGGCCCCAAATTGGCGTAGGGACGTTTCGACAAGATGTTGTCCGTATTCGGTTCCTTTGTTGGCGTTGATGTTGTCCGGGATCAACTTGTCAATCTTGGTTTCGGTGATCTTGTTTGTTTTCATAGCTTGAAAAGTGAATGGATAAAGGGTGAAAGAAAAAAGAATGTCAATGCAAAGGCTATCAATGCGCCGATAACAGTGAACACAAAGTCAAGCAATTCGACACAACCATGTCCCCGGCTGTCTCGATATTCCTTTGCGGCCCCGGCACAAACACCAAGAGCAAAACCAAGCCAAGGGAACCACAACCCGAAGACAAGAGAAATGATAAATCCTGCAAGGGTGTGAAGGCGTTTATCTTTGGTAAAAATTGAAAGGACCTTTTCTTTGATTGAAGGTTGATTGAAAACGGTTTTTGATCCGTCGATCCAAACCGGGGGTTGAGTATTGCCGGAACGAACCGACAACCAAACGTTCCCAAATAGAAGAATTGAAAGACGTTCTTTGATTGAAGGCTTCCAACATGAAATGCACTGTTTCCCGTCATTCCACACTGACAAAGACGAACATTCTTCATTTGTCATGTCTCCGGGCTTCTGAAGCACTTTGGTTGCTTCTTTGAAATTCTTTGGTTTCATATCGTTGATTATTAGCGTTAATAATCTGCGAAAATAAAGAAAGGTATATCACACTGATATACCTTTCGGCGAAAAGATATGAAACATTTATCCTTATACCTTCATGCGAATCGGAAATCCGGCAAAGTTCCAAGCAAGAAGGGCGGCGTCCCTTGCATCTTGATTCGTTCGTTTTTTGATCCCGGTGAAGTACGCCAATTCTTCATGGGTGATTTTCCCTTCTTTCCCTTTCCAATGCTTTTTCAAAGGGAAATGCGGCAAGACCTCAATTCTGTAATGCTTGCACATTTCAATGATTTTTCGTCCGGTTTCATGGTTGGACCCAACGTTCTTTGCTATCTTTTCAGCCCGGCGGCCTTGGTAGTTATGATAATTACTTTTTCCGACAAGCCAACCCGCTTCAACGAGAACAATCAAAGATTCCCCGTTTTTGGCGCAACCTTCTTTTACACATTGCAGATAATCCAATAATTCGGGGAAAGGAAGGGTTTGAATATTGAATGATCTTGTCTTTGTGTCTAAGCGGGCGACGCCGGATTCTTCCGTGTCCGGGTCAATTGCTATGATTATATCATACTTCATTGTCTGATCGTCTTAGAATGGTAGATCATCGGCCGGGTTATCACTTGATGTTGGAGTAGGGGCCGCCGTTGAATTACTTTGCGCCGGGGCTGCCTGTTGGTTCCCTTCTCCTTTCATTCCACAAAGAAATACTTCACTTGCTTCTACATTGATCGCAATTTGTTTGTTTCCGGCCTTATCGTCATACATCTTCACGTCTTCCCGGCCATGAACAAAGACTTTGACCCCGGATTTCAAAAGGGGAAAGACATTTCCACCTTCGCCGTACCAAAGAACGGAAATCCAAACGGGGACTTTTACTTTGTTCCCTTGACTGTCTTTTGTGAATTTTTCGTGTGCAACTGAAAAGGCTACATACTTTTTGCCGTTAAATTCTCTGATAACGGCATCGGAACCAAGGTTCCCAATAACTTGAACATTTAGCATAACTGTTTTAATTTAATGATTTCTAATTTGTTAGTTTCTTTATTGATCTTTGCGACATACACAAGTGTTGCGCATGTATCCGGCCCAACTGCAAGATCAACGTAAATTTTTCGTCGGGCCAATCTTTGATTAACCTTTCGTAAAAGCCGGATCGCAAACTTTCGGGCACGCTTTTCAATCTTTTCCTTTCTCATAGAATTGCGGGTATTTATTGCGCAAGATTGAATCAGCCTTGAACATCGCTTCTTCTGAAGCTTTTTCAAATGCTTCTCCGAAGCGGTTGTCACGTTTTGGACCAATACTTCTTGGCAATGGTGAAACTTCTGAAATGTGTTTTTCCTTCCCGGTTGTAAGAAGGAAAGATCGGTTGTCGTTGTAGTGATAACTTTTGCAACTGCAAAGCAAAAGCAATGCAAATGCAATGCAATAGAATACTTTTTTCATTTTCTTAGTGTCTCCATTTTTTTGATAATTTGTTTAAACTCTTTGTTACTCATATTGTTAGGAACGAATTGTTCTTTGACGCAATTAAAAGGGCGAATATGATATTTCAATACTTCCTTTGCTTCTTCCCTTGCTTTTTCCGCACACATTTCAATGTATTCTTCATCGGTCAAGTTGTAGTCGGTGATTGTATCAACGACGGAAGAAAAGCGGCATAAAAGGCCGTTTGGCTGTCTTGCAATAAAACTTCCCATGATTTTTATAATTTACAATAGAATCGTCTGTATCTAAACGCTTGTAGAAGTGTCTCAATATCGTATATTTTGAAAGATTCTAATAACTTCTTTAATTGTTTTTCAATCGCATCTTCGGGAAGATAGCCCGTTTCAATATCAAAGACAATCCTAAATCGGTTATCAGTATTTGCACCGATGATGAACCCGTTTTTTGAACATACGTTGAATGACATTTCGATAGTTTCGATATATGAACTATCGGCATGGCCTTCACACCCTAAAATCTTGATTTTATCAAGTCTTATCATGTCAATTGGATTCATCTTTTCGCTACCATAGAATGTACTTCTTATTTTCATATATGATTCATGATTTTCCGAAACTCCGCTTCTGCGTCAATTGGTTCTCCGCAAGCTTGACCAAGAGCAACCGCCGTTATTACGGACCGAAACGCTTCTTCGCACTTCTTTTTTGTTTTAATTTCCGCATCTTTGACAAATGCCGCCGTAGCTTTTTCCCATTTACATTTCACTTCTTCACGTGCCATATTTACGGCCGTTAGTGCTATTTCTGAAAATACAACGGTTTGATTTCCTGTTACTTCTATATCGGAAAGTGAATTTTTTTTTGATTAAATCTTCTGCTGTCATAATGTTAATCTTTAAAATTTTCAAACATACAACTTTTAAAAATTGGCCTTTTATTTACCCACCGGGCGAAATGTTTTTGATCGTTAGTTGGCGGTTGGTTACTGTCTAAGTTTCTGTAAGGCATTGCAAAAGGAATACAACCCAATGAATCAAGGTATAAAGCCCGTTTTTCAGCATCTTCGATTTGTCCGTCTTTTACAAGCATATAAAAGAAAAGTTTATAACTTGGGATTCCGGCTTCTTTCAAATATGCGATTGCGGTTGTGACTTCATCGGTTATTGCTGAATTATCATAAGCCATTCGCAAAAATCGTTTCCATTTGACATGCGAAAGTAGGTGAGCGATATTCTTATCTTTTGCAATAATACGGCAATCAAGACCTTGGTTAAAATCAACTTTCACATTTAAAGAAATGATCTTTTCGATTTGATTCAATCCCCAATCCGACGCAATTACATTGTTGTCCATTAGTGTAGCCGATTGACGCCCGCTTAAAAACTCGGTAATGTCGGCGTTTCCTCGGATGAAGCCTTCTTTCCGGGGAACAATACAAAAATTGCATCGGTTGACGCATCCCCTTGTTAAAAAACCGTAGGCATCATTATACATTGGATAAAGTGAATAATCCGGGCAAATGTGTTCAATTTCATTTGGCAAAGTCTGATCATACATTTTATAACCGGACCCACCTTTTACAACTTCATCCGCTTGAATGACACGTAGATCGTCGGGCGTGAAAGCAAAAACTTTACTCATGTAAACACGATCATAGTGTTCAATCCCGGAATACCATTCAACCGAATCACCTTCCCTTTTATGCCATGAAGATAGTTTCATCAATGCAAGATTGGGGAAGTTGTGTCCGTCGACGTCGATCAGCCCTATTTTTGACATTTTATTTTGCTTTTAAATTTTGAAAAGATTGTAGTTAGAAGAAACACAATTGTCGGGTAAATCTTCCCGGTTGATCCCGGCCTGTTTCAACAATGTGTCTTTGAAATAAAATCGGCTAAACGGAAACATTAGTGTTGTCATTTCGACGAAACATTCAAGGTCTTGTTTAGGATAACGTTTGCCGGACAATAAGCCAACTTTGTACAAGTCGCATATTCCATTCGTTAAATTCATCATAGCAAGACTTTGGGGAATATCAATCACGGGTTCAATGCTTGCCCAAGTTTTGAAGCCAAGATCGTGAAGGTCTTTCATCATTTGAATTCTTTCCATATTAGAAGCCGCACCGGGTTCAAGATCGTCGCTTCCGGTAAGGGTGAACCCAAAAGCAATTGATTCTTTATAAGCCACGAAACGAATGTTGTCAAATGTTGCATTACATATTGGCCCGTAGGTGACATTTCCAAAGATACTATTGAAAAAGTCCGTTCGCTTTGTAAGAATCGTCACATTGACATTGTTTTGCACACAAATCGCAATTGCTTCTTTGGTCAATTCAATAGTTGCGGGTAACATTGGATCAGTTGTGAACGAAAAGAACAATCCGTTCTTCTGAAGGTCTTCCAAATTCTGTTGAAGTTCCTTTTTGAACACTTCTTTTGCGTGATCAACGTCTTTGAAACATTTCTTCAATTCCGGGTGATCAATACCAAGGACCTTTGCGCCGATCCCTTTTTTCAAATAACAATATTCGCAACCGTTGGAACACCCAACAAAGAAGTTGCAAGCATAAGTTGCATATTCTCCGGCTTTCCCCGTAGGACGATAAATTGCTTTTCCACTAAATTTATTCATGATATTTATTTTTATAGTGATTTATTGCTTACTTTAAGTAGTTCCATTAATAGTATTGAAATATTGCTACCGATACGGATAGGACCTTCCAACTCTTCGACAAACAAATCCTTTTTTACAATAAAAGTGTGTTCTCTCCATTTGAACATAATACCACCGCAATCACATAAGGTGAGTTCTGATATTTGATTTGAATATGGCAATGCTTTTATGACCAATAATATTAATTCTGTTTGTTCCATAAATCTTTATTCTGACTTTATTATTATATGATTACTTACTTTCGGTTCAATAATGATTCGACCGTCTGAAGCATAAACTTCTAAATCTCCAAACTGATCTAAACAAATACGATATTGATTCCCTTTCCCGTCAAAGACATAGACCCCGTTTCTTGCTTCTTGCGTTTCGGGTTCAGAATTAAATTCTATTATTTGTACTTTCATAAATTACTTGTTTATAAAATATTTAATAAGTTCTTCAACAGATGCGACATGACAATAGCAAGAACACCGGGTAAATGTGCCAATAACAAAATCGCCCTTTTGGTATGGTGCAAAGTCTTCGTCAAATACCCAATATTGGCCGTAACTTGTATTATTGCGCTTTGCGGCTATTGCAAGAAAAAGTTCTTCATTGATTCCGCAATCAATATAATCTTTGCAGTCGTTTAGTGAATCGGAGCAAGAAAAAGCCACCATTTCCCAACCAAAAACTTTTATATTGTCTCCCCATGAATTCAATTCTTCATCTAACAAGAAGGGACGTACACCGATTCTTTTTAATTTTTCCCGAAGTTCCGGTGTGTTCTTACGTATAAAACACGGTGTTGTGAATATCATAATCGTCAATATTTGAATTCTGTAAAATGAACAATTGCCATTGTTTGCGAATTGTCATAAGGAAGGAACCATTCTTTGAAGACATCGAAGGGCAATCCGTCGTTTTGGGCTGCTTCACTCAACTTCGACATTTTGAATCTTTGTGATTCATTGTCCCAAACTTGGCAAACATCTTCTTTCCATGATTCGGCATCACCAATGATCAATGGTTGAATACTGATCTTGTCAAATCGGGCAATCTCAATTTGCTTTGATCGGTACGGCATACCTTCCCATTGTCTGATCGAAAGATAAGCTTTGCCGGAATTGATCAATTCGGCCTTCTTTTGCCACCAAGCAAGATTGGCCCGGATTGTATGTTTCTTTTCGCCGGAAGACAACTTTTCAGCAAAGTTTGTCGGTTCCCCGGCGTTTGACATTCTTTTGGGAAATGCTTTTGAAAGCATTAAAACAACTTTTTTCTTTTCCATGATTTTAATTTGTTATATGCAATTGCATTGCAAATGATTTACTTTTGATTTACTTTTGCTTGTTTCCCGAAAATATCGTTGTCTATTACCTTGTATCCTTTTTCTTCAAGGAACCGATCAACAACCGGGACATTTAGACGGGTTTCTCCATTATGCTTGAACCAACCCGGAAGCCCTTTAACATCAGCCCAAAATTTGAAAGATTGGGAATTGGCGACTTGCTGCTTGAATCCGTAAAACTCTACAAATCCAAAATCACGTCGTTCATTTTGGGGATTTATCAATGTGATCGGTTTCATTATATGTTATTGACATAATCAAGAAGTTCGGCCCGGTATTGGATTCTTTCAGATTTTTCGACCTCTTTTAGTTCATCAAAAAGCGAATAATCGAATATTTCGTCAATTGCATCTTGGCAAAGTTTTTGAAGTTTTTCCGGGGCAACGGCATCAAGTTCAACTTGTCCCAGTCCGTCCCAATTAGCCGAACGACTATCACCTTCTTTCACGGGTGCGGGTGGCAATTTCCATGAAACAACTTGTTCGTGTAAAAGAGCGATCCGACGGACTTCAATACTTTCGCAACCAAGGCGAATGATATTTTCCTTTATTGCCCTTGGAATATCTTCACCCGACGGATCATAATCTCCAAAATATAAAATAATAGGTGTTTTCCCGGCGATTTCCGCATCTTTGAATCGTTGTGTTGCTTCGTTTAGGAAGGTTAAAGAAGGGTATCCCTTGCAAGCACCAAGCGCAATGTCGTTATTTCTACATGTCCGTTGAAACACACCTTGCAACGCTTTCTTTTCAATGAATATTTCGGGATAATATGGTTGATTTTCCCAACGGTTTTTATTATATTGGTTCATCCATGCTTCGACTTGTTCTTTTCCTTTTTCAATGGAAGAATTCAAGTCCGTTTCTTCGTAATCAGTGAAACCAATCATTGCCCGGTCATGGTCTGAAAAGGCATCAAAATCAACAAGTCCGGCCCAACGTGCATCAATCATGGCATTGACAACTCTTTTGTAATGTGAAATAGTATTAGTCATACCAATTGAAACAAGCTGATAGTGTAATCCTCTAAGTGTCAATATACCCTTTTCGTAACGGTCAACTATTTCGATAGCGTTTTCCGTAATCCATTGTTTTGTATATATATCTTTAATTCTTGGCATAGTGGTAACGTTTAATTTGTTAGTAATGAGTTGTTTTACTGCGAAATTTTTCCGCATATTCTTCGTTTTTGTTTTCCGGGGAAACAAGGATCACCGTATTAGCGTCGATTCTCAATGAAACCTTTCCTTTATCCCGTTTTCTCAATTCTTCCAAGTTAATTGATCCATTCTTGGAAATATCGGCCTTTTGGGGCCGTTTCTGACCTTCGGCGGTCAAACCTTCATTTTTTCTTGGCATATACTACTGTGATATAGGTTGTTTTAAAATTTTATTTATACGAATTGCGATTGCCCGAAATGTTGGGTTGTATTTTACTTCATCGTCGTACTTGTTCAGATAATGAAGCATCGTTGTATGATCCCGGTGAATATACCGGGCAATTTCTTTCAACTTCATTCCGGTCTTTCGACAATGATAAGTGAATATCATGCGAGCGAAGAAGGAATCACGACACCGGACTTCGGTTGTGTATTCTTCAAATTTCAATCCCATGACTTCTTGTATCGCCCCTTTGATTTTAAAAATAGTTATTGCAAGATATTTTTCGGATTCTTCTTTTGTCTGGAACAAAACTTTCATCCCTCTAACATCGGCAATGTGCTTTTCGATCATTGCCCCTTTGCTTTCGATCCAATTATCAAGCATATAAATTGAATCGCATTCAAAAAGCAATTTCAGATCAAACAACATGTGTGATTCCCAAGGAGCATCGACACCCAAACGAAGTTCAAACGGGTTGACAACATCATGTCCAAGACCTTGCAAGTATGATTCCGCTTGCTTGAATTTCTTCTTTGCTTCTTCTGAAGGAAGGCCGGAAATTTTGCCCGAAATATAAGTCTTCATAATTGTTATTTTATTTATTATCAATTGAATATGTTTTTCGGCGGTCTTTGCCTTTTATCTCAAAGTAATTGCACATTTCATTCAAGCGGCTTGCAACCCGATCCCCGTATCGGTCGATCAATACCTTATGGTTCATGGGAAGGTTAGATGTTATAAGGGTTATTTTATCGGTGAAATCCCCTCTATATTCAAGTAATTGTTGAATTACCCCCATGCGATTACCCATGTACAGGCTTTCAATCGGTTCAGAATTTGAACCCAAGTCTTGAATTCCAAGAATAGCCCTTTTCTTATATTTGTCAATGGACCCTTTTTCGGTAAATTCCTCGCAAATTGTATCAGAACGAAAACAAGGCCAACGAAGGCAAAATTGTTCATTGCCGATTGTCACTTGAACATTGTCAATATCGCAATACGCCGACATTATTTCCAAAGCCCAAGACTTGCCGCTTCCGGTGTTTCCTGCAATGTATATTCCGGCGGTCAATCTTCCGGGAATGACCTCTTTTGTCGCCGGATCAATACATTTGAAGTCTTGATCCCCGTGAATCCAACGGATCAAATTTTCATATACAAATCGGTTTTCGTTGTCAATGCGGAACTTCGGGTTTCGATCTTTTCCGATTGCTTCAACAACTTGCATTGCAAAAGGCAATTGGTAAGGCAAATATGAATTGCGTCTAATTGTATGAAAGAAACCTTTATTTCTTATATTCCCGATAATGCTTCCTATTGGTCTTTCCATATATCATTCACTTGTTGATCATTACTTGTTGGACCGGGTTTCACGTTCTTGTTATCATAATTTCCTTCAAGGACCTTGACCCAATTCTTTTCATTTGCAAATAGCCAATCGAAAGTTGCCTTCCAACCTCTTTTATTGTCTCCCCGGCAAAACTTTGAAGCTTCCATTTTGACAAAGATTTCCTTCAGTGTTTCAAGGCTTCCTTGCATTTCTTCAAGACGAATCCGAATTTTGTTTTTCCGGGCATCTGATAGTTTGACTATTGCCGAATAAGACGGACAATATGTTTGATATAATTCAACCACCGCTTTGAAATCAACGTCTTTCCCCTTTTTCTTTCCGTTTCCGGTTACTTCTTCGCCTTGCTGACTACTTGGTTGATCGGGCGTTGAATCTTCGGGAACGGGGCTTTCTTGGGCTTCTTCGGGTTGTTCTTCTAAACGCCAACGGCTTTGCGCTGCTTGTCTGCGTTTGTCTGCGATATTTGCCCTTTTCTTTAGTCTTTTATTGACTGATTCGGACCAATAAAATTGCCCGTCATTCTTGAACAAACCGAATTCAAACACGACATCTTTTATCATTTTGGCATCACCATGTAATTGATATGCGAGCGCACCAACCTTTGACACCTCTAACATTCCGTTTTGCTCGTATAAATTTTCAATGATGCACCAATAGGCCCCCAACCCTTCAAGACCGTATTTTTGTTGTACTGCAACCAATTTAGGATCATTTCGGGCGTTGAAATCATGCGAGAAAAAATAGGTTTCTTTTGCCATTGTCAATTCATTTAAAAAGTTCTGTAATTTTATCCCCCGATCCGGTAAAAGACCGGGGGAAAGGAAAAGCAATGATTATTGTTCAATGATTGCGATTTCCGGCGCAATTTCCCGGATTGCGTCAAGTTGTTCGTCGATCACTTTATCCCGAAGGTCTTCCAAGGCTTGACATGCCCCCGGCGACATAAGATACAACTTCACGCTTCTTCCATTGATTGAAGCATAGAATTCAACTTCAAGGTCTTCGGCTGGACGTCCTTTGAAAAGCGGAATTCTCAATTTGAAAGCACCCGGCAAATTGGAAGTAACAACGCCGGAATAATTATCGGCAAAGCTTCCGTTGTCCGCTTTTTGCTTTTCAATTGTAGTGTTGACCTTTGCTTCAAAGTTCTTTAAATCGGTGACAAGTTTCATGTTTTCCGATTTGTCCGGGAAGAAGGCACGATTCATTTTAAAGAATTGTCCAAGTTCGTTCGGGTCCCAAGCACAAGCATTGTCATTGATCCCAAATTCTTTGAATTTCGGGTGTTTCTGAAGTGTTCCAAGAACTTTGCCTTCTTTGTATTGATCATCTTCACAGATCACTAACTTGATTGTCAGGTTTTCACGGTTTACGAGTACATGACAACGCTTTTGGTTGATTTGATCTTCTTCGGACAATCTCTTTGTCAAGAATTCAAGTGGTGCGCCAATGGTCCCGGATAAATCAACTCTGATTGGGGCCTTTACTTCCAATTCGTTTACTTCACTAACTTCACGAACAACTAATTCGGCTTTTGTAACTCCTTGACCTAAAACAACTTGCAATTTTTCATTTTCCATGACTTAAAAAATTAATCGTTAATAACTTGAATTTCATTTACTTGCTCCTTGAAAGCCTTGCAAGGCTTGAAATGCGGAACAATTGTTTCGGGAACCACAACCGAAGTTCCGGCCGTGATATTCCGTGCAACTTTCGCTTGTCGTCGCTTTGGGGAAAGGGTTCCAAAACCACGAATGAAAATTGAATCACCATTTGCGATTGCTTCTTTCGCAACATTAAATGCCGTATTGATCGCATGTTCAACGTCAATCTTGTTGATTTCAGCACGTTCGGCAATCGTGTTGATAAGTTCTTGCTTTGTCATAATTGTATGGTTTTAATCGTTTGTACCTGTTCTATTCATTTGAAAGATTGTTGTTTGAAGTTCATCCGGGAAAGCCGGGCGAGATTCCACAAGATCACCTTGTTCGTCGTAGAAACCGACCATTCGTTCTTCATTATCAACGAACTTGAAAAGTCTACCGGATACGACTTGGCCTTTCTTCTTGATGCACTTCAAAAGTTGTTTTCCTTCTTTTGCCAAAGGGTCAATTTTGTCCTTGTATTCCTTCAACTTTGCCTTCTTTTCTTCGTCAAGGTCTGCAACTTCAACGTCAACGTCGATCTTTCGATCCTTCTTTTCCTTCAGTTCTTGCGGCGTAAATCGTTTGAAATATTCTTTGTTTTCAACACTATCCGCATTGTCTTCCAAGAAAGCAATTCTTTCTTCGTCAGTTTTGTACTCTTTTCCGTACTCCTTTTTCATTTTATTTGAATATTAAGTGAAACATATCAATGTGAAAATGGTATTTGTTCAATAGAATGAACACCAATATCAATAATGTGACAAGACTGTCAACATAACGCCACCAAAGCCAACGTTTCGGGATAAATGCAAGAAGAATGATCAATAAAAATAAAACCCATTGTGAAGACATCAACCCGACAAAACAATAGATCAAATAAATGATCCCAATTGATTGATAAAAAGCCATACTTGCGCCGATTTCGTCAAAAGTCAATTTACCTTTTTTCTCCTTATTCAATTTCTTGAATCTTTTGACGGCTGAATGAATGTTCTTTTGTGAGAACAAGACGATCAGTTCAACGAAGATGAAGAAGGCAATCAAAATATAAAATACATGTGTCATTGTCTTCGGTTTTAGGCGTTCAACAATAAAGAATCATTAAAAAGGTCGGTGAATGTCTGGCCGAAGTAGATTGCGAGTTCTCGATTTTTTAAGCAAAGCCGAGAACCGACATACGCAGACGTAAACGACGCCGCATTAGTCGTATACGAGCAGCCGACACCCGCAGGGTTGGACATGTCGAACCAAGGATAATACTTGTATTCGTCGGAATCTTGCCAATTGGGTTTCCAACCTTCGTTCAATGCTTCGGCAATGACGATCAACTTATAATTGGCAATGATTGCCTTTTGGTGTTTACGGGGCAAGCCTTTCACTTCGGGAACATTTGTTGAAATACCCAACACTTGACAAGCGTCTTCAAACGATTTCACCCGGTCGGTGATGTTGTCGTATAATGCGACTTGTTTTCCGAATAGATCGGATAAAACTTGTTTGCCTTCTTTTCCGGCATTGCGGAAAGCAGCTAAAAGCGAATCTTGTTTAATTTGTAAAGTTCTCATTTTCAAAATGGTGTTTTATTAAAATTTAAAATCATTCCTTTCTCTGCAATGTGAACCGTTTTTCCGGTTGCTTGGTGAATACCTTCACGGAATTCGGCCGCATTGCTATTCCCGTCGGATAAATGAATCAAAACGATATTGTTGACGGCTTTCAAATCGTTAGAAAGAAGGGCGTCCCGGCATGTGTCAAACGACATGTGACTTTTCAATGTCCTATCCCGTAACGCTTTGGGGATTCTCCCTTCTGCAATATTCCTTTCAAGAATGTCAAGGCGATAATTGGCTTCAATCAACACGTTTGACAAGTTTTGAAATCGGTTCGGCAAATAGTACGTATCCGTTGCGAATAGTACATTCCCCGTTTCTTCATGTTGGATCAGATAGCCGAACGGTTCGGCGCAATCATGCTTTGTATGAAACGGCAATACTTTGAAACGTCCGATCATATACACTTTTCCGGCTTCCAACGGGTGTGGTTCGTGATAACCTTGCCCGTTCATTGCTTGGATTGTTCCGGCTGAAGCATATACCGGAACGGACGTTTTCAAGACTTCGTTGACCGCTTTGCAATGATCCTTGTGTTCGTGGGTGATCAGACACCCGGCGACTTTCTGCAAGTTAAAGTCGATTGCTTTCTTTACTTCAATGAAGGAAATGCCACATTCAAGAATAAGGGCTTCCGTTTCGTTTTCAAGGACGTAGCAATTTCCCTTTGAAGAAGAACCAAGAATCTTCAGTTTCATAATTAAAAGCCGGGGCCGTTTGCTTTAGGCGCATTATCGCCCGGTTGATTCTGATTGTCCCCTTGGTTCGTTGGCTGATCTTCCGGTTGTGCCGGATCGGTTGCGGTTGGTGCATCATCAATGTTTATTGTGCCTTTGTTGGCATTTTCTGCCTTCTCCTTTTCAACGGTATCGGTGACGTCTATATATTCAGCGTCAACAATGTCGTGCATTTCTTCAACTGTTTTCATACCCATTGACAATTCGGGTGCATAAGCGTTGGTCCACATTGAAGCGGCACGATAAGTCAACATTTGCCGGGTCATGGTCTGCCATTTGGAACCATTTTTGGTGTACCAACCTTCTTGAACTGCAAGTTTTACGTCAACCGGGGTTGATTCAAGAACATCGGTTGATCCTTTCTTTGTAGTGTACGCAATACATTGAATATTGTCAATTTGGGTTCCGTCGAAGACTTCAACCTTGGATTCATTGCGATAATACCCTTTGCCGCCATTTTGTCCGGGCGTCCAAATTTTGTTATATATGGTATATTCTACCTTTCCAAGTCTCCCAAGATTGGTGAATCTGTATTGAAGTGGATTGAATCGTCCGCATGTGTTTACGGTTGCGATCAAGAATTTAGAGGACCAAGCCGGGCGGCCGTAGATCGGTGTCATGTTCTGCATGATCATAAGCGGATCGGCCCCAATACGCATTGCGATTGATATTGCTATCATACAATTTGCCGTGGCTTTTTCGATAGGGTTCTTATCACTCACTTTGTACATGTCCGGGACAAGTTCAGAGTTGGCGAACATCTTGCAAACACGTTGCATCGTTTCAAACTGTGTCGGATCGAAGAAGTTGAATGTCACAACGTTCGTGCCTTGATCCATTTTTTGAAGTTCATTCATTGTTGCGGTAATTTTAAAGAGTTATTTTATAGAGTTTCAAACCTTGGTAGTCAACCGGGTCTTTGGAAACTGAAAAGACTATCTTTTTGTCATTCAGATCAATGTTCATTGATTTAGCCATTCTTTCAAGCACTTTTTGCGCTCCATTTATTCGCATTGATGTTGCGATTTTAGGGTCATTCAATCGACATGTATATCCTTTGTAATCGTTTGAAGGGGCCAAATACCAATTGTTTTCTATTTGGCTACATACAAGAAGGATTTTCGCTTCGGTCACTTTTTCACCGAATAACTTGTTTTTTAATTCGGTTGAAATGTAGGCGTTTCCATGTTTGAAGTTGATTGACAAGTGAAACCCTTTGCGCACTCGTTGCGGTTGTTCGGATTCTCCGAAAATTAGAATTTGATCTTCCATGATTTTAATTATTTAATAGTTAATGATTTATCGGTTGAAACTATAAGATTGATAATTTGGCTTTCAGTTGGGATCAACTGATTGACTGATTCACGGCCGTCAATGAATATTGGGGCCGTAACATTGTGGAACCGACAAAGGGCGTTGATAATATCCAACCCGGCGTTGATCTTTTCGGCCGTATTGGTTGAAGAAATAGGAACCCCGGCTTTGTTGGTTGCGATACATGCTTCAAATTCACCGCCGTCAATGGTCTTGTCGAACAATTCAAATTTGACGATAGAAAACAAGTTATTGATCCGTGATTCACATTCATTGATTTTGGTTTTCGTGAAATCCATGATCGTAAATTCCTTCTTTTCAAGGTCTGCAATCTGTTGGGCCAATTCGTCGGATTTCTTTTCAAGATCGTTGATTTCCTGTGTGTACTTGGCGATCCTTTCTTTATCAGACAATTCGGCCTTCAGTTCGTCCCGACGGGATTCAAGCGTCTTCTTTTGTTCTTTCAAATCTGAAGTATCGACGGGCTTCACTTCTTCAATCGTTGCTTGAATAGTCTTGATCTGATTATCAAGTTCTTGCCATTCCGGTAATTCTTCAGCGATAACCGGGGCCGGGGAAACAATAGACATTTCGGAAAGCATATCTTCAAACTCTTTGACCAATTTTTCAGCGTTGGCAACTTTAATCTTTTGATCTGTCAATTCGTTTTCGGCGGCAATAAGTTCTTTTTGCCGTTCTTCTAATACTTTTGAAAGGTTTGTGCCTTCTTCTTTGATACGGTCTAAGTTCGCTTGTTTGGTATCCCAAAATGATTGTTTGGCTTTTGATTGGTTTTCAGCATGAAGAAGCTTTGCAGCCGGATCGCCACAAGGACCGCCGAAGACGGGGCAAGTCAAACAACCTTCTTTGACATCATAGGTTTTCGCTTCTTCTGCAAACCATTCTTTCCGCTTGTTTTCAACCTTTTCATTCTGTTTGCTGATCACATCTTTCAGTGAAGAAACGGTTTGTTCTTGCGTTTTGAATGAAGAACGTACAGAAGAAAGGGTGATCCGTGCTTCGTTTAGTTTCCCTTCAGTTGCACGGCGTTTTGAATTTTGGGTGTTGGCATCATTGGCGGCCTTTTCCTTTGCTTCATGAACAACGGTTTGTTGTTTGGTCTTCAAGTCATTGATTTGACCTTGCTTCTTCTGAATTTCTTCATATTGTCCACGAATAGCGGTTGACTTGTCAGTCATGGACTTTTCAACCTTTTCAATTTCACTTTCAACGGCTTCCAATTCTGTTTGAAGGGCGTCAAAGTCTTTGTCTTCCGGCATCAACTTTCTTGTCTGATCAATACGTGAAGGGATCAATTTCAAATCATTGTTCAACTCTGTTTTCTTAGCTGAAATTTCCCTTTTGTATTGGGTCAAGGTCTTTCCGATAATTGAATCAAGAAGGGCTTTGAATTCCGGCTTTGAAGCCGCAATTTGTTCGTCACTGATTGTCCCGGCAATGTAGAATAATTGCGAACGCTGATCTTGCCATTTCAGAGAAAGGAAGAAAGAAGGATTGGTGATCATCTTGAAAACGGTTTCATCAATGATCGAATCAACCTTGGCCGCATATTCTTTGGCCGTACCGCATTTCACGTTATTGATATAAAACATAGTTTCACACCCGTCGTATGTTTCAACGGCCGTTCCACGTTTGCGAACCCATTTTTGATGCAAGACACGCTTCAAGGTGATTTCTTCGCTGTTTACATCAAGCACGCCGCACACTTCAGCATCAACACGATCAACACGTTTGCCATTTTCAATTGGTATGATATTATAATCTTTGCGGTCAAGAGAATCTTTGCCGAAAAGCAACCAAATAAAGGCGTCAAACATTGTTGATTTTCCGGTTGCATTTGCACCACAAATGCTTGTTTCATTGGAAAAGTCGATTGACCTTTCCTTTTGTCCCTTCCAATTGACAAGGGATAATCTTTTTAAAATTACATTCTTCATATTGTTGCGGGTATTTAAAAATTATCGGATCAGATTTTTTTCGGACATTGTGATCAATGTTCCTTCAATTATGGGATTTTGAAAAATCCTATTGATTGAATAAACGATGCCTTTTTCTTCTTCGGTAAGGCCGTTTTCAAGTTCGCATCCGGTTTCAAATGTGACTAATATTTCACCGTTTTCGATTATCCATTTTTGTACTTCCAATTCGCCTTCTTGTAGGTTTAAAATTCGTTCAAGAATTTCAATTGTTGATCTTGTGTTTTTACGCAAGTTGGACAACTTTGTTGCGCATTTTTGCGCATCATCAAACATCTTTTCGATAATCATGTTGTTGCTTTTTAGTTATTCATTTTTACTTAAATATGTAGCCCGATTGCATGTTTTGGCAACGGCTTCAATTTGTATGCGATCAATCCTTACACTTGAATTTCGATTCCCGTCTTTGATTTCGTCAACAAGACCTTCTTCGATCCAACGATCAACGGTTCCTTCTCCATATATTCGGTAAGCTTCACGCAACTTTAGATAGGGCTTTAGGCATCCGGCTTTCGCAAGTGCCCGTTGTGCTCCTAATTCGGCGGCGTCAATCAGAGCGTTCAGATATTCCGTTTCGGTTTTCGGCAATTGTATCCCCATTGTCTTTTTGCTTTTTTTCTAATGCTTTTATCAGCCGGGAAGCGTTATACAAATTCGCAATAACAAATCCATAATAAACGACATAAGCAATTGTCGAATCATCAACGGGATTCCCGAATAAAAGCAATAAGAATACGGCGAAATATAGGCCGATGAATAAAAATTTGACTGTTGCGTTACATTTCATAATCGTTGCGGTATTATGTTATAAATCAAGTAAATAGTCAAAGTCTGTTTCACTTTTCCTTCTCGCCCTTCTTGCACGACATTCGACCTTCTTTCCCGATCTAAATGTTCTCAAATTTTGTGCGTTGGTGAATTCAGTTGAAACAACCAAAAGAAGTAATACAAGTGTTACGACTTTTCTTTTTAAAGGAGAGAGATCAAACGATATGTTGAAATGTACGCAAAACCACCAAGCGGAAAGTTCATTTGACTTTGTAACCCCGGTTTTCTCATAAATAGACCGGGCGTGATTTTCAACCGTTCGGTTGTCGATAAATAGCCGTGAAGCAATTTCTTTTTTACTTGCTCCCCAAGCGATCAGTTCGGCAACTTCGGATTCCCGCTTTGTTAGCGTTGCAGTTGCGTTCATATCATTCCCCCCAAACTTCCTTGATTCCATACTTGGCGAAGGTTTCTTCAATCGCCTTTGCTTCACTCACTTTGGGTTCGACCTTTCCGTTTAGCCGATTCAGCCAAGCCACGTTCGTTGTGATCCCAAGTGCGGACATTACTTCAGACTTCACATTTGAAATATCCTTTTGCATGACTTGGGAAAAACCTTTTTGAAATGAAAATTGCTCTTTACTCATAGTTATGTATTTAAAATTGAATCTTAATGATGCAGGGCTTTCGCCCTGTTAGTTTAATTGGTTTGTGATATAGACTGTATCACCAACTTTGGTGAATTTCATTATTACAGTGCCTTCTTGAACTATTGGTTCTTCATCTGTTCCGGCAAATTTTAAAGTTGCGATTGTGCATTTGCTGACACCTTCATTAGCTATTGTAGTAGCTTGGTCTATCATTTTTTGCCAACCGTCATTCGAAGAAATAAAGTTTCCATTTTCAAAAACCCCGTAACATGAACCCGTGAAATTCTTGATTTTAATTTCTGTTGTTTTCATAATCGTATATTTTAAATTGTTATTACTCTGTTTCCAACTTTCACCTTTACATTTATTGTGTATTGGAGAATTTGACGTATATTCGTCATTTGTTGATAAATACTTTCTCTTTATCTTTGCAAAGTGAAACTTTCATGCTGCAAATATAAAGATAGTTTCGATTAAATTAGTACGAAATCGAAAGAAACTTTATATCAATATTGTTAAATTATGTTTTATGCTTGATATTGAAAGAGTTATAAAAGTTGTTGATTGGCTGATTTTTGAAAAGATTGTCACATCAAGAAAGGATTTAGCCTTGAAAATGGGTTATACTGAATCTTCTATGTCTCAAATTCTTAATCAGAAAGTCCCGTTATCCGAAAGGTTTATAAAGAAACTTTCGATTTTGGATGAAAGAATTGATTTTAATTGGATTTTAGACGGGGAAGGGGATATGTTGAAAACTGAATCTACAACAGATTCTTCTAACATGTTGCCGTCAATTGAAACAAAAAGATTGATTGAACTTGGTGCGGAAGCTTTTGAAAAGAAGTTGCTTGATATGTTTCAGAAAGGGGAAATTTATTCGGCGGCTACCGTAAAAGAGAAAGATTTGTTGATCCATGAATTATTGATCAAGGTTGGAAAGCTTGAAGCAAAAGTCGAAGAACTTGAAAAGGAAAAAGGAAATGTCCGAACGGACGAAAATGCAACATGTGCAAATGTCGGGTAATCAATGCCTTGGGGGAATTACGTGTTGTTCCTAAATATTAAGCAAAAGCAATGCAAATGCAATGCAAATGTGATTTTTTGCATAACAAAGTCCCTTTTTTAGTAAAAATACTGCATAAAAATTGTAAATAATTAGAAAATGTGAATTTTGTAATGAAAAAGATAATAGGTTGGTGTTTAGTGAATTGCGATTTTGAAATTTAGCAAAAGCAATGCAATTGCATAACGTTTGCAATGCAAGTCGTTTTACTCTAAAGGAAAGATATATATAGAATATATAAATATATTCTTTGTAATAACTAACGTTATTACCCTAAAGGTGGAAACTCAAAAGAAATATGGATATGATAAAAGTTGAAATAGAAGGGTATTATAATCGGCCGGAATTTTACCCATATATGCCGAATGAAATTTTCGACAAGCTTGAAGCGGCCGCAATGCAAGGCGAAGATTTGGCCGAACTGCCAAAAGGACTATTTGAAAGAATGGTTGCAGACTATGAAAGTGAAAAAAAGAAGTAATTTTTGAAAAGTAAAAATGGAAGCAAAAACAGTAAGGCCGCAAGCCAAATCAATACAAGGACGTTTTTTTGAAGCGATCAACACTTTGATTGCTTCCGGTAAACTTGAAGGGATGAAAACGTTCTGCAATTTATATGATCTTCATCAACCCAAGTATTCCCGGTTGAGATCGGCAACAATGGACACAACAAAAGAATGTCCATACAAGTTGATTGATATTGATGCGCTTGCTTACTTAGTCAAAGACTTTGGTGTTTCTTCTGATTGGCTTTTGCTTGGTCGGGGGAAGATGTTTAAATAATAAATCTAATATACTAATGACAAAAAATGAAATTGACCAATTATTCAATCAAGGTGATAGGATAATTTATATTTTTAATGAAAAGAATGAAATCGTCCGTCCGCATATAGCGCATAATCAATTGAGTGGGATTGCGGAAGACAAGATCACATGTGAACCAATATATCCCAAAATACCGCCCGCACGTCCAAATGGATATACAATCAAGATAGACGGAAAAGAAGCTTTTACTTTCTACTACATACAACCCAATCACCCGGAAAAAGAAAAAACAACTATGTACCGTTATCGGGCCGATGTCTTTTTCCAATCAAAAGGGTATTCTTTGATTGTTGAAACTGATTTTCCGGTTGTGGGTGATACGATTAGACCTTTTGTTGCTTTAGCCATGAAAACAAATTATGATATTGACATTTCAAATGGTATTCTTCAAATCCTTCAAGTCACTTCCGTTTAAGTAGTCTATAACTTTTCGGTTGGCTTCGTCGATTAAGGACCAATCTTTGGCAATATAGACATCAGCCATTTTTAAACCTTCATCAACATGGTTTAAAGATAGGTTGATGTCGTCTTTGGATACTCCACAATTGTTTCGGGCAATTGTGGCCCAACTATGCCGGGCATAATACGTCGTTAAATTTTCTTCGATCCTGCATTTTGCAGCAAGTTTCTTTAGTCCCTTATTGACGTTGTTGCCGAATGTATGTGAATCGCAATATCTCTTTGAGAAATCAAACAGATAGTCACCGGATTTGGCCCGATATTTTTCTATAAGTGGCACGACTTCGGGTTCTACCTTGATCGAAATGAAAGCTTGGTCCCGGCGACGCCCTTTTGTTTTTCGGCGTTTATATGAAAGCCGTCCTTCTCTGAAGTCTGAAACTTGCATGTCGTAAAGATCAGCCATGTTTATGCCAACAAGATAAAATGATAGCATAAAAACGTCACGGGCAAACTTTGTGCGTTCAAACTCCAACTCGTTTTCGTTTATCTGTGATATTGCTTTTATTTGATCGGGCTTCAAATTTCGTTTGTCGGGTTCCGGCGGTTTTTGAAGTTTGTATTTTCTGAAAGGGTAGTGAGCAATCAAAACTTCATCTTTTTCGTCGTCGTTGTATTCGTTGATTGCAGCATTGAACAATATACGTACATTGGTCATGTAGTCAAAGACGCCAACATCGGATAATGGCTTTTTCTTGGTAGTCACCATTTTCCCAAATTGATTTTTTCTTTTAATTGTTCTTTCGCTCCGAAGATGTTTTTCAAATTGTCTTAAAAATTTTGATGTTATTTCGGTGATAGCGATTCTTTCCCTTCCGTTACAAAAGTCAATAATTGCATTTGTTGCGGTTTCCAAGGTTTGCGCCGTTGAAATTCTACCTTCGTTTCTTAACCGTTCACAATGCTTGCGAGAAAATGCAATGAAATCAATTGAGGAATCGGAACCGGGCGTTGTTTGCTTCTCAAAATATTCGGCAAGTTCTTTGGCCGTATATAATTCTATGCGCAAACCAAGCTTTTGCGATTTTAGTTCTTCGTATTTGGCAATCCTTCGATCAAGTTCACGAATGATGAATGAATCCTTCAGAACAAACGCTTTCTTGTTAATCTGTTTGTCCGTGACATAGAATTCAGTTTTTATATATCCGTATTGCCGTTTCCAACAAACCCGGATCGAAACGGGGTATTTCTCGTCGGCCCGTCTTTGGTGTTTAAAAATACATATTTTGAATGTTGCCATATAGTTTTTGAAGATTCCGTGCTACAATCGTAACACAATTTTCCGCAAATCTACTCAAATTTGAAGGCGTTTGAAATAGCGTAAATTCGCCATGAATGTCGTGAAAACCTTGCGAAACCCCATGAAAAAAGGCGCCCAAGAGTGGAAGCCTCTCAAACACCTATTTTATCTTGGTAGCGGGACCCGGGATTGAACCGGGGACCTCATGATTATGAATCATGCGCTCT
>ERZ791931.380-NODE-380-length-52348-cov-21.195227_pt1 | contig 52348 bp, 79 predicted proteins | sample MGYA00510127_ERZ791931 | MGnify/ENA primary metagenome ERZ791931 (study PRJEB30046, sample SAMN00792067) | human gut metagenome | study: EMG produced TPA metagenomics assembly of the A metagenome-wide association study of gut microbiota in type 2... | reverse complement strand
GAATTCTGGCGGAAGGGGAGGAATTCATGAATTAAGTCGTAGCAACGGTTGTAGAGGCTTTAATGTCAAAAGACCCACCAAAAGACCCACCGACGAAAAAAAGAAGACTAACGGTTTTTTTTGCTTGTGGCGTTGCGAGATTCTCTGGCTACGCGACTCAGGAACTCGCGTAGAGCTGCGATGGGGTACGCAGTAATGCCTGGATAGGCTACAGGGTCCGGGAAGCCGCTTTCCAATGCCCAACGTCGAAGTGTCGGCTCTGATGTATCAAAGGCGGCGATGACTTCATCTCGCGTTAGAAATGCATAGTCAGGAACTGCCGGATCAAAGAGCATCTCGCGAAAACGCATGCCGTCGCGAATCTTGTTGGACGCCGTCATCATTTTTTCATCATCCTGCTGTTTGTTCAAGTCTTTCATTCCTGGTGACCTTTCCTTCTTTCAGGAGTGCCTGATAAAGCCTGTACAGCCCTTTCGGAGTAACGTGCGCCGTGATCGACACGCTCAGTCCTTTTTCCGGGTGCGTGAAGTTCGACACGCGAGGGCGCAGGACGCCTTGCTTCACGCGGTCCGCGTAAGGTTCATTTTTCATTGTGATCCACGAGTGTGCGCGTAGCCAGTCAAAGAGAAGCGTCGCTGGATAGCCGAGCGTCTTGGCGGCTTCTCTGATGAGCATGTCACCGTAGGACGCTTCGACTGTCTCAGCAAAGGCTACCTTCGGAGCGTCCTCCGCGACCTTGTGTTCAAGCGCAGCTTGCTTCTCTAATGAAGAGGCGAGCTGTCGCAGCGCCGTTGGATAGTCCGGCAGCGCCGGAGCGGTAGCCTTGGCCTTTGCGATTTTTTCGCACTCGATGAAGTAGAGGCGGGCTTGCTTGCCTTTCGCGTTTCGTTCGACCATCGCCAGCTCTTTTGCCATGCCGAGGGAAACGGAAAATTCCTTGCTCGGACGACCGCCAGAACTTTCGCTCAAAAATGAGCAAAAGTCCGTGTTCTCGACAAAGCCGAAGTCTTTGATGCGACGAGCTATCCAGTCCTTGAACTCGGTCTTGACGCCGAGGAACGCATGAAGGTCACGCGCGTTGACGGTCTGGATTTGTTCGCCGCCAATGTTTGCCGCACTCAGTGCGATAATTTCGTTCATGCGCTCTCCTTAAAACGGTACTTCGCCGTCATCGTAGGTCTGGGTGTTCTCTTGCACGCGTGAACGCCGTGCCGGTTCAGCCTGTTGCTGTTCAGCCCTGTCCTTCGCGCTCTGGACGAACTGGAAGTTTTCGCAGATGACTTCCGTCACCCACCGGTCTGCGCCGGTTTTGTCTTTGTATTTGCGGGTCTGCAGACGGCCACGTACCCAGATCGGTGACCCCTTGTGCAGATACTCGGCAATCGTCTCGGCAGTCTTGCCAAAGGCCACAACGTTATTCCAATCGGTGATGGACTGGTAGTTACCGTCGGCCCCTTTGACGCGACGGTTTGTTGCGACCGGGAGCGTGACGAAGGCGAGGTTGTTCGTTCCATATCGGAGGTCAGGGTCGCGGCCAAGACAGCCGCAGATGGTCACTTCGTTGAGGTTCAGCATTGTTGTTCCTTTGAAATTCGGTTGATTTGTCGTTCGATCTTTTCGTGCATTGCTAGGTCGACCTTGGCGCTGAAACCGGGAATCAGCAGGCGAAGCTGACGGATCATTACGAGGCAGTCGGCGCATTCCTCTGCAAGGTCGTTTTCAAGCACGGTGATGCACCGGTACTTGCCGCCGGATGCTTCGGCCTGTCGGGCGAGCGCAAGACGTGAAGCCGCAGTTGCAGCCTCTCCGAACTCTTCGGCAGCCTTGAGCGTCTGATGGTCTCGCCCGTAGTGTCTGGCAATGTCTTTCAGTTCTTCGTCGATCATTCTTCGTAGTCCTCACACCAAGGACGGAAAGAAAGCTGATACCTGCTGACGTCCAGCTGTCGATTGTGCTCGTCGAACCAGTCCCGTCCGTTGAAGTACGCGTACATGCAGAATCCTTTGTGGCCGTCACGAGGGACGAGGCTGATCTGGTAGTGCCCGCGTTCCGGGCGCTCTTTCTTAAAGGAGCGCCATTGTTCGTTGTCATGTTTGTTCATTGCTGCTCCTTGATCTCTTCAATGTCCTGCCACTCGATTCGGACGTGCGCGAGGCAGGCGCCTATCCAGATGCCGACCGTTATGCCATCTGCAAACTCCTCGTCCGTCACACGACCGGCTTTGTGAGCATCCGCAAAGGCGGCTGCGTACATGTTCAGACGTTCGTGGAACTTGCCACCGGATAGCGTCTCTAGTTTTCTTCGCGCTTTTTCGTCGCGCAGTCGGTATTTCATTCGATCAGTCCTTCCTCTTTCATGACGCGGACAGGCTTCAGGTGGTGCTTCATGACGTAGTGAAGAGCCTGGTCCATCTCTTTGTAGGAGAAGCCCTTGAATAGCTCGATAAGGTTCGGCAGCAGGGCTTCGGCTTGCAGCAGGTTTTCTTTCGCGATCACGTGCTTCTCTTGCCAGATGCGCCAGGCCGCATCGACTTGACGCCACGCCGGCTCAATCTCACGCCTGAACTCTTCGCCTTCTTCGAGGTCGTAGGACAGGCGGTCAGCGAGAAGTAGAAGCCCAATCAAGTAAGCCCACGATTCATACGTGGGCTCCGTTCTGAAGGACTGCAGGTGAATGCGATAGTCGAGCTCGATGTTTTTCGCGGAGCGGTCTGAAAGGCCTTTGTTCGCCGAGATGTCGAGCATGTCGAGGTAGCCGACGCGGTGCCTCCTTGGGTCGTACTTCTTCGTGCGCTTTTTCTTCGGTTTCTTACTGGCAGTCATCATAATTGCCCCCTGATCTGAGACGCGAATGCGCACTTGTTTCTAGGCAACGAAGGCGGGAGCGTGAGGCTGTACTTTTGGCCTGTACGAATGTTCTCGTACACCTCTGCGCGCCATTGCTTTTCCTGCATACGGGAGTACGCAAGCGTCGCCCAAGAAGAAAAGAAAACGAGCGTGACTACCACGTCTGCGCCGATGAAAAATCCGTCCATAAAATCCGAGGAATGGTGGAACTGAGCGGAAATCCACAGCAGGCTGAGAATGACGATGTTTATCCATTCATTGAGCATTCTCGTAATCAGACATTCGACGAAAAATGCCGCCAGTTCGGTTTTTGAGTGAGGTCTCATTCCTCGTCCTCCCACGGAGCATATCGGGCGGTCACATCCTCGCGTCCGAAGGCGTCCAATCGGCCGTTCCAAAAAATAGGAAGCCGCGACATCAAGCCGAACGGGAAAAAGTATTGGCCGTCGAAAACCGCGTACCCCTTGAAAATGGGCTTGCCGAAGTAGGGTTCCGGCGTGTCAGTGTCGCGGTCTTTTTCTTTGACTTCGAGCCGGAGCGGCACGTCGAGCGGCGGCGTCGTGTCCGGGAAGGTTTTCCATTGCGTCATTCCTTGTCATCCTTACGGAAAGCCCCGCACGAGGCGGGGCATGAGTGGGTTACTGGTGCTTGAAGCTCAAGCGAATGTCGCCGTTGTCTTCAACAGTCATGGACGTGCCAGCGATCTTTTTCAACGCTTCTGGATCAAACGTGGGCTTCAGTTCAACGGGCGCCGTATCAGCTGCTGGCTCGTCATCGGATTCCTCGTCTTGTTCAGGGTCGTCATAAGCAAACAAAAGAGCGCAGATTTCGTTGCTTTCGATTTTGGCGCGCTCGATTGTGAGTGCGTAGTTGCAGACGGAATGGGCGATATTCTGGAGGACTTCCTTGTGTTCGCTTTTGTGGCTTTCGAAGGCGATCAAGAGAGCAGATTCGACGAGGAGAGAAGTGTCGATGTCGTCGATCCGGTTGTCATACTGATTGTTGATGTCGAACAGAGCGGACCGGATGATTTCATGGGAGGTTGCTTTTTTAAGCATGAGCTTCTCCTTGTAGAGATAATGGGTTAATTGTTTTCGTGGCTTTCGTCGTCAACGACCGGGGCTTCGAGATACTGCTCTGCAGCGGTGCCTTTCTCTATGAACTCGCCTTCAATGAAGTCCTGCTGCGTTACTGCTTCGCCACGGTCCGACTTCTCGTCGATCTCGACGGCGCGGACGACCTCGATGCTGACGGGGAGGTACTTGAATAGGCGACGAATGACGGTCTTCTTTGCCATCTCGTCCCAATGCGAGGACCAGGGGCCAGAGGTGCCGGCTTTCGAGGTCTTGCGCACAGCTTCAATCTCGGCGCGAGACATAACCTCGAATTGAACCCCGCCGCCCTTGAGCTTCGCGACGGCATAGACGTGAGTGACCTTTCCTCGATCCGCAACCGACGCAGGGATGTGCTCGATGTCCGGATCAAGGCCGAGCTTGTAGTTGAAGGTGTCCTGTTCGTGCACGCAGTATGCGGATAGGCTGACGATCTGACCGGATCGACGGGCGAGATCGATCATTCCTCGGTAGCCGATAATCAGCTGCGCGTTCGGGCGGCCTTGCTTGTCCTTGCCGTTGCCGAAGGGGAGCAGGTAGCAATGGCCGAGCGCGGAACCTGGCTCAAGGCCGAGAGCAGCGCACTGGAGGACTGCGCCGTAAAAGCTCTCAGGGGCGCACTTCAGAAGAGCCGGTGCCTTGCGGCACTCAGTCATGACGATGCGCGTCAGGCGATCAGCAGTCATGCTCTTCGGAAGTGCCAGGGCCATCTGTGCCTGAAACTTTTTCGAGCGCACGACGTCGATGACGGTTGCGGCTTTGACCTGTTGCACGACGGCGGTCTGTTCGGCGGCAGGTGCGACCTGAGATTTGAGAACATCAGTTGTGGACATTGGTTTTCCTTTGTGTTAAGCGAGTCGAAGGATGCGGGTGGTGGAGGTCTGTACGAAGTCCCTGTACAGGTCCGGGTGTTCTTTCTTGAATGCAGTGGATGCGAAGCGGGAGCTGTTCTGCGCCTTGTAGGTCACGGCCTTCTCGCCGCCAATGAGTAGTCCTGACTTCTCGCCGATGGCTAAAATCACGCGGTTTGCGACGGCCTTTTCCTGGTCTTGGAGCTCCTTGATGCGCTCTCTGATCGTGCGCAACTCGCCAATGTCGGCCGCTTCATCGTTGCTGGCCTCGACCATCTCGCCGTCATCGCGGGCGTACAGCTTCTTGATGTCGTCGGCATTGATCGGATCGGGAGGGACGTCAGCGAGGACCTTCTTGAACCAGAAGGCGTGGCACTTTTCGACGATGGCTTTGATCACGTCCTCGTCGCGCCGCACTTCGTACATTCGGAAGTCTTGGCCGCCGATGAGAACAGCGACATAGAACTTCTTGATTCCGGTAACGGCCATGTACCACTGAATTTGCGTTTCGTAGTAGAGCGGAATCTGGTGCTCGGTGACGACATTGCCGGACACGATCTCAGCTTCCTGCGAAGGTCCCCACTTGTCAGCCATGAAGGCGTTGGCGGTCTTGCATTCAAGGCCAACGTCGGTCGAAAGCATGAGGCCTGTTTCGGCTGCCTTTTCGGGCTTGTGGACGCGGACCGTCTTAGCAATCTGCTCGTTGACGATCGCCCGGTCGATGTTGCCGCGCATCCAGCCTCCCTCGCCGGTTGAGAGGAGGAAGTTCACGCGTTGAATTTTCATTCCGGTGCGCTTGCTGAACTCTTTTGCAACCACATCTTCAAGCGTGGTTCCCCAGTAGGCTGCTTCGCCTGCCGGTGAGCCTTTGGTCTTGCCGGTCTTCTCTTCCCACAAGCTCAATGGCGTCTTGTAAGGGTTGAGTCCGAGGACCGTTGCAACGTCTGAGCCGCCGATGCCCTTCGTGCGTTCTTGCAACCAGGCATCGCGTTCCATCTCTGCAGTCTTAATTGCTGCCATTCAAAACTCCTTGAAAGAGCGCGGCCGCGACAATTGCGAGCGCTCCTACGAGAACAACGACCTTCCAGATCAGCGAGGGTCGTTCACACGAAAAAGGCTCGACGTTCTGCCGAGCCTGCTTTGCTGCGCGCCGCTGCTCGAGCGGTCGCTTTCGAGTAATTCGTTTCATGTCGAAATCCTGGGGGATGTGGTCAATCGTCTTGACTGGGTCTGAGTAGCTCATTGGGTTACCTTGAAAATCCCGCGTTGAAAAGCTTCGTAGACTGCTTCTGCGGCAGTTCTCGCGCAAAGCACGCTCATCATTTCCTCGTGGTAGTACTTGACGGTCGTTATCGCGATACCCATCTTTTCGGCGATTTCGCGTCGTCTGAGACCTTTCGCAACGAGCGTGAGGTACTCGATTTCGCGCGCTCTCAGGTTTTTGCGCGGTTCTGCCTTCATTCGAGCACCTCGCCTTCGTCCTCGTCCTCTTCGTCCTCGTCTTCGTCCTCGGGGTCGGGGCCGAAGCTGGCGTCGACGTCCTCGGGCGTGCAGCCGTCGGGAAGATTCCATGCCATGTTGCTCTCCTTAATCAAAAATCCAGTGGTAGACGGTGGCCGCAGCCATTGCCGGCAGGATCACCAGACCGAAGAATCCGAGAAGGCCTTCGAGGCCATCGATGAGGTACCCGAGTACGCCAGAGCGCTGAGGCTCGGTACCGTCCGTGCCGAAGTAGGTCCGCTTCGCCAGGTCGTCGAGGTAAGTAATAAAGCGCTTCATGACGCCTCCGAATAAAAAGAAAAGACATTCATGCGCTCCCGTCCCAAGATGACTAGTCAGGTATCTAAGGAGAACGGGACAGAAGCGCGTGAATGTCTTCTAAATGGTTTGGGTGATCGAGGGAGCCGGGTGGTTAGCAGTCAAAGGCAGACCGTTCCAGCTTTGGGATTCGAGAAGAAGGCCTCAGAACTCGAATCGGCTTTTATCTGCGTCAAGCCGTTTTCCCTCGAATTCGTTAAGGAAGTTCGTCCAGGATGCACTGGACATTGCAGGCGACCTGCTCGTACTTCTCCGCTGCGGGGCAGTGGATGACGGTCGGCTCGGTCTTCATGTAGAAGGCGAGCGATGCAGCGTTCGCGATGCTCATGAGCACGAACTCATGGACATCGGCTTCGCCGCAGGTCTCGCGACCGAGCGAGCGGAGGTAATGCGCAAGCCTGACGTCAAATTCATTGCCGGTCATGGTGTTCTCCAAATAAAAAGCCCACTCAGCTTGCCTCGATGAAGAAACTTGAGTGGGCCACCTTTCAGTGCGATCATTAGAAGGCCGGGCTCGTCCAGTTCGGCATTCCTTTAACTCACACTGAAAGGTGAAAGATGTTGAAAAAATTCTCTAACCAGGAAGCATTCGAGCTGATCAAGGCTTTGATTCTGTCAAGGCAGATCGTTGTGGCTGGACCGGCCGAGATGGGCTCAGATGAGGCTTGTCAGTTCGATCTGGCCGCTCATGACTCTCTATATCTGAAAGCTCTGTATTTCCAGTTGACTCATCATGAGTCTGGGCTTACAGAGGTCGCAGCACTTGAAGAAACGCTTCGACAAGATCCAGAGGCACCGTGCCATAGCGCAGATTGAACGCGCTTCCCTGTTTTTCTGGTAAGCCGTCCCGCGTGTCGCTCTTTGCGGGTGCCCGCGAGATGGCCGTGATCTTTGAGGAGGAGGGGTGCCTCCTCTCGTAGTTGTTACTTGCTGGCCTTTTCGATGGCCTTTTCAATATCTGCCTTCGCGTCCTGAAGCCAGGCGATGTGCCTTTCGACGCTTTCCTTGAGGATGTTAAGCACTCGTTCGTCGGCGGCATCAATCGGGAACTGGTTAAAGTCATTCTGTGCCAAGTGGCCGACGGTGTTGATGGCCGCGAGGGCGCGCTTGATAAGGTGAAGTTCTTCGTTCGTCATGATGTTTTCCTTCGGTGCTCAGTTGCTATTAGAAAACCGATCTAAAAGCCCTCATGCGAAGGCGTTTAGATCGACTTTCTGCGAAAACCCGGTCTTCCCGTCATGGCCTTGAAAAGGCTGAATTCGCTACGTCCGCCGCTCCGTGCTTCTCAACACCTGCCACCACGCGTCCGCGTTTTCATGTCTACCCGGGGCATTGCACCTCGGCGCGGAATATACGGCAAACAGAAAATGTTGTTGTGTATTCCGTAATGCAAATACTAAGGTATGCCGTATTATGCGAGCAAGCCGAGATTTCGGTATTCCGTTGATTCTTTGAGTTAGATCAAGGAGTGCCGAAAAAAAAGCCCGCGAAATGCGGGCTTTTGGTTTGCGAGGTGGATTTGTTTAGAGCCAGCTGTTGCCGGCGCGGTCTCTGACGCGACCGATGAGCTTGAATGTCTCCAGATCGTTTGCAGTGAGCGTTTCGTCTGGTATTTCGGGATTGAAGGAGCGGATCAGAAGTCCGTTGATGAGCGGGCGCAGCACTTTTACGCGCATCTTCCCGTTGATCATGAAGACGTAGACCTTTCCACTGATGATGTCCTCTGGCGAACAGTCAACCAGTATTTTGTCTCCGTCCCAAAGATAAGGCTCCATGCTGTCGCCGTGCACTAGGAACGTTTTGCAGTTGTCGGGGTTGATGAGGTGTGTTTGGAACCAGGAACGAGGCTTTATGAAGCCGCCTTCAGGGTCTTTTACTTCCTCAAAGATGATTTCATTTTCGTTGCCGGGACCGGCAGAGGCTTGCACATAGTATTGCGGGATGATGATGAACTCCGAGTCGGCGAGATTGTCGCCGTTTTCTATTCCTTCATAAGTCCTTACAGATGGAGACTTCATGTCTCCTGTCCCGTCTGCGAGCCACGACGCGCTTACTTGCAAATATTCTGCGGCAAGGATCGCGTGCTTGTATCCGATTGTCTTTGTCTTACCAGAAAACCAGTCAGTTACTGAAGAGGGGCGGATTCCGCAATGTTTTGCGAGACCAGCCTTGTTTTTGTAAGGGGCGGTTGCCTGAGCTTGCTCTAGGGCTTCCGCCACACGTTCTGCGAGCGTCCCCATTTGAAACTCCATTAAATGTTTCGGCATGCCTGAAATATAACTGCCAGCTGGCTTGCTTGTCTATTACGGGATGCCGTATACTTCAGCCGTAGGTTAACTTCGTTATACCGGAATAAATATGAGGCAGAAGAAACTGAAGAAGCAAAAAAGACTCGATCCCGCTTTCAGCGCTCGCGTAATTGACGAACTTGGTGGGACCAGTGCGGTCGCTCGCATTTGTGGCGTAACTCCGTCGTCGGCCTCCGAGTGGAAGACTGAAGGTATTTCGCGCGGGTACTTCATGTTTTTGCGGGAGAAGTTCGCGAATCTCCCAATCATGCGCGAAAAGATCGCGCTCGATTTCTGAGTGAGACGCTGCTATGGCCCGCTATCGAAAAATTGACGTTCGCATCTGGAACGACCAAAAGTTTCGCTCTCTTTCTGACAACGCGAAGTTGGCGTTCTTCCTGGTGCTGACACATCCAGATACCACGCCTCTAGGCATGCTCAGATCACGCCCGGTGGCACTGGCGTACGAACTCGGATGGCAAGCCGATGCCATGTCCGATGCCATCGAAGAGGCATGCCAGATGGGGATGCTGATGGTAGACGTGAAGGCAGGGCTGATGGTTGCTCCGAACTTTCTTAAGTACAACCCGCCCAATGGACCGAATTCGCTCGCGTCATGGGGGGAGTTGATTGATCTGATGCCGGAGTGCCCGTTGCGTGATGAGAGTCTCCGGCGCTTAAAGCCCTTCTTAGACAGTCTTTCAGATGGCATGAAGAAAGGCATTCCGGATGCCTTAAAGGATGCCATCAGGGATGCCATGTCGAGGGCATCGAACATCCAGGAACAGGAACAGGAACAGGAGCAGGAGCAGGATATTGCCGCTTGCGAGCCTCCACCGCCGCTTGATGACGATCAGGATGAGCAAAAACAGAATAGTCAAGAGAAAGCTTCTCGATCGAAGCGCACTCGTCTAACGATTGAAGTGCTTCCTGATGACTGGCGTGAATACTGCGCAAAGGTTGCACCTGAAATCGACCCGGATAAGGCTTGGGAGGATTTCAAGGACTACTGGCAGGTGAAGGCTAAAGACCCGTTATCGGCGGACTGGAAACGCACCTGGCAGTCCAATGTTCGCAAATTGCATAGCGGTCCAGATTGGATGAAAGGGCACCTGATGAAGGCATCTGTACGGAGCTTTAAAAATGCGAAGAACGTCACCCAGACGCCGGAATACCGAGAACGACTTCAGGCCTGCTGCCGAGGTGAAGGCAGAACCGAAAAACTCGCCGACGACGGCGTAACGATCATCGTGGATTGAGGAAAACAACATGAAAAAAGCAGAAGGCTTGGTCGGCCTGTTGGGCTTTGCCGAGGGTGAAGAGGAGCGGGAATGCCCCGAGCACGGGCGATATATCTCTCACCTGACCTACCTGAAGGGAGAGCTCAAGAACGCGAGCGGATGTCCGAAGTGCCGAGCGATCCAGTTGCAAAAGCAGCGGGAAGCTGAAGAGCGCGAGCGCAGGGAACGCGAAGAGCTTGAAAAGCGCCGCGCGTATGAGCAGACGCTCGACAGAACGGCCATACCGACCAAGTACCGCTCCAGAACGCTTGCATCCTTCAGAACCGATGGGAACGACCAGAAAGCGAAGGTGATCAAGATCGCCGAGTCCTACATCACAAAGTTCGACGCGCTTCGCCAGTCCGGCATAGGGATGGTTTTCATCGGTGAATGCGGGACCGGAAAGACCCATCTGGCGTGTGCGGTGCTTCAGGAACTCTTGAGCAAGTGTGCCGGTATCTACACGACGGCTCATGAGATGGGGCAGAAGGTTGCCGACTCCTGGGGATGCCGAGAGTCGGGAAAGACGACCGCAGATGTCAAGCGAGCCTACAAAACGTGTCCGCTGCTTGTCGTTGACGAGGTGGCCAAGGAAGACGCGAAGCCGATCACCAAAGAAGTTCTGTCAGAGGTCTTGTATGCACGCTATGACACTCAGCTTCCGACCATCTGGATCACCAACGCCGACATGGAGCTCTTGAAGGCTGCGATAGGAGAGCAGGAGTACGACCGGCTCAAAGAAACGTGCAAGTTCATCCGGCTCTCGTGGCCGAGCATGCGGAAGAACGACGTTGTTTTTTAACAAAGGAGGAGTCATGAAAGAAAGTGACGAATATCGCCTCGGACGATCTGCCGCATTGCGTGGTGAGTCGATGGCGAAGTACCAGAGCCTCACGGCTCGAATGAATCCAAAGAAGAGAGCCGCCTTCGTGCAAGGCTACTTCGATGGGCAAAAACAAAAGGAATTCACATCAAAGAAAACAAAGTGAGCTGGCAACTTGAGACGGCCTCCGGGGAACCCGTGACGGTCTATCTCTGCCAAAGAACTGGAGAAGGTTTCTCCAGCCCACTCTTTCGACCGAACGGCGAGATGTTCGTCGGGATCGAGACCGACTCCGGATTCTGGGTGGCTGAGGCCCCTGTGGATGACACCGAAGTCGAGGAACTCAAAGAGATGGCCGCCCGCCTGCTCTGCGAAACATGAACACAAGGAATGACAGCAATGAATTTCACAATCGAAGGACTCCCAAAGGGGAAGGGGAGGCCGCGCTTCACTCGCAACGGCCACACGTACACGCCGGACACGACGCGCAAGTATGAGGCGCTCGTTACGGCCAGGGCAAAGGAAGCCATGATCGGCAAGAGAAAGATCGAAAAGCCGAATGCGGTTCGGGTAGACATCCTCGCCATCTTCCCTGTGCCCTCGTCATGGTCCAAGAAACGCCGCACAGCGGCTCTGCAAGGTGTCGAGCATCACGTCTCAAAGCCGGACCTTGACAACGTACAGAAGGCGATTCTTGACGGCATGAACGGGATCGTTTTTGAGGACGACTCGCAGGTGATCGACAGCCGGACCAGAAAGGCGTACGGACCCGAGCCTGGTGTAAAAGTTTTTATTGACGAGGTGAAGCATGGATGACGCAGACCGAGCCGCTAGAAGCGATGAATGGATCATGCGCGCGGCAATTGAGGAGAGAAAGCCCGAGGGACCGAGTCCGGTTCTCGTGAGCCTGTGTTTGAACTGCGGAAAGGTCATTGAGAGAGTGCCCGCATCCGCGAATGGAGTGAAAAACATTCGACGCTGGTGTTGTGCCGCTTGTCGTGACGAATGGGAAGAGGAACATGAACGCTGAAGAAAAGATTCTCGAAGACCGTCTGCTCAACTGGGGGCGATGGAACCAAGACCCGAAACGACAGGGACGCTCTCCGCTGTGTGCATTTATGGAAGCCGTTCCGGATGATGAGAAAGACAATGACGTGCCGGTCGAACGGCATGACGGACCGCCGCCGGTGGATGTCAGCGATGCCCTGCTTGTGCAAAGGGCGTGGGAACGACTCCCGGTTGCACCAGAGCGCTACAGAAAGGCGAAGATGGTTGTCGGTGTTGCATACGCCTTCAACGTGCCTTTCATGGACCTGAAGCGCATCCTGAGGAAGTATCACCGCATCAATCTCCATGAGCGGGAGTTTGATGGCCTGGTGGAGATGGGTAGGAAGATGATTCGAAACAATCTTCTCAAAATCGAAGGCATGCCACCAAAATGAGTTATACTCAGCAGTAACAATTTGAAGCTGTGTGATCAGCGGGGCCGTTTTCGGGGATACGTGTATCTTCAGAAAACGGCATGCCTTTTTGCGTAGGTGGGGTTGGACCCCAAAAGATTGAGCCTGTAGGAGTGATCCTGCGGGCTTTTTTCGTTAACAACACCGCGCAAGCCTAGCCAGGGACATGTCCACAGGAAGCTCACTCCGTGCGGTTACCTTTTCGCTACCTTAGGGCAGTTTGCTCTGAGGCCGGTGCGGGGAGAAATCCTCGCCCTCTCTAATTCCTTGGGTTACCTATGAAGAAAGCTATTGTGGCGGCCATTGCGGTCGCCTTTTTCATTTCTACTGCAGCGGAAGCACGAGGTGGTCGTGGGTTCAGCGGTGGACGTTCGTTCTCCCGTCCTGCTCCTACGAAGAGCTATGCACCGAAGCGCACGACTGTTGTGAAGAAGAACACGACAGTTATCAATCAGACGGTGCATCAGGCGCCGGCATCTTCCAACAATAGCTTCTGGTCTACTGTTGCCGGATCGTTCGCAGGATCGATGGCAGGCAACGCTGTCTACGATGCTGTGACTGATGACAAGAGCCAGGCGCCTGTGCAGGCTCAACCTCAGCCTCAACCTGCTCAATGATGAGGGCGGGGCGTCAAAAGGTACTCCCGGGGCTTTTTGAGCCTTGCGGGTCGGACGAGCCCCGAAAACGGTCTAGATGCAATTTTCAAAAGGGTGTTCATGAACATTTCACTTTACGCTTTCCGTGAACGGTTTACGCCTGCCGGTGCCTGCCGGTATTGAAGCGAAAGCGCGAACGCGTGAAGATGGAAGTACCAAACAAAATGAGGTGTTGGCATGGCGAACGATGGCGTCAGCATGCGAGAGTTTGCGCGCCAGGTCGGACGTAGTGCCGCATACGTAAGCGGGAAGTGCAAGACTGGCGAGCTGCCTCTTGTCGACGGAAAAATTCCGTTAGAAGAAGGCCTGAAAGCCTTCAAGGCTCTGGTCAAGTCTGAAGAACGAAAAAAGGCGAGCCGTCGCACGTCCAGAAAGACTGCGGACGTGTTCACGGGCGATGACGAAGACGACAAGCAAATATCGTCTGCGCTGAACGTTAACGAGGCGTTCAACAAGGCCCGGCTCGCAAAAGAGGTCGCGACCGCAAAGATCAAAGACCTCGAATACAAAAAGCTCAAGGGCGAGTACGTAGCGGTTGCCGATGTTGAAGCGGACGCGAGAGAGGCAGCAGCGATGCTCCGAAACTTCGCGATTTCCGCCCCGACTCGTTACTCGGCCCTGCTTGAGAATCGGACGCAGCGCGAAGCCGAGGAAGTCCTTGAGGACATTTTCCGCGACCTTCTGAAAACAATCAACGACTCGCACTTTGCAAAGGGGGGATGAGATGGGCATTTGGTCCAAGGCGTGGGCGCAAGCCTGTCGCCCGATCTCTCGTTTGACTGGGAGCCAGTGGGCTGACAAGTTCCGCGTCGTCGCTTCCGGTACGTCTCCTGAGGCGGGTATGTGGCGCACAAGCCGAACGCCGTATTTGCAGGAGCCGATGGATTCGGCAACGGATCGACGGACGGAAATAGTCGTCATGTGTTGCTCTTCACAGCTCGGCAAGTCGGAGATGCTCCTGAACATCATGGGCTACTACGCCGACCAGGAGCCTGCTCCTCAGCTGATGCTTCAGCCGACCGTTGAAATGGCCGAGGCGTTCTCGAAGGAGCGCATCGAACCGATGTTCCAGAACTCCCCGGGCTTGCAAGGCAAGCTCGAAGAAGGGAAGGACGGTCGCGGCTCTGCGAAAAAGTCAAGCACGACTATTCGCATGAAGCATTTCCCGGGCGGGTATTTGGCTCTGGTCGGTGCGAACTCACCGGCTGGCCTTGCGTCTCGTCCGATTCGCGTCCTGCTTTGTGACGAAGTTGACCGATATGGCGTGACGAAAGAAGGCGACCCTCTGAAGCTCGCCATTCAGCGAACTCAGAACTTCGGAAACCGAAAGATCATTCTGGTTAGCACGCCGACGATCAAAGGCGCGTCGAAGATCGACGACTGGTACGAACGCAGTGATCAACGTCGCTTTTTTGTCAAGTGCCCTCATTGTGGTGAGGAACACGTCCTTCAATGGGCGAACGTCACTTGGCAGAAAGATGATGAAGGGAACGCGTTGCCGATGACGGCAAGTATGCATTGTCCGGAGTGCGGCTGCATAACGAGAGGTGCCTACAAGCCCGATCCGAAGCTGCTGCAGAGCGGGCGTTGGATTGCGACGAACCCCGGCAGCAAGATCAAGGGCTATCACGTGAACGCGCTCTATTCGCCGTGGGTGAACCTTCACGACCTTGTGGATGAGTTCGTTTCCGTGAACCACAACCGAGACAAGCACGGGCTCATGGAGTTCGTGAACCTGAAGCTCGGCGAAGCGTGGGAAGAGATCAATCCCGATGCAGACAACTGGGAGCAACTGTTCAACCGACGCGAAAGCTATCCGGCAAACGGCGTTCTCCCAGACGGCGTCTTGCTACTGACCGCCGGTATCGACGTTCAGCATGACCGTCTCGAATGTACGGTCTACGGCTGGGGCGTCGGTCGGGAGTGTTGGGGCATTGAGCACCGAGTGCTTTATGGCCGTCCGGATGATCCGCGAACTTGGCAGCAGCTCGATGCGGTCCTGCAGCGGCAGTATTCGATGCAAAACGGCGTCCATGTTTCTGTCGCTTGCGCCTGCGTTGACTCTGGTGACGGTACCTACACGACGAACGTCTACCAGTACACGAAAGCCCGCGAACGAATGCGCGTCTTCTCTGTAAAGGGGCGCGGCGGCATCGGTGTCCCATTCATCAACACGCCGACGAAGAGCAATGCACTGAAGGCAACGCTTTTCACGCTCGGGGTTGACTCCGGGAAGTCGCTCGTCATGAACCGGCTATCCGTTTCGGAGCCCGGACCGAACTTCGCGCACTACGCGGTGCAGGAAGAGCGCGGCTTCTCTGAAAACTTCTTCAAGCAGTTGACCGCTGAGGTGCTTGAAAAACACTTTGAAAAAGGCGTCGTGAAAATGGCGTGGAAGAAAATCCGCGAAAGAAACGAAGCCTTGGACTGCGCGGTCTACGCGACTGCTGCTCTCGAATTGCTGAACCCGAACTTCGAATATCTCGCCGATTTCTACCAGAACGGCGGGGCACTCAAGCAGCAGACCGCTCCGCGTAGGTCGCGCGGAACCCTTTCAAAGGGGATCACCTTGTAAAGGAGTTGAAGCCTAGTGGCACAACAGAAAACGCAGATCGAATACGTAAATGTTGACGATCTGAAGGCGTATGAGCGTAACGCTCGAACGCACAGCGACGAGCAAATCAAGCAAGTCGCAGAGTCCATCAAAGAATTCGGTTTTACAAACCCTGTTCTCATTGATGAAAACAACGAGATCATTGCAGGACACGGTCGAACAATGGCCGCGAAGTCGATCGGCATGAAGGAAGTGCCGGCGATTCGCCTGAATGGGCTCACAGCTGCGCAGAAGAAAGCGCTGCGCATTGCCGACAACCAGCTGGCACTCAACGCCGGGTGGGATGAGGAGCTTCTCCGCATCGAGCTCGGCGAACTTCAGGAACTTGACTTCAATTTGGATGTCATGGGCTTCTCAGACGAGGAGCTCGACCTTCTGCTTGACGGAACCGGCTCGATTGATGACGACGAAAGCCACGGGCAGGACGCTGAGGAAATCGCGGAACCGTCTGAAGACCCTGTTGTCAAGCCCGGCGAACTTTGGCTCTTGGGCGACCATCAGCTTTTATGCGGAGACTCAACGCGCATCGATGAGCTTGTTCGCTTGTGCGAAGAAGGCAGCGTCGATCTGTATCTGACCGACCCGCCTTACAACGTCGCATACGAAGGCAAAACGAAAGACGCCCTGACGATTGAGAACGACAACATGTCGGACGAGGACTTCAGAAAGTTCTTGCTTGACGCTTTCTCTACTGCGGACTTCGCCATGAAGCCCGGGGCATCTTTTTACATCTGGCATGCGGATAACGAGGGATACAACTTCCGAGGCGCGTGCCGCGACAACGCTTGGAAGGTGCGCCAGTGCCTTGTGTGGAACAAAAACTCTCTTGTTCTTGGTCGTTCTGACTACCAGTGGAAGCACGAGCCGTGCTTGTACGGCTGGAAGGAAGGCGCGGGGCATGCCTGGTACTCGGACCGTAAACAAACGACGGTTCTCGACTTCGATAAGCCGTTGAGAAACGGGGATCATCCGACGATGAAGCCGGTCGATCTTTTCGAATACCAGATTGGCAATTCGACTAAGAAAGGCGACGTCGTGCTCGACAGCTTTGCCGGCTCTGGCACGACCGTCATTGCTTGCGAGAACACTGGTCGTAAGGCTCGGGCGATGGAGCTCGATCCTCGTTACTGCGACGTCATCATCAAGCGTTGGCAGGACTTGACGGGAGAGGACGCGGTTCGTGAAGACGGCGTGACGTTCAACGACTGCAAGTAATCACAAACAAAGGAGGCATCGAAATGTCTTGGATCACCATAGACGAGGCCCGCGCGAATCTGAAGATGTGGCTCGATGCCGAACGCGCGGTCGCCTCTGGCCAGTCGTACAAGATCGGCACCCGCAGTCTGACGAGAGCCTCGCTTTCGGACATTGCGGCTCGCATCAAATACTGGCGAAACGAGATTGACAAGCTCGAAAACGGCCGCAAGGGGGCGCGTGTGATGCGTGCCGTCCCTCGCGACCTGTAAGGAGGCTTGCAAATGAATTTGCTTGACAAAGCAATCAGGGTGATCAGTCCTGAGCGCGCGTTGAAGCGCTTCGAGGCTCGAAGAAAGCTCGAAATTCTGAACTCGGGCTATTCGCGGCACGGTGGCTCATACGCAAAGAAGTCCCTGATTGGATGGCTATCCGGCGGGAGCGACGCAGACGCGGACATCGTGGACAACCTGGAGACGCTTCGCAATCGATCGCGCGACCTCTACATGGGGTCGCCTCTTGCAACCGGTGCACTCAAGACCGTTCGAACGAATGTGGTCGGCTCCGGGCTTGCGCTGAACGCCCAGGTCGACGCGAAATTCCTCGGCCTTACCGAGGAGCAGGCGAAGGAATGGGAAGAGAACACCGAACGCGAATGGCGTCTGTGGTCTGAAAGCGTGAACTGTGACGCCGAGCGCCGGCAGACATTCTTTCAGCTTCAGTCCTTGGTGCTCCTTTCTGCGCTGATGAGTGGCGACGTCTTTGTGACGATGCCGATCATTCCGCGTAAGGGATGTGCCTACGACCTGCGCATTGGCCTCATCGAAGCCGACCGTGTGTGCGACCCGAGGAACCCGCCGACGACAGCAAATGTCCTCGGCGGCATCGAAGTCGGAACTTACGGGGAGACCGTCGCTTACTGGGTGGCGAAACACCATCCGTGCGCGATCCCTCGCATCGGACAAGACCTGCAGCAGGAATGGAAGCGCGTGCTTGCGTTCGGTACGACGACCGGGCGTCGAAACGTTCTGCACATCATGGCAGACGTAGAGCGTCCGGCACAGCGCCGAGGCGTGCCGATGCTTGCTCCTGTAATCGAGGCCTTGAAGCAACTTTCCCGATATTCAGAGGCAGAGCTGATGGCGGCGGTCGTGAGCGGCATGTTCACAGTCTTCGTCAAGAGCAACACGCCGGATTCTCCTCTGGGGCAGGCTTTCAATCCCGCGCTGCAAGTCGACAAGGACCCGAACGCCTATGAGATGGGGAACGGCTCGATTGTCGCCCTTGATGAAGGTGAAGAGGTTCAGATTGCGGACCCGAGCAGGCCGAATCCCAACTTCGATCCGTTTGTTATCGCGATCTGTCGCCAGATCGGTGCGGCGCTTGAGATTCCTTACGAGCTTCTCGTGAAGAACTTCACTGCATCCTATTCGGCTTCGCGTGCTTCGCTTCTCGAGGCTTGGAAGATGTTCCGCATGCGCCGTGAGTGGCTCGTGGGGAACTTCTGTCAGCCGATCTACGAGGAGTGGTTGACCGAGGCAGTTCTGAAGGGACGTGTGCAAGCGCCCGGCTTCTTTGACGACCCGGCAATCCGTGCCGCTTGGTGCGGTGCGGACTGGTACGGCGACGCGCAGGGACAGCTTGATCCGCTGAAGGAAGCCAACGCGGCGAAGGTCCGTGTCGATGAAGGCTTCAGCACTCGCGAACGTGAGGCTGCAGAGCTGACCGGCATGAAGTATGACCAGGTCCACGCGGTGCGCAAGCGCGAGGAGGCCATGCGTAGAGAGGACGGTCTGAGCGCGACAGCTCCGGCTCAACCAGTGACGGAACCGGAGAAGGAGGAAACAGATGAGGAATAAGTTTTGGAACGTAAAGACCGAGGGGAAACGGGCGCAGCTCGATCTCTTCGGTTATGTCGGCGGGTCGAAGGACGATCCGTGGGGGAAGGGCTTCAATGAGTCTGAATTCCTCGCGGACTTCCGAAAAATCCCGTCCGATAGCCCTCTTGATATTTCGATCAATTCGTTCGGCGGGGCTGTTTATACGGGCTTGTCCATTTATTCGCTTCTCAAGGCGCATAAGGGACAGCTCACCTTCCGGATTGACGGCGCTGCCATGAGTGCCGCGACGATCATCACGAGCGTGCCGGGCGCGAAAGTCGTCATGCCGAGGGGATCGATGATGATGATCCACAAGGTCAGCTCTGTTGCTATCGGTACGACGGACGACATGAGGAAGGCGGCCGACGACATGGAGAAGCTTGAGGAAAACCTCATCAACATCTATGTCGAAAAGACTGGTCGCACGGTTGATGAGATCAAGGGAAAGGTCAACGCCGAGTCCTATTTCACAGCAGAAGAGGCTGTGGAGTTTGGTCTGGCTGACGAGATTGATGAAACAACGGAAGTCAAGAATGTGGCTTCTGGCGGCTTCGTCATGTTAAACGGCCTGAAGGCAGATTCGCGTTTCTTTGCGAATGTGCCGAAGGGCTTCATTAACGCGGAACAGCCCAAGGCATCCGCAGTTCAAAAGGAGGTTCACAAGATGAATCTAGAAACGTTGAAGGCGGAACATCCTGACTTGGTGCAGGCGATCCGCAACGAAGCAATTGTCGAAGGCGCTGAGCAGGAACGCGCTCGCATTCAGGCAATTGAAGACATCGCTGTCGTCGGTCATGAAAACCTTGTAAACGCTGCAAAGTTCGACGGCAAGACGACCGCCGAGGCGCTTGCTGTTCAGATCCTGAAGGCCGACAAGGCTCGCGGTGCACAGATGCTCAAGGATCGCAAGAACGACGCGAAGGCTCTTGAGGGTATCGAACCCGAAGGTAATGAAGGCCTTGATCCGAAGGCTGAAGCAAAGGCTAAACAGGACGCCGAAATGAAGGTTTTCATTGAAGCCGGTGCGCGCGCTTTTGCGCGTAAGTAAAGGAGGGACACATCAATGTCTATGCAGGAAAAGTTTGAAACGACGATGGACAACCTGTTTGCCGCGTCGCAGATCATGCCGGTTGTTAACGACAGCATGACGATCAAGAAGAGCCAGGGTGTTCTCAAGCGTGGGGCGCTCCTAGACAAGGACGGCAATCTTTGCACTGTTGACTCAGGCAAGACGACCATTTCTGAGGTCTATGCCGTGCTCGCGGAGGATGTGGACACGGCTTCCGCTGACAAGAGCGCTCCCGTCTATCTCACGGGCGAGTTCAACGAAGACGCTCTGAGTTTTAAGACGGAAAACAGTGCCGCGATTGCGGACTTCAAGCCGTCTGCTCGAAAGGTCGGCATCTTCTTCAAGAAGAGCATCTAATCAGGAGGAGGGACAACAATGGATATGTTTACTACTCGCACTATGCTCGCGATGGTCGAAGAAGGCCAGAAGAGCAACAACACCTGGTTGCGCGATCGTTATTTCACGAATCGCCCGACCTTCCAAACTCAGAAGATCGACTTCGACATCATCGGTCGCGGCGGTCGCAAGGTTGCGCCGTTCGTCAACCCGAAGGTGGGCGGTGTCGTCCTGACGCGTGAAGGGTTCCGCACCGAAAGCTATGAAGCTCCGGAAGTTTCTCCGATGCGTGTGACGACGGCAGAAGACATGCTGAAGCGTCTGCCTGGTGAAACGATCTACTCCGCCAAGAGCCCGACGCAGCGCGCTGCAGAAATTCTTGGCAAGGACCTGTCCGACCTAGACGACATCATCACGCGTCGTGAGGAAGTCATGTGTGCTGAAGCTCTGTTTACCGGCAAGGTGACGGTGAAGGGCGAAGGCTACGATGAGGTGCTCAACTACTGGGCACACCTTGACACGGCGGAACAGCCGAAGACCACGCTGCAAACGAAGTGGAACGCTGCCGAAGCTGCTCAGATCATGGGCGACCTTCGCACGCTCCGCCGCACGATGATCCAGTCCGGCGGCTTCACTCCGCACGAGCTGATCTGCGGCTCGAAGGTGCTTGACACGATCCTCGACAAGCTCTTGACGGCCAAGCAGCTCGACATGCGTCGCGTCGATATGGGCGCGATTGATCCGCAGCGTCTCCCGAACGGCGTGACCTATTGGGGTTATCTGAAGGACTCCGGTCTCGACATCTACTCTTACGACGAGTGGTATGCCGACGATGCCGGCAAGGAGCAGCCGATGGTTCCCGAAAACCTCTGCATGCTCGCAAGCCCGAACGCGAAGACGATGCTTGCATACGGTCTTGTCGCGCTGACTGGTGACGAAGCGATCAAGTTCTACGAAGGTGCTCGTGTGCCGGACTCTTGGGTCCAGCGTGCGAATCCTTCCGGTCGCATCGTGCAGATCAAGAGCCGTCCGCTTCCGATCATTCAGCAGATCCACGGCTTCCACGTCATCGAAGCTCTCTAAGAGCGACAAAAACCGAATTAGGGCAGGCATCACGACCTGCCCTTTTTCGTAGGAGGGACAGAAATGAAAGTTGTTCTTTTAGAAAACCTCCTCATTTCCGGTAAGCGCTACACGGCATGTGAGGAGATCGAGGTTGACGAGACGGTTGGCCTTCAGCTTCTCAAGGAAAATCTGGCGCTTGTTGGTGTGAATGAAATCGAGGACGACCCTGTCGAAGACGCCCCATTGCCGACGCCGGAAGCTGCTTTTGCTCCGATCCCCGAAGCGCAAGATGAGCCAGAGCCTGAAGTCAAGCACCCCGTCAAGCGTCGCGCGACGAAGAAGGTGGCGGGATGAGCGCCTTCAAGGATTTCGTTGCTGCTGACGTGCAGAACGTCTTCATCAATTTGGACGAGTTTGCGGAAGAACACGAGATCGGACATGAACTTGTGCCATGCATTCTCGACAAGGTCATCACGCAGGCGAGCGGCGACGATTCATACCTTGGCGTTTTTGTCAACCAACTGACGATATACGTTGAAGTCGGCGTGATTGAAACGCCGGTCGAGGGCGAGCTTCTCAACATCGACGGCGCGCTTCATCTTGTCAAGTCTGTGAGCAATGAGGCGGGCGTTCTCGTCATTGTGACGGAGGCGAATGAGCAATGAGTAAACCATTAGAGGTCATCGTTTCCGACGGACAGGGGCGGTACAAGGACGCTCTTGAGAAGGCCGCTAAGTTGCTCTCGGAAGTTCCGAACGGATACGAGGCTGCCGTCAGTCGTTCGATGAATCGTGCGGCCACTGCCGGACGCTCTGCCGCGGTCTCAACGATCCGGCAGGAGTACACGATCAAGGCTTCAACGGTGCGCCGTAACTTCTCCATCCATAAGGCGACGCGCTCAGACCTTGAAGCGCTGGTCACGAGTAAGGGGCCTCGCATTCCGTTGGTGAATTACAAGACTCGTCCGAAAACCGACACGACCGGCAATGCACGAAAGCCGGTGCGCGTCGCCGTTAAGGCACGGGGAGGTTTGAAGCCATTGGGGAAAACGTTTGTCTATCGCGGAAGGATTCTTCAGCGATTGGGCACAAGTTCGCTTCCTGTGCAAGAGGTTTATGGTCCAGCAATCCCGGTGCTGTCTGGGAATAACGAGGTCGTAGACAACGTTGAAAAGGCGATGCAGGAGACCTTCCTCAAGCGTCTGGATCACGAAACCGGCTATCTCCTCGGCGGTGGGAACATCAACAAATACACAAAACACAAGGGGTGATTCGGATGGTCGAAAACGAACTGACGCGCGCGATCCGTGAACTGGTTGCTGAAGCCGTGAAGGACTTCGCTTTACCCACAAAGCCAGAGCGCGGATCAGATAAAGAGGAGCTTTGCGCTCCTCAAATCATCAATGGCTATCTGCCACCAAAGCGGCAGGGATCAAAGGACGACTTTCCTTTCGTTCTTGTCAGGGCCGACGAAGGTGCGACCGACCAGGACTCAACAGAAGTGCAGGTCTCGATCATTGTCGGGACCTACTCCGAAGAGTTCGACGGGCACGAATACTGCCTGAACGTGATGTCTCGCATTCGCACGGCGCTGTGCTCCTTGCCGGGAATGGTTCTTGCTAATCGGTATCGGCTGAAGCATCCGATCAAGTGGAGCACCTACGCAGAGCAGCCATACCCGTATTGGCAGCTCGACATGCAGACGACGTGGGACATCCGCACGCCGCAGCCAATTGATAAGGAGGAGGACTTCTGATGACTACGAAGAAACCCACAACTAAAAAGGCGCAAACCACCAAGGGAGAAGCTGTTGTCTATATCGGCCCGACCCTTGGCGGTGGTGCACTGATGCGCAATGCGGTGTTTCGTGCAGGGGAGTTTCCTCCGCACATCGTATCGATGCGCGAAAAGAGTGAGGCCCTGCGCGGTCTCTTTGTCCCGGTGGCTGAACTGGCGACAGCGCGAAAGCGCATCGGCGTGAAGGGCGACATCCTAAACGCCTATGTGCGTCAACTCAAAAATGAACTCTAAGGAGGTCATCAAATGGCATACAACCACGGGGTAAAAATCTCCGAAGTGCCGACTTCTATCCTGCCGCCGGTGCAGGTTGAGGCGGCCATTCCTTTCATCGTCGGGACGGCTCCGGTCAATATGGCAGACCCGACGAACGTCAATAAGCCTGTTCTCTGCTACTCGTATGACGAAGCCGTTGCGGCTTTCGGCTACGTTCCGCCGGTAGAGGACAGCGTCAGCGGTCTGAAAAAGTACGACTTCACGCTGAGCGAAGCGATCTATTCCCAGTTCGCTCTCTTTGGCGTCGCGCCGATCATTGTGGTCAACGTTCTCGATCCTGCGAAGCACAAGAAGACGGCGACGGCAAAGACGGTGACGCTTGACTCGAAGACCGGCTCTGCAACGATTGCAGAGACCGGCATCATCCTGTCGACCCTCAAGCTTTCTCAAGACGTGACGACCTATCAGGAAGGAACTGATTTCGTAGCGACTTTCAATGACGCGGGGCATCTTGTCATCACGTCGAAGAAGGATGAGGACAGCTTCAAGGTGCCGGTCGGCGCATCGCTGACGTTTGCGGCTGAAAAGCTCGATCCGTCTGCTGTGACGAAGTCTGAAATCATCGGCGGCGTTTCCGTTGACGGTGCAAAGAGCGGCCTTGAACTTGTTGGCGAGTGCTTCCCGCGCTTCCGCCTTGTCCCTGGTCAGATCGTTGCTCCGAAGTATTCGAGCGATCTAGAGGTGGCGGCGGTGATGGCGGCCAAGGCAGTCAATATCAACGAACACTTCCGTGCGATTGCTCTGATTGACGTGCCGACCGACACCGTTGATTCCTATTCGAAGGTCGCTGAATGGAAGAACAACAATAACATCGTGGACGAAGCGCAGGTCACTTGTTGGCCGATGCTTGCCCTTTCCGGCACGGCGTTCCACATGAGTACTCAGCTCATGGGCCTTATCGGCAAGGTGGACGGTGACAACGACAGTACGCCGTATGTTAGCCCGTCCAATAAGAACTTCCAGATGACTTCAACGGTCCTTGAGAACGGAAAGGAAGTCTGGCTCGGACCTGAAAACGGTGCTTATCTGAACGGCCAGGGCGTCGTGACGGCGCTCAACTTCATCGGCGGCTGGGTGTGTTGGGGCAACCGCATGGCTTGCTACCCGGGCAACACGGACGTGAAGGACTCCTTCATTCCTGTGCGTCGAATGTTCAACTGGATCGGCAACACGCTTGTTCAGACTTTCTGGCAGCGCGTTGATGCGCCTTTGAACCGTCGACAGGTCGACACGATTGTTGACAGCGCGAATATCTGGCTCAACGGCCTCGCTGCTCGCCAGTACATCCTCGGCGGTCGTGTGGAGTTCCTTGAGAGCGAAAACCCGACGACGGATCTGATGGACGGCATTGCTCGCTTCCACGTGTACGTAACGCCGCCGTCTCCGAATAAAGAGATTCAGTTCGTCCTTGAATACGACGCGAGCTATCTCTCGACGCTGTTTGAATAAAAGGAGGCTTGAATTATGGCAACTGGAAACAAGGTGCCCGAGCGCCTGATTAACTTCCGCGTTTACAACGACGGAAACGACTTGCTCGGCGTCGCGAATGTGGACCTCCCGTCCATTGAGGCGATGAGTGACACGGTCAGCGGAGCCGGCATTGCTGGCGAAGTTGAGAGCCCGATTCTCGGCCACTTCGGTTCGATGACTGCGACCTTCACTTGGCGCACCATCACGCCCGAACTTGCAAAGCTTGCGACTCAAAAGGCGCATGCGCTTGACTTGCGCGGATCGCAGCAGGTTTACGACGCTGCGCTTGGCGAATATTCGTCTGTGCCCGTTCGTGTGTCTCTGCGTGCAACGCCGAAGAGCGTCTCGCTCGGTTCGTTTGAGGTCGGTTCTACGACGGACAGCGAAACCGAGTTCGAGGTGATTTACATGAAGGTCCTTGTGAATGGCAAGGAACTCATCGAAATCGACAAGTACAACTTCATCGCAAAGTTTGACGGTGAAGACAAGCTCGCCAGCGTTCGAAAGGACCTGGGCTTGGCGTAAAGCACTACGCCGGGGGCGGCATGAGTCGTGCCCCGGCAAACCCAAAACAAAGGAGTGAAAAACATGAAGTACATCCTCTCTAAGGAATATGAGTTTGAAGGCCAGAAGTACACGGAGATCGAACTGAACCTTGATGTCCTTACTGGCAAGGATGTGTCTGCGGTGAAGCGCGAATGGGCGCGTGCGGGGAATATTTCTCCGTTGGTTGCCGTGGACACTGACTTCTGCGTGTACCTTGCTGCGAAGGCCGCGAAGCTTCCGATTGAGTTCATGGAAAACCTTCCCGCCAAGGACTACTGCGCAATCGGGCAGGAGGTCAGCAATTTTTTGTTGGGGTGATCGGCTTTGCAGAACGGTCTGATCCTGACGACGAGGTCAAGTCGGCGGCGGTATCCATCGCACGCGTCATGAAAGGCGGTGCGCTTGAGTGGATGCAAGAGCCATTGATTGAGCTCGCATCATGGAACAGAACGATAACAAAGCAGCTAGAAGCCGAAGCGAAGGCAAATAAACGAAAGTGAGTTGCTTATTCTGGGACTTCTGTCCCTTTCAACGGTATGCTGTGAGTACTGAAGGAGGGGATTGGATGTTTATGCGTTTACTGAACGGCGCTGTTGAAGGCGTTATGACGGTTTTGGGTGTGTTGCTATGGGTCGTGATTCTTTTCGGCCTGTACATCCTGATTTTCTAACGCATCCCAAATTTGAAAAGATGGAGCTCGCTTTTGGCGGGCTTTTTTCTTTTGTACGGAAAGCTCGCTTCGGCGGGCTTTGTTTTTGAAAGGAGGTGACCTCATGTCGAAGGTTTACGACATCGCCTTCAAGATCGCGGGGAAGCTTTCCGGAGACTTCGCGAGCACCTTCAAGAAAGGGCAAGAGACCGTCGCCCGCATGGGTGATTCACTCGCTACGCTGAACGCGAAAGCCGCAAAGATGGACGGTCTCGTAAAGGCACGCAAGGCTGTTGGCGAAAGTTCACGAGAGTACATCCGTGCGAAAGAAAAGGTCGCTGCACTCGGGAGAGCAATGAGTGCGACCAAGGAGCCGTCCGCTCAGATGGTCTCAGAGTTCAACAAGGCGAAAGCCGCCCTTGAAAAGTCGAAGAAGGCTCTTGATACGAATCGAACTTCTCTGCGCGAACTCGACGGGCAGATGGGGACAACCGGTACGCACCTGAGGACACTTATCGACCGACAAAATGCACTCGCGCAGTCGGCCGACAGGGCTAGAGCGGCACAACAGAAGCTCGCGAAGATCAACGAGCGCCTTGGAAAGGCCAGTGATGCTCAAGGGAAGATGAGCGAAATGAGGTCTTCAAGCGCGGGCACTCTGATGGGCGTTGGTGCTACGGTTGCCGCAACCGCAGGCGCTCCGGTCAAGCAGGCGATGAGCTTTGAAGACCAACAGGCCGAGCTTCGTAAGTTCTCTGACGACTACAAGCAAGTCTTTTCTGGCATCCAGAAGCTCTCGCTACAGTACGCGAAGAGCACTGAAGACATGACGGCAATGGCCGCGAACGCCTTCCAATCCGGCATCGCAAAGACGGCTGACGAAGCCTTGAAACTCGTCGAAATTCAGAACCAGATGGCGATTGCTTTCGACATGACTGGTGATGAGGTCGGTGCTGCATACGCAGACATTCAGTCGAAGATGGGCATCAACATCGAGCAGAGCAAGGCGATGTTCGACATCGTCAACCAGATCGGCAATACCACGTCGGCTTCCGCGAAGGACGTCGTCGAGGTGCTTGCTCGATCCGGTGGTGCTCTGAAGGGCTTGACCGCGATGAACGAGAAGCAGATTGCTGCATTGGCCGGGTCTTTCCGATCCGCGTCTGTGTCGTCAGAAGTCGCTTCGACCTCGATGATGTCATTCATCAACGCTTTGTCGTCCGGTGAAGGCGCCACGAAGGGACAGAAGAAAGCCATGGAAGAGCTCGGCATCGACGCAGGCAAGATGGCGCACATGATGACGTCGAACTCTGAAAACGCTCAAAAGGCGATTCAGGACGTTTTCAAGCGCATCAACGGCTTGCGAGAAGACCAGAAGTCCTCGATCATTGGCGCTCTATTCGGTAACGAAGCGGGCGTGAAGTCTGCGGTGGCAACGCTTGCCAAGCAGGGCGACCTGCTTGCAGGAAACTTTGCGATGATTTCCGATCCGGCTCAGTATGCCGGTTCGATGCTGAAGGAATTCCAGTCCAGGGCTGACACGACCTCGAATTCCCTGCAGATTGCAGGTAACGCGGTCAAGCTAGTCGCCGGCGGGATCGGGACGGCTCTTCTTCCAGCTGTTCGAAAGTCGGCGGAAGCCTTCGTGAAAAATAGCGAGGGCGTCATCAAGTGGGTGAGTGAAAATCAGTCGCTAATTCTGACGGCCATGAAGGTCGGTGGCGCGATCCTCGGCTCTGTGGCTGCCTTTCATGCGTTACGCCTTGTCTTCGCGCTTTTGGCGAGCCCCGTCATCTCAATGTACAAGGGCTTCCTGAACATCCAGAAGGCAATCACGCTGATGAGGAACAGCACCGTTCTTGCGACGGTCGCGTCAAAGGCTCAGGCCTTTGCGATGGGGGCTTGGAAAATTGCTGTGACGGCTGCGACGGCAACGGCGAAGCTGATGCGGACAGCGATGCTCCTGCTGACCGGAGCCATGAGAGCGAATCCGGTAGGCGTCGTCATTACGGCTTTCACGTTGCTCGTTGGCGCAGGGCTTGCGGTCTACAAAAACTGGGACACGATCAAGGCGAAGGCTGTCGAGCTGTGGAATTCGTTCTCCTCGAACTTCCCGAATATCGCTTCGGTCGTGAAGGCAAACTTTGCGATTGTCGCTGGTGTCGCCAAAAACGTCTGGGGCGTCTTCTCGAACCTGATCGGCTTCGTGAAAAACGTCTTTACCGGACAGTGGTCTGCGGCCTGGGAGAACGTTAAGGGTATTTTCTCGAATGCTTTTCAGGCGCTTGAGGGTATTGCAAAAGCTCCGATCAACGGCGTCATCAATCTGGTGAACGGGGCAATCGGCGCGATCAACGGCATTTCGGTTGATATTCCGGAGTGGGTCCCGAAGTTCGGAGGTCAGACCTTCGGCGTCAACCTGCCGAAGATTCCGCAACTTGCTGAAGGCGGCATCGCTACGAGCTCCACGCTTGCAACCATCGGCGAAGGCGGAGAGCCAGAGGCGGTTATTCCGCTCTCGAAGCTCTCGTCAATGCTGGGCTCTGGGGTCGGCATGGGCGGCGGCATCACCGTCAATTTCGCTCCTGTCATCAACGTTTCAGGCGGCTCTGGCGACGCTTATGAAGGCGTGAAGCGCGGCCTTGATGAAGGTCGCCGACAGCTTGAAAAGGACCTGCGCCGTCTTTGGGCGGATCAGCAGCGTCTATCTTTTGCTTAAAGGAGGCGGCAACGTGAAAACGTATGAGACCCGCGCGATGGACACCTGGGACATCATCGCCAAACGAGTCTATGGCTCCGAAGCGTTGATGGATCAGTTGATCCGCGCAAACCTACAGCACCGGAAGACGGCGTTCTTCAGTGCGGGCGTCGTGCTCAATGTGCCGGACATTGACACTGACTCGATGGAGTTTGCTGAGAACCTGCCGCCTTGGAAACGTCAGGAGGGGACGCGATGAGCGGACCTATCCAGACCTATTTGAGGCTCCTCTTCACCGAAGCCAGCAAGTCGGTGTCGGAGGACATTCTGCCGGATCTGCTCTCTTTCACGTACGACGACAAAGAGACAAATGAGGCTGACGAAATCAGCATCACTTTGAAGGACCCGACGGGAAAGTGGGCGAGCAAGTGGAAGCCGGACGGCGGTGAAGTCGTCCGAGCTTACATCGCATCCGGGACGGTTGATGGGAAGAAAGGGCGCGAGCTTTTCTGCGGAAAGTTCTTCGTCGATTCGCTCCGCACCAGTGGCTCGCCTCGTGTCTTCGAGATGCGCGCAGTGTCGATCCCGATGAACACGCCGATCCGACGCAAGATGATCACGAAGGCTTGGGAGAAAAAGACGCTCAAGGGCATCGCTCAGGAGATCGCGGCGGCCGCGAAAGTCAAGCTCCTCTTTGATTCTAAGGAGAACCCGAGCTACGACCGACAAGATCAGAAGGCTGAAAGCAACTTGAAGTTCCTCTCGCGCCTATGTGAAGACGCCGGGCTTTCGATCAAGGTGACAGATTCGCAGATCGTGATCTTCGACCAGGCGTCATACGAGAAGAAAAAGCCCGTCAAAACGCTCACGCTTGGCGTTTCGGACATTCTCTCGTGGGACTTCGAGTCGCAACAGTCTGAGACGTACAAGAGCTGCACGATCTCGTACAGAAACCCGAAGGAAAAGAAAAAATCCTCGGCTGGCGGCTACACGTCGGACGAGTACGACATCGATGCTGTGCCTGGCAAAAAGAACCCGGCCGTCATGACCTACACCTATGTAGATCCTGACGTCGAGGACAACGGGCAGGAATACCAGATCAAGAAGCGTGCGACATCAATCAACGAGGCGATGCGAATCGCGAAGGCCACGCTGCGCAAGCTCAATCTTCGGAAGATGACAGGCAGCCTTTCTCTTGTCGGTGACACGTCCCTTGTGGCGGGTGTCGTCATCAAGCTCAAGGGATTCGGAAGTTTCGACGGCGGTTTCATAATCGAGAGCGCTTCGCACAGCGTCAGCACTAGCGGCTACGTGACGAGCCTTTCGGTTCGCCGCGTCAACAACAACTACTGAGGAGGTGCGGCATGAACCTATTTGACATGCCAGAGGGGGTGCCGAGCCTCATCAAGATTGGTGAAATCTCGAGCATCGACCCTGCGAAATGCACAGCCCGCGTGGTCTTCGACGACGAGGATAGCATCGTGAGCTTCGACCTCCCCGTTCTTCAGCGCAACTCGCTCAAGAATCACGACTACGCCATGCCCGACGTCGGCGAGGACGCCATCGTGCTCTTCTTCGGCGAGGGGCAGGAAGACGGCGTCATTCTCGGTTCGATCTACGCGGGAGAGGTGACGCCTCCGGAATCGACGGAAAACCGCCGCACGGTAGTTTTCGACGACGACACGCGCGTTTGCTACGACCGAGCGGAGCACAAGCTCACCGTCACGATTGAAGGCACGGAGGTTGTGTTCAATAGACAGGATGGCTCTATCACGGTGCCGAATGCGGTGACGATCAATTGCACGACCGCGACGGTCAACGCCTCGTCGGGCATAACGCTTGACACGCCGAAGACGGACGTTACCGGTGTTCTGAATGTCGCCGGTCTCATCACCGGAAAGGGCGGACTCGCCGTCAGCGGAGGTGGAGGTGCTGCGGTGACGGTCACAGGGAACATGAAGCTGCAGGGCCAGATCGAAGCTTCGAGCGACGTGACGGCGGGCGGCATCAGCCTCATGAAGCACAAACATCAAGAACAAGGCGACGGCGCTCCGACGAGTCCGCCGCTGTAAGGAGGCGAGGAGAAAATGGGCCTGGGATTTTCGGCAGTTGGTCTTTTCGGCAAACTGCCTTTTCTCTGCAGTAGTGCAGTGACATTCACCTTCAAGGACCTGTCAGTTTCACGCTCGGTTCGATGGGCGACGCACGAAGTGATAGGCAAGAAACCCGTTCTTGAATACATCGGTCCAGGACTCACAGAGGTCAGCTTCAACATTCAGCTGAACTCGATGCTCGGGACCCCGCCTTTGGCAGCGCTCATTCAGCTCAAGAAAATGCTCGAGAAGAAACAGGCTGAGCGTTTGCTCATCGGTCCAGATTATCTCGGAAAGTTCGTAATCGAATCAATCGGTGAAGAGCGCAAGTATCACAACAACCTTGGCATCTGCGTCTCTGCAGAGGTCAGCATCACCTTGAAGGAGGCGGCGTAAATGGCTCAATACACAGTAACGCTGTCCGGTCAAGTCGACTTCGCGCCGTCTGACGAGGTGCGAGAGATTCTGCAGAACGTGAGGACGATCCTCAGCACGCGAAAAGGCTCCGTGCCATTGGATCGAGACTTTGGCCTGACGTGGGCGCACGTAGATAAGCCCCTGCCGGTCGCCAAGATGCTGATGCGGTCTGAGGTGATCGACGTGATTGAAGAGTGCGAGCCAAGGGCAACGGTCGTTTCTGTCGACTTTGACGAGGACACTGCGAGCGCAATGGACGGCATTTTGAAACCGCGCGTTGTTGTGCAAATCGGAGAGGAGGAATAAGACATGGCTGAAACAATTCCCCGTTGGCACTTGCCGGCGGTTGAATTTCTTGAGACGGACGCCGAGACCATCAAGGCCGAGATTATCACTGGGTACGAACAAGCAAGTGGGCGAACCCTCGCGGCGGGCGACCCCGTGCGGCTCTACCTTTTGAGTCTGGCTTCCGTCATCATTCAGCAACGCACGGCCATCAATCAGGCAGGGCAGCAGAACTTGCTGTCCTACGCGCAAGGTGGCTACCTCGACGCGCTCGGAACGCTCTTGAGCGTGCAGCGCCTCGCGGAAAGCAAAGCCGTCACGACGCTGAAGTTCACGCTCTCGCAAGCTTTGGCGACGGTCTACACGATCCCTGCGGGGACCGAGGTGACGAACGGTGCCGTGACCTTTGCGACGGACAAAGACCTAGACATCCCGAAGGGCGAACTTTCGGGGAGCGTGACAGCGTCTTGCACCGTACCCGGGGAGGTCGGGAACGACTACCTTGCGGGGCAGGTGACCACCATCGTGAAGCCGATGACCTTCGTCGCGAAGGCAGAGAACACGACCATCACGACAGGTGGCTCCGCGGCGGAGAGCGACGAGTCCCTTGCCGAGCGAATCAGGCTCGCCCCGAACGGCTTTTCTGTCGCGGGCCCCGAAAAGGCGTACGTCTATCACGCAAAGAGCGTCTCGAGCTCGATCATCGACGTGTCGGTGACTTCTCCGACGCCTGGTGAGGTCGATGTCTACGTGCTTCTTGCGGGTGGTGAGTTGCCTTCGCAGGAAACGCTTGAGCAAATCGCCGAGCACTTGAGCGATGAGACGATTCGTCCGCTGACGGACTTCGTCCAGGTGATGGCACCGAAAGCCGTGAATTACGAGCTTGAGCTTCACTATTGGATCAGCCGCGAGGACAGCTCGCGCGCCGAGCAAATCAAAGACGAAGTTGCGGCGGCGGTCGAAAAATATCGTCTCTGGCAGCAGAGCAAGATCGGCCGAGACATCCTGCCAGCGAAGCTCATTCAGTACGTCATGCAGGCGGGAGCTTCGCGCATCGACAACCCGACGATGAAGCCAGTTGACTTCCAGAAGCTAGAAAGCGACCAGGTCGCGCAATGTACGAGTGTGAAGATCGTTTACGAGGGCTACAAGGATGAGTAAGGGTCTCGCGGAGGTAAGGCTGAGCGACTTGCTTCCGGACTCTATCGCTCAAGACGACAACGTCAAGCACAGCGCGACAGCGCTCGACAAGCAGTTGCTCGACATGACGGCGGCGGTTGATCTTCCGTCGATTTACGTCAGCATTGACAAGCTCACGAGCACGCAGCTCGACCACGTCGCCTATGGGTGGGATGCGAGCGTCTGGCGCGATTCCTGGCCCGTTGCTTTGAAGCGTAGCGTCCTGAAAAACGTTGTGAGGGAAAAGCGAAAGAAAGGGACGCTTCGTGCTGTCAAGGATGCCGTTTCTTCGATTGGATCGGCTGCAACCATCCAAGAGTGGTGGCAGCAAGAGCCAAAGGGAACGCCTCACACTTTCGAGATTCAGGCGACTCTCGGAAACATCGACGGCACGCTTGATGCCGAAATGCAGGAGGACCTTTTTGCGCTCATCGACGACGCGAAGCCGGTCCGATCGCACTACACCTTCGTGCTTGTGAGACAGCTCCAGGGCGGCATGGGGGTTGACGGTTATCTGCGCCCGGTGGCCTATTCGCGAATCCGAAGCGAAGAGGTAGTGAACAAGGACATCGCGGTGTCCGCAGGCTTCATTGTTGGCGCACGGCCTATCGCGATGCGCTCGCTTGTCGGGCTCGCAAAATAAGGAGGGATTCCTATGGACATCGTTTTGACGACGGCAGGTATTCAGGCCGTCATCAATGCACAAGAGACCGGGACCAACGCCGTCACAATTTCTGAAATCGGTGTCGGCACCGGCAAATACACAGCAAACAAGGAGCAGACACAGCTACAAGCTCAAGTCAAGCGCATGCCGATCCTCGAAGGTGGGCAAGCAGGTGACAACGCGATTCACGTCGCGTGCAAGGATGACGGCCCGGGCTCGTATGAAGTGTGCGAGTTCGGGCTTTTCCTTTCTGATGGGACGCTTTTTGCGGTCTATTCGCAGAGCACGCCGATCATTGCAAAGCAGGAGTCAAGCAATCTGCTCCTTGCCATCGACATGAAGCTCGAAGGCGTCAGCGCCGGGAACATCACTTTCGGCGACGTCTCTTTCTCTTTCACGGCCGCAACACGTGAAAACGCAGGAATCGTTGAGCTTGCTACTGACGAAGAAACGCAGGCAGGGACCGATACGCAGCGAGCTGTGACGCCCGCCGGTCTGAAGAGCTTGACTTCTACGGAAAAGCGTGCGGGGCTCATCCGCACAGCATCGGAAGCCGAAGCCAAGGCAGGAACTGAAGGCGCTGCGGCTCTCACGCCGGCAAGTCTGAAAGGCGCGGCTGCTTCCGAAGCGGAAACGATCGAAGGGAAGTCCGGGGCGCTCTATGTGACGCCTCTCGGCCTTCGAGGCTTGAAAGCTACGACAGGGCGAAACGGGCTAGTCGAACTGGCGACCGAGGCAGAGGCAAAAGCGGGGACGGACAAAGAACGCGCCGTTACCCCTGCGAGCTTAAAGACCGTCGTCGATGAGGCGACCCCGGACGCAAGCGAAGCCGCCAAGGGGATGATTCAGATCGCCTCTACGGTTGAAGCTACAGCCGGAACAGACGCTCTGAAGGCAATGACGCCCGCAACTGGAAAGGCTGCGCTTGATGCGCGAATTGCAACGGTAGATGAGGCGAAGGTGGGAACATCGACGACGAAGCTCATCACGCCTGCAACGCTGAAAGCCGTTGTGGATGCAGCGGTTGCGGCGGCTCTTGCGAAACAGGGAGGTGCCGAATAATGGCCAACACAATTTTGATTACTGACGCCGGACTTGCGGAGGTCGTTGCGGCCGAACAGGGAGGCTTCGCGCCCGTTGTAATTACTGAGGTGGGCTACGGCACGGGGCAATACACGCCAACGAACGACCAGACGGCCTTGAAGGAAGAGTTCAAGCGCCTGACGACCATTGCGGGCGGTGCGGTTGGAGACAACGTCATCCACCTTGCGGCTCGTGATGATTCGGCCGAGGCCTACACGGTCTACGAGGTCGGTCTCTATACGGCGAGCGGAACCCTTTTCGCGGTTTGCTCGCAGACGGTTCCGATCATCCAGAAGGCCTCGCAGTCGCAGGCTTTGCTTGCGATCGATCTCGCCGTGACGGACTTCTCTGCGGACTCTGTCGCTTTCGGCGATACGAACTTTCTGAACCCGCCCGCGACGACGACCACTCTCGGCGTTGTCGAGCTTGCGACGGATGAAGAAACGATCTCGGGGACAGATGGAACGCGTTCTGTCACGCCGAAGAGCCTCAGCGCCCGAACATCGACGGAAAGCCGCACCGGTTTGATCCGCATCGCGGTGCCTGCGGAAGTGCTTGCTGGCAAGGACAACACGAAGGCTGTGACTCCATTTGGTTTGCTGTCTGCCTTTTTGAAGAATCACGGCGACAGCGGATTCCAGAAGCTGCCGAACGGTCTCATCGTTCAGTGGGGTAAGGCTTCGATTGCGGCCGATGGTTCGACCGTTGTTGCCTTCCCTGTTGCTTTCCCGACGAGCGCCGTTTTCGCGAACGCGACGCCTACTGGTGAGGTTGCTGCGGACTTCGTTGCCACTGGCTTGACGAAGGGGAACGCGACCTTCAAGCACAACGCAAACGGCAAAGTCCAGGCGCTTTGGATGGCGCTCGGATTCTGAAAGGAGAGGACAGGATGGCTTACTACTACAGCGCGTCTCAACGCGCTTTTTACTGCACGGAGATCGTGTCTGTGGACGTTATGCCCGCCGACAAGGTGGCAGTAACTGACGAGGCATACAAGAGCCTCATGGCCGCCCAAAATGCGGGGAAATTGATTCGACCAGGTGCGGGCGGAGTTCCTGAAGCCGTCGACCAGACGGGAGCTTCTGCAACGGGCATCGTCCACGAGCTGACGCCAGCAACTGCCGAAAAGCTCGGCCACATCAAGATCGGCAAGAACGTCGACGTTGAGTCTGACGGGACGATCTCGGTCAATCTCTCGAAGGACGTTGGCGATCAAAGGGACCGCGCCCCTGAAAAGCCCGACTACGGTCTGAGTTGAGGGAGGTGGAAACATGGCAGCGGTCAAAAATTTCACGCTCGATCAAGGCTCCGATAAGACTGTGTCCTTCGTCCTGAGCGACAAGAACGGTCCGCTTGACCTGACAGGGTATTCAGCCGCCATGCAACTGCGCAGGTATGCATTCAGCGAAGAGGCGATTGACACGCTGACGACGTGCAATGGCCGTCTTCAGCTCGATGAGGCGGCGGGGAAGGTCACGGCGAAATTCAATCATGAAAACACAGAAGGTTACCCGGGTGACACGGTGCTGTACGACTTGGAACTGCAGTCTCCGGACGGCGAAATCACGCGTGTCGTTGAGGGAAAAATCAAGGTCTCACCGGAGGTGACTCGTGTTAAATGCGCGCGCAAGGCGTGAGCTCGCAATTACTGCGCAAATCACGTCAGAAGAAGAAATTCAAGTCGATGCTCAATGTCAGGACATCGTTCCCAAGGTCGTGACCGTTGAGGTCCCGGGCATTCAGGGGCCGCCGGGGAAGGATGGTGCGCCAGGAAAGGACGGAGAGGACGGTCAAGATGGCACCTCTTTCGTCGAACGCATCGACAACTCTTTCATTGACAATCTTTTTTAATCGTAAAGGGAGTGAGAAAAATGAGTGCTTTGAATGCTTTTTTGGACAAGCAAGGTTTGACTCATTACGACAGCAAATTGAAGACGGTCGTTGCGGGACAGATGACGATCGAAGGGCGCACGATCACGCTGAAGAGTGTCTCTGGTGCAACTCTCGCAACGGTGACGATGCCGCAGGCGATCTATGAGCTTGCAACGGCTCAGAAAGACGGTCTGATGAGCATGGGCGACTTCGCCAAGTTGCAGGGTATTGCGGCTCAGGCGACGAAGGTCGAAAACTCTGAAACGAACGGGAACATCCAGATCAATGACGTGGAGACGCCTGTTTATGTTCACCCGACTGTGACGGCCGGTGCCCTCGGAGCGGGGCTTTACAAGATCACGACTGATGGTAACGGGCATGTCACGCTCGGGACGAAGGTCGTCAAGGGCGACATTACGGCTCTTGGCATTCCCGCGCAGGACACGACGTATGGTCCGGCCACGGCTGATGCGGCGGGTCTGATGTCTGCTGCCGACTTTACAAAGCTACAAGGAGTCGCTGTGGGCGCACAAGTGAACGTTATCGAAAAGGTGAGCGTCAACGGCGGCGCTCTGCCGGTCAGTTCGAAGGGCGTCAATATTGATCTCACGCCGTACGCGCTGAAAACGGACATCGCGAGCGCCGTGAATTACAAGGGTTCCGTCGAAAACTATGCGGCGTTGCCGACCAAGGATGTGAAGGCAGGCGATATGTACAACGTCGAGACTGCCGATCCTGCTCATCAGATCGACGCCGGGATGAATGTCGTTTGGAATGGCGCGAGTTGGGACCCGATGGCTCCGATGATCACGATGACTGGCATTACGAACGAAGAGATCGACGCCCTCTTTGTATAAGGGGGCGTTCCGATGGCTAACTCTTTTCTTGATTTGATAGGGCTGGCTCACTTCAAAGAGAAGCAGAGTCAGCAAATTAGCAAAGAGTTCGCAAAGAAGTCCGAGGTCGTCACAAAGGCTGAGGCCTCGGACTTCGCGAAACACAAGACGTGCAGTGCGATTCGAGATCGCTCTACGTCAAAGCCTGACTACGGGCTGAATACAAAGGAGGGGGCTGAATAATGGCTCTGAAAGAACAAGACATCGTCTTTACGACGACGGATGAGGCAGGCAACACCGTCATCCAGATGCCGATTACTCGTGTCGAAAATGTCGAAGACGCCGTGCGTACTGTGAACAAAAAGAAGCCTGATGGCGATGGCGACATCCAGATCGATGTCGACATGAGTCATCTAGCGACCAAAGATGAACTCACGAAGGGCTTGGCGAATAAGCGAGATCACACGATCCAGATCGCTAACGCCGACCTGAACACGCTACTTGAGGACAAAACATGGGCCTGCAGTGGGACGCTGAAAAACACGCCGATCGCTTGTACGTTCTGCATTGTGCAGGCCTACGACACGGGGGCACCCATCAGCGGGAACATCGTGCAGGTCTGCTACGTCCCGAACCTAACCGACAACACGGTCCGCACCTTCTGGCGCAACTGCAATAATGGGGTGACCTTCGGGAAGTGGAGCGAGTCTGGCGCGGTGAAGACGGTGAATAGCATCGCGCCTGATGCTTCTGGCGAAGTGACGCTCCCGAACGCGACGACTAGCAAGGCCGGTCTTGTGCGCCTTGCTGCTGAAGAAGACGTTTTGAACGAAGCTCCCCAGACGGCGGTTTGCACTCAGCTGATCTACGAAATCAATGAGTTCAGACGAAAGTCAACGGCGTACCAGGTCGGCGACAAGGTGGACTGTGCTTTCCAATACGAGCGCTTCCTTGAATGCACGAAGGCAGGGACAACGAGTGCGGACCTGCTCGACACGCGTAGCGTCACGCACGGGCAGGTCATCGCGGACGGCACGGTTGAATGGACCGTGCGTACCCATGTTCGAAGCGTGAATGGTAACGTTGCCGGCGCGGACGGTAATGTTCTGGTTGACGTTGGGGTGAAGACGGTAAACGGGAAGGGACCAGACGGCTCTGGGAACGTGGCCATCGCCTCGGGCGACGCTATGAACGATGAGATCCTCGCGGCGGCGGACAAGGCGATTAGTGATGCACTGACAGAAACGGGCGGTACGACTACTGCTGATCTGCTGTCTGCTGTGTCGAGGGTTGAAGCTGGTCTTGCAGAGAAGCTACCTTCGTCTACTACGCACATCGTTAAGTCGTGGGCTAACGGCGACTCGTGGTATCGCAAATACTCGGACGGGTGGATTGAGCAAGGTGGGCGAGCGTATTTAACTACTAAACAAAAAAAAGCGGTCACATTTCCTAACGCGTTTGGCGACAACAAATACTGCATATCCTTCACGGTCGAGCGTGACACATCAACGTCTAGCGAATACACAGACGATACGACTGTGATGCTGTCTAGCCCATCGACAACTTCCTTTACCGCATATATGTTTGACGCTGGCAATAATTCGTATAGTACCTATGTCCGTTGGTTCGCCTGCGGATATTGAGAAGGAGGGTAACGAATGAACCAAGAATTTATTTACAAGTTGGCAGAAAAACTTCAAAAGGTCGGCACGATCCACGCTATTGGCGAGACGTGGATCAGTTTCGATTCCTCTATCCCTGCTGGCGGCGTTCCGTTTTGTGGGCAGCTCGTTAGCCGGGCTGCGTGGGCTGACTTGTTCGCTTGGGCAACGGCGCAAGGGAAGGTTAAGACCGAAACCGAGTGGCAAGCTCATGCATCTGCCAACGGCGGCAATTGTCCGTACTATTCGAGCGGTGACGGCTCAACGAACTTTCGTATGCCGAAGATTGTCGGCTACATGAAAGGCACCAACAGCGTTTCTGAGGCGGGAACTTATAGTGCAGAGGGGTTGCCGAACATTGAGGGTCAATTGGGGCTGTATGGCACGGAAAAGGCATATTGCTCCGCGGCGGGCGCATTTTCTAAAAACGCCAGAGCGATGTCCTACGGCAGTGGCCACTCCGCCGGCGATGGTCTTATCGCGGACTTTTCTGCTGAAAACTCCAACCCAATCTACGGCAACAGCGAACACGTAACGCCAGAGACCTACAACGTCATCGTAGGCGTTTACGCTGTCGGCATCGTGACGCGTACTGGCAGCACCGATTTAGATGCCGTCTTGACCGGAATTGCTCAGGCTGAAGAAACGGCGAACAACGTAAGCAACGAACTCGCGAATAACTTGGGCAACCTCGCTAAGTTGCAGAGTTTCTTTAACGGCACGGTCGCGAAAACGCTGCTCGCGGGCGGAACTGCAAAATCTGATTGGATCGGAACTGGTGCGATTACGCTCTCTGAATCGTGGAAGAACTTTGACGCTTTGCTGGCTTTCATGACAAGCGACTCTTCAACTGGTCACATGAATGTTGATGTAATTTGGAAATGGCAATTAGAATGGTTGCTTGAAATGTGCACATCTTCGTCAAAGAATTACTTCACTCCGTGGCTAACGCTAGCAAGTAATCGTTTCAGTTTCAAGGTTTCACAAACAACGGAGATTGTTCTTGCATCCCCTGATGAGGACTCTGGCATTCAAGCCATCTACGGTTTGAAACTACAGGGCACAGGCGTGACAAACGCTAGCGCCATCGATGTCTCTCATGTTCAGTCCCGCCTTGCGGGCATGCTCACCGATGACAACCATCTGATTCTTCCGAGTGGTTTGGAGGTCTGGTAATGGCTATAGTTGACTATCTTTACTACCGAGACGGATCGAACACAGGAAAGATCGCGCTCTTCGATAGTGCTGATGTTTTAAATGGTAATACGGTACCGATTCGGAAGAATGGAAAGACGCTCTATGCCTGTTACGGCGAGGTTGGAGATGGTCGCGCTTCGCCGCTTAACTGCAAGGTCAACGGAGAAGCGAAGCGCGTCCTTATTTCGCCGCTTGTCGATGGGTCTGTTAGCGTCGGCTCGCTTGGCACTTCTTCGTCATCTAATACAACCGTAGGGCAATACGCATTTACCGCACCAGAATGGGCGGAGGTTGTCAAAATCGTCGGTACAACCTATGACGGCTGCTCCGACGAATCCAGGGACTACGGCTATTTTGGGAAGGTGAAATCGACGTTATGGACACCGACGACATCAACGAGCGGCATCTGGACGAGCGGCAACAGTACGACGACGGTCTACGTATCGGTGACGAGTGGAAAGTCCTACACTCTATACGGGCGATGGGTCAAAAACGTGACAATAAGTTGGGGCATGGGGATCAACGAACAGAACGCCAACTTCTCGTGGGATTAAAGGGGGAGCACAAAATGACTTATTCAATTGGACAGGTTTTCACAAAAACTTATCCGCCGGAAGCGGCTCAATGGTGCAACGCAAACAACGCCTACATCAATGAGATCGAAAATCAGAACGGCGTGCGTCGATTTCAGATCGTCGCTGTGCCTGAGCCGACGGACGATGAAGTCGCGGCGCAAGTGCGCGGGGAGCGAGACGCCAAGATCGCCGCGACGGACTTCCTCGCCATGTCTGACTATCCTCTCTGCGAGGAAGATCGCGCCGTCGTCACGGCCTATCGTCAGGCGCTCCGCGACGTTCCTACGCAGGAAGGTTTCCCGCGTGAAGTGGTGTGGCCGGAGATTCCCGCTGTGTTCAATAGAACGCAAGGATAAGACAAACGCCCGGTGAACATCACCGGGCGTTTGTCTTATTTTGAGGAAGCTCTTCAAAAGTACCCTTTAACAAGGAGGTGAACGGTTATTTGTCTTGTGTTACAGTTAAAAGTCCTTGTGAGCCGAAATTGAAGCGGGGTTTTGAAGAGCTTCCTTGAGACTCTATTTTTGGAAGTGCTCAATAAAAATAGTAGTCTTTTTTACTCGAAAAAATCTGTTTTAAATGATTCGTTGTTGGTGCGTCTCGGTATCCTTTTTCGGAAATAGCACTCAAGAATTGTGTTCGGTAGGCACGAAAGAAGAAGTCGTCTTCTATCGCTAAATCTGATCGGGAATTCAAATTTCTTGAAGGCAACTTTACGAATTTTATGACTCATTATTGATTGTTTGAGTTTATTGTTGGTGGCAAAACTATTCTTCAACTCAGCATAAGCGGTTTCGATGAAACGGTATTGAATACCTTTTCGTGCGGATTCGGAGTATTTTTCTGTGATTTCTAATACTTGAGAGAATGTATCAAAGTCTTGAAGGACCTTATTGCTGTGAGATAAAGATGACTTTCGCAACCTGTAATGAAATTGTGCTTCAGGCACAAGGACAGCTTTGTTTAGAGTTGGTATTACATTGAAAATCAACCAATCTTGATCTTCGGCTGTTTTGAAATTTTCATTAAACCTAGCGTGTTTGACTAGGTTATAACGGAAGAGTTTGTTGCCCAGGAAACGATAGGAAACGGATGTGTTGATCCAGTCGGCGAGATCAAAATATAGTTGCGCGAACTCGTCTCGATTAAGAATGTACGGAGCTAGAGGAGGTGAATGCTTGACGATACACTCTGTTTTGCTGAACTCTTTTACAGAAGACACTGCTACATCGGCGCGATGTTGTTCGAGAGCGTCGACCATCTTCCACAAATAGTCCGAAGGTAAAACATCATCACTATCAAGAAAGTACAGATACTGGAATCTTGCGTCATAGGCCTCGATTTTTGATAGCCCTGTATTTCTAGCAGAAGATATACCGCCGTTGACTTTGTGAATCACGCTGATGCGATGGTCTTTTTGTGCGTATTCGTCAAGAATTTGCCCAGAGTTATCTGGCGAACCATCGTCTACGGCAAAGATTGTGAAATTGGTATATGTCTGCGCCAAAACCGAATCAAGGGATTCGCGGAGATACGAAGCGACGTTGTAGACAGGGACGATGATTGCTACTTTTGGTTGGTTATTAACGTTTGGTTGGGGGGGGGTAACGTCTTGAAACATATTTGATATGGATGCAAAAATGGCTCACGGCTGTCGAAGCGGCCATGAGCAGGGTACGTACACATAACTTTATCACACCGCCTTCGGGCGGTTTTTTCATATGTGGAATTTGATTGTCCAGGCGCTGAAAGAGGCGCTGAAGGAGAAGGTGACTGAAATGACGAAGGAAGAAGTGAAGGAATGGCTCGACAAGCTCGGCGTCAAGGTCGAGGAAGTGACCGACGAGCTCATCGCCAAGGTGGAGGCTCAGAAGGCTCTGCTTGATGCGGAGACCCGTCGCAAGACGCGCCTCTTCTGGGGGCCGGTCGGCTTCATTGCTGGGGTGCTCTGCTCCTGGCTGTACGGAGTCCTCTTCTGAGGACAGATGCAACGAGCTGTGAGAATCGGCGCGTTGCGACTGAGGGCATGCTACTGTGTACTCATGGCCGGGGGACTGTCCCTCGGCCTTTTTTATAAGGAAAGCCATTGTTTTATTACGGCTTCATTAACGACCAGAGCATCTGCACTGGCACATACGGTTTCCCGACAGAGGTGACCATTCCTAACTACATCTACATCGGAACGACTGACGACAAGACCGTCATCGGTAAGAAGTGGACGGGCAACGGCTGGGTTGAAGTGATCTATTACTTCTACGCCCAGCTCAACGAAAAGGACCTCTGCATCGGCGTGCAGGAATATCCGACCGAGGTCGTCGACGCGAAGTTGATTCGCATTAACTCTCTCGACGAGTCTCTCATTGGCTTTTGGTACGACCGCACGGATTCGACCTTCAAGCCGGCTCCGATCCGCGTGCTTGCAGATCACTCCACCGACGTTGTGAACTATCGCAATGAAGATCGTTGGCTTTCCGACGTATTGGATGAAAAGGCGAACAGCCTCACGATCTACAGCAAGACCGAAGCGGACGCTCGCTTTGCCCTCAAGGGCGAAGGCGGCTCTGGTACGCCGGGTGCCGATGGTGCTGATGGCTTGAGTGCCTATGAGGTCGCTGTTGCGAACGGCTTCATTGGCAGCGAAGTTGAATGGCTTGCGAGTCTTATGGGTGAACCTGGCCTGCCCGGCAAGGACGGCGTTGATGGCAAGAACGGCATCGACGGCGCTCGCGGTGAGCAGGGCCTCCCGGGCAAGGATGGTCTTCCCGGTGCCGAAGGATTGCCCGGTAAAGACGGCGCTCCTGGTAAGGATGGACTTCCTGGTCGAGATGGCGAACGCGGTCCGCAGGGCTATCCTGGTGCCGATGGTCGCGACGGTACGAATGGACGCGACGGTCAGGACGGCCAGGACTTCGGCGGCTCTGTGGCGTCTGACGTGATTCGCCTCAACGGCACTCAGGCGCTCTTCAAAACGTCGTCCATGATGACGCTCGCGACGAACAGCCTTGAGACGATGATTGCCGGCTCGAAAATCTATTCGAAGACAGCCATCAGCGTTTCGTCGGACGTTCGTCTCAAGGAAGGGATTGCGAAGGTCGATGCCGACCGAGCGATTGCGTTCATTCGCAAGCTCCCGGTCGTGACTTACTCCTACATCGGCGAGGAAGACGGTCAGAAGCACATGGGGCTCATTGCGCAGCAGGTCCAGAATGCGGACCCGCAGATGGCAAAGCTCTTTGTCAGCAAGTCGTCTGAAGGCTATCTGGCGGTTGACTATGCCTCTCTGGTGTGTCCGTTGATCCTCGCGGTTCAGCGACTTTCGGAAGAGGTTGAGCGACTTAAAAGCTAAGTCTTAAAGCTCCATAAAGGGGGACGGGAAACCGTCCCCTTTTTTTACGCCTGCGATGCCTCCGGGCGTGCCAGAACTGGTGCTTTTCGAAGTCGTTGCATATGGTGGAAGTGAAGAAAATCCAAGGAGGCGATCTATGGAAAAAGGGTTTGTGCAGACGTTCATCGACTACATGTCGTTGCTCGTACCTGCTAAAGGGGAGGCGTATCTGATGGTCATTTCAGGGACTGTCGGAAGCGCACTGGCTTGGGCGCTAGGAGGTATTGACCTGCAGTTGCAGTGGCTGTTGATGTTCGTCGCCGTGGACTACGTGACGGGGACCATCGCTGCAGGAAAGACCGGCGAGTGGAACAGCCGTGTCGGCTTTCGAGGGCTTTTCAAAAAGGTGTTCATTTTCGTCGTCGTTGCGCTGTCGCATGGGCTTGATGTCATCACAGGCACCGAGATGCTACGCAACGCTGCCATTGTGGCTTACGCCGTGAATGAGCTCGGCAGCACGCTTGAGAATATGGACCGCCTTGGCTTTGGCAGCATGATTCCGAGCTTCCTTCACCGAGCGATTAAGGAACTTAAAAGTAGGGAGGTTGTCAAAAAATGAGTAAGGTTATCTGTATTGACGCCGGTCACGGAGGTACTGATCCGGGGGCTGTGAATGGTCGCCACAAAGAGGCTGAAGCGGCCTTGGGTATCGCAAACAAAATCGCGGACAAACTAAAAGCGAAAGGGCATCGCGTCGTGCTCACTCGAACGAAGGATCAAGCGCTTCTGCTCCAACGGCGCTGCGACATTTCGAATGCAGCCAAGGCGGATGCGTTCATTTCGATCCATTGCAATAGTGCCGAGAACAAGGACGCAAGCGGAATCGAGACGTTCAAATATCCGGGGGTCGGAGGCGTGACGAAACGCCTTGCTGAAAACATCCAGAACGGTCTAGCTTCAAACTTTCCTGAAGAAAAAGACCGAGGTGTCAAGGAGGCGAAGTACTACGTGCTGAAGCACACGAACGCACCGGCCGCACTTGTGGAGGTTGGCTTCATCTCACACGATCCGACAGCCGAGAAATTGTTCAGGTTCAGCTACCAAGACAAGCTCGCACGAGTAATTGCCGAGGGAGTCGAAAAAACTTTTTCTTGAGCCGAATTTCAAAAATTCTTGTGACCTATAAGGGTTTACGATATACTAATTAGGCATGCAGAGAATTACGCGGGAAGTGACGCGTAAGTGACACGAGAACACGTAAACCGCGTCACACCGGGCTTTGTCCGACTAATCAAGTTACTGTTGTAGTAAATTCTGTAGCGTCCTACAAGACACGAGAAAAGCCCCTGAAACCTACGTACGGCGCGGTTTTGGGGGCTTTTTAACTTTCAGAGAATTACGGGAAAACGCCCTGTTTTAAAGTGCGTAAGTGACACGTAAGTTACACGACACGCCTAGAAAAAAGCCTTTCGGCTTGACTTTTCCAGTTCACTGAATTGTCACACAACGTTCACTTGTAATTTATCGATTGCTTCGATCAGGTCGGTAACGTCCTTGTGCGTATACAACTCTGTCACGTTCGAATTCGAGTGGCCGACGATCCTTTTCAGGGCTACTGAGTTCGACGATACGCCGCAAGAGTCCATCAGAGAGACGAAAGTATGTCGGAGCGCGTGAGGCGTGTGCGAGACGCCCAGGCTCTCCATATACGGGTCGAAAAAGTGCTTCTTGTACTGGTCGTACTTGATAGGCTTGCCGTTCGCGTTTTCGATCAGGTGCTCGCCATCGAGGCGCTTTGAAAGGATCGACGCAAGCTCTCTGTGAATCGGCACAATCCGATCCGCGTTTTCGGTCTTCGTTCCGCGCACGTGGATGATGCGCTGGGCAAGGTCTACGTCTGCGGTCTTGACTCCGAGGAGCTCTCCTATCCGCATGCCGGTGTAGAGCATGATGAGCACCGTGTCAGCCAGCCGCAGTTCAGCGTAGGACTTCTTGCCGGTCGGGAATTGAACCGCGAAGTCTTGCGAGCCAAATACAGCGCCGAGCTCCTCTGCCGTGAAGAACTTTTCTTTCGCGGCTTTTTTCTTTTTGGGCGGTGTGATCACCAGGAACTGCGAGTAGTCTTTCGTGACGATGTCGTTCTCGATGCAGTACTTGAACGCGTTCTTGAAGATCGATTTCACCTTGCCCTGGCTCTCCTCCGACATGTGATTCATGCCGTCGAGGATGTCCTGCATGTGAACCTTCTTGATGTCGGCCATCTGCATGTCGTAGAGCGGTGCACAGCGCTTGTATGCTGACCTGAGGCCGGCGGCGCTGCTCGGGTACTTCTTGAAGTGCGGCGGCGTCCAGATGTCCCAGACCTCAGCAAACGTTAGCGTTTTTCGTGTGAGGTCTATCGGGTTCTGGTGATACTCGGCCAGGGCGATCATCGCTTCTTTTCGGCTTGCGTAATATCCAAGCGTGGAGGTGAGCTGCTTTGCCTTTCCCGTCTCTTCGTTGATCTCCCACCCGATCGTTATCCGCACCCACCAGGGGCGGCGTCGATTGCCACTTAATTTTGAAATGTTTCCATAGCCGTTTGGCGCTTTAATTGTCATCACCTTCTTTGAGGTGCTTGGTTTGATACTCCTTCAAGAAGTTCTCCATTCCAATGCGCTCGGTTTTCGATAGCAGCTTGAGGAAATCCGTCTGAACTGGCAGGCCTATCAGCAACGCAGGATTCACTCTCAGTTCGACGGCCATATCCCTGAGGATGTTTCGCTTGATGTTCGTGACCTTTCCGCTTTCCCATTTTTGGACCGCAGCGGCCTGCACACCAAGTCGCTCACCGAGTTCCGCCTGCGTCAGATTTCGAAGCATCCTCGCGCGTTTGATGATGTAGCCTATTTCTTTGTCGGATAAATACTCCATTAAACCCTCTCCCTTTGCTGTTATAAATATCTAATTTAGATATATATCTAATTTAGATCATTTAATTTATCAAAGCAAGAGAAACGATTAACTTCCAAAAATTCACTATTGAACTCAATTATCTGATTTCGTACTATTTTTTTGAAAGGCAGTGAGAGGCACCGTGCGATCATGCGCGATTTTTTTTAACCGCAACTGTCTAAAAAAGATGAAAAAGGAGATGTTTTCCATTGAGAAACCTAACGGTGAACGATGTCGCTAAGGCGCTCAATAAATCGCCTCAGTACATCAGAATCTGCTTACAAAAGGGTTTGCTCCCGTTTGGTGCGGCCGCAAAAATGCCGCATTCCGGGCAGTGGACTTACGTAATTTTTCCGAAGAAATTCAAGGAATATGTCGGCGATGAAGCCGTTTGAGAGAACTGTGTTGAAAAAGGCACGCAGGGAGGCAGGGTTCACGCAGGCAGAGCTGGCCGTGCTTGTCGGTTGCGGACAGCAAACAGTCTCAAAACATGAGAGCGGAGTAGCGACACCGGCACACTTCAAGACGTTGCGAGCGTATGAGGATGTGCTCGGTGTTCCGGCTTGCGAGCTCTTTCCAGATGTTTTTGAGGAGGGGGCATGAAAAATGCCCCGCCGTGACAGTTCGGCGAGGCTATCGAATGAAATGAGGGGAGGAATTTATCTCTAGTATGACATCCCCAGATGAAAAATCAATAAAGCCTAGCGCGTCGGGCGTAAAGCACCATTTCAGCGTGTCGGTTGCCGTCGAGGTCGGCGTCAATGCCGCCGTTGTCCTTGAGAACATTGCGTTCTGGGTGCGGGCGAACCGCCGAGCCGGACGCCACCACCATGACGGGAAACATTGGACCTATGGGAGCACCCGGCACTTCGCCGAGCTTTTCGACTACCTGACAGAAAAGCAGGTGAGAGGGGCTATGGACAAGTTGATAACCTGTGGATATGTGGAAACAGGGAACTTCAACCGATCGGCATATGACCGGACCAGGTGGTTCACGCTGACCGAAAAAGGCGAGCGCGCGACCCAGGAGCGGCAGTCCGAAAAGCCGACAAAGGCAAAAGGTGCAGCCGGCAATGGGCGACCTATACCAGATAAAAACAAGAAATCGAAAACGGGATATATGACAGACTCAGCGGCGGGCGATTATCGTCGCGATCCTTTCGATTTTTGAGGGAAGGAATGAGAATGAATGGCTTTGAGGGAAGTCGATCTTTCACACATTCGCAACGGGCGCACGAAGCCCGCAATCTGCACCAGGCATGGTGCATTTACGGACACTGGCGTAACGATCCGCGACAGGATCATCTGGATGGGCTGTGCGCAATGTGCGCTTGAGGCCCGCGACCGTGAGAATGCACGACTCGCAAGAGAGGCAACGAAGCGCAGTGAGGCTGTGAAGGCTTGTCGCATCATTGGTGACGCAGCCATCCCGGAGCGATACCGGGGTCGCACGCTTGAAGGCTACGTCGTGTCGAATGCGGGCCAACGTGCTGCGCTTGAGGCTTCAAGGGAGTACTTGAAGACCATTACGCAGGCCGATGACAGTGGGGCGAACATGCTTTTCTACGGCACGTCCGGGACTGGCAAAACGCACCTTGCTGTCGGTGTCGCGCAGGCGTTGATCGAGCACGGAGGCTCGGCACTCTATACGAGGGCGTCACGCATCGCTCAGAGAATCAAAGAGACATACGGTCGCCAGTCTCACAGGACTGAGCGCGAGGTTTATGAGTCCTTTGCTACGCCCGATCTTCTTGTCATCGACGAGGTCGGCAGACAGTTCGGAACGGATGCCGAGAAGCTGATGCTTTTCGAGGTTATCAACTCACGCTACGAGGCGCTGAAGGCAACGATCGTCATCAGCAACCTTTCTGGCGAGGCGTTGATTGACTATCTTGGCGAGGCGGCAATGGACCGGCTTCGAGAAGGAGGGCGTTCGGTGCTCTTTGACTGGACGAGCTACCGGCGCCGAGGATATTGAAATACATGAGACCCCTTTGCGGGTCTCTTTTTGCATGGAGGCTTCGATGAACTGGAAGTTTTTTGTGCCGCTCGGGCTTTTCGCTGCGGGCGCTGTCGGCGGGTACATGTACGCGTCCCACGAATACGGCGAGGAGATCGCTAACATCAAACTTGAGGCGGCGATCATTCGCGCCAATGACGGGAGGAAGTCCTATGAAAAACTGGTTGCGGCGCAAAACGCGCTTGATGCTTCTCGGCGCGATGCTGTGCGCCTCTCTGACGACCTTGACCGGGTGCGGCGTGCCTACAAAGATCGCGAGCGACGAGCCTCTGCCGACGCCTGCCGAGTGGAACGAGCCGCAATCGCCAGGTGCGAGGGACTTCTCAGAGAAAGCACAGAGCTTCTTGCAGAGGGTTCAGACCTACTTCAAAGAAACGCCGGAGTTCACGATGCAGCCGTGAGCCTGAACCAATGAAAAGCGCCGGTGGATGTCCCGGCGCTCTGGCTTAATTATTTTCTACGAGATCTCTTAGTTCTCTTTTTAGATGATGAACTGGCGCGTGTCTGGCCGCCATAGACGTCTGGGTCGCAGATTTTCTGGCTTCTGCTGAACTTGCCGTTATTGCACAGAAACCTTCCATCAACGCAGCGATCGACACCTCCCATCCGGCCTGAACAGGGGGCTTTTGCTGCCATGGCTTGGGATGAAAAGAAAGTCGTTGCTAGAAAGGTGGCAACAACGAAAACAGAAAATGTTTTTGCGCTCATAAAGCTAAAATCAAGAGATTACTTCTTGTCAATCGAAATGTCGTACTTGACTTCGGTGGGTTTGTGAGCCTTTACAGCGCTGGCAATGGCGTCGACATTAGCAACAGCCCCCAGAGCAATCAGCGGCGTGACGATTTCTTCGGGTTTCTTGTTGAGCTTTGTGGCAATTGCCTTCACGAGTGCAGGCTCATCAGTCGTACCGTCTGCTTTCAAGTGCTGGTTGCGCAAGCCTGCCCACAGGCGAACAATTTCTTGCTCATCCTTGGTTGTCGTGCGATCAGCGGCCATGACATCGTCCCAAGTCCACTTCTGTGAGCCATTGAATCCCTTGCCGTCCGTCGCATAGTTGCATCGAGCGACGGCGATCTGTGCGGCCTTGATGCCGATCACGCGGTCAATAAGCTGAACAGAGGCTATGTCCGTAAGATTATGTTCGGCAAAATACTTGGCAGCACCCATGCAGGTAGCGGCCAGGTTGGTTGAATTGACGGTTTGTGCCGGCTCGTTCAGACCGACGACAGCGTACGTAATGGTGCGAGTTCCTGCCTTAGTAGCTTTTTCTTCAGTGATGACGGCATAAGGGAGAAGTTCGAAGCTGACCTGTTCGACCGTTTTTTGCGCGGTTTTTTCTTCTTCTGACGTCTTTTCGACACAACCAGCCAAGACAGCGGCGGCGAGAGCGAGGGCAATGGCGATCTTTTTCATAAGTTCTCCAGGAGGAATAGGACAGCGAAACGACAAAAGCGCGGAGGTGATCCGCGCGTAGATTTTCAAATTGTAACTTACTTTTAGGGAATGGCCTCGAGGCGGGCGGCAATTTCGTCGCGTTCGTCGCAAAGCGCCAGGAACGCCTTGACAAGGCTCCGCCATTCTACTTTTTTCCCGGCCGCGTAAGCGTCAGCAGCCTCGTCGCTCTTGAGATCGATGGCGAGTTCGAGCTGTTCGAGGGCTTTTTCGAGTTCGCGGCGGCTGGTGTTGTTCGTCATGATTGTCTCCGGTGTTTGTGTTTTGGTGTGCTCATGTTCGCTCTGTACCTCGGAGACAGCAAGTTGTAGTTAAACCTTCTTGCTGTGAATCATTCTTTCATGTCGGCAGGATCGCGTCTGCCCACTGCTGCATGACCGGGCGGCGTTGCTCAAGGAGGTCTGAGCGTTGGTAGGCCTGCACGACCTTGTCGCCCTTTACGTGAGCCAGAGCGCGCTCGGCAAGGGCCTCATGGATGAAGTTTTCCTCGCACCAGTCGCGGAACGTTGATCTGAAGCCGTGCATTGTGAAAGACTCGCCTGTCGCCTTCCGGATAAAAGCCCGAGGGCTGTCGATAACCATCTCTTTGTCTGATCGTGGCGCAGGAAAGACGAGCTCAGACTTTCGTTCGCAGCGTTCTAGGACTGCCAGTGCCTGACGTGAGAGCGGGACGCGGTGCTCAAGACCGCACTTCATCCTAGGGGCCGGGATCGTCCACGTCGCGCGCTGGATGTCGATCTCGTCCCATCGTGCGCAAAGGAACTCTTGCACGCGTGTAGCAGTGAGGATGCCGAAAAGGACGGCGCGAGACACGACAGAAGTCTTTTTCGCCGTCTCCGGTGCAAAACTTTTCAGAATTTCAAGAGGCATTGCCTCATGGTGCTTGACTTCGTGGACTTTTGAGATCGGCGGCAGGAAGAAAGCTAGCCCGTCTTTCCAAGTAGCAGGGTTTGTTTGTATGAGTTCTTCAGCGATTGCTTGAGAGAAGAGACTTTCGAGGCGGCCTCGTAGGCGGCTGGCTGTCTCTGGCTTTTCTGTCCAGATCGGTTTGAGGACTTCGAGGATGTCTCCTCGCGTGATGTCCTTTACGCGAAGAGCACCGAGAACCGGGACGGCATAGGTTTCGATTGTGGACACCCACTGCGATGCGTGCTTTTCGTTTTTCCAGCGCTTGACGTTTTGAATGGTCGCGATTGCACCAGGATAGAACTCTTTGAAAGTGATGCTTTCTCGGGCGTCTGCTTCTGAAAGCTTTGATGATGACGGATCGATGCCGTCGGCCGCCATTGAGAGAATTTTTGCTGCCCGCGCTTTTGCAGACGTGATTGAAATGCGCGAGGCGCCACCGATCGACAAGTCTTTCCGTGTCCCCGCGAATCGGTAGCGGACAACCCACTGCCGGGAAGACTCAGAACGCACGAGAAGCATCAACCCACCGCCGAGCGAGTACCGGCCGGGTGGCAGCGTCATGAAATTTTTCGACGTGACTTGATCTTTCATATCTACCTTTGGGCGGTGAATCGCGTAAGACCCACCAGAGACCCACCGAAAAAAGACCCACCAAAAGACCCACCTCCACAGTCTATCGCATGGCGTGATATGTCGCAATCTGGCGGATTTTGGCGGAATCGACGAAAGTAGAATTCTGGAATGTGCCTGGTATTCAAGGTAAATAAAGAAAAACCCCGGAGCCTGAGAGGCTTCGGGGTCTGTGTTCTGGCGGAAGGGGAGGGATTCGAACCCTCGATACGGAATTTCCGTATGCCGCCTTTCCAGGGCGGTACATTCAACCACTCTGCCACCCTTCCATAGGTGTCCAGCAGACATGCCGGCCGTGGTGATTGGCTTTGTCGACACGTCGAATTTGCTGAGGAAATGAAGTATGCCTGAGCTTTTTGAAAAAGTCAAGAAACGTTTGAAAAAAAATCTGCAGACGGCACGCGAGATGCGCCGGAACGCCGCTGCACGCATGAAAAAAGGCAGGAAGCCGAAGCTTTCTGCCTTTCTGAATTCTGGCGGAAGGGGAGG
>ERZ791931.351-NODE-351-length-55605-cov-6.557552_pt1 | contig 55605 bp, 73 predicted proteins | sample MGYA00510127_ERZ791931 | MGnify/ENA primary metagenome ERZ791931 (study PRJEB30046, sample SAMN00792067) | human gut metagenome | study: EMG produced TPA metagenomics assembly of the A metagenome-wide association study of gut microbiota in type 2... | reverse complement strand
GATTTCGTTGAAAACCATTTACTCCACTATCAACTAAAGGCAACAGTTCTTCCACAACAGCGAAGATTTTAACAAATAAATAAGGGTAGATTTTATTCTACCCTTATTTTTATTATGACAATTGCCTGACCAAAGTATTCTCATTTGTTTGAGCATATACCATTGTCATTTTCAGACTTCTATGTCCTATTATTTTCTGAATGGTAGTAACCGGAACATCCTTATTGACAAGTCTTGACGCACAAGTGTGACGGGCGACATGAGCGGACACGTTTTTATTTATCCCTACATGCTTCACTGCTGTCTTTAATACAGAGTTAAACTTATCTTTCTTTATATTGAAGAAACTGTGCAGCTCATATTTATATTTGTTCACTAATTGTTCTGCTCTTCCGTCAAATATAACAGATAGAGGCAAACGGACCAGAGTGTTTGTTTTTACAGAGGTATATGTAAGCCACATCTTGCCGTTTTCAATTGTAAAATTGTCTTGGCAAAGAGATATAAAATCGGATATTCTTACACCTGTATAGGTCATAAACAGAAATTTCTCTAAAACAGTCTTATATTTAGTCGGTGTATCTTGCCGGCTCACATAGTTTTCTATCATTCTTATATCTTCGTCTGAGAAAGATTTTATTTTGTATTGAAGACAATCAGAAAGCTTTTCGTGATAAAACTCAAATGATCCGCAAGGAACTTTGCTGCCATACAGTTTTCTGGCTATGTTGTAATAACAGCGCAGGGTATGTATGTGCATAGATATGGTGTTTTGGCATAGACCGCAATTTTTCATGTAATTAATGAATCCTTTTATGTAGTCTTCTGTAAGGTCGCCTATGGCGCACTCCGGTCTGTATCTTTTAAGGTGTGCAAGGACTCTCCGGTGTATATCCTTTGTGCTTTCACGTATGTCTCTGTGAGAGATTTGATAATCCATCATGCTGTAAAAATCCATTGAAGCCTCTCTGCCCTCCCATGCTTCCTGCATTCTGGAAAGTGTAAAGTCGCCGTCATAGTCAAGTTCAAATTCTTCAAGCTGATATAATGTTTTTCTTATCAGCAGGTTAAGTTTCTTGGCGTTGGGATTGTTTATGACTTTTGCATTGTCAGAATCCCATTCGTCAGTAAAGATGCGTACACTTGTGTCGATATCAACACTTCTTCCGAATTGTTCGCTGTTGACGTATATAGCCAACATGCCGGGCGAATGAGCCTTCGCCACGATAGAAAAACGAATTTTGTTCATACTTTTAATTTTTAGGTGCATCATAAAAATAGAGAAAAATATTAATATCAGCAAGGATATCGTATAAAAAAGCTATATTTGTATAAATAATTCATACGAATTATTAGGTGCAAAAAGGTAGTGAACCTGGCGTGGTTTGCTGCCTTTTATTTTCTTATGCGAAAAAAAAACATGGAAAAGATTCGTTATCGTTTGGTCTGGAACAGAAAAAACATACTCAACAGACAAGGATGTGCTTTGGTACAGATTGAGGCAAAACTAAACAAAAGGAATGTATATTTCAGCACAAAGGTGTATCTGAAACCGGAACATTGGGATAAGACCCGCGCGCAGGTAGTGGTTCATCCGCATTCTACAGAGTTGAACGCTTTACTATTCGAACAGATTATCTATCTGCAAGGGGTGGAACTGTCATTCTGGAAGAGGGGATTGCAGCCTACTCTTTCTCTGCTGCGTGAGTCTGTAGCGAGAAAAGCTCCTGTAGATATAACATTTACGGAATTTGCCAGAAAATCCATAGCAAACTCGGACAAGAGAGACAGTACGAAAGAAAATCTTACATCGACGGTAAGAATACTTGACCGCTTCCGTCAGGGCATAACATTCGAGGATATAAACTATTCGTTTCTTAAAGATTTTGAACAGTGGCTGCGTGAACAGGGGAAAAACCAAAGCACAGTAGGGAAACATCTTCGGCAGTTACGGACAATAGTGAACGAGGCTATATGCGAAGGATATATGACCTCAGACGCATATCCTTTCAGGAAATTCAAAATTAAAATACCTAAGAACAAAAAAGAGTTTCTCACTCCCGACGAACTGGCAAGATTGGAAAAACTTAATGTTACAGACACCAGGCAGAGGCATATACTCGATGCCTTCCTGTTTTGCTGTTATACTGGTTTACGTTTCTCTGATTTTCGGGCATTGTCCACATCTAATCTTGCAATAATAAACAGGAAGAAATGGCTGTGCCTGAAAATGCAAAAAACCAATATTGAGATCAAACTTCCTTTGGAGCTTCTTTTTGACGGTAAGGCTATTGAAATAATAAGCCGGTACGAAAGTGTGGAAGCAATGGCTGAAATTCCAATAAATGCAGACACGAACAAGATTCTTTCGGAAATAGTAGAGAATGCAAGGATAAGGAAAAAGGTGACATTCCATACAGCAAGGCATACGTGTGCCACCATTCTTATATATAAAGGTGTCGCTATTACTACCGTACAGAAATTGCTTGGGCACACATCCGTAAAAACTACAGAAATATATTCGGAGATTCTCTCGAACACGATAGTCCGAGATCTGAAACAGGTCAGGAAACGTAAAAATTAATTACTTCTGGTATATTTAGGGTAATACGTATGGGGAATACCTATAATATACTGACACCCGCTTTAATTTTTGTCCTTCACTTATTCATACCCTATTCGTAACTTTGTATTGCAACATAAAAATCAAACTTTAATTAAACACAAACACAAAAAACGAAGAGTATGAAAAAGTATCTATTAATGATGTGTGCCATGCTTATGGCAGTAGTATCGGCTTTTGCCGCTGAACCCATGTTGACAACTCAGGCTGCAGGTGAAGTTTCTGAAATTTCTGAAATCGTGATTGACCTTGGTTCCTTTACAGGTATTGTGGCTTGTATCTCGATGGTTGTTACCCAGATTTTGAAGGTAGTCCCTTCCATCAGCACAAGCAAGCTGGCGAAGATAGGTATATCCTGCGGAGTCGGTATGGTTATATGTATATTGGCATGGTTACTCCAGCTTACTCCTATTCTGGAAGGCTATCAATGGTGGGGTGTACTGATATATGGTGTAGCTGCCGGACTTAGCGGTTGTGGTTTCTATGATGTGATTAAAGCCATAGCCGGTTTGTTCAAGGACAAGGAACCGGAAGTATAAGAAGGAGGTAGCAATGGACGCGACAACGATAACTGCGATTTTTGCCGGTGTGGCGTCAATCTTGTCGTTGATTATAAATCATTGGAACAGGATTACACAGAAACAGCGCGACCGCATGAACGACCTGAAGTACGAGAGATACAAGAAGGAAACGGAAAGATTTGAGTTCAAGAGAAGCGAGAATACCGCAAAGGTGTTCGGGGAATTGTGGCGCGTACTGCATACGGTAGGAGCCGACCGGGTTTATATCGTACAGCCGCACCCTTTGGGAAATTCTGAATTTCTTTCCATATACTTCGAAGTAAAGCGAAACGGAATTTCGGGGATGAAAGAGAATGTGAACCGTTTTCCGATGAGTGAAATGGCTGTATTCAGCAAGGCTCTCGCTGAAAATCTATATCTCTGTTATACCGACATAGACAGCCAGGTAAAAGACAAAATAGCCAAATCGCTTTTTCTTAGTAATGGCTGTCACAGTGTGGCGATAAAACGTCTGAACAGCGCAAGAGACTGGGTAGGTAATATCTTCTGTGAGTTTACGGACAAAATGGAAATTCCGGAAAATGAAATGCAGAAGATACTTCACGAGGCAGCAGTGAATATTCAATTCATTCTCCCTGAGTTCAGAGAGAATCCTCTAAAATAAGTATTAACAACACAAAACTAAACGCTATGAGTGACGTTACATTTAAAAAAGGGAAAGACGGCTATGTGGCCGAATTTAATGCACCTGGAAATATCCTGATGCAGATCTACAGCGAGAAACAGGGAAGACTTACAGTCTATCAGTATATAGATGGAATGCCTCCTGCTCAGATTGATACAATCAACTTCACAAACAATCTTCTTCCATTGAATCTCATTGCTGGACTCAAAGTACGTTTGGAAACTGACGTGGAAGTCAAACAATGCAAGTATATGCAGAAATCGGAAGCGGGCGAAAGCGAACCTTACGTTCTGCCGGAAGCAAGAGACAGTGTGCTTGGAGGTATCAAACTGGGATTTGCGCAGAGTGGTAAGAAATATCCTGTAAAACTTGAAGGTGGCAAGGCTTATACAGAAGTTCCATGGGAAAATACTACTTATTCGGCTGCAAATAAATCCACTCTCGGTCTGGTGAAACAGGCTGCATTTGTAACAGATGCAACGGGCCAGGAAGATGCACATACTCAGTTAAACGCACTAAAGGCAAGTCTTGTAGCTGCCGGTGTCATGGCAGGCTCGTAAATCTTAAAGCAATATTCATTATGAAAATTCTGATAGACAACGGACATGGTGAAGATACCAAAGGGAAATGTTCTCCTGATGGCAGACTGAAGGAATATGCCTACGCGCGTGAGATTGCATCGCGTGTAGTCGCTGCATTGAAAGGCAAAGGACTTGATGCGGAGCTTCTCACTCCCGAAAAGGGGGATGTTTCTCTTGCGGAACGTGTGGCGCGTGCCAATGAATATAAGGCATCCGAAGCTATTCTTGTCTCTATCCATGTAGATGCAAAAGGAGACGGAAGTAAGTGGATGGATGCAAAGGGATGGTCATCGCGTGTGTATCTCACCTGCTCCGACAATAGCAAAAAACTTGCTTCGGCTCTTACTTCCGCAGCTGAAAAACAGGGATTGAAGATACGCCGTCAGTATGCCGACCGCGACTATTGGGAGCAGAACCTGTTTATTCTCCGTAAGTCGAAATGTCCTGCCGTTCTCACTGAAAACCTGTTTCAGGACAACCGCGAGGATGTGGACTTCCTTCTCTCGGAGGAAGGCAAACAGAAAATCACAGACCTTCATGTAGACGGTATATGTAAATATCTCGGTGTATGAAAAATCTCCCTTGGATTCTTGTAGGTGTGCTGGCACTGGCTCTTGTGCTTACATGGTGCAGTGACGGTGCCGGTAATCCGGGCAAAGGCGAGGGTGGAGATACTATTTGGCTTCCGGTTCGCGTCGATACCATACGCGATACAGTTATATCTCCTCCGGTTTCGGAAAAACCCATAGGTACAGATACTGCACGTCTCCCGGTGCAGAAACCTGATCGGCCGAAACCTTCTCCAATGCCAGGCGAGACCCCCGAATATGCAGACTCCATTCCAGCCAATATCTCTAAAGATACACTTGCCAATGAGGGTGATGCCATTCCTGACAGCGTAGATGTTCTTATTCCCATTGTGGAGCGCGAATATCGCACTTCCGACTATCGCATCGTGGTGTCGGGATATAATCCGCAGCTCAAATATGTGGAACTGTATCAACGCACGGAGACAGGAATAGTGAATCCTCCGGCACAAAAACGAAAGCGGTGGGGATTTGGGCCATGCGTTTCGTGGGGGATAGGACCTAATGGAAAGACTCAATTTATTCTGGGTGCATCCATCCATTACGACCTGCTGCAATGGTAGCGGCAGGTCTTTTTTAATTGAAAGAAAAACACAGCCTTCACAGGCACACAAAAACGACAGACGACAATGAGCAAGACTGAACTGTTCGACCACATTCTTCATATCGTGGCCGAAGAAACCGAACTTCCTGCCGGACGCATACTCTCCAAAAGGCGGGATACTGAAACTGTGGATGCACGCTATCTTCTGGTCCACTTCCTCTCTGATACAGGATTCTCTCCTTCTTATATAGCAGAACGGACCGGCTTCACGGAACGCGCCGTGCAGAAGATTCAGACTCATTTCGACGAGCGGCTTTCATTTCAGAAATTGCTGCGTATCAACTTTGAACATATCTCGAATAAACTTCGAACAACTTCCGAATTATCTGCGAAGGCATTACGAACTAACTCCTTCTGTCCCTGATTGTTAGTCTATACCTTTGTCATGTCAGGTAATAGTGCCTGATATGACAACACAAACACAAGTATCTATGACAATCAAAGGTATGGATGGCCAAAGTTACAATGTAACAGGCCAGGGACAGGGAAACTTCAACACTGTCGGAGCTGCTGCAGGTATTGCATCATTCTTGGGTATCAATGGCGGTAACATTCTTGGCCGTAACGGTTGGGGATGGAACGGAGAAGGTTGTTGCTCAGACAATATGCCGGTGAGCCGTTACGAACTTGGTATGGTAGAACAGTTGAATGCAAAGGATTCTGAAATCGCTTTGCTTAAGGCTGACAAGTACACAGACCAGAAAATCGTAGAAGCTTACAAGGACTTGCAGGGACAGATCAAGGAATTGGCTGTTGAAGTTCGTGCCAACAAGGATGCTCAGGTGGCTGTCAACATGCAACAGGCTGTTTATAACGGTACTAACACTGCTACACTGCAGTGTATGCAAAACAGCATAGCTGCTTTGCAGGCTATTACCAAGACTTACATTCCTTCAAGCAATGTATGTCAGTCTGATTGCTGCGGTTGCCCATCTGTACAGTAAATCCGGGCATAAAACCGGGGGAGGGGATTAATTCCCTTCCCTTTTATCTTTTGATTTTCAAGACTTGTAAAGAATAATAAAACACGCAGCAATATGACAAACGCACAAATCTTGACAGCAGTACTTCTGAAATGGGGAGAGCCTGTAATACCGGCATTAATGAGTAAAACTCTCACAGGAGTGTCGGCGACTATGCTTCCGGTAGAGAAATTCCTTAAATCAGTGGGAATGGTAGGTGGAGGATGGAGTATGGCCGCAGAAATAAACTCGCTTGCGGCAATAGGCGGAGCGAAAGCGGTACGTCCGTTTTTAGAAAGACTTGTATCTAAGATACCTGACGAGATGATTCCGGAAATAGCGCACGGATATGTGAACTCTGCAATCCAGGCTGGCGGTCTGTCTATTCTTGACAATTATTTCAACTTCGACCGTGACGACCTTGTGGAACTGAAAAAGTATCTCGACTGCAATCTTCCTTATCAAAAGCCGGAAGAGTATATAGTCAAGATTCCACAGTCACAACCGCAACCGCAGGCTCAAAACGGTATCAGGAATGAACAGAAAGAAAAAGAAGAAAAATAACAGCCGATGGCAGGCGGCATGTGGTCCTGCCGTGTATACACAATATAAATACAACTAAACTCTATGATTCAATTAAATCCAATTGCAATCGCGGCTACAAGCCAGCAGTATTTGGCTAACGTAGTCGAAAATCTGTGCCAGGGATTCTGTGCAACAGGTTCTATACAGCCTACAGGCGGTGTTAATTATACGGTTGTTGAACAGACCACTAACGACACAATTACGACTGTCACTGTGAATGCTGCCGTAACAGTGGTTTACAAACCGAGAAACTCATGTCGTTCTGTAGTAAAACAGTTTACTGAACAGTTTAAGGTGGCTTTTGTCGGAGCAGCCAATGCAGTTCCTACTATTGCTATCACAACGCTCAACACTCAGATTACTCCTGAGAATGAAAAAAGCTGTAACATTGCTTATGCTGTAAGTCTTGCTACTCCGATAACTATTACAGCTACCTTTCCCGCTTAACGAAGTCAGACTGGCGGCGATTGAAATCACGCCGGAAAAACCCGTAAAAAAGAGAAGGAAAAACAGTTGAGTATCTCCCCGTCTTCCGGGGCGGGGAGTTTTACAATGTAGAATAACACAAAAACTTTGATATATGACATCAGAACAAATGATAGAAAGGTACGAGGAATTGTACGAAAAAATGAAGGACAGCAAGGATGTGAAGAATATGAAAATATTCGGAAAGGCTGCCACTTATATGTTCATGGAAATGGCAAAAAACCATCCTGATATAGCGGAAAGATGGCTGACTCATCTTGAACCAATTTTCTGGAAAAACTATCTGTCTGCCACTGAAGCGGTAAATATAGGAAAGACCATAATCAACCAGGACGGTATGCCGGGATTCCACTGGGGACATGATACTTTTGTCTCTGCCGTAAAACAGTTGGGAGGTGTACCGGAAGAAAAGCCTTGCTATAATTCATACGCGCTTTGTGTAACTGCAAACATGATTTATTCGGATATGGCTCACAGTATAGCCGAAGACATGGGCTACAAGACAGTGGCAGAAGTCCCAAATGAAAAAATGGCCTTGTCATGCTACAAGAAGGCAGTAGCATACTTGAAGGACAAAGACGAAAACTTTTCCATTCGCGATTACTTCAAGCACAGAATGTATGACAGAGATCCGCTTAAATGAGATTGACCGGAAACTTGACCTGATATTGGAAAAACTGTCAGATGCTAACGGTATCAGAGGGTTTGGGACAAATCTTCTTGCCAACCTTGTAGGGGATTACATCAGCAGCAAAAGGTAAGACGGTATTAAGTATATAATGAATTAAAGTTTGTCGAAATCATTAGGTCTGAAAGCAGCAGAGGTTTTATCGTTTTTCCTCCGCTGCTTTTTTATTATAATTTCTCAATATCGGTAACTGTGAAATTAAATATCCTGTGGCGTTTCTGTCCCATGTATTCAAAAGACAGTAAAATTGAAAACTTCATCCCTTTTTGTGAAAGTATCAATTCTTCTGTAATGTTGTCTTTTTTGTTGCATGTAGTTTTTATAAAATCTTTATATATCCATCCCGCAGAAATATTGTAATATCCACTGTAGAATCCCGGGTAATAATCTATGTTTTCAGAAGGTGTCAGAGCATCTTCTATTATGCTGTATGGCGGTACCGAAGTTAATGCCTGCGGTTTGTCTCTGTCTTTAAGGACAATGCCATTGTGTATGACTCTTAAACTTTTTCCGTTTTTTGAAAGTGAACTTAGGTCCCAGTTAATATATACCGGCTCGTTCGTTTTGTTCTTTAAGCGGAAAGCAAGATCGTATCTGTTCATTTGGAAATCTATATCAAACAGATCATCGCTGTAAGACATAGGTGCAACCTTGTTAAAACTCTCGTCTAATTCTACGGTTGCTATAAAATCCTGCTTGGGTGTCGATTTTGTAGTTATGCAAGACGACATTGAAAGTAAGCAGATGAAAACTATAAGAATAAGGCTTTTTTTTCTCATATAAAAATGTTTTAATTTTTTACAAAATTATTGATTTCCAATGTTTCCTTAAAACATATTTTGATATTAATTTTTAGAGTGTGAAAATTCGGATTCTTTTCTAAAATATTCAATGTCCATGATTTTTTGCGATTAATTTTTGTCCTTCATTTTCCATTATAGTCTGCCTAACTTTGGGTTAAAACAACACGAAAACATGGCAGGCGTAGGGAATAAACTGGCAAGAATTGATGTGCTTATCGGCGGCGCGGACCAGGCACGTAAGCAAGTCGAGGAAATGCGAAAAGAGTGGGCGAGACTTGGTAAGGAGATTCAGGCAGCCCAGAAGCAGATGGAAGCTACTGTTGATACGGTAGATTATGACAAGAACAAGGCTGCATATACCGAAGCTGTGAAACAGCAGAAACAGTTGCAGAAGAGTATTCAGGAAACAGAGAGGAATATCAATACAGTGGAAAAGTACCTGGCTGATGTGTCCGGTCAGACACTCCGTAACCTGAATAATGCCCGTAAGGGATTGAACCAGATGCTTCTGGGTGTAAATCCAAAGAATTTCGAAACATTGCAGACTCTCCGTGACTACATCAAGCAGATTGGTGACGAAATACAGCGCAGAAAAGGTAATCTTGTAGAGTTTTCCGATATTATGGGAAATATCGGAAATGTTAGTGACAAGTCTCTTGGAATGGCCAAACAGAGGCTTCAGGAACTTGTGGCTTCCACTGAAAAGAACAGTGCGGAATTACAGAATTTCCGTGACCAGCTCAGTAAAATTGAAGAGGAAGAAAGACGACGTATTTCTCAGCGTGCGCAATCTACATTAGGCAGTATTCAGGGTGGAACTTTCAACGCTACAATAGGCGAAACCAAAGAGGCCATAAAGCTTTTGGAGCAATATAAGCAGCAGCTGAAGATAAGCGATACTCAGGGAATACAGCAGGTCGATGATGCGATAAAGTCTTTGAATGAACGCATAAAACAGGCATCAGACAGTACAATGTCTTTACAGGATTCTCTCGATTTGGCAGAGAAAGTAGGTAAAGGTACATTCGATGGCACTATCGAAGACTTGGACAGATTGAAAAAGACGCTGGAGGATTATAAGAAAAAACTGAAAGCTACCGATACGCAAGGTCTGAAACAAATCCAGGATGCTTTGCAGAATATTGAAAAGCAACAGAAAAAGGTTGCCAGAGAAACTGTCAAAATTGATGATACACTAAAGAATCTGCGGACAGCTCCGCTTGAAGACCTGCAAAAGGCGGCGGCACGACTTCAATCCGAATTGTCAGAGGCTGAGCGTAACACAGAAGAGTACGTTAAAGCGTCCAGGAAACTGCGTAGTGTCAATGCACAGATTAAGGAAGTCAAGAGAAGTTGGGAGGAGCATGACAATCAGATAGTCGCTACCATGAAACGACTTACGAGCTATGTGCTTGTATATGCAGGTTTTAATGAGGTCGTCGGACGGATGAAGAAGTTGTTCCAGGCAAATTTGGAACTTAGTGACAGTATGGCCGATATCCAGAAAACGACAGGCCTTACAGCCGAAGCCGTAGCCGATCTTGGTACAGAGATAGACAAGATGGACACACGTACTGCACAGCAGCAACTTTACGAACTTGCAGCTTCTGCAGGTCAGGCAGGTTTGAGCAGTAGGGAAGATATCTTAGGTTTTGTCCGGGCAGCCGACCAGCTTACTATAGCCCTGAATGAGTTGGGTAATGACGGTGTAAACACATTGCTCAAGATAAGTAACCTTACCGGTGAGGGGAAAATGCTTGGTACGGAGAAAGCCTTGCTTGCCATTGGTAGTTCTATCAATGAGCTTTCTGCTGCAAGTGCGGCTACAGCCGGACCGATTACAGAGATTATATCGCGTATTGGTTCTATTGCGAGTGTCTCAAAACTAAGTATGGCGGATATGGCTGCGCTCGGAGCTACGCTTGATGAGCTGGGGCAGGAAGCAGAAGTTTCCGGCACGGCTCTTACTACATTCATTACTGCTCTCCAGACTAATACAAGAAGTATTGCAATGGCCACAGGTCTTGACGACAAGGAACTTGAAAGAATGATGAAAGCCGGCAAGACTATGGAAGCAATAGTGATGGTTCTTGAGAAATTAGGCAGCATGGGCAAGGAGGAAGGAATGAAAGCTTTGGCACCAATTCTAAAAGAATTTGGTAGTGACGGTGAACGCCTTAACCGTGTTTTGTCTTCTCTGTCACAGAATACCGATATTCTTCGCGCCAGAGTGGATTTGTCAAGAGAAGCATACGAAGAAGCAAGCAGCGTTACAGAAGAAGCTATGGTAAAACAGGAAAGTGCCATAGGTATATTGAACCGTCTTGGTAATGAGCTGAAAGAAACTTTTGTCAATTCCGGAGTAGTTGACGGTATCAAAAATATATTACTGGTCCTTGACGACTTCCTTCAATGGCTAAAAGTTTCTCCTCAATTTGTTATGGCTTTCACTTCTGCACTGGCAGGTCTTACCGCAGCTTATATAGCTAATACAATAGCAGTAAAAGCAAACCTGAAAGAATTGACTATATCTGAGGCATGGGTTAAGACAAGGGCAGCTGTAATAGCATTCGGGAAGGCATTGCTGACTGCAAAAACATATACAGAACTGCTTACTAAAAGTTGGAAAAGTTTTGGTAAGGTATTGTCGGCTAACTGGATTTCACTGTTGGCAGGGGCTTTGATTGCTGCAGGAGCTGCAATATATCAGTTTGCGACAAGAGTGAGTGAAGCAGCAAAGGCATCTGCTGATCATGCCGTGGCACTTGAAAAGGAGAAGATGCGAGTTGATGCTCTTTTTGAAGGGGTAAAGAACTTGAATACTCCGCTTAAAGACAGAAAGAAACTGATTGCAGAAATCAATGCTCAGTATGGAGATTATCTCGGTTTCCTTATTTCTGACACAGACAGTACAGAAAAACTTGCAGCTGCACAGGAGCGTGTAAACGCAAAGATCAAAGAACGCATGGCTCTTCAGCTTAAAGAAAAAATGGAAGAAAGGGCAGCCGAGCAGTATGGCGGTGAAATGCAGGATGCACTTACATCAATTACGGGCGGTTTTGAAAGAGCAAAAGGAATTTCCGATGCTCGTGCTTCAGAAGCCAGAAGACTTGTACAGAATATAGTTGACAAGAATATAACCCTTCCTATAAACGATATTCTTTCAGCCGTTAAGCAAGAACTGAGCAAGGCTTTCGATACAGAAACAGGCACATACGGCTCTGCTGCATACTTTGATATCCAGTCTTCGCTTAAGGACTACATAAATGCACAGAAAGATTATAGAAAAGCTCTTGATGTGACACTTGATGAAGTCAATAAAGAAGTAAAAGAAAGCGATGAGGAATTGATAAAGGCAAACAACAACTTGCTTAATACTATAACAGCCGACTGGAATGAGCTGCAAAAAATAAAAACTGATTCCTTAGATGAAAAGCAGATTGACGAGCATAACATGAAACTTAAGAAAGTAGCTGAAGAATATATAAAGATTGCATCGGAACAGCTGAAAATTGTATCAGGAGACCAGCAGAAACAACTTCAGGAATATGTAGGATTCTATGAAAATGCCATTTCTCAGATAGAAAAGATTTCAAAACAGAAAGAGCCGAATATCTGGGGATATGGCAAGACGATTGATGATGCAAGTGTCGATCAGCTTGTGGCTAAATACAAGCAGCTTTTTGACGAAAGAACTACTATGCGTGCCGATGCCGATTACACAACAGCATACGCTAAGGAGTTCAAGAATAGAAGCGAAGCAATGGACTGGTATCTGCAAAAACTGAAAGAAATAGAGGCTCAGTTAAACAAGATGGGGTATGACACAGGTGGAAATTTCCTCAAAGGGAAAAAACGCGGTCGTGGAGAAGAAAAGGAAATGAGAGACGAGATGACTGCTGCCTTGTCTGCGCTTGAAACTTATTTTGTATCACGCCAGGTATTGATTAAGGAAAGCCGCAGTAAGGAAGAAATTACTGAGCAGGAAATGTTCCGTCAGTTGGAGAATACAGAGTTTGAGCATCTTAACGCACGTATAAAATTACGACGCTCTTTCCTGGGTGATATGGATGCATTGAGCAAGGAAGAGCTGAAAACTTACGGACTTGACGGTAAAGATCTTGAGAAGCTTTCCAAAAGCCTTATGAGTAAAGGGCAGGCTATGAGGGACGGTGTTCGCCTGAAACTTGTGGAAGATGAACTTAAAATGCGTGAAGACCTGCTGAAGCATCAGCAAGCCATACGGAAAATACTTCTTGACAATGATTATACAGGTCAGGTTGATAAGGAGTTTATGGATGCCATAGATAAATTGGAACTGCTTTTTGGCAAACAGGAGGAAATGACGGAAGAAGCCGGTAACAGGCGTATGGTTATCCTTCGTTCTCTCGCAAGCGAATCTTACCTTATTGATGCTGAAGAGTTCAAAAAGAGGATAGAGGCTCAGAGTGAGTTTTCCCAATGGCGTATAGGCAAGACCGAAGAGGATTATCAGGCATTGCTGCTCATGCTCCAAAAATATAACGATGATTATGAAGCTGCAGAAAATCGTTCCATAGAACGCAGAAAGAAAATTGCGGAGAAAAAATGGGAGAAAAGCGGCCAGGAACAGGATTGGCAGAACAGAACAGATACCGCACAGGCAGATGTTACCTTCATGGAAAACGCAAAAAGTCTGGGAATTGCGTCCGACAGTATGGTGGAAGATGCGAAACTGAATCTTTATAAGCTAAGGATTGCGGCTTCTCAGGCATATCTGGAACAGATGCAGAAGGAAATGCAGGCAGAAGTTGACAAGGCTTATCAGGAAAAGCTTCTTGCAGATGAACTGTATAACAAAACAAAGGGAACAGATTATGAAGATCCTGATGCAAAACAGAAAGCACTTGAAGCTGATACGGCATACGAAGCGGCGAAGCGTGCACAGATGCAGATGACTCTTGATGCAAGGAAGCAGCTTAATGAGGCCATGATGGAACTCGATGAGCAGGAAATGGAGATCCAGCGCAGAAAGATGGAATCGCTCAAAGGCTATACCGATGCTATTGTCGACTTCAGTGAGCAGATGGGAGAGGCTGCATTCGGTGAAGTGGAAGACCGGCAGGAAGCTGCAAAACTTCTTGTGAAAACAGCCATGAAACTCACGAAAGACCTGATTATGCAGAAGGTTCAGGAGTTGGTAATGAAAAAGGCTTTGGGTGCGCAGGAAGTAGCCCAAGAAGCGTCTACGAGTGGTATGGTTACTGCAATTCATGGCACACAGGCTGTTACGGACCTGACGGTTCAGGGAGCCAAGACTACAGCTGATATTGCGGCTGGTACTGCATCCGGTGCTGCAAAGACTATCGGTCAGTTAGGCTGGTGGGGTATTCCTCTTATAGCAGTCATAAGCGCAGCCCTCAGTGCTCTTATGGGACTTGCAATGGGTAAGTTAAATAAGGCCAAGGAAGAAGTGGCATCTGCAACGGGTGTAAGCAGCAGTAAAGGCCGTGTGGCTGCCGGTATGCTTACATACGCCAAAGGTGATTATCCGGTTTTGGGTAACGACGGACAGATTTACAATGCCCGCTATCAGAAAGAACTGAAAACCGGAGTATATGGAGGTGGCGCACATTTCGGAATATTTTCCGAGAAGAAACCGGAAATGATAGTTGACGGAGATACTACACAGAAATTGATACTCAACTATCCGCATATATACGACAGTATCCTCACTATTGCACGTCACGGCCAGCTTAAACAGGCAGCCATGCCTACATTTGCCACAGGTAATTACCCTTCTGCGGCATCTGGTACCGGAATGCAAGGTCAGGCATTCATGCCTGATGTGATGAGCAACACACAGATGCAGGAGACACTTGTGCAGCTGTCGGCAGCCGTATCATCACTTACCGACAGGCTTAACAAGCCTATCAGTGCTACAATGGATCCGTATCAGGCCAATAAGACACTGAAAAAAACAGACAAGTTTATGAATAAACGAGGCCTGATTTAACACAAATGCAAAAACGATTTACAATGAAAGGTATTCAGATAAAAATAAACGCACAATGGATTTACCTGCCGGAGGATTTCTCCATTAGTCTGGAACAGACAAACCCTGTTTTCAATGAGCAGGGCACATTCTCTTTCCCGTTTGAAATTCCTTTGGAACCGAACCGTTCGGTATTCAAGAATATTGCCGATCCGTTCGGGGATATAAGTCTTCGTGATATAGACAAGGCTCCTGCTGAAATATGGTTTGCAGGTGTGATGTTGTATCGCGGGATTATTGAGGTAGATGAAGAAGTTGAGTTTCAAGATACCTTACCTGTAACATTCTTATCTGGCAATGGTGATTTTATGGCACAAATTGAAGATATGAATGCAAGGGATGTACCTTTGGACAGAGATATTAAATTAGGATATGTGGTTCAGAAAGCAGTATTGGAAAATTATAATGGCGCATATTATATCGAAGCCCCTCTTCCTGAAAGCATAATGATGGACTATACGGAATGTAATGTAGAAAAACCTTATCCGGAATCTCCGTTTTGCAATGTAAGAGTTTGTACGTCAGATGAAAATGGAAAATATAAAATACTTGAAGCTGATAGGCCCAATAGTGGGGTTTGTTTCTATGTAATGTATCTGATAGATTGTCTGTTTAAGAGTCTGAAAATAAGAATTAATAGAAATGACCTGATTAAAGTTGAGGATATGTGTCGTTTGGCATTTTTTAATACACAGTGCCATACAGAAAGAAAAGGAGATGTCACAAATATTTCATTTAATGAGTTAAAGAACAGAAAACTTGGAGGAGAAAATTTCAGTCTTACTTGTTATAAGACTACATTTATTTCTTTCCCCGGTCAGGTAGCAGATCCTGTCTATTCGGAGAGTTTTAATTATCAGAAGCAAGATATATATGCAACGAATGAAAATTTCCCGGATGTAGAAATAACTGATATAATAAATGATTTAAGCACTGCATTTGGAGCAAGATTTATATATAATGATCTTACCAATGAAATGAATATTGTATTTATAAAAAGTATATTACTTGATTTAGAAGTTCTTACTTTGGATATTGAAGTTCTGGATATCATGATTTCAAAAACAAAAGGACAGGGAATAAAGTTGACTTACGGAGAAGAGGAAGATACCGCATATAATTATGATGATTACAAAAATACCATTGAATGTAGTGGATATGCTGAAATTTTATCTCAAGGAATTTCTAAATATGATAATAAAGTTTATATTGACAGAAAAACAGGAAATGCTTATAGAGTTAAAGTAAATAAAGATACAGGTGAAGATCCTTCTTTATTTGAGGTTGGAGGTTTTAGAGATTATATAGTAGGAAACGGGCAAGATCCAGAGACTGAAAGTATAAATTATCGTCCAGTAATTGTCAATGATGTTTCTGACATAACTTCAGGTAGGATGGATGATGGTACACATAATCAGAAATTTGCTGTTTTTGCAAATGTCGAGTTAAAATCAGATTCTTCTTTTTCTGATATATTATATTCTAAAAATCTTTTTGATATATTTCCAGGTGAACTTCCTATTGAATCATTTTTTCAAATAAAAGTAGAAATGACTGCAACAATTGAAGAAAATTATGATACGGATACAGAAGAAACTTCACCATTGCAATCTTATGATGCTGGATATACATTAGGTGTCATGCGTGGCCCGGGAAATAAATCCGGAATGGAATATTCACCGGATTATGATGGAGAAGGTAATGCTTCCTGGGTGCAGACTGTTGCCAACTATGCATTTACATCCGACAGCTGCGACAGCTACGGTCGGTTTTTCGATTATAACGGAACCGAAGAAGGAGGGGTGGACCAGTCAGGACGTTTTTCACTCAAACTGATTGCCGGAAAGGACGGATATCCTGTGGATGAGCAGTATAAAGACCGAGGTCTCGTAGCTAAATTCCTTTCAGAGTATCTTTACTTTATGGCCAACAAGAAAACCGTGGTACTTACAGTCAGGATGAATATTACCCAGATCATTGGGATAGACTTTCTGAAACGCTATAAGATAGGCGATTTTGTAGGCTTTATTAATAAGGTGTCTTATACTCTCGATGTAAATGGGGTGACAGATGCCACAATAGAACTATATACCCTATAAAACCATAAACTTAAGAACTCACAAACTCAAAACTTACACCTATGGCAATACAAGTTATTCAGCAGCCCGGAGCAATATCCTTTGCGGGTGATCCTATAATAGCAAAAGCTAAGACTACGCTTACAGGAAAAACTTTCCTTAGAGTAAAACTGATATGCGACGTTACAGCATACCGTAACAGTGAAGAATATCCGTATTCGGAGAACTACTCCTTCGAGGTAGCGTCGGACGGTCTGGCCACATTCAATGTCAGCAGTACAGTAAAGACGGCTCTTTCAAGAGTGATAGTCCAGGATGCTGATGGCGGTGAAGTGGTACAGACAATGTATGCGGCCAAATTCAAACTTACATATAAGGAAGTGTTTATAGATGGTATGGTAGAGATAGAGGAAGGCGAACTGACTTCAGAAGAATATCAGGCAATACCAGGTAGCCTTACGGAATTTGAACGTCTTACAGCGGTGAACTCCGATACTACTACAATATTGGGAGACGGACGTATTCTAAGCCGGAAACCTTCCGGAGAATTAATTCCGAAAGGTGTCGATTTTTATCTCCCGGCAGTAGATACGAAATCCGATACATTGGCTTACAGTGTGCAGCAGGGGGAAACCAAAAATGATTATTCACAGTTTACCGGTGGTGCGCTGGTACCGAACTCTATTAAGGTTGTAACGGATTCATTGTCTGTAGGAAGTGTTATAATCGGAACCGCAGCCGAATCCGGACGTAAAGCATACATTGTAAATCCGAATCCGGACATGCGAAGTTTTATTTTCCTTAATGGCTTCGGTATGCTGGAGAGTATAACTGCAGTAACAAAAGAATCACTTCAATACGATATAGAGAGCGAATTGTATGCTATCCCGAAAGAGATAGGATTCAGAGGGAATACACAGGTTGTAAACTATGCCAATGCTCCAGAAGCCACTCTGAAAATGAGCAGCGGCTTCGTAGACAGAGACTGGGCAGAATGGTGGATAAATGAGTTCGTAGTGACACGCAGGGCATGGATGCTGTACGAAGGACGATATATTCCAGTGGCAATAATACCGGAGGATTCCAATGAACTTTTCGACCGCAGCAAACCCGGACTTATGGCTGTCAACTTCAGTGTGAGGTATTCATTTACTGGCAGTACCCATAATTTATTCGTCCGTTAGATTCTTCTCCTCTTTCAGCTTGCGGATTTTTTCTTTCATGCGCAGAATACGCTGCTTAAGCAGGCGGTTTTCTTCCACAAGAAACTCCGTGTAGCTCATGCTGTATGAAAGTTCCGTCCTGTTATTGTCCGTGATGAAGCAGGACGGAGTAACGTCCAGAGTATTGCACAGGCGTATGAAGTCCGAAAGGCGCATAGTGCTCTCCGGCTTTCTCCAGGCTTTTATCGAAGCCTCGCTCACTCCGTTCAATTCCGCAATCTCCGAGCGTTTCAGGTCTGTCAGGGTATCATTGCCGAAAAGGTCATTTATATGCTCCGGATGAAAGACTACAGTCTTCCAGTCTTCCGAGCGGTAGTAACTGTATTGATATAGTGGTGGCTGCACACCGTTGTTTCTCAGAAAGAAATGACGTGTGCTTAACTGCCACTTGTTGCATATTCTGATAAGGGAAGTGACCGGTATGTCTCCGTCCCTGAAAGATGCAGTGTAGTTGATCATACCTGCGGCTTTAATAACATCCTTTTCCGGTACTCCCAATACATCTGTCAGGTTCTGCAGCAAATTCCAGTTTACAGTCCACTTCCTTACATTGCGTTCCTTTGTATTCTCTTTAATGTACTCAATTGAAGGTTCGCCCGGATACAGACCGCTTTTCAGGGTTATTCTAAGCTGCTCGTTTTCTTTTTTCAGTATGCGGTAGTCCTGCCTTTCTTTTTCGAGAATCTGTTTCAGCTCCGTTATTTCCTGCCATATACGTGTAGGAAGTTCGGTAGCCTTTATTTCTTGCTCTATCTGTTCCAGGGGTTTGTTTTTGTCATCAACAAACGAACTTATGTTTATCTTATAGTGATTACACAGCTTCAGCATTTCCTCCAGACTGATGGAACACAAATCAGGATTGCTCCATCTGGTAATGGTAGCCAGTGAAACACCCATAGCCTTTGCGAAATCCTCACGGGTGATATTGCCGCCCAATCCATTAGGACCATACACGAAACGGATATTCTTTGGCTGGAAGACTATCGGTTTGAATTTGTTTTCCGGTATAACATATTTGAACTTGTTATCCAGAAACGGTTCGTTCGGATTCAACGTAATAAAATCTGCAAGACCTATGCGCAAAGTATTGCATAGATCCACCAACTCCTTAAAGGGAAAAGTTTCCTGATTAGCAATACGTCTGGCAAACTTATGTTTTGCGCCGAGACATAAGTCGGAAAGCTCTGCCTGAGTAATTCCAAACAGTGAAGGGAGCTTCTTAAACAGGAACAAGTTAAAATAGTACATAAAAATATAGGCTCAAAATCGTTATTTTTATAACGAAAATTAGTTTTTTCAAATTCAATTTCGTTACTTTGTACGGTAAATATAACAAAAACGAACTAAATATACCAATGATGAAACGAAACAAATCGGTTGATAGTATGAAAATCCGCACTATTTTGGGTAAAAAACACAAGTCTCTCAGACTGTGTTTCACTCATTATGTCGTGGAAAAATACGGAATAAGCATCAACACCGCGCACACACGTTTTCGCTGTGGGATATTAAGCAGATGGATGATTGTCGGCATACGGGGATGTATCAGAGAGTTTCTTGAAGACGATACTTTCACAGACTTTGAGAACTTCTATAACAATCTTCCGGTAAAATCGAAATTCATAGAATTTATGCAGAAGGAAATGGAAATGTGCGAGAGAACCGCACGGGCGAGATTCAAGAAATTCGATTTCAAGGAGCTTGAGCTGATAGGTCTTGAAGCCGTGTATGAACAGTTTATACAGGAGATTATTAAAGAATAAAAAACAGTGAAATGAAAAAGCAATGGGAAGCACATACAAACTTACGCGACGGGTTTTCGCGCATAGTTTTTGAGGACGGTGAGGAGCTGACAGTAAAGAATGACGGAGTGACCGGATATGCCTTTGTGGAGGAGTATCTTGAAGAAATGAGCCTGTATTATCCGTCTCACCTTCAGGCGGCAGATTTGAAACTGCAGATGCGTCTTGGACGTGCTTACAAGACAATAAAGACCATAGCCAACCGTTATCGTTCCGAACTGGCTCTGATAAGTCTGAACTGCTGTTTCGGTGCGCAGGACCATATACTCGACCATGAAACGGAAGGAGACTTCAATGTAGAGTTTACACATTGTCCAGAACGATACAATTGTCCCTTTAACGGATTTAATCCAAACTTCAAGAATAAACGTATTGTATGCTGCAACCCGATATATGAATGTGGTCTGTCACCAAAGCAGGCGGAAGTAGCGTCTTTAATGGTAAACACCCCACTATCTTATGAGGAAATAGCCGAAAAATTAGGATGCAGTTACTCCAATATAGATAATATCCGCAAACGCATTTTTGCTGTTCTTAATGTAACTACACGACCGGAACTTACGGTAAAACTGCAGGGTAAAAGACTTGTATAACGAATGACCTTTAAAACGATGACAACACATAAGTATTCAAACCTGTTTCAGCAGCGTTTCCGCAGAAAAGACGTTTCCATATCCATCCGTTTTGAGGACGATTGCATATTTATATGTTCTGAGAACGCATCAAAGTCTCTGTTGACAAAGCTCAAGAACGAGATAGTATATGACGGATATGTGGAAACCGGTGAGGTTGATCACGGAGTTATCCGGCTTTCCAATCCTGACCTGTGGAACTGTACAGTAGATGAGCTGAAAGATATTATCATCTCCAAGCTGGAAGACGAAAATTACAAAGTGACTTTCCTTCCATAAACCAAACAAACAGACCATTATGATTTCAGATAAAACTATTGATATGCTCAATTCGCTGCCTCTTACAGAGGTGATGCGGAACAACGGGTATGCCATTTCCTCGCAGACAGCCAGAAATGCCTTTTACCGCTGTCCTTTCCATCAGGAGACTAACGGCAGCTTCTGTGTAAGCAAATCGGCACCCAAAGGGCAGAGATATGCTTCCTTTCACTGCTTTGTCTGTTCCAAGGAGAACAATTCCGAAGGTGTAGGAGCGATTCTTCTCCAGCAACGTCTGTTGGAAAAGGCGGGGGAGAAATACGATTTTCTTTCGGCCGTAAATCGTCTGGCAAAGGATTTCAATCTTATCATAGACGGAGATTACAAGAATGGTTTCTTTCATCGTGCACGCAAAGTACAGCCACAGGACTCATGGTCGTACCAGGTACGAGAAGGTGGATTTACTCCATCCGAGATGCGTGCCCTCGGATGTCAGGTACAGCCTGCATTCAGTCCGGCCATAGGTAGGGGGGAAGATGCTAAGCAGGCCGCCATACTCGATGAACAGGGGAACAACCGGTTGCGTTATTCCTTCAACCCCGATTACTACCGGGGCAACGGTGCAGCACCTTTCGATACCGTACAGCTGACACGTATGTTCAATCTTTATCCGTTGAAGACTTATACCACACCGGCCAAGCCTGATTCCGATGGAGTGCTCAACAGCTATGAAGTTAAAAGCACAGACGGATATCCGGTATTTATGTTCCGTTACGAAGGAGAGCATGGGTGGTGGGCACGTAAGTACGAGCCTTATTTTAAGGAAACAACCGATGCCGATGGCCGTCGTCAGCCGAACTATAAATTTACATGGTGGTACGAGAACGGGGAAAAACCGGAAGGATTCTTTCAGGAGATATACGGCGACAATGACGTGATGCGTGCTTTGCAGACCGGGAAAGTTGAAAGTTCTGATCCGGAGGGACATCCTCTTGTAAATGTAGAACGTAAGAAAATAGTTGACGGAAGATCTCAAAGAGAATGGAAAGATGTCTTCAGTCGTATAGTTATTTGCTCCGGTCCGCGTGACGCAATAAACGTATATTTCCACAGCGACGCACATGTGGTATTCCCCCATTCAGAAAGTGTGGAATTATCAAAGAAGATAATCGACAAGCTTTTCGAAATAGCACGCGAGGTTTTTGTTCTGTATGATATAGACCGGACAGGGATAAAAGCCATGAACCGTCTTGCACTGAAATACGTCGACATGAAAGTTATCTATCTGCCGGAAGACCTTGCCACACGTCACAATCCCCGTACAGGAAAAGCCTGTAAGGATGCCGAGGAGTTCTTCAACTTCTATCCTTCGGTAATGCGGAATGACGAGCACCTGCAGCATCTGACCATAAACCGCTATTTCGCCGATCTGATGAAGACTGCCTGCCGTATGCGTTTCTGGGATGTACAGTTCCAGAGTAAGAAGGACGAGGACGAAAGCCGGTTTTTAGTGAAGAAATATACACTCAACTTCGATAATATGGCCCAGTTCCTTTCCGCAAACGGATTCTATAAATACACGGATGAAGCCGACACTACCAAGTTTGTCCGTATAAGCAATAATATTGTCGATGTGGTGGAAGAGAACCAGGCACTAAGCGAAGCTAAGGAGATAATGAAAAATTTCCTTCGTTACAATTCGCAGTATTACTGTGAGGAGTTGAGCAATGCCATAAGTACACAGAAACGTATCGGTAGGGATTCAATGTCCGGCATAAAGAAGGTGGAACTGAACTTCCGCTCGTGGGGCAAGGATTTCGATTACTTTTTCTTCCGAAACTGTGCCGTAAAGGTCACACCCGACAGTATTGATACAGTAGATTATATAGACCTTCCGTTCCATGTAAACCGCAAGGCCATTATTGACTTCGATTTCTATCCGCAGAACGCACCTCTGTTTACTATAGAAGAGAATACCGAGTACCTGGCGCGCAAGGAGCTGAACGAGCGAAGGCTTCAGGACAAGTCGCTTTCAGAATCAGATCGCCGACGTGAAGATGCGGAGTTTATAGCCTATCAGCGAATGTACCGCTACTTCCTTAATTTCCCTAAGGAAATGGACAAAATGCCGTTATGTATTCAGTGGCTATACGATACAGGCCGGATACACTGGCGAAAGGAAGCTCTCGGAATGGCACTTACAGCTGAAGAGAAACAACGCCAGGATATGCACTTTGTCTGCAAGGTAGCACTCATGGGATATATGCTATCACGGTACCGTACAGGTACGATGCAGAAAATGGGAGTAGTCACAGATTATTCGGTACCTGACGAATGTAAAAATAGTGGTGGTACCGGTAAGAGTTTCTTCCGCTCGTTCTTTGAAATGGTTCGTAAAGTCTGTTACATACAAGGCCAATCTTTAAAGAAAAAGGAAAATATGGCAAAGAACTTCGATAAGTTCCACTACACAGTCGATTCAATGGTGTTAATAGATGACCTTCGAGAAGATGTGGTTGGCAAGGAATTTTATAACATTACAGACAATATTACGGTGAAAACACTTTACCACGATGAAATGACATTACCGAGGGAAGCTACACCGAAGATATTTGTGACGATGAACAAGTTTCCTTTCGATATGAGCGAAGGCAGTACCTCACGGCGTATCATCCTGGCCATGCAGAGCGATTACTACCATGATGAAGATTACAGCGGCCAGCTTCGGAAATTTACTCCACAGACCAAGTTCGGCAAAGATATTATTCTCGAAGCTACAGAGGAGGAACGCAACGAAGCAGTATATATGATGTTGCAGAGCTGCCAGTTTTACCTCGGTCTTCAGGATAGTCTTATACCTCCTATGGAACGTGACGGACAGATGCGAATCCTCTACTCGGCTATCAAGGACCAGATGTTCATAGACTGGGCAAACCGTTTCTTTGCGTCCGAGTGGCACTGGAAACGACCGATAGCCGTACAGGAAATGGCAATGAGTCTTTTGGAACACCGGGGTGAGCCGGTCACAAAGCCCAACATAGCCGGAATACGAAAAGAACTCCTCGAAAAGATGCAGGCTTATTGCTTCAACATGCAATACACGATGAATCCCCGGATAGTTTACGGCAACGACAAGAACTCGAAAGAACCTCGCCGGTATGCCTGGGTAACGGAATTTATAGATGATTCTCATTACAAGAAAGACAGGATCCGGGAGAGTGTACGGTGCTGTTACTTCTACAAGTTAGGGGAAGAGCCGAAAGACACGTCGGAAATACTTAAATGTCCGGACACAGACGAAGAAATGGAAGAAAGAAGAAGGCTTGAAGCAGAAGACAGATAGATTTGACATATAGGGTTATAAACATACGACAATCAATGATGCAGGACGGGCTGCCTTACATACATTTTATTACCTAAGACAATAAAACACAAATAAAATTTGAATCTATGAATTACAGAATATTAAAGTATGAAATACCTATCGCAACGGAATTTGTTCTGCAAATGCATCAGAAAAGTAGAATATTGAAGGTAGCCGTAATCAATGAAAAAGCGTACATCTGGGCTTTAGCTCCAAAAGAAAACAGTATAATACCGGTAAAATTCCGTGTCGTAATGACTGGCGAAGAAATTGAACTTCCTATAACATACGAATACGTAGATACATTCATTATTAGCTATGGAGAGTTCGTTGGCCATCTTTTTGTGGACACATCAATCCCTTCACAAATGAGAACATTCGGTGTATGAAATTAATAATTAAAAACAATATATATCATGGAAAAGAAATTAGTCCGAGTACCGTTTGATCTCGAAATGGCCAAGAGGATTACAAGCGGTGAGGTTGAAGGTAGAATAGTAACACGGCGCGGGGATAATGCAAGAATTATACACTTTGACGCAAAGAATAAGTGTTGTATTATAGCCTTAATAGATTATGGCGATGGCGATGAAATACCTGAAAGCTATACACAAAGAGGATTTTATACAGCAGATGAAAATCAGGAATTTGAATGTGATCTTGTGATTGAGGTACCTGAATATCATGCATTCAAGGAGGGAGACATACTTTTTAGTGTGTACGGTCCCTTTATATACAATGGAAAATACAATGATAAACATGGATATGGAGCCTATTGCGGTATTAACAGTATGGGAATATTGAACATAACAGGTGACGGGTATATAAAAGAAGGAAATTCCAATTGGACAACGAAGGAAGTCCGATATGCTACTGAAGCCGAAAGACAAGAACTGTTTCAAGCACTTCAGAAGTGTACAGAATATAAAGCAAAAGAATATTTGAGGTTTTTCCCGATTAGTAAACCGGCATTAGGGAAAGAAATTTGAGGATGATGAAGATACTATTTGTTCAGTGATTACAAGCCGCAATGTAAGAGGGAATATATATGTACAGGTAGAAGTTATAGTAATTGTTTACCCATATAACGATGAAACAATGCATCAGATAGGGAAAACAGTATCAATATAATAAATAATGACAAAAACCAAATAACTCAATTTACAAACCAATTAAAAACAAAACAAAATGAAAAAGCTATTTATTATGGCAGCAGCATTACTTTCACTTGCCACACAGTCATGTAATTTAGAAATTCCTGAAGAATCTTCGGCCAAAAATATGGCAAGAAAGCAGGAAAAGATGATGCAGGAAGTCGCAAGCGAACTTGGAATGCCTGCTATCACCAACTTCCAGGAAAAAAAGCTTGCAAAAATGATTATGGAGCAACGCGACCGTGAAGACCTTATCTGCTATGCATATATTGTGAATCAGATGACCGGGAAACTGGTTTTCTTAGGAAAATGCCTTGGATATGGACTTCCATACAGCACACAGTATACCAATCCGATGAAAACGGTTGACAAATGGGAGTCTTCTGGTTACTGTGAGCAACTTCCACAGGCAGATCCAAACGGTCTGTTCATGCCTGAAGGTTTAAACGCCACATGGCTTATGATGATTGATCCTGAAAGCGGAGAGCCACGACCTGTATATCTTGAACCTGAAATCATTGTTTCACCATTTAAACTTCATCAATAACTATGGAAACAGCAATGAGAGTAATAGCAGGGACTATCCTTGCAGCGATTCTGGTAGTAGGCATAACATTCGGCGGAAACGCACTCGGTCTATGGTCGTATTCCTTCTTTGCACCGAAATATGAAAACGCACGCCGTGAAGTGTTCGAGAATACCCAAAGCTATATAGAGAGCAAACGCCAGTCACTCACAAATTATTATGACGAGTTCCGCAAGGCAGACAACACCGAGAAGCTCGCTATTCGCAAACTCATGCTTCAGGAGTTCGCAAACTTCGAGATTGAAAACCTTACTACTACTCAGCAGGGATGGTATAAGGAAATGCAGGAATATCTGCCACAATAATTTATAAAAGCCCTCTCCCTGTAATGAGGGAGGGCTCACCTAAAACAATAGAACAAATATGATACTTCACAGATTCTGCTCACAAGAAGAGTTTGACAGCTACAAGCGTGGAGAACTGCTGATAAACGAAAAAGACCATAGCAAGACCAGAGGAAGCGCATCTACATCCGTAGGCTTTTGCTGGTTCACGGAAGATCCGGAGAAAGCGAAGCACAGACTTTCAGGAATAGTAGACTTCGATATTTGCATAACAGTAGAAACTGACGCAGCCAACGTAATGGAATCAAAAGGCCGTTACGTGGTGAACGGAGTAAGAGGTGTATATCTTACCGAGTACTGCTGTACGTCATACGACAACAAACGATTCAGCCTGGTGGAATCTACAGATAAATTCAAATCGTACGCTCCAAACTTCAGTGATTTAAAGAAAATAGCACCATGGTTATTCAATGGTTAAATTAGATCTTATGTTTAAACTTATAAAAGTATTTCCCAAGCAAGATTCTCCTTATGCCGGAGGATGTGTGAAATTTGACAGACGATATACTGTCGGAGAGTTCATTAAAGAAGCCTTGGAAAATTATCCTGCAATAAGCGGCTATTTCTGTATAGACGGGACATCACTCAAAGCACAATATTCAAAAGGAAATCTTATAGACAAGGAATTTCCGGAAGATACACTTAATGCGAAGATAGCAGCCGTTTCCTTCTGTACCGGATGGAATAAAGCTGATTATGTTATTACTAAAATTGAAGGACAATGATTTCAGAGGAAGAAAAGAGAAAACTGCGTGAAATATCGGATAAAATAAGACAATCCGAATCAGAATGGTGCCCAGGTAAGACTTGTGTCAATTGTAAGCACTATGCCTGGAATCTGAATAGAAACGACAAAGGAGAAGTATGCTCTACTTTTTATTGCAGGCTCTCCGGTGATGTAGTAGGAAGGTTTGACAGATGTAACAACTTTCAAGAACAGGACTATGTGTCGAAAATTGCAAGAGAGAACGAGAATGAATATTGGGAAAAGTTCATACGGCCATTAGAATACGTTGGGCTTGTCGATAGAGTGCTTGAAAGTACGCGTGATAACCAGATGGTACTGTATGCCGCAAAGAAATTACATGGAAAGATCATAGAGATTCAAATAGATATGGATAGCTACGAAACACATACAATCACATTCTTTATGGATGATCCAAAACCAAGAAAAGCAGGCGACCGGATTTGGATGCGAACTACCATGCCTTCTTACACAAAATGTGGAGAATCGTATTCGATATTATTGGCCGACTCTATAAAAAATGCTTTAGCTGAATTTAAAGAGTTTTGTAAAAGAAAGGAATGAACCATGAAATTAATTGAATACATACCAGACAACAAGGTAGCAATAATAGACCTTGAAGATTTTGAGAACATGAAAGAACTGGCTCAAGCCAACGAACAAAAGATAGAACAACTTGCCTTAAAGAAGCTCAACGAAGAAATGAAAGTAAAAGGAATAGACATTTCTGTTGAAATAAGCGGCGTAAAAGAGATAGTCCGACATCGTGCTACTATTCAGGAGATAGGGGAGTTCGCCGAATATCGTTCAGACTATCCGTTGCCTGAACAGATACGTCATCATATCGTAGATGCCATAGTAAAAGAAGCCAATAACAAACTAAGGGCAGAACGTGAAAATATAGCAAAAACCTTTTATGAGATATACAAAGAGAGAGAGAAGAAACATTTGGAATGGACGAAAGTCTTTATGCATTGCGCTTTTGCCTTCCTGATAGCAACAATATTCTTTTGTGTTTTATGGTTAATGAAGTAAGGGCATGGGTAAAGAAAATGCAATTATAAAAGACGGCATATTATATGAAGTCATGGAAGGAAGCTGTCTCTCATGTGATATGAGCAAACATTGTGTTACAAGTCCTCATAAGCCATGCAAGGTGTTTGGAGACAACGTAAGACTTGTTAGTCAACGTGAATATATGCACCTATATATCTGCCTGTCTGAAGAAATCATTAAAACACCTGAATATGATAAGGAAGATGATGAATTAACAGAAGAAATCATATTCAAGGACGGAGCAGGATTTACTGAATATCTGATACAAAAAGACATTGTGAATATGCTTATTTGCAGCAACGGACCAGATAGAGGATTTAGCGTAAGCATTACAATAGATGCATTTAAACTTGACAAAGTAATCCTTGATGATATAATGTACCATTTTGTAAACAACAAGGTTTCGATTGTAACAAAAAAAGACAGTTTTCCCTCCGGTTACATATTTTCTATAAACACCCCCAGCTATTGCGATTATCGAGAACAAGTTGGTTTGAACGCACAAATAGTTATAAAGTTTATAGTAAGCAAAAGATTTTTAAGCAGTGAGACAGTAAGTAAACTGAAAATAAACAAGACATTGAAAAATCTATGAAAATAGCTGGCTGCATATTCCGAAAATCAGAGATACGGGAATACACAAAGACTACCTTCCTGGCTCACTACAAAAAGCGTGAGTTTTACATAACTTCAAATCAAGGTTATGGTAAAGCAACGGATCCTGGTAAAACAAGATTCTACATGTCGGTTATGGGTGACGACGGAATATATGATGTCGATTATTATGACGACTTCAACAATATAGAAGAAGCAATAGAAGCAACTCTGGAAGGAGCATGTTTAACTAAAAACCATTAATATATGCCACAAGAAATAAACAGAACAAATCCCATTGCAAGAAAACAGCACAGATGTGATTTCTGCGGTGGAACAATAGAAAAGGGTGAAATGTATGATAGGGCTGTATATACATTTGACGGTAGTGTTTACACTTGGAAATCACACCTTCACTGCCTTAATATAGCTTCTGAAATTGACGACTATGATGAAACTGGAATAACCGGAGATAGGTTTGCCACATGGATAGATGAGTATGTCTATCAAAATCACTTTGATGATGAAATAGATGATATAAGTAAGGAATGGCAAGGCAAGTCTATACCTGAACTCGCTAAGATGATAAATGATGAACTATATAAAAAGGAGGTGTAAGCCATGTTAAAGAGCGGCCTTTTTTCAGTAATATTTAAAGTAGATAATGTGGAGTTCAGGGAAGAATACGAACTTGCATATCGTACAGAGGAAGAAAATACGAAATATTCTACATTATATCAACAGGCTAAAGCTGCAATAGCTAAGGATTTGAAGATCCATAGGATCTCAGTTGATATTATAAGCATTATGAGAATACACAATGACCTTATTGTTGAATAATTAATATAATAAAATAGAACATGAATCTTATACCAGGAAATATACCTCACATTCCTCGTATGAAGAATACTAATCTGAAAGCAAAGCAGTTAAAAGAAGATGCATTCAGGAGGATTGCAGTAGGTCCTATGCAAGGCACGATAATTTGCTTTAGTATGTCACCACGCTGCGATATATTAGGATATGAATATACATATTCCGCCTTTTGCATCTTAAAAAGATATTTTACACTTTTAGGATTCAAGAATGTCGAATATGTACAAAAAGAAGATAAGTACGGAACCATATTCACACTAAGGTTTTTCTACGATAAGGGGAAAATAATATTCCTGCCACCACCGGATATTGGTCCGTACCCTGAAAAGAATTTCTGCTCACGAAATAAATGTCATGAGCAAAAATACAAATAATTGACATTTAAAATCATAACATATAATAATTATGACACCGGAAGAATTACTGAAGAACAATATGTTTTATCATAGGAAATTTTCAAAAGATACAAGTTTACCTCCCGATAGGGCAGTCCCATACGATATAGCTCAAGCAGCAGTCCAGATGAAAGAATTAGAGGCTAAGGCAGCCACCCATAATGGCTGGATCTGTCCTAAGTGCGGAAAGGTTTACTCTCCATATATCCAATCTTGCTGTGATTGTAATAAAGCCATACTGATTAATGCCAACCATGCCAATGTGTAATAATACTTGTTCCGAGAAGCTAATACAACCTGTAATATGCCACTCAGTATAGGCGTGAGAAAATGGGATTGAATTATTAAGAAGTATAACTATATAAACAATAAATGCTATGCAATATATTTTATCAGAAGAAGAATATCAAAATCTTGTGCCAAGATATAAATACGAAGAGGAAAGGGAGAAGGTAGCAAAATTGAATCAAAAAGTTCTTGAACTGACACGTCAGGGGAGATGCATAAAAGAGCATGGAGGATATTGCGATTCTTGTCCTATAGCAGGATTTAAGGGAACTGGGACTTGTACGAAAACCAAAAGTTACTCAAAATAATAAAACATTATTCTAAGAATGGAAAGAGATATTGAAATAGCAGCGAGAATACAAAGAGAAAAAATTCATAAAGAACTGCAAGACGGTTATTCTATTCATGGAGACATAAATCTTTACACAGCTTTTTCTGCTACTGTAGATCAATATGCGGTGCCATTGTTTAAAGCCGGTGCGGAATGGCGAATAAACAGTGCCTGGCATGATGTCACCGAGGAGCCAGAGTTGAATGAGTTCTTTGTTTATTGCGATGAAAATGACCAGTATGAAACAGATTGTTTTTATAAGAAACCAAGATGGAAAGTCTATGTAGCTGAAAATAATTTAGCAAGATGGGCATACATGAAAGACTTAATACCTACTTCTTAAGACAATGGCAGTGAACGGACCAACAAAAGACAAACGGGAATTTAAGAAATTCCTGAAAGAATGTACCAATCTTCCGGTTTACGAGGCAAAGAGCATTCCCATGACTTCGTATAATCGGTTTGTCACTATAACAGAAGAAGCCGTTAAGAATGAGACACACATCACGTTCTATCAAGGTTCATGGCATTGCGATGAAGGAGGAACATATAAGATTTGCGTTTATACTCCTACTATAGGAGGAAGGACAAATATACGGTATCTGCAGAGTATTGTCACTAAAATAGCAAATGCTCTGGATGAAAGATTCGGAAGCGAGAACTGGAATGAATGTAACAAGTCATTGATAGAAAAATGGAGACCGTTATCAAGATTCCAGGTCTATATTCAGATTCCGAACTTTAAATAAAAATTGAACTCTTATGGACAACATAACAAAACAGCAGGCAGTTGAAATAATTAAGAATGCATTTGAACTGAAAGAATTTTCCGAGAGAGAAGAAGGCAAGTCATTCTACGGAAAGGATGGAGAAACAGTTTCATTCTTCTTCGACAAAAGGCAGTATGACAGATATACAGTCATCGAGAAACTGAAAGAATGTTTCAAGAACAAAAACATTGTGGAAGGACAGTGCCGAATAGAAAATATGACATTCTTGTGGACGGTAGCCCATGTCGAGAATAGAACAAAGATACAATCAGAATAAAATATATTACCTGTTTGGGCTGCGATAAATCCTGCCGGGACAGGTGGAAAGGAGATACATGAAAACAGAATATCTTGATGAATTATATCCACATCAGCTGAAAAAGGAATTATCCCAACTGGGTGTTGAATTGACAGATGACCAATACAGGAAACTTTCCAATCGTGGCAGAACATTCCTGTATGCTCCAAGAGAGAGAAAGAAAGAGAAGACAAACTTCTTATACAGACTGACAATATTATTCTATATCGTATGGATGATTTTTGTCAGACTTGTTATCCAGTCTGTCAAATGGCTGTTTACCGGCACTGAATATTTCAGTATGGATAATCCCATTTATAAATTTACGGTAAAATGGGGACGTAAAATCGGATTTTAAATAATATGAAGTATGACAAGGGAAGATATAGAAAATGCAGCAAGAAGTGATTCTAACTTGTGGTTATGCATTCCTCGTGAGGTAAGTGACATATATAGGAAAATGGATTATGAAGAAGGCTTTGTAGATGGTGCAATTTGGCGCATTAATAGCGTGTGGCATAATAAAAATATTGAGCCTGATTGTGAGTTTACTAATATTGTATTACATGATCAAGAAAACCATAGTATAGAAAGTGTCTATTATGCTTACGATTCCTCGGATAATTGTTGGGAGAGTATAAAGGAAAAACATAGCTTCTCAGAGTGGGCATACATGCAGGATATATTACGAATTAAGGGGGATTAGCTTATGCAAAAAATAATGTTTAACGATAAATTTGGCTTGACAAAAGCTGTATTGGACGGGCTAAAGACTAAAACGAGGCGAATCATTACTATCGACGAAGTAGAACTGACTTTGTTCCAGACTCTTTATTTCAACGAGACATTTGACTTTCTTGAAGGTAAAGATCTGATTGAAGCATATTATGAGAACAATCCCCAAAAAATCCCTTACAAGAAAGGAGAAATTGTGGCTGTTGCTCAAAAATACTCTGAAGTGATTAATCCAATCGACTGGGTATCTACACAAATATATGAAGATACAAAAGCATGGAACAATAAGATGTTTGTTCGTCCTGATCTTATGCCACACCAGGTACGCATGATTGATTTTCATATAGAAAGACTGCAGGAGATAAGCGACGAGGACTGCATGGCAGAAGGAATAATCAAATGGGATGCAGGACAATCGGATATACCATTTTTTACCTTTAAAAATTCAGTAAAACCAGATTATGACACCCCTCGAGAAGCCTACGCCGCTTTAATGGACAAAATATCCGGCAAAGGTACATGGGAAAGAAATCCTTTTGTTTTTGCTTATGACTTTAAATTGTGGAAATAATGGAAACGATATTAGCAATAATTCTTGTCGGAGTTCTCTTGTGCGCACTCCTCGCCGTAGGAGTGTGCACAGGAGGATATAAAACCATAGACGAGGAAGATGATCAGCCTAAAACCGACAGCAATGGAACTGACACTTGAACCTGTACGTGTATATCGAAACAGACTGAATGGACAATTCCTGAAAGGACATCCTTCATACGTGAAGGGTAAGAAATGGGAGGAATGGATGAGCAAGGAAGGTCAGGAAAAGGCTTTAATCGCTTTAGAAAAGAACCGCCAGAAAGCCATACCTCCAAAGCAAGACAAGTCTGTTATGATGATTAAGGACGGCAAGGAAATATATTTTCCAAGCGTGGAAGCTGCTCATCGGGCAACCGGAATTAACGCGAGCAACATCTGTGCATGTTGTAAGGGAAAGAGAAACCAAGCTGGAGGGTATAAATGGTATTATTACAATAGTGATGAATGGTTAGAGATAAGATAAGAGTAACATGAAAATCAGACTCGCAAAGAAGATAATGAATTATAATCCTAATGGGAAGCTGCATAAAGGTTGGCACCGTAGGTTTATGAAGCTCAGGCCCCCATACAGAAGAGAAGACGGAGTGACGGTTTTCCCTTCATGTCACGATATAGATATAGTAAGGAGAGCCAGAGTGAGATTATCAAAATGGTTAAACAATAAATAATAATTTGGAGGACTTAATATGAAAATTGGATTTTTAAGTTTGTTGGGACTTATTTTTATAGTATTAAAACTAACTGGTACGATAGACTGGAGTTGGTGGTGGGTTACTTCTCCTTTATGGGGAGGAATTGTTATAGTAATAGCTATCTTTATAATTCTAAGGTTTTTAGTAGTACCATTATTGGATATATATAACAGAATATTCCATAAGGAGGAGTATAAGTATATGAAAAAACTGAATAAAAGAATGAATGAAAAACGCAAAGGTAATTTTCAGGGAAAACTTAGATTTTTGATGGAAGAACAGGAAAAACTAAGAAAAGGAAACGATCAATTATGAACCTTAATACACAAATTGCAACAACACGTGAGCAGTCCCAAAGACTGCTCGCCATAGGAATAAAGCCTGAAACGGCAGACATGGTTCATCACTATACCAATTCAAGGGTAGAAGCTCTGAAATGGGAATTGCAGCCGCACCCACCAACATTGCGAGGTGAATACTGGACACCTCAGAGGATATCCAGACTTGCGAGTAGGTTTCATAAGAATCCTGACGGCACACTGATGACCGGCGAGCAGGTGTTCGACCATTTGTGGGGTAAAGATATTCCTGCATGGAGTCTTGACAGATTAAGGACTTTGCTTCCATACGAAATAGATACAGACGGGGTACGAAAAGCATGTATTCAAACATTCTTTCATCTTGATTTTGGTACGATTATACGCTATCATATAGAAGGTGTCTTTGAATACTTTCACCAGGAAGTAAACAAAAACTCATACGAGGCCTATATATCAATGATTGAATGGCTTACCCACAACAAACACATGCCTACCGAAAAAACAATTTTTAATTTTATGTATAATGAAAAACAATCAAAACATGAATAATAAAGAACAAAACAACATACCATGCCTCTCCATCGCACAGATGGGGAGACTGCAAGAATTAGACGTTGACACATCGGATGCTACATTTGCATGGGTAGTAGATACTTCAGGAATTGTCGCTCCTATTTACACATTGAAGAAGGACGTAGATAATTACACCGACATAAACAGTGTTGTGCTGCCGGCCTTCGGATTAATGGATATACTATCTTTGCTCCCTATCAAGCTGAAGTGGGAAGGCTATTCATCAGGTTGTGGTGCCACATCAGAATTGGGAGATTTCTCTTTTTCCTTAAAAGCTCTATCCGAAACAAGTATAGTAGACCACCTTAAAATGACACGAGTATTACATAATGCTTTTATCCACATAGTATCAGGTGAAAGACCACTTGATGTAGCATTCTATGTTTTAGAGGAATTTGCAGAAAAGAACCTTATCAGAAAAGGCAAAACAACAAATAAAAAGACCACATGAAATTCAATAATAAGCCCACAACCAATGCAGCCCACGCATTTATGCTACTGAATGCAGGACTGAATCCAAAAACAGCCGACTGTTACATCGAAGAAGACGGCCATGTCATAATAGCCAGAGACGACTGGGATCTTGACATAGCATTGGACATGCGTCGTCTTTCTCCTGCATGGAGCCTAAGCCGGTTACTTGAGATACTGCCTGATGAAATATATGATAGCTCTAAGTGTTACAAACGTATACTTTGCGATGATTTCATTTCATACACACGTTGTGAAAACGGAGAGTGGCGCGGCACACTGAAATCTATACGAGCGCATAGCTTTACTATTTCAGCAGTGGTAACTATGCTTGTGAGCCTGATTTCAGAAGGGAAATATATTAATGAGGAATACATAATAAAGAAAAAGAAATGAGAAAGATAATACAGATAGACGAGTCGGAATATAACGGGCTCGTAGAAAAAGCAAGATTGAATGAAAAACAGATTGAAGAAAAGGCATTGAAACTTTACGAAGAAAAAGGTATGGCTCAAATCGAGATAATTGTAAGGACAGATAGCGATTGTTATTCTACAAGATATTTCAAGTGCGAAAGTTCTGTATGGTATAAGGATAGCCGTTTCTTTATTTCCGAAAAGTTAAGAAACAGATTGGAGAGATTTATATCAGAGTATGTACAGTATAAGGTAAATCAGGACTATAAGCGTCCGGAAGAATTAATGTCCTACTACAATAAGCAATTAAAGATGCTCAATTATGCAAGATACATCTTTTATTGTGTAGCCATGTCCGGTTGGGCAGCTTTTGTAACTTTACTTTGCATGAAATAAAAATTTGAAAAATGAACAAGACTAACATATCCCCGGAAGAATACCTGAAACAACGTATCAAGGTATGGTGCCACAACAGGGGTGAATGGGAAATCGACGAACTGACTATCCTTCCAAAAGGGAATTTCATAGATCGGAAAAACCGTTTACACCGGAAAGAGAATCATACGGCATACGTCACTCTGGATGACGCATTGAAAGCCGTCGAAATGGCACAAGAAATTTTGCTATCTGATACAGAAGCTAAGATTGATGCTTTAAAGTCAGAACAAAAACTTCTTGAAAGCCTGAGTACGCTGTCAGAATGCCAAGAGGAAATTGCAAGAAGTTACACGCCAGGAGCACCTGACAATACTTTGCAATCTTTATTATACAAAGTTTCACGAGGAAGTTCAGTAACATCCGAGGAGTTGAAAGAGTTATTAAGCGAAATGGGGGAAAAAGCAACCGAAGGACCTGAGTTTAACAAGGCTACAAAACTATGATCTGCGAAAAATGCAAGGGGAGAGGATATACAACAAATCCCAAATTGTTTAATGTTCCCTCCTGGAAAGCTTACGAAAAAGGTTACGACAAACCAATGAAATGTAGTAAATGCGGTGGCCGAGGATTTATCTTAGGCAATATAGAGGAAGTAATAAAAATCTTGGATATTGCAATACAGAACCGGACACCACTTAGCATTACTGAATTGAACAAATTAAAAAGGATATTAGAACATGAACCTGAACAAACTGAAAGAGAAAGTTTATAAAAATGCCGTTGCTCACGGCTGGCACGACGAAGAATACAGCGATGCCCATTGGCTCTGTCTGGTTATTGCGGAGCTTATGGAGGCAATAGAGGCAGACAGAAATTATAAATACGCATACCGGAAAGACTTCGAGGAGTCTTTAATAAAGCTTGGAGCGAGAGCCGGAATAAGGAAATGGCGCGAAGCATTTGAGATATGTATCAAAGACCGCCTGGAAGACGAACTGGCTGATGCCTGCATCCGTATCTTGGATTTAGCCGGACTAAGAAATATAGACATGGGTTCTGTTGATATTAAAGAGTTGAAGAGTTCTGAAGGTTTCTTTAATTGGACTTTCACGGAGTCGATGTTTTACATCATTTCCCAAATAATGGATATTTGCCACGACAGCGAAATGGATGATAAATTCCTAAGAAGTGTGATATGCGAGATTTTCCGCTATTGCATACAAAAGAACATCGACATCGAATGGTACATCCTTCAAAAGATGAAATATAATCGCTACCGCCCATACAAACACGGAAACAAGAAATATTAAACACACGCATTATGGACACACCAACTTTAATAATCTATTGCATTTTCATTTTCATTAACTCGGCAGTCCTGTTTTTCATTTATACCATTATCTCGCGATGGATGAAAAGTACGGAAAAGAAAATCGGCGACCTTGAACATATCGTGCGTTCTACTGATGAATACATCAAATATAACAAGCACATAGCTGATGTTGTATATCTGAGTTATCTTGACGGACTAAAAAGAATATTCATAGCAAGAGAGCGATATGAAGATGCTGAAAGAGTAAAGAAGACAATAGATATCTATGAATATAAGATATTTTGTGAAATGAAGGAGAATGCCCAACGTCAATCTATGAACATGTGGGAAGAAGAACTTAGCCGTATGTACGAAGAAAGATACCGGAATAATAAGAAAAATCCTCAATCAGAAGAATAACTCGTAAAACATACTACTCCATTCCCATCATTCTGTCCGTATGGCGAAAAATTAGATTAATTGTCGGGTAAAATGGCCATACATTCTATATCCGGCAATCCTTAAAATAGAAGAAGAGCGGGAGAGATTACCGGAAAAACGGTTTCTCTTCCGCTTTCTCTATACATGCACGTACATTTTCCCGTTCATCAAAACAGCACAATGTGCCAAGTTTCCATGCGTCCCCAGATGTTTTTTCAGGTGCTAAAAATAGATGATTATGGAACTTTTGGATGTCAACAAAGAAGGTATTTTATAAAAAGTAAAATATTATTACATGTGGTAAATATAACAAACAAATTGTTTATTCGCTTATATATCAATATATTACAATGACGTAATTAGGCCGATTTGCGTACTTTGCTGCCACCGAGCAAATTTCAAACAAGTGCATAATAAATTGATATACAATTTTTTAAACGCTTATTTTTGTAAATTTGTTTTACTTTTAGGATTTCATGAGTTTTGAAAAAACTTATAATTTATTTTTTTTATTCGTTTTTCGTATAAAAGCATCAGTCGAAACATTTTAAAAAGAGAGCCGGAGGATGGGGAAAGCGGAGAAGGGGAGTCTTTTGAAAGGAAGGGGAGAAGGTCGGACTGCTGAAAGCGGTTCGACAGGGCTTGCCTTCTCTCTTTCCTTTCGACTTCCTTTATATCCAATATCTCCGTAGATTAAAAGAAGCTACGCAATGGACATAAGAGAAAAAACTGTGGGGGGCCAGAACTTATTCTTCCGGAAAAGGATACGTTTTAATTAAATCAAAAATCTCCGACAACGAGCAAATTTATTATATTTTATATATCACCTTATACTTAAAAATATGAAAATCAATAGATTAATGAGAGTTTAACAATTTGTTTGGAATTTGCTCGAATTTGCTCAAACGTCTTTGAATGAGCAAAATACCGGTAAACCCGTTAATATTTTTAAACAATCTCCGTCATAATGCTTTTCTTTATGTTTATTAAATTTCTGAATATTAATTGATTTACACAGACACAACACACATTTAAGATTATGGCAAACGAAAAAAATCACACCTGTTTTCTGAAGGTAACGGATTATCAGAAAAAATACCTTGAAATGCGGTACGGATCTCCGGTATGCTTTCCCCAGACTTCAATGATGCAGCTTTATCTGCGTCGTTACCTTGTCAAAAACAGCACAATGAAGCGCATCACAGATTTCTCATGTAGCAGTGCAGCTTTCAACCGTACTACTTCCACTCCTACAATATTCACTGAATATCAACCGATTAAGGATGAAGAACGTGCGGAATTTGTAGAAATTGAGATTCCGGACGAAGTGATGTACGGCAATAAGATGGTGAAGGTGGACAAGTTTTTTCAACTCAATCCGCAGGGAACCAGGCTTCTCCGCAAAGAGATAAAGAATGAGTTCTGGATGGCTTTCTCGCAGTTCCGCGATGAATGTATCTTCCGTGCGTCACGTATCAATGAAACTGCCTATACCGAAGATATAATGAGTGATTTTATGAATATGTACAATATTGACATTAAGAATTTCGAAACATTGCTGCGCAATTGGAGAAGAATGAGAACCTTTATTATAGGTAATATTGAAAACAAACGAGAGGAACTGGAAGATAAAAGCGGCAATGTTTTTCTTTATACTTGATAATTCCGCATAACGGAAACCGTTAAAGTATGTTAGAAAATCAAAGAATGTTTACAACTTCTGTCCGCTGATTTGTCCGCTGAATTTTTAACCCCGAAAAACCATATAAATATGAATTGCAAAGAGAATTATTATGAGCTGATAGGAAGCATTGAAATCTATCCGGACAGTGCCGTAACCTTTGGCCGTCCGTTCAACATGGAGAAGAAAAGTGACCGTCCTGACTTCACTCCGCAGGAGGACAGAAAACTGGTCCTTCCGATGAAGAAGAAATCGGGAAGTCTGAAAGAAACCCCTTCTGTTTCTGTATCGGGCGAATCATACGAGGTAGTGGTGTCCTGGGAGGTGGAGGAAGTCAATCAGGAAACATACGCCATTCTTGAAAGCCTTAAAACAGATACTAATCATTTGATAGTTAAAAGTTTTATTGATGGCGAAATCTTTATACGTGCCATTCCGGGAGCGCACAGCTTTGAGTATTCGGAGTCCAACGGTGTGCTGGAGTGCGAACTCACTATAAATAATCTGACGGGCGCACAGAGAATTGCGTAATTGCGGCCACATTACACACATTATTATATATACAAAGTATACTTCTTTTTCCCTTGGTTTACTCAGACGGCATCGGGGCAGGGATTTTCACCTGCATTTCCGGTGCCGATTTTCTTTGGGCACTTTCTTTTCCTGTAAACATGCCTTCTTGTTTGCAAGATAAATCCGAATCTGTCATAAATCACTCTTTTTCAGTCTGTTTTTATTATTACACTTCTTTTTTATGTCCTTCATTACACCTTACAGTGTGCTTAATTTCGTAGTGTAATCAATTAATAATCAAACGGAAAATGGCAACGAAAGCATTTCACGAAATTATGAGCACGCGCTTCTGGGACTTTTATCCCGAATCGCTCCAAAACTATCGGAAGACGCTTTTCGACAACATTGCTGCGCACCGTCCTTTCGTAAAGGAAGAGAAACGCAGCGACCGTCCGTTTTTCCTGAGTGCAAAGTCAGGCTTTGCCGAGAAACTGTACGTCGGCAACTACCACAGCATCACTTACTGGAATGAGCTTGATCCGGAAGACAGGATTATATCAGTGATTGATGTTCAGGGACCTATCCTGCGCAACGGAGACCTGTGTTCCTACGGGAGTAAAGAGCACAGAGATCTGATAATGCGTGCGGCAGACGATGAACGTGTTATAGGCTTCCTCATAGAGGTGAACAGCCCCGGAGGCAGCAGCTCAGCAAAGTACGATTATGAAGCGGCTATCAACTATGCCCGTTCGAAAGGCAAACCCGTTGTGGGCCATATCGACGGTATGGCATGCAGTGCCGGCTATGCTCTAATGGCTCTGTGTGACGAAATTTACTACACCAACCCTCACGATGTTGTTGGATGTATCGGTACCATGTGTGCCATGTACACCCAGAAGGATGGTGACGTGAATACAACGACACAGGAACGCTATGTGGAGATTTATGCCGACGGCTCGCCTTACAAGAACAAGGAGTTTCGAGATGCCGCCGAGGGCAAGTATGATGCGATGAAGAAGGAACTCAACAAATCGTGTGTCGATTTTCAGAACATGGTCAAGTCACGTCGCCCTGGCGTGACCGAAGAACAACTCCAAGGCTACACATACGAAGCCGGAGAGGTGGAAGGCTCACTTGTTGACGCACAGGGTAGTTTCGACTTCTGCGTATCTCGCATTCAGGAACTGTCCGGTGTAAGCCAGTCCGATACACAGGGGGAATCTTCAGGAAATTCTGATGCAGGTAATTCCCAGTCAGGAAATCAGGGAGATAAATCCGAATCGGGGGCAGAAACCGGAAAGACAGAAGAAAAGCAGCCGGAAACCGAGGAAACTGCCAAAGTAGAGGTAGTTCCGGCAACTGATAACAAACAAACACAAACTCCAAAACAAAAAACTATGGCAAAAACCTATCTCAACATTCAGTCGGCTGCCGGAGTAAATTCGCTGGTGGTTGATGAAAACGGCGGTTTCTATGTAGTAGAGGAAATGGCCGATGCTATGGAGGCATTCTGCGCCGCTGCAAAGCAGTCTAAGGTGACACTTGCTGCCAAGCTTAAAGAGGTGTCAGAACTTAATGTTCTCATTGAAAATGAAAGAAAAGCACACGCCGAAGCACTTGCAAATCTTCAGGTTCAGCATGATGCAGCTATCAAGGCATTGAAAGACTCTCACGAAAAGGAAATCCAGGCTAAGGAAGACAGTCTGGCTGACGCACAGAAACAGATTGAGGCTAAGGAAGCCGAAATCAAGGAACTGGCAGCAGCTACAACTCAGTCGCCTACGCCACAGGATCCTCCAAAGGACAACGAGCTTCACGGAGGCCAGGAAGACAAGGGTTTCAAGGTGGAAAGTGTTGCTTCGGACAGAAAAATGTCTTGGGCAGAAAGAGCGGCTGCAAAAGAAGCTCGCGAGAAACTTCTTAAAGGAGGTAGATATTAATAAAAAACACAACACAAACGCTAAACAGGATTAATATGAAATATTATACACTTAGTTTGCAGGATGTAACCCACATCAAAGATAAACTTGCTCCGGACATTATAGCAAGTTCAGTATTGGACAATATGAGCGTCTTCAATGCTTTGTACATCAATGTCATTGAAGATGTAGAGTACGCCCAGTCTCAGATTATCTTCCGTCGTAAGGGTGGTGAAGCACGTCGCTATCAAAGAGGTGAAACACTGACTGCTACTCTTGGATACATGGAAGAAAGCAAGTTGGTAATCACAACTATCTGGACTCGCCACGTCCAAAACTTACAGAACTTCCGTGAAAAAGAACCGTTCAAGATTGCAGGCTCAAATGAAACATACAATGCTCCTGTATCTGAAATGTTGATTCGAGAAATCGGTAAGCAACATGCAGGTGACGTATTGAGCAATCTTTTCTTCGGTAGTGAAGCAAAAGGTGTAAAGGATCCTCTCGGTTTGTATGACGGTTACTGGACTAAGATTGACCAGGCTATTAACGCGCAAAGAATCAGCAAGAAGTTCGGAAACCTTGTTGATATGACTCCAATCAATGACAGCCCTGAAACTCAAGACGGAGAAAACTATGACAACTTTGTAAATTGGGTAAATGGTTGGCATCCAACATTACGCAATGCAGAACACGTTGTGGTTTACATGTCTCCCGAATCAGAACAAAAGATTATTCAGAGCTATATGCGCAAATTTACCGGATTCCAGAGAGAAAGTAATGACAGCAAGTCATTCCGTTTCTTTGGTATGAAGAATATCGAAATTGTTTCTCATGCCATTATCGGTAAGGGAGACCGTATGTTCGCTACGGTACCTGGAAACCTTGAGTTTGCAATGGATGAAGAAAGCAACTGGAATGCCGTCTTAATGGATCACGACCAGAACGACTTCAACAATCTTATCTTCCAGATTCAGTCTAATGCCGGCGTCCGCATCCTCGATATCAACGCAACCAAGTTCTGTGTGAACAATGGTAGCATCAAGCAGATTGAACAGTTGAACGGTGACTATCAGCACAATACTCTTACTGTAACTTCAAACAACGAAGCATGGGGTAAGGTAACAGTATCTCCTGAAAAGGAAGACTATGAGGAAGGTGAAACTGTAACATTGACTCCTGCTGCAGAAAGCGGATATCACTTTGTGAAGTGGAGCGATAACGTAACTATTGATACACGAAGTTTGATTTACTCCGGTGTGCCAACGGTATTGCAGGCCGTATTCGAGGCGGACGAGGAGTAACGAGAAAATAACATGGGAATGCCCCACACGGGCATTCTCTTTTTCACAAACACAAAAATATAACGACTATGGCATTATCGTGTGATTTGAAAGACATCGGCCAGGCTGCACAGGGATGTGAGGAACAGTTTGCCGGTATCGGTAATCAGATATTCGTAGCCTACCCTGAAGATCTTACAGCACCACCAACATATAACGAGGACAGTGCCTCATTTCAGACTGGTTCATTCGCTTTTAATGAAGGAAAGGGAGCATGGAAAATCCGTATCAAGAAACAGACCGGACAGATTACTGCTACAGGGAATGAGGGTGCGAAAGGTTACAACGTACAGCTTATGTTCACAATCGACAAGGATGTGGAAAATGCGGCACAGGTATTGAGAATCCTCAAGAATCGTGGTGATGCAATCTTCTTCGCACAGAATCCTTCAGGCGGTTACTATGTAGTGTATGATCCTATTTTCGGAACAGAAGTAAACAATAACTACGATAGTGGTACAACTCCTGATTCTGATAGTGGTCACGCAGTTACAGTTACAAGTAACCCCAACCGCTATTCGCTTGTGACATGGGACGGTACTCTGACCATAAAGTCTGAATTATCTCCCGGACCTTAAAGATCAGGGAATGAGAATTGATTGAATTTAGTAACAAACACAAAAACATAACGACTATGGCATTATCATGCGACCTTATGGATGTCGGTCAGGCAGCAGCAGGATGCGAGGAACAGTTTGCCGGCATCGGTAATCAGATTTATGTAGCATATCCTGAAGACCTTGAATCAGCTCCGGAATACGAAGAAGGTAAAGCTGAATTTACATCAGCATCCTTCACGTTCAAGTCGCAGAAGGGAGCCTGGAAGTTCCGTATCAAGAAACAGACCGGGCAAATTACTGCTACAGGGAATGAGGGTGCGAAAGGATATAACGTGCAGCTAATGTTCACAATCGACAAGGATGTGGAAAATGCGGCACAGGTATTGAGAATCCTCAAGAACCGTGGAGATGCAATCTTCTTTGCAGAGAATCCTTCTGGCGGATACTATGTAGTGTATGATCCGATTTTCGGAACAGAAGTGAACAACAACTACGACAGTGGTACTACTCCTGATTCCGATAGTGGTCACTCAGTTACAGTTACAAGTAACCCCAACCGTTACTCACTGACTACATGGAACGGCACTCTTACATTGAAATCAGCAGTGGGAGCCGGATAAGAACAATTAACGAAACAGCATGTGGATAGAAAGTCCCGTCCTTGCTAATCAGGACGGGACTTTTTTTGTCCTTCAATATCATGTATCCTTTCCCCACTTTTGTGCTAAAGTAATTGATAAACAAACAAATTATGATTACGAGCAAACAATATCTGAAAGATTTAAAATCAATGAACGAAATGGAAAAGAAGGAATATTATGTCAGGGTGAACAGATGGACTTCCGATACTTTCCCCGAACTTCTGGCTTTGGCCGAATGCTGGGAAAAAGTTCCGGTGAAGGACTTCGACGAAGGATGCATCCTGGTATCTGCCATAATCAATGCCCGCCCATTCCTTAACGACGTGCAGAGATATTCGGCAAAGGTAGCTATAAAGAAACTGAATCTGTATCTTGAAAAAGTGCGCCGTGAATCCGGTCTGGCGAAGCGTGCTACACGCGGCCCTGTGGGCGTAGAGAAGTTCCGTGCCATAGTGCCGGAAGAACCTTTGCCTGACGAAAACGGAGATCCGCAGCCGGTAAAGCAATATGTGGAGCAGGAAGTCGATAACCGCCGCCCTAAAGACTTCGTTCTGTATAAAGACAAACTGCCGAAAGCACTGCAGCAAAAAGGCGAAAAATGGCTGAAAGATGCATACTTGGAACTGGCTGACTATCGTTGCCGACTTGAAATAATGGCCGAGAGCCCGCAGGTAAGCGATGCGGCACGCAAGGACATGGCTGATAAGGTACTGGCTACCGAGCAGCAAATCCGTGCGTTCTGGGAAGAAGTTGACGCGGCATACAATGGTGAGGTATCTCTTTCACCGGATGCAGGCAACGGAGAATATCTTTCAGGAATGAAACGCCCCGGTGACTTCACACGTGATGAGATTGAAGCCATGATTGACGAAAAACAGCAGGAAATCTGCCGTAAGGCCCGTATCGACGGAAACAAGAAGTACATCAACCGCAACGATGTAAAGATAACTGACGAATATCGTGAACAGCTTTCTCTCCGCATCCGTGAACTTATGGCATGGGGTGAGAACCTGCCTCGAAAGACCGCAGAAGTAGCTACCGGTGCAGGTGTTTTCATTGAAGGGGTAAATAAGGAAGAGAAGCAGGAAATTTCCGAAAATAAGAAAGAAATTTCCAAAACAGAGGAAAAAGTTTCCGAAAATCCGAAAAAAACTCAAGAAACTGCAGTACCGACAGCAAAAGCTGTAGATCCGACAGAGAGTGTGACTGAAAGCAGTATTCAGAAAACCCAGAAAGGAGCAGCCAAATGAAAGTAATCGAGCCATGCTGTTACCATAAGCAGATAGAGGAACTGATAGACCGCTGCGCCGAGAAACACGAGTCAGCCAATTTCTTCAGTTTCTCTGACTGGGACCTGTGCGACCTGCTCGACACACTCTCCGGCTATTGCTGTGGTGGAGAAATGAACATCGCCCTTGTGCGTATTGACACCAGGACCATCACGGCCATATCGAGAATACTTACTCGTACAAGCATCAGAAAAGATGATCCTTCGCATCATTCTGTCGGAGTCAGCAAAATGATACTTGTTACACAGCCTCCCGTCAGCGGCTCTTTATTTGACCAGAGAAAGGAGATAGAGGCGCAGTTGGGCAGATATATCAAAAGCGGGCAGCTTGTCGTATGCGAGGACAATATCGGCTTCCGTTGTGTCGCTCTGCGGAATCCTGAAAGGAAGCATAACATTGTTATCCAGGGCAGCCTTAATACCCAACGTAATGGAGTTATGCAGATGTTTACTATCACAGCTTCGCCTTCAGAGTATGAGAATGTGGCAGACATGTTCAGGATGAAGGAGCATACGAAGAATATTTTCAAATCAAAATTATAAAGTTCAACATAAAAACTTATTAGGTTATGAAAGAATATATCTATAAGAAGAAAGTAAAGGCAACACCTGCAAAACTAAAAGGCAACAAAATGTATCTTCCAGAAGATGCAATGCCAAGAACTATGGAACCAGTATATGAAGGTTACAAGGTGATAGATGAACATGGAATCGAATACTTTGTTGCAAAAACAGAGTTTGAACAGGATTATAAATGTGTAGAGACACTGAATGAAAATAGCGAAGCTATGGACTTCGGAGATGCTATTGAAGTTCTCAAATAAGGTGGAGCTATCCGTAGAAAAGGATGGAATGGCAAAGGCATGTTTGTAATCAAACAAGTACCGGCACATATAGACAGCAACATAATACCTAAAATGCAATCCCTTCCACAGTCCGCAAAAGACATTATTCTGAAAGGCAAGGGATTTATTGACTATACAAGTCAGTGCCTTATATACAATGAAAATACCGGTCGTGCAGACTCTTGGAATCCTTCTATAGCTGATGTATTTGCAGAAGACTGGGAAATTCTGTATCCGGAGAAATAGATTATAAAATAAGCACATTCTAACAGGCTTATTTTCATATAAAGATATAATCTATTAAATATCAGAATAATAAGAGTATAAAATAGCTTACGGTAAGGGGAGTTTCTTATAATCTCCCCTGATTTTTAAGGTATAAAAAATACCAACACGAACACAAATTAAACACGATAAATTGAATGAAAACGTTAAGAGTATTTGAAGCATTTTCCGGTTATGGATCTCAGTCTATGGCTTTGAAAAGGCTTGGAGTAGATTATGAAGTAATAGGCATAAGTGAAATAGACAAATATGCATTGCAGGCTTATATGGCAGTACATGGAGAAACACCTAATTATGGTGATATCTCGAAGATCGACTGGACGGCAGTTCCGGACTTCGATTTTCTTACATATTCTTTCCCATGCACAGACATATCAAGCGCAGGATTACAAAAAGGTCTTGAAGAAGGTAGCGGAACGAGAAGCAGTCTATTATGGGAATGCAAGAAGGCTATTGAAGCCAAAAAGCCAAAATATCTTCTTATGGAAAATGTGAAAGCTCTTACATACAAGAAGTTCAAGCCATATCTTGACAAATGGCTCGATTATCTGAAAGATTTGGGATATACAAATTTTGCAAAAATCCTTAATGCAAAGAATTATGGTGTCCCACAAAACAGAGAGCGAATATTTGTAGTTTCTGTCCTCGGTGAAGCTGAATATTCCTTTCCTGAAGGATTTGAGTTGGAAAAAAGGCTTAAAGATGTTTTGGAAAAGGAAGTAGATGAAAGTTTTTATCTTAAAGAAGGTATTATCAACACCTTTGTAAGAAGAACCATTGAAGCAAAAGCAAAAGGAAATGGTTTTGCTTTCATATTAAGGGATGGTGAAGATATAGCTGCAGTCGTTAAATGTAGGGCAGGCTCACAGATAGAAGAAAACTTTATTAAAGAGCCTGTCAATCCTATAACCTGCGCAATGCGAGGAAGAAATCCTGATAACCCTTCGGATAGAAATCCTGGTATAGAATTAGAGCAAAGACTTGAGCTCGGAGGTGATATAGCAAATTGCATCACAACTGTTCAGAAAGACAGTCTTGTAGCAGAACCGAATGTACTTACCCCAAAAAGAACAGAATACGGTAAATCTATGCGCAAGGATTACGATGCAGGAAGAATTAAAGAAAGCCGTCATAACATGACGCAACTTGAACCAAGGACAGATGGGATAAGTAATACGATTACTACTGTACAGAAAGATAATTTGCTGGCAGAGCCTAAATTGATAGGAGGAATTGGAGTGATTAATTTCGGTAAACAATGGAGACAAGGGAATAGAATATACGATTCAAATGGAATTGCCATGTGTTTAATGGCTCAACCGATAGGAAATGCCGGTGGAAATAGCTATCTGTATCAAGTAGAAGAAAATGAGGAGGAAAGACTTAATGATTTATGTGCAGAGATTGAACCTTTAAACGCAGACGATGACGGTTTATGTAGAACAATAAAATCTCACTATTATAAAAACAGTAAATCAAATTTCACCAAAACTACAGGTTCTATGACTGTAAACGGAGCAACCGACGGATACCGCATAAGAAAGCTCACTCCACGTGAATGCTTCCGTCTGATGGGAGTATCTGAAATCGACATAGATAAAATCCAGTCTGCAGGGATAAGCAAGACACAGCAATACAAAATGGCAGGAAACAGCATTGTAGTAGACGTGTTGTATTACATCTTCAAAAACTTGTTTAAGGAGAACACAGACAAAACAGATTAAAATTACTAAACTATGGCAACTCAAGTAGCACAGAAATTCTATGACCTGCTGCGCAAGCATTTCGAGACCGGAGTGCCGTGGCAGAACATGAACTTTACTGACGACCAGAAGCGACGCATCGAGGTTTGCCTGGATGCTTACAAACGGTTTGAAGCCGATCCGTTTATGGATCTTAGCCTATACATAAAAAATAAATGGGGACGCTCATACAGCGAACTGAAGAACGACCTGAAGGTGGTAGAGTATATCTCATCCTTCTATGCACAGGGACAGAGAAATATTTCCACCATGAAGGTCCGACATGCCGCAAACATAATGATGCGCAACGGTGCTGACACGGGCAACATGAAGGCAGTAAACGACGGAGCGACACTCCTGTTCAAGCTTGACAGACTCGACCAGCCGGAAACACCGGAAGAATTGGGAGACGAACTTATCCGTATGCCGTTAGTCGTCACTTCGGACGTGAAGAAGAAATTCCCGACCAAGACATCGCACGAAACAGAAGAAATGAAGAAGATACGTAAAACCTGGGGTGTGAAGATAGACCAGTGGCAGGATATGATAGAAAATGACGAAGGCGTATATATCCCCGATGTTGACGAAAACAGCCTGCAAATGGAAGACAATACCGATACAGAGAGAGAAAGCGGTCAAGACAGATTTACACAACTGGAAGAGGAGGAATAGCTTATGGCACGACAAAATGAATACGACTCATTCCGTGAAGAATCACTTCGAAGGACTACACAGAACGCTACAGAAAACATATCCCATCAGGATGCAGAACCAGAGGAAGGTATCAACTATATCTATCTGAATCCTGCACAGAGAGCTGTATATAACTACCGTTGCAGAAGTACCACAGTGGAAGCCGGGCGTGGTATGGGTAAGACCGACGGACTTATCTCTCCTCACATGATAGGCTGTCTGCAGACCATGCCACGAGGCACCGGACTTTTCCTCGGTAACAGCATCAAGCAACTTTTTACAAAGACAGTTCCGAAAACCCTTATGGCCATAGAACGCATGACTGGACTGAAAGAAGGCATTCACTTCTTCCGTGGTCATGCACCTGCCAAATGTAAATTTAAGGAACCTCTTGTAAAGCCGAAAGTATGGGAAAACTGTATCCACTTCTGGAACGGCTTCACATGGTATATGATATCCACCGGAGTTAAAGCAGCCGCCAACGGTATGGACTCATGCGCCATAGTTGGTGACGAGTGTCGTTTCATGCCCGAAGCACTGATAAAAGCAGAAATCCTTCCTACATTGCGTGGTATAAACACAACACATCCCGGCTTCGATGAAACCAAAAATCCGTATTACAAAAGTATATTCTTTGTAAGCGATGCACCGCTTACTAAACGCCAGGCATGGATGCGCAAGCGAAAGGATGAGCAGACTTTTGAGATAAACCGAAAGATAGCAGAACTTATCCGTCAGGCTAACCTTTGTCCGGAGATAGTACAGATGCCTAAATTCCAGCGAGAACTTAACCGTCTGCGCTGCCAGGCAAGTATATATTTCTCCTTCTCCAGTGTAGAGAACATTGACATCTTAGGCGAGCAGTTCCTTCGCACCATGCAGAAGGAATTGACAGAAACCATGTTTGACATTTCTATCCGAAACCTTCAGAAAGAAGAGATAAACGACGGATATTACTGCAACTTCAATCAGGATGTACATTGTTATCTGTCGAATGACGAAGCACAGCTTGAAGCCGCACAGAAGTTCAACCGCAAGGTAGTTACCCAGATATATTCAGGTGGGCGTACCCTGCGTGTGGAATCGGAAAGCATCGATCTGAAGGAGCTGTCGAAGTCAAACAACTGCTGTCTTGATACGGATATCATCCCTGGTGAACCGCTCCGAATCGCCTTCGATTATGGTACCACAATCAACTGTCTTGTTGTAGGACAGACCGAGAGCCGACGAAATAACGGTATCCTCCGCATACTAAACAGCATGGTAAATATCAAGGCATCCCGCCTGGAAGGTCTGTGCGAAATGTTCTGCAAGTATTACGAACCGCACCAGCTTACCTGCCGTGATGTGATATTCTACTATGACTCGACGGCCAAACAGGGTGCAGCCTACGCTTCGGAGAAATACGATGAAACACGTTACTATAACACCGTGAAGCGAGTATTGAAGAAACACGGCTGGAATGTAACAGAAATACCTATGGGCCGTCCGATGAGCCACGACAAGAAGTATGAGTTCCTGAACGGATGTTTTGCCGAAACGCAGAGACCGTTTATCCGTATGAACAAGGAGAATAACGAAAACCTGATAGCATCAGTAGAGAATGCCAGGGTGATAGAAGGACGAAACGGTTTCGAAAAAGACAAGAGCAAGGAGAAATATCGCGTGTCAAAGGAAGTGGACGATATAGAAGCCGAACTCGCCCAGAGAACCGACCTTTCGGATGCATTCGATACACTTGTAATCGGTGTACGTTTCTACGGCTCCGGCAGAATGATAGGTATCGGCCTCCCGATGTCCTCTTAAACAAACACTTTAGCCAAACACAGTAACTATATGGGAAAGAACTTTAAATTTGAGAATCCTGCATCCAAGCCCCCAAAAGCCATGATGCAGCTTGTAGATGCATTTACCGACACATACAAGCCTGTATCTCATGAAGAATATGCCGACGAGATATTCCCAGTACGTCGTCTACGTGACTACTTTCAGGCATGGCCCGTACCGAAGACGCCCGATCCGCTACCTCCATACCTCACAGAACTGGAGAAACGAGGCTACCCCATGCAGACCGGATATGACGGACTTCCCGCCCTGTTCTGCGTGCGATGGAAGGTAAGAGGAGAAGTATGCAGTGTGGAAGAGACAACCGATTTTGGGGGTGATAAGGATATGGAGGATAGTGTCCGCACAGGTCTTACAAGCATGAAGGCACTCATATCACAACGCATGACGAAACGACGGCAATATTCCCTATATCCTGACGAAGAAGAAGCAGAAGAAGGAGAGGAAGGAGAGGAAGGAGGAGAGGACTGGGACGATTAATAAGACACAAATCCCTGCCGACCTTCTATCAGGCGGGCAGGGACCACGACAAATCTCAATGACGCATAGACGAGCTGTCTATTGCATACATCTTACTTCGACAAATATAAACAATAAAATTCATTTATCGAAGAAAATTTAATATTTAAGCCGAATTATATTATTTTTGTAACAAATTTATAAGATTATGAAAAAGACAAACGTAAAAGGCAGGATAAGTCGGATATTCGGTCAGTTGTTCAAACGCCGCCACAAAGACCATATACCCGTCTATCTCTCACGGTTCGAGACCATAGACAAGCTCATATCAGGAGGTCTTCTGGCAATCGACCTTGAAAGCCGGTATGTATGTATCGACGCATCGCTCCACATACAGTATATGGACAGCCTGAAAGAGTACGTTGCCTTTTTCAACAATCTGCGTGCATACATGAACTTCCACTACGGATTGAAGCAGAAGCCTATGATAGAACCGGAACAACGAATAGATTTCGGAGTAATGCTTCGTCAGACCGTGATGTACAACCAGGACACCGGAGAGTTCTATGATCCGCCGCACATACAGTACCGCACCCTGATAGTGGGAGCTAATCAGTACGGGAAAGTGGAATATGAGACATACAGTAAACAACCTCTCCAATCATAATAATCCAGACGATAATTGACAAATAATGGTTTTCAATAGGTATTTATAAAATATACGTTTTTACTGTAATAAATCGAATAATTTCTTTTATTAGGCGTACTTCTCTGCGAAGGGAGGTGCGCTTTTATTTTTATCAGAAATAATTAAATTTGTAACATATAGACGATGAATATTTAAGGTAAAAAGTCGCTCTGCCGTATAGCAATATGGGGTAACAAAAATAGAATAAAGAATCAAATGAAAATTTAATTACTAAGAAAAATGGAAAATGAACTCAAAGAGTTGCGTCGCCGAATTAATAGCTATTTTGGCGAAGTTAAACACTCTGTGCATATTAACAGAATCCAAGGTAAAACACTTTTTAATATTGAGTATCATGATTTTAAGAACGAGCCCCATGTAGAGGAAGCAATAAGAGAGATAATTGGAGACGACTATCTGCTTAACATAAAACGCTACTGCTCCGAGGGAATGATGCAGGCTATACGCCGACATTACGGACCAGCAGCCGACCGTAAGACTCTTCATGAAGAAATGGCGGAATACGAAGAATAAATCTGGTTCATAAGCGAAGCCCTCCCGGCGCAAATTCACTGCAAAGGGAGGCTTTTTATGTTAAAATCTCGGTAAATATCACATGGAGATATTATATTTGCCGAAAAACGCAATGATAAAACTTATACCATGAGACAGAAAACAATAACAGTGAATTACCGTGTGAGGGCAACAAACGAGTATGCCCTTGAAAGCTTGATACAAGAATTTGAAGACAATGTGCAAGACCTCATATCGCTATTTACGGAAGATGAAGAGGGAAGAATCGCGGCTACATACTGGTATGGAGACCAGGAAGTGAACTCATATTTCTACGACAATGAGATATGGGAGGGAATAACAGAGTACGCACAGGTTTTGCTTAAGGAAGGCAAGATATACGCTCTTCATCCATACATTACAAGTATGGAGCGCAACGGTAATATAGTCAGTGTGGAAATGATTGTATATATGCCTTGGGATAAAGCGGAAGCTCCGGCTTTACCCGAAGCAGAACAAACGTACACAGCAACAAGTTCTATATCGGCAGAGAAACTGTTTAACAAATACACTCCCATAGAAGTATATCGTGCAAACTATGTTTATCGCAAATGGGGAGGAATAGCCGAAAAAGGAGAAAGTGACTTGTTTGAAAAGGATAAGCAGTTGATAGACTTCGACAAGTTCAACAGCCTTCCTATAAACCTTCAGGACAGACTGGCTGACACATGGCTGGATAGAATGAAAAAAACCACAGTGGAAAATCCTACCAATCCCGGACTGAGAATGAACGTACCTCTTGACCTGTCTGTTTACGGAACAAGCTGGAAGGAACTGGACTTAAGCAATGAACCTCTTCTTAACCTTATAGAAACAGAAAACAAGATACTGGCTATATATGTTCGCACACGCAGAATGGGATATAGATTATCGCCGGAAGAATTTGTAGCAGGAATGAATCTTGATAATATGGACGGTACGATAATGAAACGTATGCATGATGTTTATGATAATAACAGGGTGTAAGTTTATAATATGAATAATGAGAATCGGTACTCGGAATGGGTGCCGATTTTTTTTGTCTTATATTTTCCCAAAGAATAGTTGTGTAATAAAGAAATATATACTACATTTGTAAAAATAAAACAATAAAAATAGTCAAATGGAGGTACAAAAAATAAAAATTCCGGCCAAGCAAGGTCTTGCAATGATATCAGAAATGATTAAACTGTCATACTTATGCAACTATTTAAATAGATCAACCGGATGGATATATAATAAGATGAACCATGCTGAAACCAGCACGACTTCAGCGGGATTTAATGAAAAGGATTTGTTGGGTATAAATACAGCATTAGAGAATATAGGTAATGAATTATTGCAAAAACGTATTTTGCCGATAGATAACCCTGATATTGATATTAAAATCAGGAAAGAAGACACAGCAAGACAACTGAAAGAAGTTTCTTCAATAATATCAATGCCATATATATATGTAAACAAATTAGGTAAGAATAATATTTGGTATGCTAAACGAATAGCAAATGCATCCAGATATAAATTCAGCGACAAGGATATATTGACCATAAATATGGCAATAATAGAGATAGGCAGTAAATTATTATCAATTGAACTTACATTAGTAGAATAAGGGATATGAAAAGAATAGAATATATAAGAGAAAAAAAAGGACTTATTCAGGAAATAACAATAAAGGAAATTAAATACTTAGGCAGCAATAGTGAAGAAGTAAATGCATATATATCAGTGTTTCCAAGAGTGATAATATACGAGACGGAAAGCGAAGAAGATGCGACATACATATTCCTTACTAAAGAGAAAATGGAATGTTTCCTTGCGATAACACTTGCAGAGTATTTCTCAAGCGAGACAGTGCGCAAAAGGGCTGACTTCGACAACAACATGAATCGCTTCAATACTTTGTTTAAACGTATAGTTCTGAAAAGCAACACAGAGGCGGATTGGAATGCTGCAATAGATTTTTATACCAACAAAAGGATTCCGGACGTTCTTGGTGAAGAAAGAGCTTATTGTCTTTCTAAGGCAATCAAAACATTTGGTATATATATATCAGAGCAGAAAACAAACAAATTTTTATTTGACACGATGCCATCAGTAAATATACAGGGGAACGGAATAGGGTGGAGTGAACTTTGCTTCCCTGCATTCGTCAATGACACCAGATACAATGAGGTAGAGTCAAATGTATCCGGCTGCAGATTTTGGTATAATGAACCACTACAGGAAGAATCATACAAAAGATTTTCGAGATACAATACAAAGATAAAGTTATGTTCATACGGCAATAAATTTACCCAGTCGGATGTTGCGCTGATCAACTGCATGATAACAAGTAGGTAAGTTTTTCATAAAAAAATAATATTCAAAAAATAAATAGTAAAGGCAATCGGACGGATTTCGATTGCCTTTACTATATCCCTTTATTTTACTGTAAATAATTGATATTTTAGAGTTATACATCAACAAAAATGCCCCAATCGCGATGAAAACCCCGCGCCTCGCTACGCCGACACGTGTCCGCTGGGCGCGTTTAGAATCGGTGCAAATATGCTTGCACCCTGGTGAGTGATTGTGCACCCTGGTGAGTGATTGTGTACCCTGGTGAGTAATTGTGCACCCTGGTGAGTGATTGTGCACCCTGGTGAGTGATTGTGCACCCTGGT
>ERZ791931.336-NODE-336-length-57324-cov-12.851054_pt1 | contig 57324 bp, 36 predicted proteins | sample MGYA00510127_ERZ791931 | MGnify/ENA primary metagenome ERZ791931 (study PRJEB30046, sample SAMN00792067) | human gut metagenome | study: EMG produced TPA metagenomics assembly of the A metagenome-wide association study of gut microbiota in type 2... | reverse complement strand
GACGCTTTTCAACACCTGGTCAAAAGTCACTCGTTTAAACAAATCTGCTTCCCCCATCGTTCAGAGATGGGGGTTTTGAAGAGCTTCCTTAACATCGTGAATATTTCCTACTGGAATGAGAAAACCAAAGTGGGCTAAGAGGATTATACCAATGCTCCGAAGGGTGGGTAACCTTAAATGTGGCGAAAACGCCACGGTCACAGACGTTTTCAAAGCCACATTACCATATTCTGCTGATCGGAACACGCTGTCTTTCGAGCGAGCCCAGGCTGAAAAGAAAATCTTGTCATGACGTTCACGCCTCTCGACCAATCACGACCGTCATCCTTCACGACAGTGCGGCAACACTCCTGCTCGGGGCGATGATGCCGAATCCGCCCTGTTGGAGCCTGTCGTTGACATGCACCGTAATCATGTTGCCCGTATGGTCGTGGGGGTCGTGGGATCTTCTCGTCCACACAACGCTCAGGATGTGATCCGCACCTCATCCATTCCAACCGACGCTTTGCACTTGACGGGTGAATCGAAGAACATTGACTTCCGGTAAGAACCAGCACAACCGCCCCGCGACTGATTTCTGTGGGCCGGTTGCGTATGACAAGCATGCAGGCATGCCTGCTCGGTCGCCTCCTTCGTCAAGCGTGTCACACCCATTTTCTAATCGAAGCTGGGAATGCTCTCCGATCCGGTTTTGCAAGTTGCTGGCGCGGTCATGTTGCGTACTCACAACGCAGCCTACTTGACTGTGCGCGCCCGATCGGGATTTTTTAAGCCTTCAACGCTCATTTGAGGGCTAGATCCAGGAAATGGATAAGGTCCACTGGAAATGCATGAATTGAGACTTGCACCTCCGAAACAGCCAGTTGCGCGAAATTTTAGTTTCAGTCGGCTGAGGCGCCTTCGCTGAGGCATTGCCTGAATTTCTGGAAGAATTTTCGAGTGAGCGGATCTCGACTCTGTCGTTTCGGTCGTCTGAGCAAGACGACGTTTGATAGATCAAGTTTCACGTGTGCAATACCGGGCAATCCCGCGCGGGGTCAAGTAATGATCCCAAAGCAGGCGGTTTCGACCTGTCTGCAGGTGACAAATTGTTTCGCAGCAATCACAACTACATCAGAGGGACTGTCCAAAAGACGAAACGAGTGTTCAAAAAACACATCCGGAATTTGGGTTCTTTTTAGAGGATGCGGGTAAACCCTAGGGGGGGGGGTGAACGCTTGTTCAGTAAAATCTGTTTCCGGACGAGTGAACAACTGTTCACTTCTTTTTCAAGGAAGAGAAAAATGAATTCGACATTCAAAGTTGTTTTCAACAAGGCCCGCGGCGCCTTGATGGTGGTGAATGAAGCCACGTCCTCCGTTCAGGCGAAGGGAACGAAGACGGTGATCGCGGCCGCTGTGGCAGCTCTGATGGCGGGCGGCGCGATGGCCGGCGACCTCACTTATGACTCGATCGTCAAAAACGAGAGAACGTTCAAGTTCCTCAACGGCAAGGGTGAGACAACGCATATTCTGACCAACGCTAGCGTTCCGCAACTTATTGTTGACCTTAACAATGCAAAAGATAAAGGTCTTGCCGTCATAATCACAGCCTTGGGACAGTTTAACGAGGAAAACAAGACCGGCACCGTATTAGGCTACGCTGGCGGCTATAACATGATGGACCAGAGCACGCAAAACTCTGTCATTTTAGCATCGGTGGTTACTCATCACAGCAACTGGGTCAATGGCTGGAAAAAATTCTCTACTGATAAAGACGCCGGTCTTGCCGCACTGAATTTCAATTCGTCCACGCAAACTATCGTTGGCGATGCAAATGGTGAAAATTCTCCTGTTGTTCTCGGCATGGTTGGTGGAGATCGTTTTGTAAACGCCAACTTCTTCTCCAAGAACGAACACACTAAGGAGTTCAGTATCACGCGTAAGGGGGATTCAAGACTCGATATCCTTTCAGGTAATGTCATTGGGGCTGTCGGTGCCAGTTCTGCCATCAATGTGGGACAAGGCTTTTCGATACTCTCTGGCGATATGCTAACTAATGCCAAGAACACCTCTTTGACCCTTGATGGTGATTCTATCATCAATGTTCAGGGTTCTGGTTGCGTTGCCAGTGCCTTTGCCGGTGGTTCGGCCATTTCCGTTTTGGATGGCACTGCCAATTCCATCGTTACCGGGAACTCTTACTTCACCCTCAACAACTCCAAGGGTAACGAAGCCCATGGCTCCATCAACACTCTTGCTGCCGGCATTGCCGGCGGCGGTCTTGCGATCGGCATGGCTAGCGGCGACGCCGTGTCCAAGGTCGAGGGCTCCACTGTCATCGATCTTCAGAATGGTCTCGCAGCCGGCGTCATGGGCGGCGGCATGGCCCTTTCCGTTGACGGCGGCACGATGATGGATTTTTTCAACGGGACGCTTCATGCGGAGAACAATGCCTTCAAGCCCATCAACGAACTGGGCAAGAAGATCTCCGAAAAGCTGCAGAGGTTCAGTCCTAAACTCACAGAGACCGTCAAGACGGAATCGGGCACGGCTTCGGCTGAATCGCACGACATCACCATCAAGGTCGGCACCGGCATGACGACGCTCGGCCTTGTGGGCGGCGGCATTGCAGCGACCTATCAGAACAACCATCCTGCTTCTTCTGCAGTCAGTACGGCCAAGGCTGACAATGTCACGATCCTTCTCGGCGGCAACGAAGCAAAGCCGGATCAGACGTTTGACGGCGCCTGGAAGAGCGGTCTCATCAGTGCCATCAAGAATTTGGGTGTCTCCAGTGGCAAGGCCAAGGTTGACAAGGTCGTCGAATTTGCCGCGGCCATTGACGATTACGACGGCGCTACCATTGGCGTTCTCGGCGGTGGCATTGCCCTCGGCTATGACAGCATGCGTGGCGAAAATGGCGAACATTCGCCCAAGGCTGACGCTTCCGTGAAGAATGTCGGCATCCAGGTCAACAGCGGTTACAATGTTGCGCTCGTTGCCGGCGGTTTCGCGGTTGGTTCCGGTCACTCTCTGACGGGCAAAGACGTTCTTGCTTCTGCCAATGTTGATGAGGATGTTCTCGTCAACATCGCCGGCGGTGAAACGATCGGCCTGATGGGCGGTGGCGTGGCTGTCTGGACCGGCAGCAAGGAAGCGCATGAGGGCGTAGGTGTCGAGGCCAATGTCGGCAATGTTACGTTTAACGTGGCGGGTGGCTCCGTCGACGGTCTCTTCGGCGGTGGTCTTGCCGTTGACGATTCCAACCCTGAGGTTGGTGGTGTCTATGAAGACGCCCGCAACGCCGAAGCCAATGTCGGCAATGTCAACATCAACGTTGCCGGCGGCAAGGTCGGCCGTCTCCATGTTGAGGTCTTCAACGAGGTCGAAAATTATCCCAGCGGTGAAGGCAAGGATACGCCTGACATGAAGCTGTACCTCAAGGCCGGGCTCAAGGCCATTCAGGACGGCAAGGCTGCCATCGTCGGCGGCGGCATGGCTGCGGGCAACAGCATCGCCATCGCTGAAGATGGCTCTGCCAAGGATGCCGCGGGCGCGCGTGTTGAAGTTGCCAACATCAACATCTCCGGCGGCGTCATCGGTGAAGACAAGGATGGCATGCAGGGCAACATCTATGGCGGCGGCATCGCCTCCACGGGTGGCACGACCTGGGTCGGCACGTCCAACATTACGGTTGCAGGCGGCACGATCAACGGCGACATCTACGGCGGTGGTCTCTCGATCGGCGGCAACTATGGCGGTGGTCATGAGTGCTACAACGACGCCCTCTCTGCCGTGGACACGGCCAATGTCACGCTCGGTGCCGGCACGCTGAATGGCAGCGTTTACCTCGGCGGTCGCGTGCTTGAGGATGGCGCCCATAAAAAGGGCGTAGCCAAGGCAACGGTTGGCGCCGGTACGCTCACAATCTACAAAGACTTCAAGTTCCTCGCTGACGACGCCATCATCGACGGTTCCGGCGCTGAATCGGCAACGCTCAACGTCGTGAACGGCTATGACTTCTCCAAGGCTGAAGCCTCTGAAGTCGCCCTGCTCGACCTGCCTGCCGGCATCGTGATCAAGGGCTTCGACAAGCTCGATTCCGGTGACCTTGTTACCGGTGCGAACTATGACATGGGTGACAAGACCAGCGTCGAGGTCACCGGCAATTACGAGTTTGGCGAAATCCTCAATGGTGCCGCCACCAAGACGACGATGACCGTCAAGGAAGGCGGTGCCCTCGCCGTTCAGTCGGCTCAGGCACTTGCCAACAACTTCGTGGTCGAGGAAGGCGTGCTTGCTCTTGGCACGACTGCCAAGACGGCTGACGCCCGCGAAGGTCTCGGCAGGTACAACGAAAAGGCAGGCCTCTATCTGAGCGGCACGGTCAATCTCACCAACGCCAGCATCAACGTTGGCGAGACCAAAGCCAAGAATGGCGTGAACATTGGTTCCAACGGCACGCTGATTGTTGATGCCTCTGTTGATGACGGTCAGGAAGGCAATCTTTCCACCGACGTGACCGGCAAGATCACTGGCGAAAAGGGTTCCACGATTCATTACGTGCACGTGGCCGACAAGGGTGTCGTTGAGGTCGAACATGAAGGCTTTACGACCGTCACGGTCGACAACCTCCTCTACAAGGTTGTCAAGGTTGAAAACGAGGACAACCAGTACACGTTCAAGATCGCCACGGGTTCCGAACTCGCCGGTACGGGCCTTGAACACTTTGACGGCGCTGCCCTTGACGGCATGGCCGACAACGAAGTGATCGGTTCCCTCCTTGACCAGGCCAACACCGCCATCACGTCCGGCAGCCAGCGCGAAGCCCGTCTCAACGGCGCTCTCAACCTCGCTGCTGCGGGTGGCGTCCAGACGGCCGGCATTGAAGCCGCCACGATGGGCATCGACCAGGCCACGAAGCGTGCTGCGCTCAGCAACGTCTTCCAGGACGGCTGGACGGGTTTCGCTGAAGTGACGGGCACCTCCCTCAAGATGGGCGGCGACTCCGGCGCTCTCGAAACGAAGACCGAGCTCGGCGGCATCACAGTCGGCGGTGAATACACGATGGGCGATATGACGTTCGGCGTCATGGGCAACTTCGGCACCGGCGACGTTGAAGGCGAAGGCGACAACGACGGCGTCAAGAACGACGTGGACTACTACGGCGTTCAGGGCTACGCTGCCAAGCGCATGGGCCAGTTCAACCTCGTCGGCCAGATGGGCCTCATGACGACGAAGAACGACGTCACGTCCGCTGACGGCGACTCCGCCGACATCGACGCCACGATCTTCACGATCGGCGCCCGCGGCGAAATGGCCTTCCAGCTCAGCAAGTCCTGCCAGGCTGTTCCGTATGTCGGTCTCAACTACCTGCGCGTCGCCACTGACGGCTACAACACAACCAAGGGCCTCTCCGTGGATGACATGGACCAGAACCTCGTGAGCATGCCAATCGGCGTGGCCTTCTCGGGCAACATGGACCTCGCCTCCGGCTGGACGCTCCGTCCGACGGTCGACGTGGCCTATGTCCACACGTTCGGTGACACGGACGTCGAAGCCACGACGAAGTTCGGCGACGCCGCCATCAACACCAACCTCGACGTCTGGAGCGAGAACGTCGGCCGCGTTAGCTTCGGTCTTGAAGCCCGCAAGGACGCCCTCTCCTTCGGCGGCCAGATCGGTGGTGCGTTCGGCGACAACGACCATCGTGAGTTCTATGGCCAGCTAAACGTCAAGTATCTCTTCTGATATTGATCGTCTCCCTCTCCGCCGCCTTCTCCCTCTCTTCATCCGGGGCGGCGGGGATCCCCGCCTCCGGCATCCTTCGGAATGCCGGAGGTTTTTTGTACCTTGCAATCCGTACTTCGACTCCCCGCAGGATTCGTCATTGGGAGTTGCTTCGCTTCGCGCTCCGCAGAACCCTTCATCAGCTCAGGTCCTTCGAGGGGTACACTTGAACAATCAATCCAATCCAACCGATCCCTACTCCACTCACTCCAGCCGAAACCAACAGGAAGAGGACCCGCCTCATGACTGAATTCGCCGCCCACGTTGAAGACTTCTGCACTCGTCTCTTTGAAGACATCCGCAAGCTCACCGCCGACACCTGCGGCGTCACGCGCGAGGGGTATACGCCCGAAGAAGACAAGGTGCACGAGAGACTCGCCGAGGCTGCGCGCGAGATCGGTCTTGAAGTCCATGCGGACGCTGCGCTCAACCTCTGGATGACTTTGCCAGGTCGCAACAGGGATTTGCCAGCCTTCGTCTCGGGATCGCACACCGACTCCGTTCCGCAGGGCGGCAATTACGATGGGCTTGCCGGCATCGTCGCGCCGCTCGCCGTGGCCAAATATCTGAAGGATACGAATAGAGTACCCGAACAGGACTTCTGTATCGTTGCATTCCGCATGGAGGAGTGCCCGGAATTCGGACGTGCCTATGCGGGCAGTCTGGCGCTGACGGGCCAGCTCAATCCCTTCGAGCTAGAACTTCCTCACAGGGATACGGGGAAGCTTCTGAAGGACGTTCTCCTTGAGCGCGGGGTCGATGTCGAGCGCATCGCCTCGGGAGAGTCGCTCATCGATCTCTCGAAGATTGCAGCCTTTGTCGAGCTTCACATTGAGCAGGGTCCGAGGCTTGACAAGGAACCTGTCAACCGTGCGGCGGTCGTCACGGGAATCCGCGGGTATCTGAGGCACAAGCGATGCCGCGTTGAGGGCGAGACCGCGCATTCGGGCGCCGTTGATTATGAATTCAGGCACGACGCCGTCGCAGCCTTGACAGACCTTCTCTACGTGATGAACAGGCACTGGGAGGCCTGGCTCCATGACGGCAAGGATCTGGTCTTCACCTGCGGCGTCATCAACACGCCTTCGACGGCCGACATCTCAATTATCTCGGGCGACGTTTCCTTTGGGCTCGACATGAGAAGCCTTTCGATGGAGACGATCCGCGCCTTCCACGACCTCCTTCTTGAGGAGGCGGCCGCCATCGAAGAAAAGCACGGTGTGAAGTTCATCTTTGACGACGTCATCGTAGGCGAGGCGGCACGTCCCGATGCAATCCTTTTCAATCGGCTCGTCAAGGCCGCGACGGATCACGGCATACCTCATCTTCAGATGGCGAGCGGAGCGGGCCACGACGCCGCGGTCATGACGAGCGCGGGCGTGCCCACGTGCATGCTCTTCGTCGCCAACCAGAATGGGTCTCACAACCCGCATGAGGCGATGCGAATTTCGGATTTCCTCTCAGGTGCGGAAATTCTCATGCACGCCGTCGTGGATTATGATTGACGGAAACGGGAGCCATTCTCCCTCACACAACGCCTGCGACGATTCCCTGAGTCAGGGCCGTCGCGTCGTGACGGTTACGGGACATTGCTCATAACATTTCGTTACAGGCGGCTGTACACTTATCCCACGTGCTTATGCGTGACAGTAAAAATCAGAAAGGAGGACGCACATGGCCAAGGATCATTCTCACAAGTCTGCCGTCGAACCCACCGGCGGCGGCACCCTTGAAGTCGTAGACGTTGAAAGGAAGCCCTCCTATCCTGTGGCTCCCCTTGAACCCAAGCATGTCGAACCTCATTCGTTCGACTCGATGACGCAGGTCGTCACCTATCTTCGCGACAAGCTTCGCGACACGCCGCTCGTCTCCCCCGAAGAGTCGGCCGCCGAAGTGTTCAAGATGCTCAACCGCGACCTGACGCAGACGGAACGTGACGCGCTCTTCAAGCTGCTGCTCGTCAAGGAGGCGCATCAGGCGGGCCTCTTCCCGAAGAAGCCCATCGACATGAACGCTCTTTCGGACAAGCTCCGCGAAGGCGCCTATCCGTACAAGAACCGCTACCCGAACAAGCTCTATGAGAAGGAACTCTATGACCTGCAGGTCGAGCTTCTGAAGCTTCAGGACTGGGTCAAGCGCACGAACTCGAAGATCATCGTGCTCTTTGAAGGCCGTGACGCGGCCGGCAAGGGCGGCACGATCCGCCGCTTCACCGAGAACCTCAATCCTCGCGGCGCGCGCACGGTGGCCCTTTCGAAGCCGACCGAGAATGAAGCGGGCCAGTGGTACTTCCAGCGCTATTGCGCGCACCTGCCCAATCCTGGCGAGATCTGCTTCTTCGACCGCTCCTGGTACAACCGCGCCGTGGTCGAACCCGTGATGGGATTCTGCACGCCCGAGCAGACCGAAATCTTCCTCAACGAAGTGACGGGCTTCGAGCAGTCACTCATCAGGGGCGGCACGCACATCATCAAGTTCTGGCTCGCCGTGAGCCAGGACGAACAGCGCCGCCGCTTCCGCGAACGCCGCGAGAACCCGTTGAAGCGCTGGAAGCTCTCTCCCGTCGACATCGCGTCCATGGACCGCTGGGACGACTATTCGAAGGCCATTCGCCGCATGTTCCAGATGACCGACACGGCCGAAACGCCCTGGACGGTGATCCGCAACGAAGACAAACGCCGCGGTCGTCTCAACGCCATCCGCGTGCTGCTGCAATCGATTCCGTACGACAACCGCGACATGAAGAAGGTGGGCAACATCGACCCGCTCATCGTCGGTCGCGCTGGCAGCCTCTTCGCCTCTAACGGTGATCCGCTGCGCTTTGACATCAACAACGAGATCGGCAACAGCTGACCGACCTGAAACCGTTGTTTCGAGGGCCCGCAGATACGACATCTTCGGGCCCTTTGATTTTTCACCCTCCTATTATCGCTGACCGTGGGCTTTCGGCCACTGCCGCACGTCATGCGAACTGAATCGGGCGTTTGGCGCCCGATCGGGAACGATGCCCCCAAAGCGCGCGCCCCACATATAAAATTATGCGCTTTGCGCCTCTGAAGGCCCGGCTGCCGTCGGCAGAAGGTGCGATTTCAGGCGTTGATTCCTGCAACTTTTGCGAAACAGCAGAGCCTTTTTTGGGCGGAATCCATGTCCCGCAACGGGTTCAAAGTGACGGAACCTTGCAGAAATCCGCCTCATGTAAGCTGTTTGCCCTATGTAACCATAAGCTACATGTCCATATAATCCTATTCAAGGGCATCGGTCACAAGGCCCGCACCGTCTCTGCTGAAAACGACGGACGGTCCCGAAGGCGCCCCACACAAGAGTCCTACAACACCTCCCGCATTAGAAAAGCTATGCAAAACACAGACAACAAGCGCTTTGTCGCGATCGGCCTGATGCTGTTCGCGATCCTGTTCGGCGCAGGCAATCTCATCTTCCCCGCCTCCATGGGCCAGGCTTCCGGCGATCACTTCGTTTGGGCTTTCATTGGCTTCTGCATTACGGGTGTAGGCCTTCCCCTTCTCGCCATCATGGCGATGGCTTATGCGGGATGCAATGACCTGCAGGAGGCTGCCGGCCGCGCACATCCCCTTTATGGTCTGTTCTATACGGTCGTGGTCTACATGTCCATTGGCCCCTGCTTCGCCATTCCGCGTACGGGCACGGTGGCTTTTGAAATCGGCCTGCGTCCCTTCCTCACCGAAGGTCAGGTTGAAATGGGCCTGTGGATCTTCCTCGTCCTCTTCTTCGTGGTTTCCTACTGGCTTGCCGCCACGCCGCAGAAGCTCGTCGACCGCGTCGGCAAGATCCTGACGCCGGCCCTCGTGCTCACGCTCGGTGCTCTGATCGTCAAGTCCGTCGTAGATCCGCTCGGCGTTCCGCAGGCCGCCCAGCCGAACTATGCGGGCGTCCTCACCGCCACGGTTGCGGGCATCCTTGACGGCTACAACACGCTTGACGCCATCGCCGCGTTCGTCTTCGCCACGCTCGTCACGAACTTCGTCCGTGAAGGCGGTGCCAAGACCGCGAAGGAAGTCACCTCCCAGGTCTACAAGTCCGGCATCCTCGCCGTGTCGCTCCTCGCCGTGATCTACTTCTTCATCGCGAAGATCGGCGCTGAGTCCGTCACCGCCATCGGCATGCAGGACACGGGTGCTCCGGTGCTCGCTGAAACCGCCAAGATCCTCTTCGGCAACTTCGGCGCCATCCTTCTCTCGGTCATCGTGCTGCTCGCCTGCCTGACGACGTCCATCGGCCTCATCACCTGCTGCGCCGCCTACTTCATGCGCATCGTCGGCCGCCTGACGTACAAGCAGTACTGCCTGCTCTTCACGATCGTCTCGTTCCTGATCGGCATGTTCGGCCTCAAGACCATCATCGTCTCCACGATCCCGGTCCTGATGTTCGTCTACCCGCTCTGCGTGATCCTGATCGTGCTGCTCTTCACGGACAAGCTCTTCGACGGCCGCCAGTGCGTCTACGCCTTCACCACCGCCTTCACGTTCGTGATGGCCGCGGTCTCCGGTCTCGAAACCGCCGGCGTGAACCTCGGCGCGATCTCCGAAGCCATCAAGGCCTACGTCCCGTTCGCCCAGTACGGCCTCGCCTGGGTCCCGTTCGCCGTCACCGGCTACGTCCTCGGCCTCGCCTACAAGGCCGCCGTCCCCTGCAAGGCCTGCTGCAAGCCGGCCTGACAACCTGACTCTCAAGTGAAGCCCCCGGTCAGGACTCACTGAGAAAACCCAAAGGGCCCCGCACTTTTCCCCGAAGCGCGGGGCCTTCTCTTTTCCGGCTTTCGGGCTTTTGCGCCTCTCTTCACCGTATTCGAGGACCTCTCCGCCTCCTTCAGGCGATCCCTGCAGCAGACCGTCTGCGTGGTCCGATTCTCTTTCAGATAAACTACGGGCACCGTTCCCCCATCAAGGATCCATCGCATGCTCCGATTTCCCGTTCCCGGCGCGCCTCTGACGCCCACAGACAACGAGCGTACGCTCATGAAGCCCCTCATCCGCATCCTGGAAAAAGGCAGCATCCGCTGGGGCATCGGCTGCGCCGACTGGCTCCCCATCGATCCGCAGCACTGCGCGGCCGAGATCGGGCTCAATCTCAGGCACGTCAAGCTGAGTGAAATTGGGGATACGGCCGAACTCGAAGCCTTTTTTGATGAGTTTGCCAATCCGGAAGCGCCCTGCCTCTTCCTTTCCGACTTCGACGTTCCCGTCCTTGCGGCCTGGGACGACGAGGAGGAGCGAGAGGCAATGCGCGGGATCATCGTGCGCGGGCTTGCACGCATCGCCGCGACACATGGACATCATTTCATCGTGACGGGCCTCACGAGCCTCACAAAGGACATCTGCCGCGAAGCGTTTGAGAACGCCGAGCCTCTTGCGCCTCACGAGACCGAGGAGCTCTTCACGATCTCCCATGAGCAGGTCGGCCTTCTCTACGGCGCGGACCTTGCCCGCATCTCCGAGGAAAGGACAATGGTTCCCGACCTCGTCATGATGGAGCTGGACCGCCATGCCGCACTCGGCGCACGCTACGTCGAACCGTACATTCTTCAATGGGTTCGCCAGGGGAAGGCCGGGATCCTCCCGCCCGTGTCCGGCGCGCTCACGCCCCGCTTCCTCGAGCGACTCCATAACGCAGGCCTGATGGATCTGAAGCGCATGGCGCTCTTTCAGGAAATCCCCGCTGTTTTCGGCAAGGATAGGCTCGACCTTCTTGCCGAGGCGATGGTGACGCTCGGCTACTGGACGCCGCTTCCCGCCGGGGCTGCGGACGAGCAGCCTGACGATGTGAGGCTCTACGATTACGCCTCCGTCTGGGGCGTTCGCCTGCTGGCCGTCCTGGCGCTCAGGTTCGTGATGAGCGAAGGAGCCGACTGGATGACGCCCACGCGCGAACTCATGCGAGCCATGTGGTCGGGCGAGCCCAACGAGGCCATGGATGCCCTCTGCGAAATGCTTGACTGCATCGAGGACCAGGATGCCGACCTCGACATCGGCGGGCTTTGCGCCGCCTGCATCCTCGCGCTCGACCTTGACCTCACGCGCGTGGTCAATGAAGATGAAGGCCTCGACATCCTCGCCGTGAGGCTCCCGGGCGGCATCTGCGAGCTCGTCTTCGCGCCCGAGGATCGTGATCCCGCCGAACTCGGAAGCCCCGACGGCACGCCCCGCATGGTCCTGACCATCGGTTGACGCGCGTTCTTCTTCTCCTTTGGGGAACTTCCTGAGCGCTTTCGAAGGGCCTGTCTCTCCATTCCGAGGGCAGGCCCTTTTTTCATGGCGGATGATGCCTTGTCCTGAACAAGCGTTCACCTCAAAGCGCCCGTCCTGCGGGGATGGAGCCTCAAGGCACGTGTTGCAAAAGCGAGACAGTGCGTTCTTCGGACTTCGACCTTCGACGTCTGGGATAAAGCGCCTCCCCTTTCAATTTGTCCTGTTTTTGAATAAAGTTCCCAAAAGGGAATTCTATTCAAGTGAGCTTATTGGCCCTGGCTCTGGTACCAGAGCTCGATTTCGCGCGGATTCTCGCCCGGCCCCGCGGGCACGCGCGAAGCGGTGAGTTCGTCTCGGGTGAGCGGTCGGATGTCGGTGATGACGAGTGGAAGCATCTTGTGCTTCACTTGGACGTAGAAGGTCCCGACCACCTCTACGTCGGTGACGACAGCATCGCTGTTGCGTCGCCAGACGTGGATTTCCTTCTTGACGGTGGGCGTCATATAGGGGCGGTCATTGAGATTGCTGCAAAACGACGGCCTCGTCGCCACCCATTCCCACACGTAGCCCTTCTGGTCGGGATGGCGCACGTGGTCGTTCATACGGCGAAGGGGCCGGCCGTAGACGGCGACGAAGTCGCGCACGTAGGTTTTCCCTTTGGCCGTTGCCTTGAGCGCCTCCGGGGTGAAGACAGTGCCCGGCATCATGCGGTTGTCGGCGTGGTGCTGGGGACCGCTGCAGCCTGCGAGCATCGGAGCCCCGAGAGAGGCGCTGAGAATGGTCGCGGCCTTTCCGAGCGTTCTGCGGTTGAAGTCAATCGTCATCCTTGCTACTCCGCGAAATGATCGAGCTCGGCGGGCGTGAGCGGCCTGAAGCTGTGTGGCGCGTCCGTGCCGACAAGTGGCGCGCGGTAGATGTAGAAGACGCCCGTGAATTCATGCCGCTTCACGACGCCCGTCTTGTCGAACCAGATGCGCAAGTTCTTCTGCGTGATAGGAAATTCCGAGATCGGGTTGAAGGGGATGAAGTTCTTGGCGGAGGGGCGTCCCCTCATCCAACTGTAGTGGCGCACGATCTCGTGGCCCATGTGGATTTCATAGTCGGGTTCGCCGAGCTCCGCATCGATCTGCGCCATGGTGGTCCGGCCGTCGATGATGAGCCTCGCGGCCTTCTCGGTCGAGAGGTCACGCACCTCGCCGCTTCCGACGGCACAGCCGCCGAGCATCGAGGCGCAGGCTGCCAGAAGCAGCAGAGTGCGGACGCGGTCAGCGACGGTCCGCGGGCCCCTTGTGGTTCCTTCCGGCAAGGTCTTCTCCTTTTGTAGCGCTCGTTCAGTCCTGTGCGTGCCCGGTGCGATGAAATTCATTTTGAACTCGCTCGGGTCCCATTGAACACCCCTCGCTTCGCGCAGAGGCAGCCTCAAGGGGGCCGACAGCCCAAAACGACCGTGGTTCAGGGGAAGTTCCTGACCAACGTTCACACTTTTGCCGCGCAAATTTCATTAAGTTGAGTTATTATAGTTGTCATGAGCGTCGGCGTGGTTCTCACGCCCCGTTCAGCATTTTTCAAAGTGTTGGCCTCCGGAGGTAAAGGTCATGTCCGACAACGATAAGAACCGCATCAAGATCAAGCTGCCCGCCGTCTCCTACGACATCGTGAAACTTGCCGCCACTCTCACCGGTACTTCCGTGAAGTCCTTCGCGGCCCAGGCGGTGATCAACGCAGCCCTGCACGTCACGGCTGAAATCGAAAACCGCTCCCTCGGCTCCAACATCGAAGCCGACATTCATCTCACCGAGGAAGAGGCTCAGGCTCTTCTCGCCCTCGTCGAAAGCCTCGACACGCACGACGGCAAGGACGAAGACGTCGAGGAAGAAGAACCCGCGGAATGCGAATGTGATTGCGAAGCCGAATGCAAGTGTGACTGCGACTGCAAGTGCGAGGACGACGCCGAATGCAAGTGCGAAGAGTCCGAAAAGGCTGAAGAGCCTGCCGCTGAGGCCGCTCCCGCTGCCCAGCCCAAGGCCAGGCACGGCCGCAACCACCGCTGATCTTTCGACTTGAGTCCCTTGTCGCAAGGGACCAGAGAACACAAAGGGGATCCGTCAACAAGCGGGTCCCCTTCTCTTTTCCATCCTTCGTCCGGCCTCAGGCGACCTGCGGACTTCCGGCGGTCAGCCTGCCGCTGCGTTAAGCGCGGCCATCGCCTGAGCGCTCACGACAAGCTCGATGCGTGCGGACGCTTTGGTGAGGCCCAGATAAAGCACCCTGCGCACGCGATCGTCCATCGTTTCTGGTCCTTGAGTGATCTTTTGACGACTTGCAGGTTTCAGACGGCCCGACTTTGCCGCCTCCCTTCCCAACCTGCTCTCCTTTTCTATTAACGAAAAACGGGGCCGCTCCCTTGAGAAGCAGCCCCGTTCGGGACTTGAAGTCAGATCAGGCGTCAGGCCTTGCGGTCAAGCTCGATGGGCTCGCCCGAGGCCTTTTCCTCCTTGGGTTCGCCGAGCGACATGACGGCGTTGAGGATGATCGCGCCGAAGGTCGCGGTACCGATGCCGCCGAGGCTGAAGAAGCCGAGGTTGAGGGTAAAGTCGCCGCCGCCGAGAATCAGCGTGACGGCAGCCACGATCAGGTTGCGGCTGTTGCCGAAGTCGACTTTGTTGACGACCCAGACGCGAGCGCCGGCCACGGCGATGAGGCCGAAGACCACGATCGAGGTGCCGCCGAGGACGGGCTGCGGAATCGTCTGGATCACAGCGCCGAACTTCGGGGAGAAGCCGAGGATGATCGCGAAGATCGCGGCGACCGGGAAGAGCAGCGTGGAGTAGACGCGCGTGGCGGCCATCACGCCGATGTTTTCACCGTAGGTCGTCACGCCCGTGCCGCCGAAGGAGCCCGAGAGCATCGTCGCGATGCCGTCGCCGAGGAACGCACGGCCCATGTACGGGTCAAGGTTGCGGCCCGTCATGGCGGTCACGGCCTTCACGTGGCCGAGGTTCTCGGCAACGAGAATGATCACGACCGGAACGATGAGCGCGATGGCGTGCATCTCGAAGACCGGTGTGTGAACCGTCGGAACGCCGAACCAGGCGGCGTTGGAGATGATCGAGAAGTCGATCGGCTTGCCCATGCCGAAGCCGTTGGCGAGCACCGCGTAGATGAAGTACGCGATCACAAGGCCGATGAGGATGAGGAGCTTCTGGATGAAGCCGCGCGTCCACACGGCAACGCCGCCCACGCACATGAAGGTGACGACGGCCATCCAGGCGTCGAAGTCCGTCGGACCCACCGAACGGCAGGCCGTCGGGGCGAGGTTGAGGCCGATCACGGCGACGACCGCCCCCGTCACGACGGGAGGCATCAGCTTTTCAATCCACTTCACGCCCGTAAGCATCACGATGAGGCCCACGACACAGTAGACGAGACCACAGACCACGATGCCGCCCAGCGCAACGGGAATGTTGCCGTTGAGGCCCGAACCCGCAACGTAGCCCGTCGCTGCGATCACCACGCCGATGAACGCAAAGGAGGAACCCAGATAGCTCGGCACCCTGCCGCCCACGATGGCGAAAAAAATGAGCGTGCCGATGCCGCTCATCAAAACCGCCATGTTGGGGTCAAAGCCCATGAGAATCGGGGCGAGAATAGTGGAGCCGAACATGGCCACCACGTGCTGAACGCCCATCGCCACCGTCTGGCCTGCGGGAAGACGCTCGTCAGGGGCCACCACGCCCTTTTCCTTGAGCTTCCACTGCGGGAAATAACCCATTTTTCCTTACTCCTGAAACACGTTGAATCCATACGCACAGGCGCCTCGTCCTTCGGCTTTCCGGATAAAACGCCACGGGCTCAAAGAGTCGTAAGGGTTCCTCCGAAGGACGAATCGTCTGTGCAAACTTTCGTATTATAAGCACACATTTCGAAAAATAAACATAAGGTGTTTTGACTAGACGGGCGGACGCCGCTCCGGAGCCAAGCCTGCGTGCGCAAAAAAGGGACGGCATCCATTTCGGACGGCGTCCCCTTTTGTCTCTCTGGTGCCTGAACGTCAGAGCGTCTTCATGGCGTCTTCGACGGCCGCGACGAGGTTCGGGCTGGCGGTGAAGCAGACCTTGTTGCGTTCCGGAATCACGACGGACTTGCCGGTCTTGAATTCACGACCGACGCGAGCGGCGGTGGTCTTCAGTTCCCAGCGGCCGAAGTTCCAGAACGTGACGCGTTCGCCGCGGGCCATGGCCTCGACGATCTCTTCATGCACGGCATCAACGATGCCCTCAACGAGGGAGGGCGAGAGCACGAGGCGTTCTGCGACAGCCTGCGCGATTTCCTTCTTGTTCATTGCGGTAGTCCTTCTCTTTATTCTTGGGGACGGGCTGCCCGTCCGGGCACCCTCTTTCGGCGACGCTTTCCGTTCCGGTCCTGTGGAACGTCTGTGTTGTGGTCCGCCTGTCACGTTAAGGTGACATCCCAATTGTACCTGCGGGGAAATATGCTTGGGGGTGTCACCCAGACGAATTGTAATGTTTTCCAAAACGACTCGCCTGCAAATACTTCTCGTCTGGGCCTCCATTCCTGAACGGCCCGTCAGTCCCGGGAAATCCCCTGCATTTCACATGATTCCCGGCGGTGCAGCCTCAAATCGGTTTCGATTTAACATTGCTGACGTTCACAGGAGGCTGATCATTTTGAAAATGCGCGTGCCACAGGCGTTTGTAGTGTTTGCTGAGCAACAGTACCCGAAAGGTACCTTAGTCCCCGAGCTTTAATACGCCTCGAATTCAGTCCGAGAGAGGGTTCTCCGAAATTCCATGCGCCGTGTCATGATTTTTTACAAACCGCCTGTGGTTTTTCCCCTCAACTGCAGCCGTTTGAAGGCCGAGAACCCCTGCGCACCCTCTTCTCCCCTCTCCTGAGGGCGGATTGAGGTCGCCTCACGCCGTAGTTCTACCGATTGTTTTCCGCCAATGCGAAAGGGCCTGCCGACGGCGATTTACGCGGGCAGGCCCCTCTCAATGCGGATGCACCGGATGCAGGATCAGCGGATTATTCCTTCCCGGTCCAGCAGTACGTGCAGAGCTTCTCAGGGTCAAGGCCGATGGCTTCGATGAGGCCTTCGACGGACTGGAAGCCGAGCGAGTCGAAGCCCATCTTGTCGCAGATGGACTTGAGCATGCACTGGCCGCGCTCGGTCTTGGCGTCGGCGTACTCGGCGAGGTGCTTGTGACCCTCGTCGCCTTCAAGCTCCTGAATGACGCGACGGGCGAGGAGCTCCATGTCGGAGTTGCCGCGGGAGAAGTTCAGGTACTTGCAGCTGTACATGATCGGCGGGCAGGCGGAGCGCATGTGCACTTCCTTCGCGCCGGACTTGTAGAGGAAGTCGACCGTTTCACGAAGCTGCGTGCCGCGCACGATGGAGTCGTCGATGAGAAGAAGCTTCTTGTCCTTGATGAGTTCGGGGACCGGAATCTGCTTCATCTTGGCGACCTGATTGCGGATCTGCTGGTTTGCGGGCATGAAGGAGCGGGACCAGGTCGGCGTGTACTTGATGAAGGGACGCGCGAACTTCTTGCCGCTTTCATTGGCGTAGCCGATGCCGTGCGGAAGGCCGGAGTCGGGAACACCCGCCACGTAGTCGACGTCGGGAGCCGTGCCGTCGGCCATGGCGTTGCGGGCCATGATCTCGCCGTTGCGGTAGCGCATCACCTCGACGTTCTTGCCTTCGTAGTTGGAGTTCGGATAACCGTAGTACGTCCAAAGGAAGGCGCACAGACGCATCTTCTCGGCAGCGGGCGAGAGAACCTCGATGCCCTCGGGCGTGATCTTGACGATTTCCTGAGGTCCGAGCTCATAGTGGTCCTCGTAGCCGAGCTTGTGGTAGACGAAGCTCTCGAACGAGACGCAGTAGCCGTTTTCATCCTTGCCGATGAGAACGGGCAGACGACCGAGCTTGTCGCGGGCGACAATAATGCCGTCGGGCTGCAGGAGCATGATCGTTTCGGAGCCCTGAATAATGTCCTGTGCGTAGCGAATGCCCTCGACGATAGACTGCTTGCGGTTGATGAGCGCGCCGACGAGTTCGGTGGAGTTCACCTTGCCCGAGCCCATCGCGAGGAACTGGGAATTGTTGTTGCTGAAGTAGCGCTCGATCAGGTCGTCGGCATTGTTGATGATGCCGACCGTCGTGATCGCAAAGAGGCCGAGATGGGACCTAAGGAGCAGAGGCTGCGGATCGTCGTCCGAAATGCAGCCGATGCCGCAGTTGCCCTTCATGTCCGCAATGTCCGGCTCGAAGCGGGTGCGGAACGGCGTGTTCGTGATGTTGTGGATCTGACGCTGGAAGCCCTTCTCAGGGTGGTAGATCGTCATGCCGCCGAACTTGGTGCCGAGGTGGGAGTGGTAGTCGACGCCGAAGAAGGTGTCGAGAACGATGTCGCGCTTGGATACAGCGCCGAAGAAGCCGCCCATTTTTGCTGTACTCTTGTATGGAAGTTGAAGATCTGAGTCGCGGACGCATGGCGTCGTGAGATTCGCCTGAACGGGGTCGTCCGCAAATGTTGGCGTGATTATCGCAAACAAACAGCCGTTTGTGGGGGCCTCGGACGCTTTAGAACGGCAAATCTGTCCTTGGGTCAATGTCCTCATCGCCTGCTCTAGGGTGTTTCCCTAGGATGCCAGGAAAAATGCCCTCGGCTTAGCCCTGCGCGGGCGTTTGCACAATGATCTGTATCCGGAAGGCTCATCCGCCGAGCATGCGGGAGTCTTCTCAAATCCATCGCCACATTCGGGAGTTGTCATGACCAGGCTTCCCATACTCTTCGCCCTCTCCTCCGCGCTTCTGCTCGCAGGCTGTGCCGGTACTCCCTCTTCCATCCTGCAAGTCGTCAAAAGATCACTCAAGGAAGCTCTTCAAAAGCCCTCTTTAATTTTGCGCCCTGAGAACTCTTGTCTATTACACAAGATAAATTGCTGTTCAAACGATTGTTCAGGGTACTTTTGAAGAGCTTTCTCAAAACCCAGAAACGAAGCAGACACTTCTCTTAAAGGCCCTGTTTAATCGGGGCTTTTTTCGCTAGCAGCAAGCGTGGCCTTTCTTGAGGAGGTGAAATGATTTTCGACAGTCTGCGAGTTAGTAACCCATGAAGACTATGTCAACAAGGTCCATTTAGTATTCGAGCAATGATGCTCAGACAGGGGATCGATACTCGAGGGCTCATTTTAGAAACGCGAAGGGATCGCACATCCGGCACCGAGCAACTACTGTCCCCCATAACATTTTAGGGCGTACAACCGTGATTGTACGCCCTAGTTTAATTCCCCGCTTTCATGCGCAGGGGAGTGGCATTAAAGTGCTACACACCTCTTAGAACGCGTAGCTCCAGGTCACGGTGCCGGTTACGCCCTGATAATCCCCGACGTATCCTTTGAGACCAAGATCAAGCGCCATCGGATCAGTTGGCTTCGAGCGCATTGTAATCCCCAGATCCACGATGCCCGAATCGCCTTCGAGCGTAGGAATATCCAGAGCAACGAGATCGGTCTTCGTGAAAACGGTCGACTCGGCATCGCCGTCGGCTACATGTTCATATGCCAGGCCGAAACGCCAACTAATGTTTTCGGGCGTCGTGCCGCGAAGCATGGCACCAACCTGCATCGTGTGGGTCTTTGTATCCTCCGATTTCAATCTTTCGTGATCAGCCGTGCCGAGCGAAACCGTATCGCCTTCGAGGTACGTGAAGATGTAGCGACCGTAAACGTCAAGAGACACCTTATCGGCAAGGTCGAACACGTATCCCAGACCAATGTGTGCGGAGCCATAGAGGCTGTTGGCATCATACTTGGCAGACTTTTCACTGTACTTCCCGGAGAATTCCGTCGAGGCGGTACCGAAGCGGAGCGAGCCGTCAACGTAGACAGGAAGGTTGAAGTGATAGCGCGAAGCCATACCGACGCCATAGTAATCATGGTTGCCTTCGGCTGAAGCGTCATGAGTACTGCTTTCGGAGTTGCCGAAACCAGCTTCAACATAACCCGCGACCATCCACTCGGGCGTGACGCGCGTGACAAGCCCCGTAACGAGGGACATGCAGTCGACATCAACGCGCGAGCCGGTGTCATAGCGTGTTTTGCCGCCGCCGAGCGTACCAAACACAGCAGACTGATCGACTAACGAAGCGGAGTCCATCGCGTTCAAGCCTTCGTTGGCGATAAACGAAGCCCCCTGGTTGATGACGGCAACACTTCCGAGAATCGAATCAGACAGGGTACGGGAGTTGTCGTTTGGGGTGACGTCCGGAATGATGCCGGAGCCACCGTCATCCTTTACGAAATCTCCTGTCGACAGCGTGTCTTTATCGAAGTCCTTCGTGAATTTCCATGTTGTGTCCGTAAAGAGCGTCCCCTCGGTCTTGAAAACCGTACCGGCGTCGACATGGATCGTACCGCCAGCGGTGTGTATGAGCTTGTAGCTTTCGTTAGCTTTGAGGCCGTCAAGATTTTTGATCGTGACGTCAATGTGTGAGAGATCCAAATCGCCTTGAGCTAACGTCAGAATGGGCGCACCGCTAGTAGCGTTGTTTTCCGTCCCGACAGTGAGCTGCAGCGTGTCGTATTGACCGAAGAACTGACCGACGGAATGGACGCCTTGGGCACGAAGGCCGTTGTTATGGACGTTGGCCGAGTTGGAATCGACGAAAGACAGTGTCCCGGCTACGGTGGACGTTCCGATCAAATTGACGAAATTGCCGGTGATTTCGCTGGTGCTCGATTTCGAATGATCCCGAATCAGATAGACATCTCCGGTCAGTGTACTGTTTTCGAGCGTGATGACGGTGTTCTCAATCTTGTCGATTTGAGTGTCCACGCCATCGTCAGTGAAAGAAGTAAAAATACCGTAAGCGGTTTCGCTCTGGGCATTCGTTAGATTTAGTGTGTTGTTGGTATAGGTGAACTTACCGTTGGCTTGGGTCTGATTCAGATAGACGACGCCGACATGCGCATCGTCAATGGTAACAGTGTTTCCAGTGAAGGTGGTATTCACATCCTGAGCCGCGTTCAGGTTGGGGTTGAACAGGATCCCGTGCAAGCTGGAAATCATTTTGGTGTCTGAATTATCACCATGAATGATGACCGCATTGTTGTCATACTTACCCTTGGCAGTGGTAATCACGCCGTAAGCCAGTCCAACAGTGCCGCCGTAGATTTCGAGTGTGTTATGCGAGGTTTCGCCCGACAGTACCATGTGCGATTCGGTCCTTTTGAGGACTCCGTAAAGCTGTGTCACTTCACCGCTCGTCATGATCGTGCGATTGTTGCGAATGTCCGAGGTGATGATCTTGGACGAGACGTCATCAGCCCCAAGCGTGGCCTGGGTAGAGCTGTTTCCCGACATCTGGAAACCGTTGTTGACGTGGGCTACGCCGACGAAGTATTCGGCTTTGCCGCCCGACATGACTGCATGGTTGTTCGTAGCCTCGGCATTGATTTCTTCGACATACACGCCCCAGGCTTCCTGGGTTTGACCTTCGGAGATCTCAAGGACATTGTCAAATACGCTGATGGCGTTGTCGACAGTATCTTCTCCGAGATACGACCCCATCACACGTTTGACGTTGACATTGCTTCCGGCGATGAGGAGCTTGTTCTCCCGTACTTGAGAGGCGTAGGTACCGCTACTGGTTCGCCAAGCGCCGATGACGTCAACATCGCGCATTTGTGAGTTCGTCAATTTGAATTCGAGCCTAACACAGTGGTTTGACGAAGTGGTTGTACCAAACCAGCCTCGATCAGCCTGTGTTGGATTGGTCGCTGCATCCTCATTGAAGGAGATTTCGACGGCGTTTGAAAAGTTGTGCGAATAATCCGTAACGGTCGAGTTTGCCATCTGAGCAAACGAAAGCAGCGCAGCCGCTACGGCGGTCGGGAGAGAGGCCTTTAGGAGATAGGGCGAGTATTGATTGTGCATGTGAATCTCGTATGGGTGTTGGGTGGGTGTTATGAGGTATCGACAAGATGAACGCCCGAGCATCTGGACCGGAGCGTCATGGAACGGCGGAGATGTCGATGGCCCCTGGATTTGCTTCCACGTGGCCGTTCTCGGCGTGTATTGGTGCAACCGTAAATGCCGTCATCGCAATCGGAAGCGGCCCTCCTATTGGAGATGCCGCTTCCGTTTTGTGCTCTGAACGATTACGGATTAGTTGTGCGCGTCTTGACAGCCTTCTTTTTCTTGTCAAGACCGAGCAACTTTTTCATCTGCTCGATTTCAGCTCGCAGGGCTTCAAGGTCTTCCTGAGAACGGGCAACCTTCTTCGCCATGTTTTCTTCACGAGAACGGGAGCTTTCGAGCTGCGCTTCGAGTGCCAGGTTCTGGTTGGACAACGCCACAACCTTGGCGGACAATTGCGATGTCGTCGGAGAGCCGTATGTCGAAGGTGCGCCGAAGCGGTAGGAAACGCCGGCATTGAACATGCGGTCGCCTTCCGTAGCGGTGGACGCGCCGAGATTCATCATGAAGTTTTCAGTCGGCTTGTAGAAGATGCCGACGGATACGGCCTGTTCGCCGCCGTAACTGCCGACGCCGGCAGCGGCAGACCAGTGATGCTCTTCATCAAGGCCCAACGGATGCAAAGCAGCAATCGCGGCAGAGTTTGCAGCTGAACGATTGATTTCGTCATGCAGATTGCTGGCGACTTCGTTGATCGTCCGCGAGTTTTCTTGGATGGCCTGTTGGGTTTCATAAAGTTGACCGCCCGTCACGGCATCCGAACTGCCTTCGGCAATGATGCCGTCTGCAACATTCACGATCTTGCGTTTATTGCTCGAAGAACCAACAGAAACAGCATTGTCGACGCCCTCGGAGCCGGCACCGAGAATGACGGCGTTCTTCGCACCAGTCGTCACGCCGCTGCCGAGCACGAACGTATCCTTGGCACCTTCTTCAAGCTTGTTGCCAGTGCCAACTACAAAACTGCCGTCAGCTCCCGAAGCAATGGAATTCAGGGTGCCGAAAGCGCCGGACTTGTTACCCGCGACAGTATTGTTGTAGCCGACAGCCGTGCCATATTCCCCTGTGACGGTACTATTCTTGCCAAGGGCAATGGTGTTGCCATGCAGGTAGTCATAAACACCCGCGGAGGTCACGGGATTCTTGTTGCCAGCTTCAACCTTGTCGGTTGTTGTCAGATCGGAACCCTGATCAGGGTGTTCGACCTTGCTGTTGATCCAGTCAATAAAGCCCTGACCGCCAAGGTCATCGCGAAGCTGTTGCTTCAAGTTATCCAAGGCCGTCTGAAGGTTGCTGTTGCCGCTGTTGATGCCGTCAATCTGGTCTTGAATGCCGCCGAGGGCCGTCTGATGTTCACCGAGCGTCTTGTCGATGAGTCCCAGGTTCTGACCGAGCGAGTTGTTGGGATCAATGAAGGTGAAGCCGCCGGCACGAGAAGTGACGACAGGTGTCGCCCAGTTGTAGATCTGTTCGCCCGTCACAAATCCCTTGGAACCGGCACCAATGCCTTGAGCACCGCTGCCGAGCGTGGCGCGCCACGAGTCGAGATTGGCGCCTTCAATATTGGAAGCGTCCAACGCTGCAAATTGTCCGTTCAGGATCGAGTCGTCGGACGTCAAAACGGACTTGAGCGTTTCAGACGTCACCAATCGATTGTCGTCCGTCAGGGTTTTGTCAGTACCGGTCGTCGACAGGTTGATCTTGAACTTTCCTTCATTGTCGTTGGCATGCGTCACAGAGACAAAGTCGCCGTCAGCAAATTCAATGGCCCCGCGAACAGCTGTCAGACCGTTGCCCGTGATCGACGTGACGTTGGAGAGATCCATCGCGGCCACCTTCAACGTGCCGTTAGCGTCCACCACAACTGAGAGGTTTCGATCAAGATTCTTGAGATTGTCCTTTGTGGAGGCATCAGCCTTTACGAATGCACCGTCGGTGTCGACGCGGGTTTCAGCAAAGACCTCTTGCCCCGTCACGAAGTGCAAATTGGCTTGAGAAATGGCTTGCGTGCCTGCCTTCGTTCCAAGCTTGTTCAGCCATTGTCCGCCGTCGACATCAATGTTGTCGCCGGTCACGGTGGCGTAGGTTTGGCCGATCGTTCCGTCATGAGCTTCGAGAACAGCTTCAAGAGTTGTCGAGGTGACAAGCTTGTTGCCAGTCGTCGGCAACGTCTTATCAGTTCCCGTGGAATCAACACCGAACTTCGCAGTACCCGTATCGCTGTCGTACTCGACAACCGTGAAATCTCCGTTCTGGAACGTGATCGCCTGACGGCTCAAGCCGGTAATCACATTCGAACCGGCCTTGGACAAGTTGGAAAGGTCAAGGTCGGCCACTTTCAGAGTGCCGCTGGCATCCACAACCTTTGCCAGGTTGTCATCGAGCTTGAGCAAATTGGAAGCCGTCGATTCTGTGGTCTTGATGAACTGGCCATCCTTCGTTCCGCGCACTTCGCTGTGGAGTGCGTCGCCGGTGACGAAGCCCTTGACGCCAGCGGCCACTTCACCCTTGAGCTTGGTCTGCCAGGCCTCGACGTTTTCGGCCTTCAGATTGTTGGCGTCGAGAGCGGCATATGTGCCGGCGAGGCCGTCAATGATGTCGCTTTCATTGGAGGCGAGCACGGACTTCAGCGTATCCGACGTAACCAGACGATTGGTTTCGTTGAGAGCCTTGTCGGTGCCGGTCGTCGTCAGATCAACCTTGAATTTGCCGTTGTTGTCCTTGGCATGCGTCACGGTGACGAAATCACCGGCATCAAAAACGACGGCATTCTGAACGACAGTGAGGCCGGAACCGGTGATCGCCGTCACGTTCGAAAGGTCGTTCCTCGCCAGATCCTTGACAGCATTGTGAACCGTACCGCCGGTGACCAGCGCATCATTGCCAGCCGTCACGGCACCGTCCGCCTTCACGTCAACGGCATACGTCCACTTATCATTTTCAAGCACAGCCTCACCAACGGTTACATGCTTGCCGTCCTTGAAGGCCAACACACTGGTGAGGTTGTCCTTGCCGATCTTCGAGCTGAGCCCATTGTCGAGCGCCGCAAGATTGGCCGCAACCGAATTGGTTCCCTTGACATAGTTGCCGTCATTCGTCACGTGCGTGGCTTCATATACGTCCTTGCCCGTCACGAAGTGGTTGTTGGCATCAGAAACGGCTGCCGTACCGGCCTGCGTTCCGAGCTTCGAGAGCCACTTGCTATTGCTGCCGTCGACATCAATGTTCGCGCCGTCCGTTGTCACGTAGCCCTGACCAGTCGTGAAGTCCTTCACGTAGTCATAGACAGCGCCACCGGTCACAAGCCCCTTGTCGTCCGCTGCGATCTTGCCTTCCGCCTTGATGCCAAGCGTATAAGTCTTAGAGTGATCCGTTCCGGCACTTGCACTGAGCGTGAGGGGGCCATCTGCGGCCACCTTGACGGCTTCCATGGCCTGATCGCGAACCGCGTTGCGATAGGTGGTGTTAACGGGCGACGTGAAGTTGAAGGCGTTCCCGATATTCGTGTCGATGGCAGCCTTAACCGTGGTGCCCGTGACCAGACGGGCATCCTTGTCGCCGCCCACCGTACCGTCATCGAGGACGCTCACCGTGTAGGACATCGCACCGTCATTGCCCTCGGAGCCGTTGACCACGACGTTGTTGCCGCTTCCGACCACTTTGACGGACTTCTTGACAATCGTCGAGACGTCATTCGTGTCGACCTTGCCTTTAAGCGCTTCCGTGTTGGTGTAAATCCGGTCATCAAGCACGGACAAGTTCTGAGAAGCAGAATTAGCTTGTTTTACATAGTGCCCGTCCTGACCAAGGCGTGTTTCGGTAAATACGGCACCGCCCGTCATCAAACCGGCATTGCCCTGCTCAACAGCACCATTACCCGCAACATTCACGGAGTATGTTGTTTTGTCGCCGTTCTTGTTCGTCGTTACCGTGGTGTTCTGACCATCTGCAACGGCAACGTAGTCCCCCATGTTGTCGACTTTGGCAAATTTTTCACCGGCGATGTAGTCGTGGACCGTCTTGCCAGTCACGAGGGCTTCATTCGCGGCGGAAACGGCGCCGGTCTTAACGTCAAGCTTGTAATTCGTCGTGTGATAGGTTTCGTCCGCTTCGGCCGTCACCCCCAGAAGAGTGGAGTTGGCTGAACTCACTGTCACGGCTTTGCGGGCTTCATCACGAACAGCATGAGCATTACCCGTATTAGTCGTGAAGTCAAAGGCAGCCTTGATGTCGTTGGTGATGGCCGTTTTGACGGCGCCGCCTGTAACGAGCCCCGCATTGCCGTCCGCAACCAAGCCGTCGGCGACGACGTCGACCTTGTATTCAACACCACCGTCTGGCGTATCGTCGGACGTTACCTGCGTGTGTGATCCGTTAGTCACCTTGACAAGGTCCTTTACTTCGGACTTGTTGACCTTGTCACCAACGGCATCGGCGACAGATCCGAGACCCTTGTCGAGTGCCTGCAAATTGGCAGCGGCGGAGTTTTCGCTCAGGATGTAATTGCCTTTTGCGCCCACACGCGTCTCAGCGGCGACTTGCGCACCACTCACGAAATGCGTATTGCCGGAGGAAACGGCAGAGCCGTTCACGGAACCAAGCTTTGTAAGCCACTGGCCGTTGTCAGGATCAATGTTGCTTCCGTCAATGGCAGCAAGATTCTGGTTGGCATAGTCGAATACGGTCTTGCCGGTCACCAATCCCGCGCCGGCAGTACCATCCGCGATTGAACCCTTGGCGATTTCAAGGGTGTAGTGACCTGCTGAATCACCAGACCCGAAAGAAACCTTGAGAAGCGGATCGCTAGAGGCAACCGTGACCGCCTTGCGGGCCTCGCCCTGTACTTTGGTGGCGTTGGTTTTATTGAACTCAAAGTTAAAGGCATTCTCTAGTTCCCTTTTAGAAACTATCTGAACATCTTTAATAGCATCGTCGAGTCTATGTAAATTCTGCCCCACTGTAATTCCGCTTGTTATGTAGTTGCCGGGGCCTACATGAATCTCTTCAGCGATTTGCTCACCGGTGACAAAGTGTTTATTGCCTTGAGCAATTGGATTGGCTGAAGTACTGCCAAGTGCAGTCAACCACTTGCCGTTGTCGACATTAATGTTCGAACCATCGAGTTTGGCAAAGCCAGATGTTTCACTCTTGAGCTGACCAACCGTAGCGGCATCATGGTCGTTGACGCCATTCGCCACATTGACAATGCGGCGATTGAAGCCGCTGTCGGATGAAGAGTTGCCAACAGAAACCACACCGTTTATATCGGTAGGGAGAACATCGGACTGCAATACGGCACTGTTAGCACCTAATGCCACAGCTTGCACAACGCCCACTTTTATTTGGGCATTAGTACCGATGGCAAGCGAATGCTCGCCGGAAGCTATTGCATTCTCTCCAATTGCAAGAGAGTGTGCACCCTGAGCTTTAGCGGATGTTTGAGGTTCAGCGATGTCATGGGTAGCATTGACACTCAAATATTCAGTGCTTCCACCCAATTCCTTCTTTAGTTCCCAAATCTGACGTCCGTTAATGGCATCAGTACTGTCTGCGGAAATATCGCCATCTGAGAGATTTGATAATTTGCGAGTAAGAGTTATTTCTTTGTTTGTGTTAGACGTAGATGGCTTGACTAGGATCTCTGGATCAAGAATATTTGTTAATTCAGAAAGTAAAGGACTGTTTTTAAAATCATCAACATCCACAGAAGGTCCATACATCCAACCTGATCGTTTTTCTCCGCTCAGAATAAATTTTCCATTGCTATTCTTTGTGAGTTCTCTAAATACGACATAGCCACCGTTTGAGTGAGCTTGTTCATAACGATCAAATAATAGAATGCGTTCGTCTTCGTGGCTGTTAAAAACTTCATGAAGGTATTTTGCGTCATTCAAGATTTGGCTATCAGGTTCGTACGGGGTCAAGAGAACATTCCCGTTGCCATCAACGTGAAATCGGTTATTTAAGCCCTCTTGAGTCGTAAGGTCTGTATTCCAATTGGGCAAATTTTTGATGTTTACAGTCTTATTGCTATCAAAGAAAGTAATTTGCCCGTTGGAGAAAGATCCGATCACTCTTGCATTACTGGCGTTCTGATAGTCTTCGGCAAAGGAACCGGCGCTCAAGGTCAAGAGGGCAGATACTATAATCGCAGAACTTATTTGTTTCTTAAAACCTTTGCTTGCATATGATTTCGCTTCGCTAGTAACAACAAAACAACCTGTGTTACTGTTGAAAAATGATTTAAATATTTTATTCATGATAAGGTAACCGATGGGCTTGATGAATGTTTAAGTAAAACTAAAATATATGGCGAGAATAATATTTCTCATTTTGTTTTAATTTTATTTTTGAAATTTTCTTTCAGACCATATGACCAGAAATACAAATCCAATAAACGCATTGGAGGATATGACGCCTGTATTTGTTTTATTTGCCCGTTCTGCTCCTTCACCGAGACTTCAATCACGCCGTCGAGTCTTGTTTTGAGATAGCTCTGGACATTGGGGTCTTGCACCACATTGAGAAGTGCCGAGAGAGAAGCGGTATCAAGCTTGTCGGAGAGGCGGCAGCTTTCAGGGGCCTGAGGGTTAAAGGCTTGGATCGCGGACTTGAAGCAAGTGTCAAATGCCGGTAGTACGCCCATAACACCCATCAGGATTTTTGAGACAAGCGTGACGCTTGGCGGGCTTGGCCGGGGATAACCGGAATGAGACAGGAACGCCTGATAGCCTTCGGACACGGCCAGAATCAGGTCGTTGAGTTGATTGACGCTGAGAATCCCGTTGGAGACATACGGGTTGATGTGGGCGTTTCGGGCCTTTTCGAAGAGTGAGTGAAGAATGGCCGAAAAAAGACGACGGTTATGCGTGCGCAGAACCGCATTTCGGTACATGCCGAAGGACGCGAGATACGAAGAAAGCTGTAACGCGCCTAGCTCAAGACTTGTTGAAGAGGGGATGCCATCAAGAAACTGCTGATGGTTCTGATGGAAAAAGCCGTAGCAGAGATCCCACGAGAGAGGGCGGCTGTCTTCTGGGCGACAGCCGGCGAAGAGACGTTGCTTGAATTCCGCATCATCAAGACGAAGCAGATCAAGGGCTTGAACTAAAGGTGAGGTCGGCTCATCGCTGGGAACTATTGGCCTGGGGGGGGGGTATTAAAATCATATCAACTTCTCGATAGCCGATGCAACAATATCATTGTTGCGTTTCGCGTTAACTGTTCGCGTTAATAAAAGGCGGCTTCTTGTAAGAAAGTTTTCCAATTATATCAAAGGGACATTTGTACACTTTGCGGAAGATCAAGTGTTAGCGGTGAGCGATTCTGAGATTCAATTCCACAAAAGAGACGCAATCACCCGTCGCTCGTTGGTGGGTAACACCGAAGCGGGGGTGGCCCACGAGGTGGAGTAAAACAACGCGTGCGTCGGCGCAGGCGGCGCGGCGTTCGGAGGACGCGTATCGCCTACTTGTTTCGGGCTGCGTTAAATGCTTGTTGCGAGTACACGTGCGCGAAAACTCTTCTTTTTCTTTCAGTCAGCTAGCGAGCCCCCCCCCCAACGCCGGCCTTCCCGCTCATGGAACGCATCAGTGAGCCACTCAACCGGATTCTCGACTATGAAACCATGGGAGCCTTTTGTGGGGCTCTGCAGAACCACTTGCCAGTGGTTGCTCAAAGCGGGAGCCAGACTCAGACCTCGTCGCAGGCCATGAGCTTGAGCGCCTGACGGCGTGCGCAACCTCGCTCTCGCCGTCAGTACGTTTCTGCCGAATCAGGCGGACTTAAGTCGCCTTCACGATCGGCCAAACCAGCATGATGAAAGCTCCGGCGCCCTTCGACGCCGGAGCTTTTTCATAAGGCCTTGAAAACCTCAATCCATGGAGCGACCGGCTTGTGCTGGCTGTGTAAGGATCTTGCACAAGCACGGTGTTTTGCTCAATCAGAAGGCGTGGCGGATGCCGACAGTCTCGGAAAATTGGGCCGGTCAGCCGTTGGTTGATATTGAGACCGTTGTGAATCTAATCAGCAACACGACGACGCGAACCGGACTGAAGGTTAGATGTGACATTGACAACAATGAATATCTGAAGGGAACAAAGATCACCGACGGAGAATTGGTCAGATCGCACTTGATCCTATTCTGGAGTTTGGTACTGGAACTCCATCATTCGTGGTTTCAAGCATGTCGAAGACTCACAAGTTATTTCCTAACCATTCCTTATGCGTAAACTTTGGCCCTCGCGCAACATCTGGGCGATCCACCTCTCCGCGTCGTCAACGCCGAACCACGGAATTCTTCTGTTGAGGTCCGCGTAGACAGAGGCCGGCATCGGCACCGCAACGGTGTTGTGCGCCGTCATGCTCCAGGCCACGGGAACTCTGGTGCCGTCGACAGACGGAACCCGGCAATACCACGCTCCTGGCACTACGGACGTCGTGAGCCAGGCATCGTCTATCGCCATGATCTGCATGACTGCCTCAACGCTGAGCTCGTAATGAAGTTCGCCGTCAATCTCTTCGATTTCCGTATTGACCCTCACGGTCTTTACGGTCCCGTTCACGATGCTGATGATTCCCAACGATGGAGACCAATGGGTCAAACCCAAATCTTCCGCCAAAGCGCCGTTCACGGTCAGGACCAGATGGGGCTCCGGCTCGAGCTCCAGACGCATCGTTACGGGCTCGGCTGAAGAATTGAGCAGCACCCGCTCCTTTTCGCTCAGACGTGCAACGCTCGGCAACTTGATGTCATGCCTCATGTCGCTGGCAGAGAACCGGTCCCAGACCTTCGTGACTTTTTCTCTGCCACCCTTCTTCACTCTGATGCGCCATCCACGCGGACTCTCCTCGGACCCGGGCTCGATGATCGCGCAGCGGCCGCCCGCGAGCGCCACACTGTGCCCGATGATGAGGGACGGAAGGTCCCATTCAGCCTGCTCAGAGTCACCAGTTCTCCCCTTGAGGAGGTGCTCGTTGATGAAGGCGATCGAGTCGGGATTGGCCTTTGCAAGGCCTTCGCAGAGCATCTCATAGCCTTCCGAATCCGTCTCCTTGAGGAACGCAGCGGCAATCCTCACCATCTTCGAGCAAAGGACGACAGGTTCACTGCCCTTGTCGGACGAGGCCGCACATTCCTTGTTGAAATCCTGCATTCACGAACTCCTTGATGAAACTCTACTCCCTGAAGCAGTGGACAGTTGCTGACTTGAGGAAAGCTGCCGCCGATTGATTCCATCCTCGTCAGACATTATCTTCCGAGACACTCCCTCTCTTTCTTCCCGATTCCTGATGAGTTCATTATGAGGACCTCGTGCGTCAACATCTGTCGCACGGAAAATCCCGCAGGCCGCCTTCTTTCGCCGTCGTCTCGGGTGCCCTCCATATCCCCGACAACAAGACGGGAGTTTGAAGTCTGGTGGCGGCTTCGCAGGACAAAAGCCGTCTCTAGCAGACATCTCTCCATGGCTGATCGTGTCGACCTGACTGTTGCTCCCCTTTTTAGAACGTCGTTCTCGCTCAGCGGAACGGTTGGACTCTCTGTGTTGAGATGGGCATTGAGGTCAGGACACGGTGAAGGCCCCTACGTCAAGCAATAGGGCCGGGCCTCGCAGCGACTGATCAGAATAAAACAACGGCCTGCAGCTCCGAAGAACTGCAGGCCGTTTTCAGTCATCCGCAGGTGATGTCACCTGCTTCAAAACCCGAAGGCTTAGAAGTTGAAGCGGACGTTGGCGAAGATGCCGTGCGTGTTGATGTCGCTGCCCCAGGAACCGGAGTAGGAGACACCAACCGTGGCGTGCTTCGCGACCTGACCGACGATGCCGAGACCGAGGTTGGCCTGATCCTTGAGTTCAGAACCTTCGATCGCGGCGAACTTGCCGCCCTCGCCCATCTGGACGTTCACGAGACCTTCGGTGTCACCGAAGTAATGAGACCACCCGAGATCAGCCGTCAGAGCGACCGGCATGTTGCCCATGGCGAACGGAACAGCGGTACGAACACCGAGCGTGGCGATCTGGATGTCGTCCTTGATTTCGTCGGTCTTGAAGCTGTGGCCGATGGCGTTGTCAACCACGGCATCCGTTTCGACACGGGCCCAGGTGAAACCGACGTACGGGGAGACCTTCGCAACGCTCAGGTCGAAGTTGTACGCACCTTCAACGAAGCCCTGAAGGACAGAGGCGTTTTCGCTGTGCTGGTTGACATTGGTGTTCAGGACGCGAACCGTGTCACGATCTTCGTCGGTGTAAGCCACGCCGTAGGTCATCGTCACGTTGCCGATGTCCGTCAGACCGTAGACGCCGAAGTGCTTGTCTTCACCGTCGATCTTGTTGAGGCCGGACTTGTAGTCCGTCGTACCGTAGCCGAAGAAGGCACCAACCTTGGTGTTGTCGAGGACAAGAGCTTCAGCACCGAGGAAGCCGGTGCGGAAGTCGACGTCCATCGTGTTCTTCGTGCCTTCAGCTTCTCCCCAGTGACCGATGCCGGCAGCCCAGATGCGGGCGCGACCGTTGTCAACTTCGGCGGAGCGGCCTTCACCCATGCCGCGAGCCTGATCCATGACCGTGCGGGACACGGCGGTGGCGTTCACGACGAGAGCATTGCGGGCCGTTGCGTAGAAGTCATCGTCAAGGGTGCGGTACGTGTCAGAGATTTCCTGTTCAGTCTTAGCAGAAAGGATTTCACCCGTGAGCTTGTTGCCGGAAGCCTCAATGGCAGCAGCGATCTTCTGTTCGTTGGCAGTGCCGGCGAACTGTTCGAACGTGACGCCCTCCTTCTTCTTCATGGAGACGGTGGCCAGATTGCCCTTGCCTTCAGCCTTGTCGAGTTCGAAGAAGACGTACTGGGATTCGACATTCTGTGTAAGGTCCTGAGCCTGTTCGCCAAACAAATCATTCGTCTGCTCGGCCTTGAAAGAACCCGTCAGAGTGCCCTTTTCACCGTTCCAAGCCTCGACCAGCTTGCCAGCGTCGGCACCTTCAAGCGTGATCGCGAACCTCTTGTTATTGCCCTTGAAATTGACAGAATTGACGACAACATTGGAAGTCGCATCGATGGCAAGCGTGCCGCCTTCAGCGATTTCAATCTTGAGTTCACCCTTCTGGGCATCCGTGCTGTAAAGGTGGCCCTTCTTCGTGAACTGGTCGTTGTAGCTCGAGAGAACGCCAAAGGTACCCTGCGCGCCCACAGAAACCGTGTTGTCGGTGCCGATGGATTCGGCAAAAGCGAGCAGCGTGCCACCTTCAACCTTGGTTTTACCCTCGTAGGAGTTGTCACCGGTCATGACGAGCGTACCCGTACCGTCCTTGGTAAGAGAGCCCTTGTAAACACGAATGTCAATCGCATTCTTGCGCTTCTCGTAATAGGTCTTACGCCATTCAAGAGCCTTATCCTTGGCAATCTTTTGATCTTCGATGCCGATGACATCAAATTCGCTGTCGAGCATCAGATCGCCAATGAGTTCCTTTTCAGCTTCAGTGAACGCATCACCAAGCTTGTCGGGGCAACCTTCTTTTTCCCACTTAGTGACGGCCGCGAGCCATGCATCATCCTCGGCCTTGCGCTGCTTCAAGGCTTCGTTGGAAATGTCGTTGGACCAAACGTCATAGCTGTCGCCCTGCATGTTGTAGACGAAGTTGCCAAGGAACTGACCCGGACCATACATGCCCTTGTCGAGATCGGGCATACCCCAACCGTAGCGAACGTCGACCTGGCCTTCACCTGCCGTCCAGCCTTCAAACTTCGAACCATCAGGATTCGTGTGGCTTGCAGTCGTGAGCATGACGTCGCGCACCTGAAGCGCATCCATCTGGTCATAGCGGTCCATGAGGACAGCCAGAGCGCCCGTCACGTGCGGCGCAGCCATGGAGGTGCCGGAGCTGTTGCCCCAAAGCGGAGCGCCGGTGTTGACGTCAACCTTGGAGGAGTAAATGTTGCGGGACGGAGCTGCGACAGTCCACCACTTGGCGTTACCGGCTTCGTTGAACACCGATTCGAGCTCGTACTTGCTGCCGTTCTGCTTCATGCCGGCAACAGCAATCCAGAACTTTTCGGCAACAGGATTGAAATACGGATAGAGCGGACGATAGAAGGGCTGGGCGAAGTCACGGTTGCCGGTCGTAAAGACCTGAACAACCTTCTTGCCCTGAACGGCTTCATAGGCAGCGTCAACAAAGGACTTGCCGTTCCAGTGGCTATCAGAATTCTTACGCGCTTCGGCGTCCTTCATGAAGAGGAAGTATTCGTACTCGGTCTGAGAAACGGTATCCGTCGGGAAGTGAGTGGTCGTGTTGCCACCATCGGGACCAACCGACGTCACGTCTTCGCCGCGATTGACGCGAATGTTGGTGCCAAAGGAATTGTTGATGAAGCCGCCGCGCGTAGTATTGTCGGCAAACTTGTTGGCATCAGAAATTGCGATCGCAAGAGCGCTCCAACCCTGATAGAAGAACTGCGGATCCTGGAACGGACCGTAGTTGGTGTTGTCGGTGCCGCCCGTGTTGCCCACGTAGACATCGGCGTCAAAGGCAACGCCGTGGAATTCGGAACCGTCACGATTGCCGCCAACCGTACCGGTGACGTGCGTACCGTGGGAGTCGTTCATGCCAAGTTCAAACTGACCGCTGGCAGGAACCTTGTCACCGGGCTTGTAGGAGCCGGGATTCTTGGAGTCCTGAGGATAACGGTTGCCCGAGGAACCGTAGGACTGATTTTCTACCTTAACTGCGTGGAAGCGGTCGCCCTTAAGATCGGGATGATCCTGAAGAAGCGCACCGGAGTCCATGACACCAACAGCGACGTCCTTGCCGGTGAAGCCGAGAGCATAGGCCTTCGAGGCATTCATGGCTGCAAGACCCCAGTCCTTCTGGTATTCGGCCGTTTCAAAGGCACGCTGGGCTTCAGCAACAGAGGCGCTGCTGATGTTGGGATTCGGATCCTTGTAGGCGGCCTGGGCTCCCGCTGCCATCATGAAGGCGGCGACGGCAATGGCGACGGCGCTCTTGGCGGCCTTGCCCTTCGTGGCGTGGTGTTCGTCCGTAACGACGTACTGCTGATGGGCAGCACTCCACTTGGTCTTGAAAACGCGATTCATTTTGCGTAACTCCAAATGTATGGGGTCTATGGTTGGTCCTGTATCTCCGCTACTGCGAACGGAGACCTCTGAAGCTTATCCACATGCAGACACCAGAACCGGCTTTTGCACGAATTTCATGAAATAAAAGCATCTCGGGCACATCATGGCTTACCCTTGCTCTGAAGCGCATCTATTGACACCATTCAAGTGTCCACTTCTTAGTGCAAGTCTCCCAGCCGTTTTCAATGGAAACGCTCAAAGACGATGACAAGGATCAACACAATTCAATTGCCTGAAAGCCAGACATCAAACATTTAGAGAAAATCCATTTCGAGGGTAAACACGCAGTCGCTTTTATGCGACATTAGTGTTTCCACTTAAAGTGGAAAATTCTATCGATTCGCGTATACGTAAGATACAACCTATGAACGTTTGCGGCTTGCAGATCAGAGTCATAACCGACATCTTCAGACATGCCGAATTTGTACGGCAGGTCATGGTCGTAGTTTCAAACATCCATGTTGTGCATTGTGTCTCCGCCATTGCCACCCAGATAGCGAACAAGCGAACGGGGCTTGTCCGAGATGCCGCCGTTCGGACAGCCCGCACGAACGGTGGAGTCCTACCTGGAACGCTTTCCAGTCATGACCATGATGTCAGTCGCTCTAGTGTCGACTCGTGTGATCAAGATGATCGGATGGGGTTGAGGATCGGGTAGCAAAAAAGGGCGATGCAGAGGGCGGCAACGAATGCGCATCGCAGACCGCGGTAGGTTCCTGCTTAGGACGGCACGCAACATCTTCCCAACCGCTGAAGCGTGAGATATGTCTTTTGACCCTGTGCCGAGACTCCGAGCCGGAGCCTCATGCGCAAGCGAGGGCCTTTCCGAAACGAGGATTTCGTTCAGCTAGCACCTCTCTGAAGCCCCCTTTTCCGCCCTCCGTTCTCCGAATCCGATGCGTTCTCGCGGGCTTCAAACCCGACGCCGCCCGTTGCCAGCAAAGAAAAAGGCCGTCCGAGTCGTGAGACAGGGGCGGCCTTTAAAGATTGATGGGTTGTATTTGCGTCAGTACTCGGGCTCGAGCACATCCTCGGCCCTGCACACGTCGATGCAGGCAAGTCGCCAGGCGGCTTCGGCCTTCTCAAGGCTGCCGTTGGCGTCGATCGCGGCGGAGGCGTCGGTGATGACATGGGTATCGAACCCTTCGCGAGCTGCATCGATTGCGGTGAACGAGACGCAGTAGTCAAGCGCAAGACCGCAAACCCAGACGTCGGTGATGCCGCGCTCGCGCAGATAACCCGCCAGCCCCGTCTTCGTCTCGTTGTCGGCTGCACAGAAGGCGGAGTAGCTGTCGATGTTGAGGTCCCTGCCCTTTCTCAGGATGATGTCGGCCTTTGCCGTGTCAACGCCCTCGATGGCGGCTCCGTCCGTGCCTTCGACGCAGTGGACGGGCCAGAGCATCTGCTTGCCGTAGGGAAGCTCGATGACGTCAAGGACGTGCCTGCCTTCATGGTTCCGGGCAAAGGAAACGTGGTCCGCAGGATGCCAGTCCTGGGTCATGACGATGCAGTCCCAGGAATTCTCTTCGAGCACCTCACGGATGATGGGCACGACCTTGTCGCCGTCGGGTACCGCCAGCGCGCCCCCGGGCAGAAAATCCTCCTGCAGGTCGACGATGATCAGGGCGTGCTTTCGTGAGGTTTGTGCCATTTCTTTGACTCCGGCGGCGGTTGAACGGTTGTGATTCTGCGGACGACTTCCGCGGCAGTTGTTCGATTCTATGGGACCTCGTCCTGACTTTGAGCCCGAGTCAGGATAAACCCTGCAGGGATTGGCGTTTCCTTGAGAATTGTCGACTCCCCTCGGGCGAATGCCTTAGTGAACGTACCTTGGGGCGCTCACCCGCACTGCTAGACTCTTGATCAGACTGCCTGAAAATCAGGCGTTCGCAACAACCAACAATAAGAGAAAGAATCATGACAGATATTGCAGGAGCGGTGCCGGTCATCGCAGTGGACAAGGTGCAGGCCGTCGCGCTTGCAGTGTGCACCTATTATTTCGGCGTCTGGCTCAAGGGAAAGATCGGCGTGCTCTCGCGCTACTCCATCCCGAGTCCCGTGGTGGGCGGCATGTCCTTTGCCATCGTCGTCTCCTTCCTCGAGTACTTCAACATTGTCAAGGTTCATATCGACTCGACGCTGCAGACCGTGCTCATGCTCGGCTTCTTCACGACCATCGGCCTGATGGCCAGCCTTCGCGTCGTCAAGGACGGCGGCAGGCTCCTTCTCGGCTTCCTCCTCGCGGTCACGGTCCTCGTCTTCCTCCAGAACGGCATGGGCATGGCCATTGCGGACGCAATGGGCTTTGACAAGCACTACGGCATTCTTGCGGGCTCCGTCTCCATGATGGGCGGTCTCGGCACCGCCGCTGCGTTCGGCCCCTATTTTGAAGAAACCTACGGCATCACGGGCGGCACGGCCGTCGCCGTCACCGCCGCCACCTTCGGCATGGTCGCTGCCCTTCTCATCGGCGGCCCGTTCGGCGAATGGTGCATCCGCCGCTACAAGGTGAAGACGCCCGACGAAGTCCAGCAGCCTGAACCCGAGCTGCACCTCCCCGACGACATGGACACCGACATTACGGAACAGCACGCATCCGAAAAGCCAAGCTTCACGAATGAGATCATGCGGGCGGTCTCCGTCACGGCGCTCGCCATGGGCCTCGGCACTATCGTCTCGAACTACCTCGGCCACTACATCACGCTTCCCGCCTACATCGGTGCCATGATCGTCGCCACCGTCATCCGCAACGTCGGCGACTTCTCGGGGATGTACAAGGTCGAAGGCAAGGGCCTCAACGCAGTGGCCGACATCACGCTCGTCCTCTTCGTCACGATGGCCATCAACAACCTGAAGCTCCACGAGCTCGTGCACCTCGCGCTCCCGCTCGTAGTGATCCTCGCCTGCCAGACGATCCTGATGCTCATCTACGCCTGGACAGTGCTCTTCACGGCCTTCGGCCGCTCCTACGACGCCGTCATGCTCTCCGTGGGCGGCATCGGCTTCTCCATGGGTGCTACGGCCAACGGTCTTGCCAACATGCAGGCCATCAGCGAAAAGTACGGCTCGTCCCCGCGCGCCTGGCTCATCGTCTCGGTCGTGGGCGCATTCCTCATCGACCTGATCAACGCCGTCGTCATCACGTGGTTCGGCACGCTGTAACGACAGGCTCTCTTCTGATCTGAAGATGTCGGACCAAGCTCGCGTTTCACAACCCGACACGGCGCAGGAGGTCCTCAGGGGCCTTCGTGCCGCCGTGCCCGTCATGACAGGCTTCGTTCCGGTCGGCCTCATTCTCGGCGCTACGGGGGCACATGCCGGGCTCTCGCCCTTCACCTCGGGCTTGATGTGCGCCGCGAACTATGCGGGCGGCTCCGAATTCGCAGCCGTGGCGCTGTGGAGCACGATTCCGCCCGTGCTGATGATCATGGTCACGACCTGGCTCATCAACTCGCGTCACATCATGCTCTCCGCTTCGCTCACGCTTTACATGGGCAAGCTCACGACGCGCGAATCGCTCTTCGTGCTTTTCTTCTTGTGTGACGAGGCCTGGGCGCTGGCCATGCAGGACGTCACGCGCATGAAGAGGCTCGGGAAGTCGAACGACGACGCCTTCTCGCTTCCCTTCTATGTCGGCTGCGCCATTGCCCTCTGGATCTCCTGGTGGGGCTCGGCCGCCGTCGGTGCATGGATCGGCAACGATCTCGGCGACCTCGAGGTCTGGGGCTTTGCCATGGCCTTCCCCGCGATCTTCATCGCGATCCTTTCCGGGATGTGGCCGGGCGCGAAGAAGTGCCTGCCGTGGATCGTGAGCTTCGTCGCTGCGGGCCTCATGAGTCTGATGTTCTCGACCCCCGTGGCCGTCGCTGCAGGCTCCCTTCTCGGTCTTGCAGCCGTCTGGTTCACGACCGGAAGAGATCATGTCGAAGGTCACAAGGCGGGTGAGGAAAAGGAGGGCGTCAAATGATCGAGTCCCTCTTCAATCCTGAATTTATGACGCGGGAACTTGCCTTCGGCATGAACCTCGCGGAGTTCCTCACGATTCTCGCCATGCTCGTCATGACGTACTCGACGAGGCTTCTCGGCTGGCTTTTCCTCAAGAACCGCAGGTTCTCCGTCAGAACTCAGGCGCTCCTTGAGGCAGCGCCCGGATGCGTGATGGTCTCCATCGCAGCACCTTTCTTCTTCACTACCAACCCTGCGCACCTCTGCGCACTGGCGGTCGCCATTCTCGTCTCGAGAAAGTACGGCCTCGCTTGGACGGTCGCAGCCTGCGTGGCTACAGCGGCGGTGCTTGGGCACTTGCTCGGCTGACGCCGCCGTCCATTCACGCGGCAGGCACCTCTGAACCATCCTGCTGAGGGGAGCCAGATGCCCATACCGCAATACCGCAGGTGCGACCTGCCAGGCCGCATTTCGGCACGGCCTGCGCTGTCAGTCCTCGTCGGGCTTCCGGATCGAAAGGCCGCCTGCTTCGCGCCAGAGGGAGTGGAACCCGATCTCGAGCACGTCGTCGCGTCCTTCTGCAAATTCCCGCGCAGCCTCGAGCACTGCGGGGAGATCCCAGGCAAGTAACACGTCATAGGCATACCGCCTGCCGTCGACGATGCCGACACTCTCATAAGCTTCTGGCACCTTTGCCTGCAGCTCGGTTCTGAGCGAATCTCGAACCACCCTTCGACCTTCGGGCGACCGATCGCGGGTGTTTAGGTAAAGGGTGCCCGCCGTTGCGCCCGACTGCGCGAGCATGCGCATGAGATCGGGGGCGTTGTTGAAGTAGGCGAGGACAAGTGCCGGACAGGACAGCTCAGCATGCACGGCATCGAGCAGGTAATCGCAGTCCTTTTCTTCGGATCCGTCCCAGTCGAATTCATTCGACTCGTCGAGATAGTCATCCATCGTCGTGACGAGCTTCATCGGATCGGTTTCGCGCAGGTAGCTCTGGAATTCCTGCACCGAGAAGCCGACGCCTGATTCAGGCTTGCGCGTGAGTCGAAGATCGTAGTAATACTTCATCCGCACCGCTTCGCCCACGGCATTGTCAAGGAGCGCCTGCACGCACGAAAAGGCTTCGGCATAGTCGGGCTCCTCGAGAGTTTCGAAGGCTTCGTGGTAGGCGATCAACCGGTCTGCACCCCCGTCCTCCGGCTTTTCTTCCCAGAGATAGACGTTGCCGGCATGGAGCTCCCTGCCGTTGATGTCGAACCGCAGCGGGATCGACCCTCTGCGGCGTCCGAGCGTCAAGCGCCAGTCGGACCTCAGCTCTTCGGGCATCCGTCGGATGAGTGCCCGCAGAAGATAGGTCCTCAGCCAGTCGCCGTCGGCCGAGAGGTTGAGATCCACCGGGCCGGCAATGGCTCCGACGTAAGCCAGAGCTCCCGGGACGACCTTCTGAAGGTCCTCGGTGATCTCGAGCTGCGCATCCTGGCATTCGTCAGGATCGGCCAGACGCTTAAGCAGCCCGGGCGTCTTCTGCGCCATGCCGTCCCAGAATTCGTTGATACGCTCCCGCAGCGGTTTCGCGAAACGAGGAAAGGCCATCTGAAAACGGCACAGACGCATGAATTCTAGTGAATCCTGATCGCCTTTCTGCAGCGCTTCTGCACGCTCGAAACAGGGCAGCGCCTCCTCCTCGCGTTCGAGGTAAAAGAGTGCATAGCCCATGCGGAACTGCCACTTGTGCGTGTCTTCGTAGCTGTCACGGACGGACTCAAGGAGCCGGATCGCACGAAGAAGTTCGGGTCCGCCGAAATCGGCTTCATTGTTGCAGGCGCGTGCCAGCTCAAAGGTGAGCGCCGGATGGCGTTCGCCGTCGGGCTCGGCTTCGAGCAGTCGAATGATGCCGCGATAGTCCTCTTTCTCGTCGAGGTCGGCGACGATCTCAAGCATTTTGACCACGTCGGGAGGGAGATCCTCGGAGCGTTCGGGCGCCTCCCGATCCCCGAGGCCGCTAACGGCCGGATTGAGCTTGAAGTGGTGCTCGCGTGACTCTCCGGTCGCAGGATCGGGCATGAAGATGAGATGAATGCTGCGATCAAGGTCGAAAGCGACGTTGACGATGTCGCCCGCCTTCAAATCCTGCTTGTTCATCGTGTCGGCAATGGCGCTGCGGGCATGTCGGATCCAGACCGGCGGCATGTGCGAGAGTCCGGCCTCGTTCATGCGCAGAGTCACAGGGACGCGGACGCCTTCGACCGGCATGCGGGCCGACAAAAGATAGGGCAACTCCTCGTCGGGCTTCATTTCGTCAAATTCGAACGCCGCGCAGGCCGCCTCGAAGCCTTCCGGATCCTTGAGCACGCACAGGAGCGCCTGGTGCTTTTCCATCACCTCTTTGAGATCCATGCGGTTGCTCTGAAGGTCTTCGTCATGTTCCGGGCGAATGTAGTGAAAGAGCATTTCCGGAAGCGTCGCACCGTCCCGGATCTCCTTTTCGAGCGTCAGGAATTCCGCGTCACCCGGCACGAGCTCAAGGCCTCTCTGAACGGCGCCCAGTGCTGCTTCGGTCTCCCCGAAGTGTGCCAGAAGCTTTGCATAATGGAGCCATCCCCAGGGATAGCCGGGTTCGGCTTCGACGCCCCGACGGGCAATGTCGAAGGCTTCCTGAAGTCGACCGACGTGCGTCAGCGCGGCGGCGAGGCGATAATGCCAGACACCGCTCCCGGCGGCCGCAGCTTCGGCCTTTTGGAGCACTTCGACCGCCTGTGCATATGAAACGTAGTCGTCGCACTGCAGAAGCGCGAACGAGCGCCAGAGCGCGATTTCCAGATCGGCATCGGCGTCTTCGCGTGAGAATCGGCCCTGCTGGACACCCTCTTCCACGAAGTTGTCGAGCAAGGCGAAGATGCGTCCTACATTCGTGACGCCGTTCTCATCGCAGGCTTCGAGAGCGTTTCGGTCATTGTCCGTCAAGAGCATGTTGCAACCTCGAGTCAAGGGCCAGCGCAGTTGCCAAAGGGCTGCGCCGACGATGGTTGGAAGGAAAACGGACGGGCGGTGCGCCTCGCGCGTGTCGTGATGCATGATTTGTTCACGCCGTCGCGAATCGAGGTGTCCGGCTTTTCCCTGTCCTTATGTTCATTCTGCCCGACCGGTCAGCCTGCGCTACAGTGCTTTCCACTATTGATGTCGTGGCCTCCCGGGTATTTTGTTTCGAGAATTTTCCATAATCGGGTAGAAGCCCGTGGATTATTTCCACGGGCGTCCTCCCACACCACGTGGCGTACGGTTATGCCGAGTGGTACAAGGGCTTCACGTCGAGAGAAATCGACAGCGGCTCTTCGCCGCTCGTTGCGCTCGCCATGGCGTCAAGAGAGAACAGGAAGTTCATGGAGCCTGTGCGCGACTGGTACAGGCGCTACTTCGACCGCGTCAAGCAGGAGGCCTGCGGCTCCGAGAGGGCTCTGGTATACACCCTCGCCTACGACGCCCTCTTCTTCCACCATCTCTTTGGAACGGACGTGCTGACGAATGAAGAAAAGACGGCCGTGACGAGCACGCTGCAGGCCTTCGCCGATGGAGGCGTGAATAAGCAGGAGGCCTGAGGCCGAGTTTTCAGAAAAGGAAATCCCGCCCAATGTTGAGACATCTCATTGGACGGGGAATTCCAAGGGAAATCTCAAATGAACCTGTGCCAGGTCGCTGCCGTCATGCGAGCGGCCAGGGCGAACGCAACGGGAAAGACGGAAAGCCACTGAGGCGGATAGTTGGGATGCATGATGGCCACCATCCCGAGGCAGACCGCAAGGAGCTGCAGGGAGAGGGAGGCGGTCCACCAGGTTGGGCTCGGTGCGTGGTACTCGGCTTCGCGGATGCGGCGACGAACGAAACCGTCGACGAGAAGCGCGAGGATGAAGGGCATGAGTGCGATGGTACCTGCGGTCATGACGGCAAGGCGCTGGGTCGCCATCACGAAAAGGCTCTTCATGGCACGCAGCCACTCGGTCTGGGCGGTGCGCTCGGCAGCCCTGCCGATCTCGGCAAACTCGTCCTTCGTCATCGGGGCACCGCCGTAGGGTCGAAGCGTGTAGCGGTCGGGAACGCCGGATATCCAGACGAGCCCGTCAAGATATTCAACCGCCAGGTTCGCGGCCGTCTCGGGCATGGGAATCCCCTCGCCTGTCCTCAGCATCAGCGCCTCTCTCAAGGCCGTCTCCTCGAAGATCTCGGGCGGGGTTCTGGCGGGCAGCCACATCACCATGAGGATGAGAACGAGCGCTGTCGCGGTCAGCATGTACTTCATATTTTTGTTCCAATCTGATTTGAATGGGCGCGGTCAGTCGTCGGAGAGAAGGATCGGAATCCTCCCCTTGTAGAGCCTGCCGCCCGAGACGCTTGCGAAGAACTCGGTGTTGGGCAGTCGGCCAAGGACGTCGGGCGGGACGACTTCGTCACGCCGCCCCTGAATGCTGCGCGTGACGGAGGCACGGAAGTCCGGGACGGGAGAGCCGTCGGCCGATGAGGAGAGCGAGGCAGATGTCGACCAGACGGTGGTCTTCCCGAACGTTTCGCAGATGAATTCCTGCGTGAGGCGGTCCTTGCTTCTCAACGCAATCAGGTTGTTGAAGTTGCCGAGCGCCATGCGGGCGCGGCTGTCGCTCCCGAGTCTTGCGGCAAGGTCACTTACGGTCTGCATGGCTGCGGTGACGCGAATGCCGGCTTCCAGACCCTTGTTGAGGAGCTCGATCATGGGACCGTTGATGACGTTGGCGGTCTCGTCCACAAAGAGCGAGACGGACTTCACGTCGGTACCCGATTCGCCTCGGTTGTATCGCTTGCCGGCATAGGCCGTGAGGTCGGCGAGGATGATGGAGCCGAGCGCGCCTGCGACGGTCGAATCGGGAAGCGCGTCAAGACCGAGATAGAGAATGTCGCCGCCTTCAACAACCCTCTCCACCGTCACGATCGGACGCTCGTCGTCGGGATCGAACGGATCGGGCGAGAAGCTCTTGGCGAGCGTGCCGCCCGTGAGCATCGAGAGAACGGGCTGGAGCGAGGCCGTGATCTTCGCGTAGTGCTCACGGTTGTGACGAAAGACGGCGATGAGGCCGCCCACGACGGCGTTGGCGTCCCCTTCGTCCTTCTTCCCGACGGTCTCCTCCCAGAGGGCAACGGCTGCGGTGAGCTCGATGCTCGCATTGGCTGCGGGCGGACAGATGTTGCGCTTGTCCATGCGCTCGACCTGTTCCTCCCAGTCGTCGATGCCTGCGTCCCGGAAGGATCGGGCCAGAGCCTTCTTGAGAAGCGGATCGATGCCGCCTTCGAGAAGACGGCGCAGCCCCAGAAGACTCGGCCTTTCGGTCACGTAGAAGAGTCCTTCGACGGCCACGTTGACGGCCATCCAGGCGAAGTTGCCGAAGGCCCCGCTGTCAGGCGGCATGACGGCCGCAATGCGGGTGGCAAGTTCCGTGGGACGCGTCCATGCGCCGAGCGGATCGAGTCTGACGCCCGTTTCGGGAAAGGCGGGATGGAATTCAAGAGGGGCGGGACGACCGGCAATCTCGGCCGCCTTCCAGACGGCGTTGCGAAGACGCTTGCTGCTCTTGGGGTCGATGACGATGACGGGCTCGCCCCGGAGGATCGCCTGGGTGACGAGGCTCGTGAGCATCACGCCCTTCCCTGCCTGAGTCGTGCCGACGATGAGCGTGCCGCCGCCGAGACTCGAGAGAGGACGCACGATGTCGTCCTCTTCGGTCGCACCGATCCCGTGAATGATGGGACTTCCGATGTCTCCGGCCCCGAGCGGGTCCGGAAGTGAGAGCGCCTTGCGGATGCGCTTCGGGACGATTACGGGCTTGACGGGCGTGGCGGCGAGTTCATAGAGCGCCTGAGCGTGTGCGGGAGTCCACTCGAATCCTCGGCCGATCCAGAGGTTCTTGACGAGCCTGCCTTCACGGCCTGCGTTGAAACGCATTGAGTCGAGAAGCGCAATGCGGCCCGCTTCGTAGCGCGCGACCAGACGCTCGCGGGCGGTTTTCCTAACGGGGTCGACAGCCTTCTTCTCGTCCATGCCCTTTTCACGAAGAATGCGGATGAGGTCGCGCGCGTGAATGAAGGCGGGCGCAAAGCCTGCGAGCGGAATGCGGCGGGAAGCGGTCCTGAGGGCTTCGGCGGTGCGCACGACGCCCATGAGAGCGAGGACGGAGGCCAGGCCCGCGCCCCACCAACCGGGGACCATGGCAGCGGTGGTGCCTGCGGCTGCAAATCCCGCAGCCGCGCTCCAGCCCTCCCATGCGGGCCGCCAGCCCGTGAGTCGCGAGGAGGATACGCCGCTCGTGACGGCTTCTGTTGTCTTCATTCTGTTGTTCTCCTTTATGGTCAGGCCTTCTCGGAGGCGCGTTCCCTCGGCTTCCAGCCGACGGCGCGCTGCAACGCCCTGAAGGCTTCGGTCCCCTTCGGGGGATCGCGGTCGATCGCCTCCATGTCGAGGACGCGCGGCCAGTGGCCTTCGGTTTCTTCAACGGTGCGCCCTTCGCCATTGACGAATCGGACGACGGGGCGCACGGAATGCCGGTTGATGACGACGCCCGTGAGTTCGATCGAACCGTCCTTTGCGCCCCTGTGGCCGGGGTCGTATCGGGCGGCCCGCGAGGCGGAGGATCCCGTCATCCGCACGCGGCGAATGGGCGAGGCCCTCATGTGTCGTACGCCTTCGGCAAAGGGCATGGCCTTGACTCTCAGGAGGATCCCCGCTTCGGCCGGATCCTTGATCCATCCGTCGGGGAGAAGGCTCTCGGGGACGAAGACGCCTTCGGGATGCACGAGCATGACGGCGTCGTCCCGGGTGTTCACGGCCTCGAGCGCCCTTGCAAGCGCCGCTGCCTTGTCGGAAGCTTCGAGCTCAGAGGGGACGGACAATGCCCAGCACTGTCTTGCCACCGTGCCGCCCGACCTGGCGCTTGACGACGGACGCTTTTCAAAGAGTGCGGGAAAGCGCATGGGAAGGGATTCGCCTGCGGCGTCCGCCGCTCGACGGGCGTTCGCAACCAGCATGTCGCAGTCGGTGAGGCGCAGCCACGCGCCCTCGCCCGCCATGCAGTCCGACTCTGTGAGCCAGAGCGGATTGCCCGCTTCATTGGCCATCGCGAAGCCGTCGGCGACGAGGATTTCGGCCGCTACGTCGGGTTCGTCGGGGACGTCTCGAAAGAGCCACTTGTCGTCGGCGGTGGCGGCAATGGCGGTGAAGCCCTCGGGCCAGCGAAGTGCGAGGCCGTCGTCGGCCCACACGACGGGCGAGTCTCCCCGGTTGAGACGCCAGTGTCCGTCGTAGAGCCTCTGGCTGAATTCGGCACGATAGACGGATGCAAAGCCGCGAAGAAGCGGACTTTTGCCCTCTCGTCTCGCGGCCTCGGCCGCGCGACGGTTGATCGCCCATTCGCGACCGCGGGCTGCGGCTTCAGCAATCAGGCGTTCGGCCTCCGTCTGGCCCGCCGCATAGGTGACGGCGGCCTTGAGGGCCGTGAGAACGGTCTCGCCGTCGGGGCGCTCGATGACGCCGAGCCACATCAGGGTTTCACGAGGGACGACGAGGCGAAGGACGTCGGCGTTGAGCGTCGGGAGTCTTCCCGCAGATTCGCGCGCCGTGTGGCGCTCGAGCCTCATCACGCGCCCGATCTCGTGCACACAAAACGACAGTGCCGTTTCTTCAGAAGGATTGAAGCGGCTCGTGACGGTGAAGGTGCCCGTCCCCGGATCCTCGCTTCCCGCCTCGAGCTTCAGGGCGGCGAGCTTGCGGCTGTCGCTCATGAGGCCGGCGAGTGCCGCGGCGATTCGAAGACGAAGCGTCCAGTCGTCACGGATGCCCGGCGCGAGTTCGGGCCCGATCACGCGGGCGTCGACCGCATTGATCGCGCCTCTTGCAAACATGAGGCCGGCTTCAAAAAGGCCGTCCGGACCTGACCAAAGGCCCCTTTCATCTCGAGGAAGACCCTGGACCATCGCGGCCCAGCCCGCCATGGCGGGCATGAGGTGCGATTCGAAAAGCTTGCGCGAGCCCACGACCATCCTCAGCTGCTCGACGGCGGCCCTGTGACGAAGGAGCATGCGGACGGGATCCTCAGGCGCGAGGATCGTGCGCAGACGCCCGTCGGCGGGATGCGCGACAAGACAGTCGTCGGGGTCCGTGTCGGAGAGCGGCACGGGCCTTCGCATCGGGTCGGACGCGTAGCCCGAGACGGCGCTCTGCCACTGCTCTGGGCCGGCGGAGGCGCGCGTGAGGAATCGTGTTTCGGTGGGTTGCATGGGAGATTGAGGAAAGGAAAGACGCAAGGCTGGATGCGGGTTGAAATGGATGATGGTGTTTCGCAGTGCGCCGGCCTCTTCGTGTGAGGATGATGCGGAGAATGATGGGCGGGAGACGGAACGGGCGTGAAGAGGACGCCGCACTGCGGCCTCAGGCAGGGAGCCTGAAGCGAAGGGAGATGATGGAAGAATCGACGGCGGCCGGGCGGCGGAGGAGAAGTCCTCCGTCTGTCCCGGTCGTGTCGAAAAGTCGAAGACGCGTGCCTTCAGATGCCCCTTGGGTTTCGCCTATGCGGCAATCCCGCGGAGCTTGCCCGCAAGGCCCGAAAGGACCTTTGCAACGGCCCGCGGAAGGTCGGCGATCTTTTCGGCCTTGGCGATGATGCTCCCCTTTGGGGTGCTGTGCCTGCCGATGCCGACCATTGCGACGGCGATGCCGCGGTCTTCCAGTGCCTTGACGAGGTTGTCGACCGGCCCCTTGGGGAACCAGCCGTCGGTGATGACGAAGACGATCTTCGCGGGCTCCGGTCTTTGATCGAGAACGATCGCAGAGTGAAAGAGCGCCTGAAGGATCGGCGTCGCACCGAACCCCGGAAGGAAGTCGACGTGCTTGAGCGCACGGCTCACCGGCGTGTTGAAGTCCGCCGCGCAGGTGACGCTGCGACGGTTCGGGCCGGGGAAGATCGTCAGGGATGCCTTCACGCCGGTCACCGCACGGAGCGCCTCAAGGAGGCGGATGCAGGCGACCTTGGCAAGCGTGATCGCCTCGCCTTCCATGGAACCCGAAGCGTCGAGAATGATCTCGACGACCGCTTCGCGTCCCGGACGCACGAGCTCGCGGCGGAAGACCGCCGTTTCACCCGTGAAGGCGAGCGCAAGCGCATCTCCGTCGAGCTCCTCTCCACGTTCGTCGAGCCTGTCGGGGTTCGACTGCGGGTGGATGAGCGCGCTCTGAAGGAGCCTTCTGAGCGATGCGCTGTTGGCGAGCGCCCTGTAGAAGAGACGGCGGTTCAGCGCCGCCCTCTCGGGCTGCAGCGTCGGATACTCGCGGTCATCGGCGAAGTGACGCTCGGGCGAAGCGAAGGTCGGATCGCCGTTGCTGGATTCACCGTTGCCGATGAGCTTGCGGAAGCTTTCCTCCTCGGGCTCGCGATCGGGCCACTGCCGTTTGTCGGAAATGACCGAGAGGCACCGGGCGCTTCGGTTGATCGCCTCAAGCTCGGGGTGCATCAGACGCGGATCACCCTCGGGGGTCACCGCGCCATCGTCGTCGAAGAGAAGCGACTGGCCTTCGCCCTGACGGAACTCGAAGTTGTCCGTAGAGCCTTCGCCTGCCGCTTCCTCGACAGCCTTGAGCGCCTTGTTCTTCTCGGCGCGGATGCACCGCATGACCTTGTGCGCGAGTTCCACCGCCGCCTCCGTGGAGTCGAGCGGAAAGGCTGCGCGCACGATCTTCAGGACGCGGGCCATGGGCCTTGGTCCGAAGAGCCGGTCGCACTCCCCGCGAAGGTTCGCGGAGATCTCCTCGAACATGTCGATCCCGAGCACCTCGAATTCGAGGGTCGTGAGCAGCATCATTGCGAAGAGGTGTGCGGGCTCAAGGTCGTTCGGATTGCTCCAGCCGGCCGTCCCCGTCGCCTCGTGCGCCTTGAAGAGCACGAAGCGCCAGAGCAGGTAGCCTTCGTAGTCCGCAGCACCGAGCTGGTCCACGCGGATGTCCTCGAAGACGTTCGCGAGGTCGCGAACGCCGGGATCACCGATCCCCCTCATCGCCGCGAAGTTGGTGTACATCACGTGATGACGTTCGTGGCATCCGTGTCCGTAGACGTAGATGGACGCGAGCTTGTGACCGAGGTCGATGGGACCGAGCCAGATCACGCGCCCGTTCGTCATCGGGGTCTGCGTAAACTCGACGCGGACGTTGTCGCGGCGGCAGAGTCCCTGGAAGACCAGGGGCGCTGCAGCCTCGATGACAAGGCCCGAGGCCTCCGTGCGGAGGATCTCGAGCGCTGCATCCACGGCGGTGGTGGCGAGCCTCTGCTTTTTCGCTTCGGCGGTTTCGACGTTTTCCACGATTACGGTGCGCATCGTTCGCCTCCTTCGGAAAGGATGTTGAACGGATGGTGCACTGCAACCGCAGCGGGGGCCTGATTCCCGCGCATGTCAAGACTGCGTTTCATGACGGTCGTCTCTCAAATGAATGAGGGGACGTCCGTCCCCGAGAGGGATGAAGCATCCCCTCGGGGTTGATGAAAAAGTCCTTTCGACGATTGTCAGACGGACGCTGCCTTGAGCGCGGAGCCCGCGGCGTTCTTGAGGACCATTCTGGCGCGTGACACCCTCATCTCGTGAATGAGGTTGCCGATCGCCGTGACCGCCAGCGTCTCCGCCGCTTCGCGAGCGGTGGAGTCGAGGGCTTCGGTCAGACTGGTCCTGATGATCCTGCGAAGAGGATCATCGTCGGAAGCTGCGGGCATTCTTGCGGCATCGAGCATCATGTTCCGCATTCTCGAGAGGACGCGGAAGCTGAGCGGGACGGCTCTGGACTCGAAGCCGATGGCCTGAGCCTGAGCCGCGGCCCTGCTGTCGGCTCCAAGACGCGCGAGCGCCTTGAAGAGCCTGTCGAGGACCTCGGGCTCGAACTCGGCAAGCCAGTCCTGATCGGCCGTCGCTGCAAGCAGGGAGGCTTCCTCGGCTTCACCGAGACCTTCCATGCGCATGTGCCAGAAGCGGTCGATGACCGACCTGTCCTGGATCTGACGACCGAAGAACCCTTCGTCAATCTCGCTCGAATGGCCGCGCGTGTTGTCGGTGACGATCACGCGGGTCATGGGATGCGGAACGATGAGTTCGCCGGTTGCGCCGTTGTCGAGCGGAAGCCCCTCAAGAATGTCGTTGCAGCTCACCCACATGTCTGCAGGTGCTGCGCTGAATTCATTGATGAGAAGCGTCCAGCCGTGCTTCCAGGCGAGAAGCGCAGGACCGTCGATCCAGCGGGTCTCACCGCCCTGAAGGGCCCAGTGACCGAGAAGCTCTCGGCGGTCCATGCGGGCGCGTGCAGTGACGCTCACCACGGGAATGCCGAGGCGGGCGCAGAACTGCATGGCCGTGCTGGTCTTGCCGGAGCCCGACGGTCCCGACACGTAGATCGGTTCACGACGAGCGAGGGTCCACCACGCGGCGAGCGTGCGGTAGTGCGCCTCGTTGAAGAAGTGGCACGGGTTCAGGACGGGGATGCGGGTGCGGGCGAAAGCAGGAAGCGTTTCGACTTGGTAGCCCAGGCAGTCGCGTTCGCCGGCGAGATGTTCGCCGAAGACGGAGGCCGGGACCGTGCGGGTTGCGGGAGTGAGATGGGAGAAATTGTTGTCGGGAGTCATTTTGTTTCCTTTGAAAAAGAAAACGAGGACGCCCGACCCCACGTACCCCGCATGTGCAGGGCCCCGAGGGCAAACGCCCTCGTGGGGTTGAAGATATGACGCGCGCCTTCTTCAGATGAAGAGGCGGCGGAGATTGTGCTTGCTTGACCGGAGTCTGCAGCATGCACGTTGCAGCTGTTGAGCACCTTCATGATGCACCGCCCCACCCCGTCTTGTCAAAGGGAACCTGAAAATTCGCCATTTCCCGTCAGAAGAAATTTCCCTCGGGGCGCAGAGCGCATAACCCCCGTCCCGAGAAGCGCTTTGAGCTCAAGCGCCGCCATTGGCAGCCCTCCTGAAGCGCCAGCGTGTGGCGCGTTTGCAACGAAAATGGCTCTCGCAAATACCATGTTTGCGGTATTCGGAACGCGTCCCGATCCCCCTGTCACGCGTCCACATCATTGCCGTTTTCAATGAGAACGATTGTCGGCAAGCCTTCTCCTGCAATGAGAGTGAGTCGCATTGTCGTTTGCGAACGACAGTTCGATTCGATCGGAAAGTCATTGGAAGCCCTTCTCCGCGGTTCGTGATGACGCTTGCGCAATGAGAATGATTCGCATTAGAGTTTCACCCGACATTTCCAGGCTGCTCCCTCCTTCGGGAGCGCGACAACCATCAGGAGCATTCAAATGTTCAAGAAGTCCATGGCCGCGCTTGCGGTTCTCAGCCTTTCCGCGGGCCTTGCCTCCGCCTCCGAAGTCACGCTTTACGGCATCGTCGACAACGGCCTGCTCTACAAGCACTCCAAGGTCGAAGCCGACGGCGTTTCGAAGAAGACCGACTCCTTCGCTCTTGAGAGCGGCATCTCCTCCACGTCCCGCTTCGGCATCAAGGGTTCCGAAGATCTTGGCAACGGCATGACCGTGAGCTTCAAGCTTGAAAACGGCTTGAACTCCGACGACGGCAGCTTCGGCGACGACCGCCTCTTCAACCGCGAGTCCTCCCTGACGCTCTCCGGCGACTTCGGCAAGCTCTCCTTCGGCCGCATGGGTGCGATCGGTTCCGCCGCCGGCGACTTTGACGCCGCCTTCGCCATCGGCGACGCCTTCGACGGCGGTGACGGCGACGTCTTCGGCTTCGCCACGTCCGACCGCTACGACAACATGGTCACCTACCAGACGCCGAGCTTCTCCGGCTTCCAGGCCACGGTCCAGTACTCGCTCAACGAAAGCAGCGTCGACAACACGAAACGCGAAAACTCCTCTCAGGTCGACCGCTACCTCGGCCTCGCACTGACCGCTGAACTCGGTGCTTTCCAGAGCGTGCTCGCCTATGAAACCCAGAACTACGCCTCCTTCGGTGAGCAGGCTCAGGCCAACACCGAAGACGGTCAGGTCGTCTACCTCGGCGGCAACTACGACTTCGAAGTCGCCAAGGTCTTCGTGATGGGCCAGTACTTCAAGGGCCTCGCTGAAAATCCGTTCGCCGCCGCACGTAATGATGTTAACGGTGAAGGCGTCAAGGGCTATGGCGCTCACGTCGGCACGATCGTCCCCGTCGCGGGCGGCGACTTCACGGGCGGCCTCTACTACGTCGACTCCACGGCCAAGTACGCCGACGAAGACGCCGACGGCAAGTACTACGGCGTCGCCCTCAAGTACGAATACCCGCTCTCCAAGCGCACCTCCGTCTATGGCGGCACGGGCTGGTACAAGGCCAAGCTCGACTACTCCAACGGCGAGGACAAGGAAGAGGGCTACCAGGCCTATCTCGGCCTCACGCACTGCTTCTGATGAGGCTCACGCATTGATCCTTCGGTCCGCATGGGAAAGATCGGTTCCGCGGACCGGGATTCAGGGTTGAAAAACAGGACGGGCGGCTCCCAGCGAGGAGTCGCCCGTTTCCTTTGCGCCGACCGACACTCATTGAGGCTCATCCCCTATGCGGATGTACGGCAGGGTGTCAATTATAAACAACTGCAGGAGAGCGCTTCACAAGGCACCCTACCCCGCTCTTGAACGTCCGGCTCCCGAGCCGGTTGTTGCTAATTCGCAACACTCCGCACACGAAATACATATTTTTACAACCGCGCCTGACGCCAGGATCGTCCCTTTTTGAAGGCCCCTTTTGCCGCCCCTCGGGAATACCCTTCCTTCGCGAAAAGAAGGCGGCAAACCCTTGCGCATCAAGGGGAGCGCTCATTTCGTCCGGATCCGTCGAGGTATTTCCGAAATGCCCTGCGTCGCTCGTGGACGTTCGCTTTCATTTGCCCGGACGTTGTTGAGATGGGTTTGCGTACCGCCCGCATCGGCACTAGATTTGCGTTGCGATCAATTCAAACCCATCGATCCTCCGGAAACGGAGGAAATTGGAGAAATATACAAATGTTCAAGAAGTCTCTCGCCGCGCTCGCCGTTCTCGGCGTTGCCGCCGGCTATGCCTCCGCTGCTGACGTGACCCTCTTCGGCGTCGTCGACACGGGCCTCATCTACACGCACCAGACCTTTGCTGACGACTCCAAGGCTGACGTCAACAAGTTCTCCATGGACTCCGGCGTCTCCTCCGCCTCCCGCTTCGGCCTGAAGGGCACGGAAGAACTCGGCAACGGCCTCAAGGTCGGCTTCAAGCTTGAAAACGGCTTCCAGGCCGATTCCGGCGCACTCAAGTCCGACAAGCGCATCTTCGACCGCGAAGCTTCCGTCTCCCTCTACTCCGACTTCGGTACGCTCTCCATGGGCCGCATGGGCGGCGTTGGCTCCGGTGCCGGCACGTATGACCTCGTCCTCGCCACGGCTGATGCCTTCGACGGCGGCGACAACAACGTCTTCGGCTTCGCCACGTCCGACCGCTACGACAACATGGTCACCTACCAGACCCCGAAGTTCGCCGGTCTCCAGGCTACGGTCCAGTACTCCTTCAACGAAGACTCCGTCAAGGAAACGGCTCGTGAAGGCTCCTCCGCCGTGAACCGCTACAGCTCCGCCGCTCTTACGGGCGACTTCGGCGCTCTCCAGACGGTCCTCGCCTACGAATTCCAGAACTACAAGTCCTTCGGTGCTGCTGAACATGACGACGGCCAGATCGTCTACCTCGGCGGCAACTACGACTGCGGCTTCGCCAAGACCTTCGTCATGGGCCAGTACTTCAAGGGCATCAAGGCCGGTCAGCTCACCGCCATTTCTGAAGCCGATCACTTCGACACCGTTGACGGTGGCAAATACTCTGCCGACGGCGTCAAGGGCTACGGCGTTCACCTCGGCACGATTGTCCCCGTTGCCGGCGGCGACCTGACGGTTGCGGCCTACTTCACGGACTTCGCCGTCGAATATGCTGACCAAGACGTTGATGCCAAGAGCTACGCCTTCGGTGCCAAGTACGAGTACTACCTCTCCAAGCGCACGTCCGTCTACACGGGTGCCGGCTTCGCCCAGGTCAAGTATGACGATGAAGGCTCTGACAAGACGACTCAGGCCTACCTCGGTCTGACGCACCGCTTCTAACCGGATCCTTCAGTGCTCGGACCTGATCCTCTGCACTGAGTCATCCTGAAGCAAAGGCCGGCGGCCTCCGAAAGGAGCCGCCGGCCTTTTTCATGCCTGCCGTTTTCGGTCGCCTTTCCCATCCTTCTCTTCATCGACAAGCTTCGCGATTCCGGACCGCTCTACCCTTCGACATAGCACCCGCTCAAAAGACAGACCGCCCTGCGTGATGCAGGACGGCCTTGTCGTCTGGTGCCCTCAAGAGAGCGAATCAACTTTTCAGCGAACGATCAGAAGCGGCACGTCACACTCGCTCGCAACCGTCATCGTGACGGAACCGAGCAGCGTGGCGGAGACGGAACTGTAGCCGTGGGAGCCCATGACGATCATGTCGTAGTTCTCTTCCTCGGCGTGTTCGGCGATGACGTCGCCCACGTCACCGTAGAGCGTCTTGGTCGAGACGTTCATGCCGGCGCGCGTGAGAATGGACTCGACCTCGTTGGCGATCGTGCCCGTTTCGGCAAAGTCGTTGGCCTGTTCGTTCTCAACGCTCTTCTGAACGTGGATCAGCGTGAAGGACGCGCCCTGTTCGAAGAGGTCGACATGCTCCGTGAAGAAGCCCTGGACGCGAAGCGACTGGTCGGACTCGTCAAGGCAGATCGCGATGCGCTTCAGGGACTCGGAAGTCGGCATGCGCTCGCGGATGAGCAGAATGGGACGATGAGAGTGCGCCACGACGTCGTTCGAGACGGAGCCGAAGAGCAGGCTGTCAAGCGGGCCCTTGCCGTGCGTGCCCATCACGACCATATCGGCCGAAAGCTTGTCGCCGGCGGAAACAATGGTCTGGACGGGAGAGCCGACACCGTAGTCGAGCGTCACGCTGGCGGGAAGCGTGCCGCACCGGTCGATGATGGAGTCGAAGACGGTCTTCGCCTCCTCGCGGTAGAACTCGTCAAGGGTTTCAGGGTCCGTCGCAAAGCGGATGCGGTCCGAAGCGGGCTCCTGGGCGTAGAAGATGTGGATCTCGGGATCCTTGCCGAAGAGAGCAGGATTGCCCGTCGCCCAGAAGGCGGCGTTCTTGCTGCGTTCGGACGCGTCGATGGGAATAAGAATCTTCATTTTTTGGTCCTCCTCAGAGGTGCTCCTCAACGCAGGGTCCGCCGAAACGGTCGGAACGAAAGGGAGGCGTCGAATAACACCCTTGTGCCCCTTATCTTATAGAAAGAATCGGACCTTCGGGAGGAAAAATCGACATATACCCCCTATTTGATAGCACTTTTGCGTCACGCGTGAACGCTTCTTGACCCCGCCCTCCTTCACGGGCCGTCTTTACACGGCAAAGGAACACAAAAGGTCCTGCAGTAAACGAGACTCACATAGGAAAAGAGCCGCCGGACACTTGCGTTCCGACGGCTCCTGATTGTTTGGACCGGTTCTCGTTTACTTGTCCTTTGCTTCGGCCACGACGAGCGTGAGGCCGACTGCACGTAGCGAGTCGAGCAGCACCTGAAGCGTCGGATTGCCGGACTTGCCGAAGGACCTGTAGAGGACCGCGCGGCCGATGCCGCTCGCCATGGACACCTGGCTCATGCCGCGGCAGCGGAAGAGCTCGCCGATGCTCGCAGCAGCATCGGAGGCGGATCCATTGTTGAAGGCCTTGCAGATGTTGTCCAACTGAACCTGGTTATCTTCGAGGGACTTGGGCATGAGGACCGTCTTGTGCGAATTCATTCTGATCATCAGTTTCTCTCTGTTTATTTTTGACTTGAGGTTCGGCCTTCAGCGGCGGCCCCTTGACGCAAGGCCCTGTCGTTCCTGCCTTTGAGGGGTATTGTGCGTATCCCCGACAGGTGCGACAGTCTCGAATCCGAGGGACCGTCAGGCCGTGTTAAATTTCGCGTATATGATACAGTCGCGCCGCCCCCTGCTGTCTACGACAAACACCTGAGATGGGCCCATAACGAAAAAATTTCTTGCGCCTGATCAAGGGTTTTTCCCAAAATTAACCTTTTCTCCGATGATTGAGCACGGCGTTGGGTTGTCGTCTTTAGGTTTCTCCCAAGCGTCTTGAGACTGATTCTCGAGTCCTGAAGACTTCTGCAGGAGCGGTGTTTCGACCCGATTGTCGTGAAAAGGCGAACAATCTGAAGGATTTGGTTGCATTTGCCCGCCCTCTCCAGTTCTCCGGAGGACTTGTGGGTTCTTACCAGACTAAACAGTCCTATAAGGATAAAAATTTCTATATCAAAACACGGCTTTTCGGCCGGCAAAAAGGCCGCTTCGCGATGACGGCGAAACGGCCTTTTGGGGAGTCGTGAACGGGCGGAACTCGGGATCAGGCTCCCAGCCTCGCGACGAGTTCGGGCGCGAACTGCTGGCACCAGCCGTAGGCAGTGAGCAGGATGCCCGCGACAGGCACGAGCGCGTAGATGAGGAACTTCTCGAAAGCGCCCCAGGTCCTGACCTTCGAGCGGAAGACGAAGGCGAAGACCACGGCTGCGCCGAAGATGAAGGAGCCCTGACGGAAGTTCTGACGGGCCTCCTCGATCGTAAAGTCGAACATCATCGAGAGGGAGACCGAGAGGGCCCAAGCGCAGATGATCGCGCCGGCCACCCAGAGAGCAGTGCCGATTCTGTCTTTCATAATTGGATGTCAGTCGGGTTCTTGTGGTTGGAAAAGGATTCCGTATTGTAGTCCCACGGGACGAGCGCCGTTGAAGCCGATCCGATTGTCGCGCTGCCCTCGCCCGCCGCCTCGTCCGTGACGAAGGCTCGCCGATGATTGAGGAAATGCAGGGCGGGATTGTCATAGTTGCGAGGGGTAAAGTACTCGACGCGCTGCCGCTTCCCGTCGTGGGCCCCATGAGCGACGGGACACCCGAAAAGACGGCGACGGCCATCAGGCGGCTCACGAAGCTCGTCCACGGGCACTACGGCATTTCGCAGGACAGCGACGCCTTCATACCCCTCTTTGGAATGTGCCTTGCGGCGCATCAGGAAAGCTCAAGGCAACGGCGCAAAACGCATTCCGTGGCTTTGGGCGAGAGCATAAGGTGTCAACAAGGACATCGCCGTCAAGACGGCAGGCTTCATCATGACGGTTGCAA